>Ga0134124_10001283_pt1 | contig 20175 bp, 14 predicted proteins | sample KB304_FD_96880 | JGI IMG/M metagenome (GOLD analysis project Ga0134124, IMG submission 96880) | Terrestrial soil microbial communities without Nitrogen fertilizer from Kellogg Biological Station, Michigan, USA - KB3-0-4 | ecosystem: Environmental > Terrestrial > Soil > Unclassified ... | reverse complement strand
GGCGACCTCGGCCAGGAGTGCCGGTGGGCCCGTTCATGTGTGTATAGAGTCTGTCCGGGACTTTTCACTGATGGAGGTCAAACTAGATCGAAGCTGTCCTCCGTTTCGATCAGGCACGACTTTTCGCGGAGTCAACCGGAACCAGGTCCAAGTTGGCTGCGAACTGGCAGGCAATGCCCGCTTTGAGGCGCTAAATCACGGCCTCGACTGACGCTTCGGGATCGTCCTCGACCAGCGAACAAGCCGGCACCGGCGGGCAGCTTCGCTGACAGCCGTCATTGCCCTCTTGACCGGCTGCTTGGACATTCTCACCTGACCATCGAATTCGTCTGCTCGCCGGTTCGTGCCGGCCATGAGCTGACAGTCACGGTGCCCACTTGAATGTCTGTTCAAAACCGGACAGCTGCCCTTCGCTGTCAAGGATCAACAACCGCGCTCGACCAAGTTCCTTCCAGTAATTGCGAGCAAGCGAAACCAGCACGATTAGGTAATCAACGCAGATCACTCAGGCGCGTGGTCCACGTCGCCCGCATTCTGTCGCTGCCCTTGGGAGCCGCTAACTCGACTCCCGTCGCGCCCTCAAGTTTCCATGGTGCAGTCGCATAGCCCGCGTTCATGGCGGTAGTCAGGGCAATCGCTTGGCGGATTGATTGCACTTCGTACTCAAGCCCGATAGTCTGCGAGGCCGCGTCAAAGCGTAAAAGCAGCAGGCGTGTTCCAGGTTCCTGAAGATTCTCAATCGTCGCAAATGCTGGGTTCCAGTCAAGTCTCATTTTCTGGCGTATGCCGTCAAGCTGGGCAATTCGCGGTTCCATGGCTTGCGTAGCGGTCTTCGTGACAGCGTCTTTCAAGGCGCGCTCTTGGACACGCAGCTGCACCGACTGTGATTTCGTAGCGTCAATAGAGGTCTGCCATGAGCGATCTTTAATGTACACAGCTCCAATGACGGCGCCAATAGCGAAGAACGTCGGCACCCAGACCACGAGCCAGCGGGATGTCTCGACGAAGTCAATTCGCAGGATCTTCACGATATTGACCAATAAGATGACCAGGTGGAACAGACGTTCACGTCGCCCGGACTGGCTGCATCAGCGAACTTAACATGCTTTGTTTCCGCTCGGCCTAGCGAAAGCGATTGGTGCATTCTGTTCAGCTGGGCGTCGGCGAACTCTGGTTGCACCAGGGGCAGACTGAGGCCGCGCAACGGCGCCCCAGAGTCCGCGGTTCCCAGCAAGGTAACCCCATCCCGCTCAGTAAGAGCAATCGCAGCATGGCCTCGTACGCAGCTCAACCCTGCCGCCAGCGTCCAAAGCGGTTTAGCACTTCTTAGGTTCAGCTTGTTGTCCTGCAACCAAGTCCGAAGCGTGTCCCAATGGATCCGCAAGAGAGGTACAGCTATTTCGGGGAGCTGCGGATCGAGTTGAATCATCAATTCTTCAGGCGCTACACCTTGGCGCATCGCACACGTTGACCGTGCAAACGCCTCTTTTTCGGCAAATCGCTCGACGCCGACTGGATAGGTGATTTCCACCGCCGGACAGTACGCCGCGCTGAGGTGCAGTTCCATGGAAAAAGCAGCACCAATGAAAGGGTTCAGGTTGGTGAGCACCTCTTTGAATTCCAATGCCGGTTCGAGACCTAACTCAACTATTGGGCCAGACGCAGGATGCACGAGAGCCAATCCGCGACTTAGATAGACGCGAACGATCTTGGGTCTAGCCAACCACACGGCGTATTTCTTCCATGGTAGTGCGCCCTGCCGCGGCTTGACAAAGTGCGCTCCCCAGCAGACTCACGAACCCTTTCGGGTAAAGAGCTTCCTTCATCTGCAGCAGGGGCGCGCGGCGAACGATCAGGTCGCGCTGTTGGTCACCCAGCTCATGAACCTCGGCCACGACAAGTCTTCCCTTGTAGCCCGTTTGCCGGCATTGTTGGCACCCGACCGCGCGCGGGAGTCTCGTGGGCGCGCACAAGCTGAGCGCCTCAAACGCCTGCGTTTCCCTCGCGTCTGGTGCATACCAACCGAGGCAGTGATCGCAAGTGCGGCGAAGCAGCCGCTGGACCACAACGCCGTTGAGGGCAGAAGCAAGGCCGAAGGGATCAATACCAAAATGTTGAAAGCGACCGAGTACGTCAAACAGGCTATTAGCATGCACCGTAGTCATCACCAGGTGCCCAGTTAGTGATGACTGGACTGCGATCTTTGCGGTTTCAGCATCACGAATCTCACCGACAAGAATCTTGTCGGGATCGTGTCGGAGGATGGATCTCAACCCCGTAGCGAAGGTCAACCCTTTCTGTTCGTTCACTGGGATCTGCAATACACCCGGCAGTTCGTACTCGACCGGATCTTCAATGGTGACGATCTTTTCAAGCCCGTCGTTCGACTCGGTAACGGCAGCGTAAACGGTCGTCGTCTTGCCACTGCCCGTGGGTCCAGTTACCAGCAGCATCCCGTGAGGACGTGCCGCAAGTGCGCGAAGACATTCCGCAATGGCTGGATCGAAGCCTAGTGAAGACAATGAAATGGTCGCCTGCGCGTGGCGCAGTTGCGCCTTATCAAGCAGCCGCAGCACGGCGTCCTCGCCAAAGATGCTTGGCATGACCGAAACTCGCAGGTCCAGCGGTTCCTGGCCAGGCCGCTCCCAATGGATGCGTCCATCCTGGGGCCGGCGGCGCTCAGTAATGTCGAGTTGTGACATCACCTTTATACGTGAAATCACCTCCTCGGCGCGACGCAAATCATCAAGGCGCTCGCCGCCTGACATGACCCCGTCAATGCGATATTTGACGCCGATGCCTCGACGATTCACTTCGAAGTGAATATCCGACGCACCATCCTCATATGCCTTCGCGATTGCAATATCCACGAACGCGACTACTGGCGAGAGGCTCGGACCACTATCGTCACCAGATTGCTCCTTCTGCCGGTCAGGCACAGGGCAGGAGTCAACCTGGCGGAGAAGCAATTGTTCAAGCTGCTGCGGCAACGCAAGTGCAGGCACGGCGTCCGGACGACGACTCAAATGCGCCATCGCTGCAGGACTCCACGGGTCGTTGCAAAGCAGATGCGGTTTCCCGTGATACAGCAGCCATGCGGCGGGTCCGCTGCTCTTGCCCGGCTCCGTTGCCAGTTCAACCGCCTGCATTGAGTCCAGGTCCAACTGGTCAAGAACCACCACGCCGTGTTGGTTGCGGAGGGCATCGCGCAGATCCTGCGACTTCGCCTGCGTGACATTGAGCAGCACAGTCCAAAGGTTGCCGGCTGCGCCAGACCGGCGCGCCTGCTCAATCGCATCGTCCAATCGCAGTGCAGAGATTTCGCTCATGGCCGAACTTACCTAAAGCGTGTGGCCATGTCGAAAACAGGAAGGTACATGGCAACCACGATGCTACCAACCAGAAGGGCGACAGCAAGCAGCAGGAAAGGCTCGACTAGTCGGGTCACGCGCTCAACAAACAGCTCGAATCGCTCTCCATGCATCCGCGCGACCACGTCGGCGGCTAAATGAAACTGACCGTTGCGTTCCGCTGCTGCCATCAGTCGCCGGTCCATCTCGTCGCAAAGTCCTGCAGACATGAGTGCATGAGATACCAGCGTTCCTTCCAAGATCTTGTCGCGCGCCAACTGCACGGCATGGCTCAGCTGCGGGCCTAGTGCTGCCTGACCCGAGATTTGGATCGCCTCAACCAGCGGGTATCCGCCCTTTAACAGCAGCACCAGGGCCTGGTACAGCATGGCAAGTTGAAAATCCTCGATCCGCACTCGAATCCAAGGAATGGATAAGGCCACGCGCATGAAGAACCGGGATGCCGCGCCGGTCTTCACCCACGAAATGACGATCATTGCAACGACCGCCAGCATCGCGAATGATGCCAACTGGTGCTCGCTGACCCATTGACTCAGCTCGATCATGCCAGCGCTTAGTCCACCCGATCGCGCCTTCAATTTCTGGTACATGCGTGCGAAACTGGGCATCACAACCATAAGCAGGAAGAGCGATATCGCAACTCCAAGGCATGTCACCACGGCCGGATAAATCGCTGCGCTGATCACTTTGCGGCGCAACCGCTGCACGAGTTCATCGAAACGCAAATAGTCGTCGAGAGCTTCTGCAAGATTGCTGGTACGTTCACCGGCTCGCACTGCGGCCAGCAGCACCGGCGGCACGTGAGGCAGACCTGACAACGCATGTGAGAGCGACTGGCCTTGCTGCAGCCTGTCACGCAGTGCACGGATCAGTTCGGGCTGCCGCTGCATGGCCTCGTCCCTGGTGGCGAGCGTATCCACGGCTTCAACGACTGTCATGCCGGCCCGGATGAGGGTGCGAACCTCGCGGCAGAACACACCATATTCTTGGCGTCGAAGAGATTGGCTCACTTGCTGCCTACCCGAATGACGGCGAACCCGAAGCACCACCAACCCCTGAGCCGACAAGCTGTCGCGAACGGAGGATTCGTCCGGAGCCTCGAGGACTTCGTCGCGAACCACCATTTCACCCGGCCTTGCGCATCGAACTTTGAACTGCATGGCTATTTTCGTCCCGAGGCCGCGAGCGCTGGCACATAGACGAATTTCCAATCGGAATAACGCGCCGCGGCGGGCAACTGGACCTCGCCCAGGTCAACACCCGCGCTTCGGATGGGCGATTCATCACTGGTACTACAGACTCCCTCAATGCGGCCGTCGGCGCGGCGCAGCACCTGCCACGTGGCCTCGCCGACAACTGGATCCTCGTAAACCTCGCGCAAATGTCGCATGATGCCCAGGAATCGCCTGTCCTCCACCAGTTCGGCGAGCTCACTGGGGAAGGTCTTGAAAGACCCCGGAGAAGTTTCATAGTACGAGCCAATAGCTCGCACGAATGCCTGTCCAACAAGCAGCAGCCGGGCCTCGCGATCGCGTTGCGACTGCTGCGACAGCACGAACACGACACGTTGGGTAGTCAGGGCCAGCAGTGCGAGCGCCATCATGACGGCGATCAACGTGAAGCCGCGCTGCCTCAATGCCACCTCACCAAGCCGAGTATGAAGCGCCATCTTTTGCCTGACCAGTTGCACCACTTTTGACGTCGAACACCTTGCCGGCAGCGGATGCGGCTCCCTTCGGAGGTACCGCAATCCAGGTGTCGCTCCGTTCTGTCACCGGGTCTTGCGGAACCTCCCGGATGTACCTGGATTCGACCAAGTCGGCCAACTCATTGGGGTAGCGCCCTTTGTCGCGATAGAACTGATCGATGGCGGTCCGCAATCCGGCCAGGTTGGTTTTCAGTGTCACCTCCCGAGCCTGGGATACGCGATCCAGGTAGTTGGGCGTGATGAGGCCCGTCAACAAGGCGAGCACAGCCAAGACAACGAGCAATTCGATCAGCGTGAACCCGTGGCGAGCGCGGTAGAAGATGCGATGCATGGCTACCACTTTGCGTGTGCGGTGCCGTCGAGGCCGAGCGCGGTTGACGAGGAATGAACGTCAAAGACATCCGCACCTGGGGCAGGTCGTTCAACTGGAGAGGCATAACTGCGCAACTGCCAGCTTGCCGCCGCCGGGATGCTCGGATCAGCAAAGGGGTCTCTGGGTAGTTGGCGAAGGAAATAGATTTGGCCCCCCGAACCGATATTCTTTTGATCTCGCACGCCGGTCACCAGCGTGTCGAGATTTGGAGGAAACCCAGATTCGGTGCTTCTTTCAACCACACCACGGTCCACGGCCTTCTTGTACTCGTCCAGTGCACTGCGGATCTGCCAAAGGGCCTCTCGAAGTTCGCGCTCCTTCTGGGCCGCCAACAGCGACTCGCCCAACGGCAGGACCGCCGCCGCCAAAACGCCGAGGATAGCCATCACGACCAACAGCTCGATCAGTGTGAATCCGGCCAGCAAATTCATGCGAGTCGTCATTGTTGGGTCGTGAAACGAAAGGCCGAAAGTCGGGCGGATGGCGCAACGCCGCCCAATCCGACGGGGCGCAAACTGGTTACTTTCAGTTCAACCGATCCTGCCGTCTTGGCGCGAATGCGCAGTTCGGCCAAAGCCGCATCGCCGCGAGCCCCCGTGATATCGCTTCGCAAAATACCTATAGCCAGCTTCCCGGCGGTCGCGTCCACCGATTGCGTGAAACTCGTCTGGCCGCCACCTTGCTTGAAAAACGTGCCTTCAGTGACCTCCATGATTTCCATCTGATCGACTGGGTAAACGAGTTCAGCCAGGATGCCGCGCAACGCGGTCGAACTCACCACATGGATGGGAACGGTGAATATCTCGCCAAGCTTCACCGCCGCCGGCCCTTTCCACGCTAGCTTTGCGCTCTCCGCCGACTCAAGCTCGGTCGACGTGTCAGTCGCAGGCGGCAGAGCGACTTTTGTAGTTACGTCGGGAGCATTGCGTGCCTCGATTTCCTGGCGAGCGGTGCTCGCAGTGCGCGGCGCCTCCCGCAAGCGCGGGCTGTTTTCAGTACCGATCCAGATCTCTGACTGCGGTATCGTGGGACGGGACGCACTGCGCAGAACGCGAGGCGTAATGGCGAGCATGAGCTCGGTGCGCTGGAAATCATCTTTTTGGCTTGAAAACAAACGCCCCGCAATTGGCAAGTCCCCCAGACCCGGAACGCGTGAAGCGCTGGTTCGATCGTCATTGCTGATCAGCCCGGCGAGAATCTGCGTCTCGCCGTCTCGCAGCCTCAGCGTTGTATTGGCGTTGCGAGTTCCCACTTGATATGTAACGGACCGGTCCGTGCGCACTGCGCCGGCAATTGCACTTACTTCCAGCGCGAGTTTGATGGTGACATCGTCATCCGGCGAGACGATGGGCTCCACGTCCAGCTTCAATCCCACATCGAGGTAGCTGACGCTTTCGGAAAGCAGCCCCGTGGCCGTTGCCGTCGACGTCACCACAGGGAAGCGGTCCCCGATGACAACGCGTGCCTTCTCGCGATTCTTGGTGCGGATGCGAGGGTTGGCAAGGATGTTGAAATCCCCGACCTCTCTGCGCAGATTAAGCACCACGTTTCCCACAGACACCCCAATACTGCCGGAATTGATGCCGCGAAGACCTTGCAGGGTAAGGCCCGCCCCCCCGCTGGCAGCCAATGGGGTCAATGAGAGGCTGTTGGGTAGTGCGATGCCGAGCTCGGTCAACCGGCTCGTCTTGATTTCGAGAATCTCGACTTCCAGCATGACTTCTGCGTCCGGTGAATCATGGAGGGTCACTAACCGCTCCGCCATGGCGATAACGTCCGGGGTGTCGCGTATGGCGATCATGTTGGCGCGCTCGTCCACGAAAGGGTCTTTCAAATGCAGCATCGCTTTGAGAAACTGGGCGGTCGATTTCGCCTCGGCATTGGCCAGATGGAACACGCGCACCACCTGTTCCTGATGCTCGCGATGTTTTTCCGGCGTGTTTGGATAAATCAATATGGTTTGGGAATCCACTATGCGCCGCGCCAACTGATGTGAGCCGGTAATCAGATCGATCGCATCTTCGACCAAAGCCGATCGCAGGAATACGGTCACTCTTGCCTCTTGCCGCACATCGCGGTCCAGTACGAAATTGATCCCCGTGCCCTTCGTTATTGCCTCGAGCACAGTAGACAGCGGTGTGCCCCTGAAATCCAACGTGATCGGCCTGGACTCGGCAAGCCTGACGCGGCCGTAGGCGCCTGTCTCAACTCTCAGCTCGGCTTCCAGCTGGCGACGCATGGCCGAAGCAGTGGGATGGCGCGGCATTTCGCGCAAAGCGAAGTCCAGTGCCTGGAGTGCCTGGGCCTTCTTGCCCGCAGTCGAGTACTTGTTGGCAGTATCGATGTGCTGCTGGACGCGGCGCTCGGAGGCGATCTCCTCGAGCAGTCCCCGGACCCGGTCACTCTTAGGGTCGGTCAGCAATGCCCGATGAAGCACTTTTTCGGCTTCATCCCACTTTCCCGCAGTGCGGTGCTGTGCGGCTTCGGAAATCCAGTGTGCCGCGGCTTCGGCGCGGGCTGCCAGGAGGCTCGAGCGCAGCAAGGTACTGTCCGGATATCGCTCGGCGCCCTCCTGGAGGTTCTTGATGGCCAACTCATAGTTGCCTTCTCGCATTTGCGCGTATGCGTGGTCGCGTACCATTTGTGCGCATCCAGCGCCCAATAGCACAATGGCCGCAAAGAAACACAACGAGATCAAACGAGCATTCATCGGACCTCGAAGGCTGGGGCGGCTGGAATCTGCAGCCGGGCCGTTGTGTTGAGGGCCGGATAGAGCAGCTCGACACTTTGGTCGGTAATCTTTACGACCCGGTAGCCGTTCGCCAATTCCGTCCCTGGCGCAAGGATCACCGTTTCATTGCCAAGTGCGGCATAGATGATCAAGGCGCCAGCCGGATCGCGCATCCGCCCCGAAAATTGCAAATTCAATGCCGGTGCCGTCGGAGGTGGGGATGGCGGCAGTTCTTGTGGCGGCTTCAGGGCTTTCGCAGTGGGCGCTGGAACTGGCGGCGGCACAGAAGCAGGAACTGGCTCAGCAACGAATGGATCACGCAGGGCTGCTCGCAAAGGTTCGCGTTCGAGCGCAGGTTTGTCAGCGGGTCCGGGCACCGGCTGAATCTGTACGGCGGAAGCGGCGGAACTTGGGAATTTCGCCGCTTCATGCGCGGACTTGATTTCAAGTGCTCCCCACGAGCTTACGAGAAAAGCGCCCAGCCCTCCATAGATCAAAGCCCTGGACTTCATTTCTCGGCCGTCGTGAAAAGTGTGAGTGCCACTGTGGTCTCGAGTCGCGGGCCATCTGACGTCGCATGCCGCAATGTCATCGAGGAAATGACCAAGGCTGGGTAACGGAAGAGGAGTTCGGCGAGCCATGTCTTGAGAGAAGCGTATTCTCCCTGCGCCCTGGCCAGCAACCTGACCGATTTATGGCTCGCACTTCGTTCGTCGTCGCGTTCCACTGTGATGGAAGTGACCCGCACGGATCGTGTTGCAGCGAACTCGCCAAAGTCGCGCAGGATCTTCTCGATCGCTCGGGGATCAGCTAGCTCCGGCAAAGATTCGGCATTCGCGGGTCGGCGCTCGAGCGAAGCGGTTCTTAGCGCAGCTTGGTCATGTTGCAGTTGTGCGACGGCTTCACTGTGGCGTCGAATTTGCGCCTGCATCAGATAAACGGCCGTACCGCACACAGAGCAAACGAGAACGGCCGCAAGTGCGAGATGCCAATGCATTGGCCAGCGACGCGCGGGGACGGATGCAGGAAAGGCGATACGAGATAACGCATCGCGCCATCGCACGCCTTTGAGCGCGACCAGACTGCTGTCGAACGCCTTCACCGCCTCCTCCCAAACCTCTAGGGGCAAAATTTTTTTCACGCAAAGCATAGCAAAAATGATTTCATTTAGTTAGACTCGCCACCAAATAAATTCAGCCGGCTACGTATAAAGCCAAATTAATTGGCAGGGAGGGGCGGTATGAAACAGGGACGTGCTGCGGCATGGCGTGGAGCCGCGCGCTCGGTATTTTTTGGAGGGCTGCACTGCCTGCTTGTCGGCCTTGTGCTCACCGGCCCGGCCAGAGCCCAAATAGCCGTCTCCGACGGAGGCCAGCCAGGCTACTCGGTACCGATTCCCGCGCCGCCGGGGACCGGTGGTGTCGAGCCGAAATTGGCCTTGCAATACAACCGTGGCTCCGCTGGCCCCTTTGCTGCGGGATGGTCCTTGGCGGGCCTGTCGGTAATCACCCGCTGCGGGTCCACCAAAGCAACCGACGGCGTTCGCAAAGGCGTGCGCTACACCAGTGAGGATCGCTTCTGCCTGGACGGGCAGCGCTTGGTCCTGACCGACAAGGATGGCAATCCGTTTGCCGACCAAACCGGCTACGGCACGCCGGGCAGTGAATATCGCACTGAAAAAGACGCGTACTCCAGGGTTCGCGCTTACGGTGGCAGCCCCGTCACCGGGCCCGATTCTTTCAAGGTATGGACCAAGTCCGGCCTGATATACGAATTCGGTGCCACATCGGATTCGCTGATCACCACAGTCGGCCGTTTGAATGGCGTAACCATGGCCTGGGCAGTCAACAAGATTTCGGACACGACCCTGGCCGGCAATTACATGACCATCAGCTATCTCAACCAAGCCAACATGTTTGCGGGCTCGTTGGGGCGAGAGTGGATGGTCTACCAAGTCCGCTACACAGGCAACTACGCCCCGCCGCCGAACAGGTTGGAATTCGTGTATGAGGATCGCCCAGACAAGAGCGAGGCCTATCACGAGGGCGTCAAGAGCGTGAACACCAAGCGGCTGGCATATGTGGTGAGTTACCTGGGCAACACCACCACAGGGGATCGCCCAATATCTCAGCTCAACCTGCAATACGACATTTCGCCTAACACCGGCAGGTCGCTACTGAAGTCGGTGCAGCAGTGCGCTGGCGCTGCTCTTACGAAGTGCCTGCCGAAGACCGAATTCGGCTACAGCCAAGGGCCAGGGCCGACTTTCACGTCGAAGTCTCTCGATACCCTGAGCCTATCCAGAAAAGACAACATCAAGGGCTACACCCGAGGCGTCTATCAGGGCGACTTCAATGGCGACGGCAAACTGGATCTGCTTGTGTGGGACGATGACCCGACTCAGAACCAGCTGCTGTTGTCCAATGGTGACGGCACTTTTACTGCCAGACCGCAGCCCTTGCCCGGCAATCCGCAGATCGGCCATAGCAACGGCTGTTACTACATCTCGGTAGCAGACTTCAATGCGGATGGCATCTCCGATGTACTGCAAATCCAGGACCCTGATGCCAGACCTGGCTGCAGCGGCGTGCCGCGTCTATCCCGCATTTTTCTCGGGCAGGCGACCGGGATTTTTCAGTCGCCAATCACACTGACCAAGAGCACGGGCGAAGCGCTCGCGTTGATGCGCGTCGACGCGGGGATGTCCGTGTGCGCGCAATATGCTGCCGGCAACGACTCGCCATGCATCAGGTACGACTACTTTGGCGGCCGCAACTATTCCATCGTGGACATCAATGGTGACGGCTTGCCCGACATCTTGTTCACCCGTACGCCGCCCAATGCGACCTATGACACGAGGCCAAGCGTGTGTGGTCCAGGCGAATTGACCTGTGTGTTCCTGGGGACGACGACCGTAGGCAGCTTCACCAGCATACCAACAAGCCTTGCGCAGGAAAATCTGTTTGCTCCCGGCGGCTGGCTGTCCGCTGATTCGGGAGTGCCGGGATCCTACCAAGCCGACCGCATTTTCATCGGGGACTTGAACGGTGACGGCTTGCCAGACGTCTTTGTGCGCGATACCGGCGTGCTCTACACCGCATCGAGCACCGCCGGTCAATTCACGAAGCGGCAGGCGGCGCCCATGTGCGTGGCAGGTGCGGAGGTCCTGGACATCAATGGCGACGGCAAATGGGACGTCGCATGCATGGACTACACCGACTCCGGCTCGTACAAGGCGTATATCAATGATGGGGCGGGTAACTTCGTATTTCGTTCGAACATCAGCAACTGGACCGGCACGATCTGCTCGCAGGGGGGGGACGGAGTCGGGGTTATCACGTGCGACCCTGTGTACCGCAGCTTCATCAGGTATCTGGCGGCAGACCTCGATGGCGACGGGATTAGCGATATCTTGGCCTTGGGCAAGTCTCGGTATGGCGGGACTCCTCCCGAATACAACGGCTTTCTCAAAGGGCAACGCGATGGCAGTTTCACCAGTTATCCAATCGCTTCATTGGCGTCCGTTCCCTTTGCCTGGGAAACGCGTCAGTTGCTCGTGGGTGATTTCACCGGGCGCGGGACGGTTGAGCTTCTGAGGTACAGCGAAAACTCGGCGGAGAACGCGCTGTACAAGCGCGACGACAGCATGCCCGCGGACTTGCTGCAGACGGTGACCACGATGGGCAACGTGCAAACGTCCATCAATTACAAACCGCTGACCGATTCATCGGTGTACACGCGCGGCACGGGTGCAATCTACCCTGTGGTGGATTACGGTGGGGCCCAATGGGTGGTTTCGTCGGTCAATTCACCCAATGGGCGTGGCGGTGTCATCAGCAGTACCTACGAATACAGCCAGCAGCGCGCAGACCTGACGGGCCGCGGCAGGCTTGGGTTCTGGACTGTCAAGCAAACATCGCCCGGTGCCGACGGCACGCTCATCACCAGTTTGACCACCAACCGGCAGGACTTCCCGTTTGTTGGCTTGCCCTCCGAGACCCGCCGTTACTTGACTTCATCGGGCCCGGGCAACTGGCTGTCGGTGGCCAATAGCAGCTACTCCACCATTTGCCAGAGCAGCACCAGCCCCAAGATCTACCGGCCAGTGCTTTCCAGTACCGTCGAACAAAACAGAGATCTGAGCGGCGCACCTATTTCCTACGTGGAAACTGTGAACAGCAACTACAACAACTGCTTTGGCGATCCGGGCACGGTGACAATCACCACTCGCAGCGAACCTTCCTCGTCGGATAGCTATACCAAGCAGACGGTAAACGTCTACGAGTCGGCGAACACGTCGGGCGACATATGGATCTTGGGGCGGCTCAAGTCGGCGGTACAGACCAACACAGTGCCGCAAGTGACGTTCGTTGCTCCCAGCAGCCCAGGCACGGGTACAACGACTTTGACACCGACCATTTCGGTGAACGTAGCCCCGCTGCCGATGGTTGTCGGCCAACCGGCCACGCGCACCTGGAGCACAACCAACGCCACGTCCGCGTCCTTCAGCTGCACCGCGGCCGCTGGCGGCTACGTTGCTTCCGGCGCTGCGCCCCTGAGCGGTTCGGACACCCTGACACCTCTATCCAGCTGGGTGAACAATTCCTCGACTTGCGTGTGGACGGCCACGGGTTCTGGTGGCACAACCAGCGTCACGCAGACACTGACTACCACCCCGGCCATCCCATTGCCAACGATCTCCGTGAACATGGCGCCGCTGCCCATGGTCGTGGGCCAGACGGCGACGCGCACCTGGACCACAACGCTTGCCACGTCCGCGTCCTTCAATTGCACTGCGGCTGCTGGTGGCTACGTCGCTTCCGGCGCTGCGCCACTGAGCGGCTCGGATGTCCTGACACCCACAGCCGGCTGGGTGAACAGTCCCTCAAGCTGCGTTTGGACGGCCACGGGATCTGGTGGCACAACCACCGTCACACAGGCACTGACGACCATCGCGACACCCTTGCCAACGATCTCGGTAAACGTGACGCCGCTGCCCATGGCGGTCGGCCAGACAGCGACCCGCACCTGGACCACAACGTTTGCTACTTCTGTGTCCTTCAGCTGCAGTGCGGCTGCCGGCGGCTACGTCGCCTCCGGATCAGCGTCCTTGAGTGGCGCGGATACCTTGATGCCCTCATCCGGCTGGGTGAGCTCCCCGTCGACTTGCGTGTATACGGCAACCGGTGCGGGCGGCACGACCAGCGTCACGCAGACCTTGACGACCGCCCCCGTGCCAACGATCTCGGTGAACATAGCTCCGCTGCCCATGGTCGTTGGCCAGACCGCAACCCGCACCTGGAGCACGACCGGCGCCACTTCCGCGACCTTCAACTGCACTGCCGCTGCCGGCGGCTACGCTGCTTCCGGCGCTGCGCCCGTGAGTGGTTCGGATACCTTGACACCCACATCCGGTTGGATTAACAGCCCGTCGAATTGCATATGGACAGCAACTGGCGCCGGGGGCAGCACGACTTCGTCACACGTCCTGACGACCGTGGCACCAGCTTCTCCGCCGCCCACGATCTCCGTTTCGGTCAGCCCCGACCCCTTGCGCGTAGGACAGGCCTCCACCATTTCATGGGGGACTGTCAACGCCACCTCGCTTGGTTATAACTGCACGGCGTCCGGCACTGGATTTAACCAAAGCGCCAGCGTGGCGGTCAACTCGAGCACGTCTCTGACCGGTCAGTCCGGCTGGGTGGGCTACCCTTCGAACTGCGTGTGGACCGCAACGGGGGCGGGAGGCAGCGTCAGTTATCAGCACTCCCTCACAACTGTGCCGGCACTTCCAACGATCACGGTCTCGCTTCCCAGCGTGATGTACGTTGGGTCGACGTACCCATTGCAGGTTGCGACGACGAATGCAGATAGTGTCGCCTACCAATGCACCGGTTCAGGGAATAAGACCGGCACGTTACCGGCCAACTTCTCTGGTTCCTTCACGCCCGATGCAAGCTGGTACGGAGGCTGGACATGCACCTGGACTGCAACCGGCGCAGGCGGCAGCGGCTCAACGACCACGACCATGTCGATCAACACGACGGGTGGGTCTGGAGGGGAGTGACATGAAAAATCAGAACGAAGTCAGCGCAATCAACTCTTTCAGCTTTCGTCCCGTGCCGCCAGGGCTGAGTCGGCTGAGCCAGGCCCTTGTCTTGGGAGGAATACTCTGCATCGCCAATCTGGCCGGAGCCCAGACGATTAGCAGCGCTTGCTTGTCGCAGACGCCGAGCAGCCCGCAAACGGTGACGGGCGCGCTCAGCGGCTCTGTATGGGGCAACAACAGCACGGGATACACCACCGACTCGGCCTTGGGTGTCGCCGCAGTCCACGCCGGGCTGGTTTCGGCTGGCGGAACCGCCAGTGTGACGGTCACGCCGCTGGACACCAACCCCAGCTTCACCGGCACTACCGCCAACGGCGTCACCACTTCGAGTTGGGCGTCGCCGTGGTGCGCGATGCATCTCTCGAGCGCGGCACCGGTACCAACACCGGCACCGACGCCGGCACCGACGCCGGCGCCCACGACCATCAGCCAAGCATGTCTGGCCCAGACACCGTCCAGCCCGCGAACGATAGTGGGCGCACTGAGCGGCGGCGCCGTGTGGGGCAGTAACAGTACAGGCTACACCACAGACTCGAATTTGGGCATGGCTGCAGTCCATGCCGGACTGGTCGCCGCAGGAGGATCCGCCAGCGTGGCCATCACGCCGCTGGACACCAAACCCAACTTCACCGGCACCACCGCCAACGGGGTCACCACTTTGGATTATGGGGGGTCGTGGTGCGCAATGCAGCTCTCCGGCGCGGCACCGGCGCCGACCCCAGCGCCTACGCCGGCGCCAACCCCTGCGCCTACGCCGGCACCTACTGGGCCGATGACACGTGCCAGCGCATTCGAATACGACGCCGCTACGGGCTTGCTCAGTGCGGAGATTATCGAGCCGAACGATCCGGATTTCTGCGTGCGCACCGAGTACGTACCGGATGACTACGGCAACCGCATTTCCACGATAGTCAAGAGCTGCACCGGAGCAAGTACGGGTGCGCAGTTCACCGCACGCCCGAGCTACGCAAACTACGCAGCCTACACCGCCACGTTCGACGGCAATACCGCCGTGATAAGCGCCCAGGTGCCCCAAGGCGCCTTTGCCACGACGATCACGAATGCCAAGTCTCAAACGGAATCGCGCAAATACGACGCGCGGTTTGGCGGGCTTATAGAACAGACTGGACCCAATGGCCTGACGACAACTTGGAAGTACGATTTCTTCGGCCGAAAGACGCTGGAAGTGCAGCCGGATGGCAACCAGTTGGTCATGAGCTATTGCGTGCTTCCCGGCCAGGGCGACATGTCAGGCAACAGCCAAGCCTGCACCAGCCCGGCGGCAGCGCCGCAATTCGCCGTCAGCTATGTCGAAACCCAGCCCAAAGACAGTGGCGGCGTGCTGGTGAGCGGTCCTTATACCCGCAAGTACTTCGATGCACTAGGGCGGGTCCTGCGCGAAGAAACACAGGGCTTTGACGGGGCCAGCCAACCTGCCAATGCGCGCATCATTGTCAAGGACATCGAATACAACAATTTTGGGGCGGTAGCGAAGGTCACCCAACCGTACTTCTTCGACAACGCCGGCTCCTCCTTGCCAGGCCCAGGCTCGGCGGCCGCCGGATGGAGCGCCACCGAGTACGACGCGCTGGGCCGTCCGATCTCCGTCTACACACGAGACGATGAAGGCAACGCGACTTACAACGGCGCTACCGTGGCCACAGCCACGTTCAACTACAACGGCCTGACCGTAACGCAAACCAGCGTCCGGACCTCCAAGAACGCGCAGGGCCAGCAGCAGAGCACGCCGAGCCTGATCACCACAAAGACCAGCAATCCCCTGCGGCAGTTGGTGGAAGTCAAAGATGCCTTGAATGGCACCTTGCGAAAGCGTTATGACGCCTTCGGCAACGTTCTCGAAACCCAGGACGCGCAGGACAATCGCGTCAAGACGGTCTTTGATTTCCCCCACGGACGCCGCAAGACCCAGCTGTCAGACCCCAACGCCGGGACCTGGAATTATCGCTACAACGCCCTGGGCGAGCTGACCGGCCAGCAAAGCCCGAACCAGACAGCGTCGGCGATTTGGACCACCTTCAGCTATGACGTGCTGGGCCGCATGACCCAGCGCGTGGAGCCCACCGACTACAACACCACCTGGACCTACGACAATTGCAACAAGGGCGTGGGCAAGTTGTGCAATGTCGCCACCGACAACGGCCAGAGCAAGAGTATTACGTACGACAGCTTGGGCCGGCCCGCAAGCATCACGCAGGCGATTACCAACGGGCCGAGCTTCACCGCGGGTACCGCCTACGACAGCAAGGGCAGGGTAGCAACCTACACCTACCCGACCGGAATCGCGCTGACCTACGTCTACACGCCGCTGGGCTACCTGAGCGAGATACAACGAGCCTCGGCCAGCGTGTGGAAGCTGGGAAGCGCAAACGCCTGGGGCAAACCGCAATCGTTCGATCTGGGCGGCAGCACCGCGCAAAACACCCGCCTCAGCTACGATGCGGTTACTGGCCGCACCGCAGGGATCGCCGCCGGAGCGGGCGATGCGATCATGGCGCAAAGCTATGGCTGGGACACGGTGGGCAACCTCACCGACCGCACCGAGCGATATGACAGCGCTGGCAATATCCTGACCGAAAACTTCGGATATGACCCGCTCAACCGCCTGGCCAGCTACCAGACCAGCTCCCCGAGCCTCGCGGGGCTGAGCAAGGATGTCGCGCTCACCTACGACGCTATCGGCAACATACTCACCAAGAGCGATGTGGGCAGCTATGCCTACGCGAATAGTGGCCCCGCTTCAGTTCGCCCTGGCGCTGTCAGCGCAATCACCGGCAGCCAGGTGGGCAATCGCAGCTATACCTACGATGCCGCCGGTAACCTGATCGGGTCGGGCGGCAGCCGCTACAGCACCCTGACATACACGACGTTCAACCTGCCCAACACCTTAAGCGGCGGCGCAGCCAGCTACGCTTGGGTCTATGGCGCCGACCACGAGCGCGTGAAGGAAACCAAGACTGCGGGCGGCACCAGCCGGGTCACCTGGTACTTCCATTCGGACAACGCCAACGGCCTGGCTTTCGAGCAGGAGGTGACCAACGGCGGCACGCCCATCAATCGGCATTACGTCAGCGCCATGGGGCGCACCGTGTTGGTCATGGGGAGCACCGGCACGGTCGTAACCGGATCGACGCAAACACCGACCACCTTTGAGTATTGGCACGCAGACCAGCTAGGCAGTGTTGTTGCCATCACGGACCAGACCGCAGCGGTCACCCAGCGATTCAGCTATGACCCGTTCGGCAAGCGCAGGCAGCCCAATGGCACCTATGACGCCGCGGGAAGCCTGATTTACGAGCAGACGGGCAGCACCAGCACCGACCGCGGCTTCACGGGGCATGAGCACCTGGATGATGTGGGTGTAGTGCACATGAACGGACGAACCTACGATCCGCTGCTGGGTCGGTTCATGCAGGCGGATCCGATGATCGCCGGAGCCGACAATCCGCAGGCCTACAACCGGTTTAGCTACGTATACAACAACCCGCTGAATGCGACTGATCCAAGCGGTCATTGTCCAGTTTGCATCGCCATCTTTACAATTATTGGGACTGACGTCGCAGTGGAGGCCGGTGTCCAGCTCTGGTTGGCAGTCACGGTCTCAACCGCTGTCAATTACGCGATCGCGGGCGCGTCCCCAGACCAATGGCTGAAGAATGCGGTAATAGCCGGCTTGACGGCGGGAGCGTTTGATCTTGTAGGCGACGCATTCTTGCCGGGCGCAGCGACGTCGCCGGCTGACCCAGCCCTACGGGCACTAGCGAAAGCCATGGCTCACGCCGCCGTTGGCTGTGCGTCAAGCGCGGCTGCAGGCGGTAAGTGCAAAGATGGTGCACTCGGCGCGGGGGTTGCAGAAGCGCTGGGACCTGTTGTGGGAGAGATCGGTGGGGGAAAGCTAACGCAGCTGGTTGTCCGCGCAATGATCGGGGGCGTCGCATCGAAAGCTGGGGGAGGGAAATTCGAAAACGGTGCGGTTACGGCCGCGTTTGGATACTTATTCAACGAGTCGAGGCACGGTTCGACATATCGGCGGATGAGAGACTATGGCGGACTGACAGAACGGCAAATGTACCAAGAGGCGAATGGTTGGGTGGACGCAGATGGAAATCCGACATCATCTCGGTCAGACGGGGAATTGAATGATGAGCAGCGTGCTCGAATTCATGCAGCGCGCGTTAGCGCTAGCGAAGCTCTGGACACAATGAGCAAAACGTTCATCCGGGGGGGCGCCGCTATAGCTTTTGCGCCTGCCCCTATTGATATTGTCTCGGTTCCCTTGGTTGGCATCGGCGTAGTGGCTGATACTCTTGCTGATTTACTAAACCCCAAGCCGGTGAAAATGTCAACTGACTGGTTAGTTGATTGGGCGGCAACGAGGACCGTTCGGCTAAACGGCCCGGCGGGTGCTGCCGCCACCGCCGCAACGCAACTTATTAAGGATATCAAGAACACGACTCCTTTTGGAGATAACTAAGACGTCGGCGAAAAGCAATGAAAAACGTACTTCTCGCTTCCTTTCGGGATGGGCTGGCTCACGGCGGACCAACCGCGGAAAAATGGCTACTTTTCGAAAGCACTTGGCTTTGGATTCTGGTGGCTTCATTGCTCCTTGCCGGATTCGCATTTTTCGGCAATCAATTGAACTTGCTGGCCATCTTGCTAGGAGTCGCGAGTGGAATCTGTCTGTCCTTACTGCATATATTTGCCGTGGCAGGCTTCCATCGCACGACGGTGGCGATGGTTCTCATCTTTGTCCTCATCTTGGCTTTCGGCGCGATCTTGGATGCGAGTCAGCCGTTGTGGGCGGTTCTGTGCAACGCGTTTGGTGGCATTTTCTTAGTATTAGGTACGGCGGCATGTTTCACGCGACACTTTTTGAATCGAACGCCCAAGTGAAGTGACCGGTTGCGGAGGAGCCGAGTCTGTCCTTGACCAAGCGCGTTCCACCTGCGCCGCCCGGTAAGACACGCTGGATCATCTGACCTAGGCGTGCCAACAAGATTGCATTTGAAACTCGTCGTCGGCTTTGTGTTTGTTAAGAGGCTAAGCGAAGTTGACGCGCGTCCTTCAAGGCAATCGAAGAGGCTCATAAGCATCCACCTCTAAATGAACTTCTTTAGGAATATCATCCACCGCAACCCCTGGAGAAAAAGATGAAGGTATATGGATTCGGAGCGTTATTGATTTCGGCATTGCTGGTGTCAGGCTGCATGAGTGTTGCTCGTTTGACTGATCTTCCAAGCTCTAGTGAGGATGTGAAGTTCAAACAGGTGAGCAAGGACGAATACGGCAACTATGAGCACGATTTCGTACTCACTGGTGTCACAGATCAGCAGTTTCAAGCAGGCGTTCGAAAGGCGCTGGAGTCAAACGGCTATAGCGTTCGGACAGACGATATCAAGTCGAGGGTTACAACAGGCGAACGTGGTCTTCGGCCCAACACCTGGGGTGCCGTCGCAGGAGTCTATTCAAGGCGCACCGGAGACCGCCTCGACGTAAAAGTTATTGTTCGAATTACGCAAGACTTCACGGGAACCCTACCCGAGCGCTTTGCGGAGGATATCGCCGGTGATATCAAGAAGTCTTTCTAGGGTGAGCGGAGCGGAGAAGTGCATTGAGGCCACGTGAGCTATGCGCAAAGTTCAAGCTGATATCATGCAGTTCACCCCCCGACATCTGACAGATAATTCCATACGAGGCGCATTCAGCAAAGAGGCGGCGGCTGGGCCGGTGTGGCATGCCGGTTATCTCGTGGCAAGAAATGCGGCGGCGCGACGGGCACCGGCTCATTGAAAGTGCCGAGCTTTCCTTTTGATCGTCGGCGGACGGACGGATGTAAAACGGCGACCTTAACGTGTGCCCCAT
>Ga0134124_10001282_pt1 | contig 20183 bp, 17 predicted proteins | sample KB304_FD_96880 | JGI IMG/M metagenome (GOLD analysis project Ga0134124, IMG submission 96880) | Terrestrial soil microbial communities without Nitrogen fertilizer from Kellogg Biological Station, Michigan, USA - KB3-0-4 | ecosystem: Environmental > Terrestrial > Soil > Unclassified ... | reverse complement strand
GCGGGCTACCGCTTCGAACGCTCGTGACGGACAGGGCTCAATGCGCGGACGAAAAATGCGTCTCGAGCGCGTCGAGTAAGCCGTCGACCGTGAAGACTTTGGCGACGACGTCGGCGCGCACGCCGCGTTCGCTCAGAGTCTGAGACGTGATAGGTCCGATGCTCGCGACGGTGACGCGCGACAACAGTTCGACCGCGCGATCGCCGAGGGTGTCGACCACGGCGTTGACGGTCGAACTCGAGGTGAACAAAGCGACGTCGATCTCGGCGCGTTCGAAGTGAGCGCGCAACGCCTCGCCGGCGTCGGCCGTCACCGTCTCGTACACGGGCACGACCTCGACCTGGGCGCCGGCTTCGCGCAAGTGCTCGGGCAAGACGTCGCGGGCGACCAGCGCGCGTGCCACGAGCACTCGCCGAGGAGCGCCGTGCGCAAGCACCGCGCGCGCCAGCCCTTCACCGACGAACTCGTCGGCGATGACGTCTGCGCGCAGGCCGAATGCCTCGAGCGCCAGCGCGGTCTTCGGCCCGATGGCGCCGATCTTGGCGCTGCCGAACGCGCGCGCATCGAGCCCGGCCGCGCTCAGCGCGCGCGTGAAGCGGGTGACGCCGTTGGCGCTGGTGAAGAGCACCCAATCGAAGCTGGCGAGCCCTTCGATCGCGCGCTTCAGCGGCGCGGCATCGGCCGGGTCGCGGATCTCGATCGCCGGCAAGAGCCGCGCATTGGCGCCGCGCGCGCGGATCGCGGTGGCCGTCGCCCGCCCTTGCTCCGCGGGCCGCGGCACCAAGAGTGATTTGCCGAACAACGGGCGGCTGTCGAACCAGCGCAATTGCTCGCGCAGCGCCACTACCTCACCGACGATGATCACCGCCGGATTGGTGATGCGCTCGGCGCGCACCCGCGCCGCGATGTTGCTCAGCGTGCCGCTGACCACGCGCTGCTCGGGGCGAGCGGCCCATTGCACGACCGCCACCTGCGTATCCGCGTTGCGCCCACCCGCGATGATTGCGTGCATGATCTCTTCGATCCGGCGCATACCCATGAAAATGCAAATCGTGTCGGTCGCCGTGGCAAGCTTCTGCCAAGACGCGGGCGACCATTCCTTGCCCTCGCGATCGCTGCCGGTAATGAAGGTCACGCTCGACGACAGTTCACGATGCGTCAGCGGAATACCGCTGTACGCGCTGGCCGCCAGCGGCGAGGAAACTCCGGGGACGATCTCGAAAGCGATGCCCGCTTCCTGAAGCGCCTGCAGCTCCTCCGCACCCCGCGCAAAGAGCAGTGGATCGCCGCCCTTCAAGCGCACGACCCGTTTGCCCGCGCGCGCGAGCGCGATGAGCTCGGCGTTGATTGCCTGTTGCACTGCGCTGTCTTGACCGAAGCGCTTACCCACGTTGCGCTTCTCGGCCTGCGGACACGCTTCGAGCAAAGCCGGGTGCGCCAGCGCGTCGTACAGCACGGCGTCCGCGCGCGAGAGCAACTCGAGTCCGCGCACCGTGATCAGCCCCGGATCACCCGGGCCTGCGCCAATCAAATACACTTTGCCGGGGGCCATTGTTTCCGCGCGGTTGGAGTTCCGCGTGGTTAGAGCCTAGTCGCCGCAATGCGTCAGGTCGAATCACCTTGACGGCCTAGCCTACAGCGGAAACTATGTAATACCTTGTGCGTGTCTGTACATAAACCGCATACACCGTGATCCCCATGCGCAGCCCTGATGATTCCCGTGATGGCGGCGCCTCCGACCGTTGGTTCGTGACCAACGGCGTGGTCGCGCTGGGCCCGGTCACGTTCGAACTCGTGCTGCGCGGCGTGGCCTACGGGCGGATCCCGGCGGGCTCGTTCATTCGCCATGAGTCGTGGCAAGTGTGGCGCCGGCTGGAGGACATCGAGAGTCAGAGCTCGAGCACTCGCCGCGAAATCATCGCCCAGCTGGCGCAGCACAGCGCCGGTGCCGAAAAGCGAGCCCGCAGCGTGTTCAGCCTGCCTCCCCCGCCGCCCACCGGCGCCGAACTCAGCTCACGCACGGAGAACATCGATCGCGCGGCGCGTCCCAGTTTTCGCCCGGCCGCGGTCGATCCCGTGGGCGTCTTGGCCAACGTCGACGAGCTATCCGAAGCGCTGTTGCTCAGTGTCGTCACCGCCGTCACCGCCGCTGCCGCCGACTTCGGCTTGGTGCACCGCGTGCGCGCGGACATCGGTGCGGCGATCACCGTGGGTGGTCATGGTCCCAGCACCGAGCACCTACTCGGCGAGCGCCTCGCCGAAAACGATCCCACGCTGACGGCTGCGCGCGGCGGACACAGCGTGCTCACCGAACCGCAATGCGGCGAAGTCGGCCGCCATCTGCTCGGCCGCATGACGCGCTGCTCGGGCGAGGTCAAAAGCGTCGCCATGGTGCCACTCTTGGTCTACGGCGAACTGATCGCACTCTTCGAAGTGGGCCGAAAATCACGCCCATTCCGAGCACGAGAAATCGGCCGCGTCGAAGACGTGGTGGAAGCGCTTGCAGAGCGCAGCGTCGTCATGGGCTGGGCCGAGTAACGATTTTCTTGGGTTGATGGTCACGGAGCGCGGCGGGGGGCGGCGCAGCCTTCGGCGTCGCGGACGGTGGGGGCGAGAGAGCGCGGGGACTCCGCCAGGTGAAGGTGGCCTCTGGTGCGCGAATCGGTTCGAGGGGAACGTCGCGGGGGCTTGGGGCTTCTTGGAGTAACCCTTCGGGTATCGCGAAGCGCGTCGTCGGCCGAGGGAATGTTGGTTCGATGGAACGCGTCGCGGCGGCTTGTACCTTCGGGTGTCACGAGGCGTCGTGCGGCCTCTCGAGTGATTCGCATGCGTGAGGCGGTGCGGGAACGACGCTCATTGCGGTGCGCGCATCACCTGTTCGGTCCGCCCTCGCGCAGCGATAACGCTCCCCGCCCAGCGCTGATTCGGCGGTTAGGCTGACGATTTTTGTGTTCCAGGTCAGTGATTACGTCGCCCTACTGCACAGTGAAAATGTCACCCCTTCCGGCAAGAAGCGGGGATGCTGATGAGCGAGCGACCGCCTTCTAGAGCGCCTGGGGCGTGGCGATGTGACGGTCGGAGAAGTTGCGGAAAGCCTCGGGCGGTCAAGGCGCCAGGTGCTCGAGGAAGAGCTAGCCAGCATGGCGCAAAGCCCCGACTGACCACACCCAGCGGTTGGACCTGTGCGTCCCGCACTACGTGAGGAAGATCTACAACGACCGCACCGTGCGCCGTAACGGTCACGTCATCGACATCCCCAAACGGTCCGATGCCGCACGCGGGACCTACGCGGGGAGAGAGGTCGTGGTCAAACGCCCGCTTTCCAGGCGACTACCGCGTCCTTCACGGTGAAGAGTGCATTGCGTGGGCTCGTGGCTCGCGGCCGAAGCCTTCAACAGGAAGTAACAAAAACAACGACAAGGACGAACAACTGGGGTGACACTTTCACTGCGCAGTTCGCGGGGTGACATTTTCACTTGGCTTTGACACGGCTGACGATTTTTGTAGACAGCGTTCGGGCCTCGGGTTGCGTCGTCGTGGGGAGTGGATTGGATTTTGGGGGTTGCTTGCGCGAGGTTTGGCGTGCTGAGGCTTTCGGTGTCTCGGTTGAGTTTGGAACCATTTTATCGCTGCAAAACGGCTTTTGGCAGCAATGCGCGGGCCCGAACTTCGCGTGATAGAGAGGAGAGATGAGCGACCTGTATCGGTTGGTGGGAGTCGGGAACGCAGAGCTCGTGGCGGGGTTGTCGAAGCTCGTGCAGCAGAGCAACGCGCTGACGGCTCAGGTGCTCGCGCACTTGGTACAGGTCGATCATCGGCAGTTGCATTTGGAACTCGGATTTTCGTCATTGTTTGCGTACTGCGTCGAAGAATTGAGGATGAGCGAGGGCACGGCTGGACGGCGCGTGACGGCCGCACGGGTGTGTCGACGGTTTCCCGATGCCTTCGTGCGCGTGGCTCGAGCGGAATTGCACTTATGCGCGTTGTGTGCGCTCGCGCCGCACCTGAACGAGCAGAACGCGACTGAGCTGTTCGATGCTTGCAAAGGCAAGACTCGGCGACAAATCGAGGAGCTGCTCGCCGTGCGGTTTCCGCGACCGGACGTGCGCGAGCAGATCCGCCGTCAGCCAACACGCGGTCTGACGCTGGCGCCATTCGCGACACCAGAAGGGGCGCATGGTTCCGTCGCGCAGAGCGAGGCGCGAGACAGCCGTATTTCGCTCGAAGTTCCGGAGCAAAGCGGTAAAGCGAGGGCGGTAAGTGCCGGGCCGGAAGTGCGCCCCCGCCCCCGAAGTCGCGAAGTCGAACCGCTCTCGGCCGATCGCTTTGGTGTGCACTTCACCGCTGACACCGAGTTACGTGACCTGATCGAGCGCGCGAGAGAGCTCGCGAGTCACCGTGTACCGAAGGGTGATCTCGCGGCGTTGATGAAGCTCATGGTCGCGAGCTTCGTCAAACGGGAGGAGCAGCGGCGCTTCGGCATTGGCACGGGACTGCGTCGACCGGACAGCGAAGCACTTTCAGGATCTTCGGAACCGGCCACTCCACCGGGTAGAGTTGCCGAGATCTCAAAACAGACCACTCCACCAGGCGGAGCGCGGGTTCCGTCACGCGCAAGCGAAGCCCCGACACGCACGGCGCGTCCGGCAGCACACGACTCCAAAGCACGCAGCCGGTACGTCGCGGTGCAGGTCCGGCGAGAAACGCACGCGCGAGACGGCGGGCGGTGCGCGTACGTCTCAGTCGACGGGCGGCGCTGCAACGCGCGGGCGTTGCTTCAGTTCGATCACTTGGAGCCTTTTGCCTGGCGTGGCGGATCCGATGCTTCGAACCTGCGCTTGCTGTGCAAGGCTCACAACCTCTTGCACGCACGGAGATGCTTTGGGAAGTTGCACATCGCCGCCAAAATCGCGGCCCGAAATCGCGCAGTTTCAGGCCATGAACGTTGAGGATGCGCCTGGTGCCAAAGGAGGCAGCGCGATGCCAGGTGCAAAAACGCACGCGGACACGCGCGACTACGGCCGGCGCCGACGCGGTGGGTGCGCAGCGGCTCCAAAACACGGCCAACGCCCGCGCGGGCCAAGCACTAGTGCGGCGGACGCGGCCGTCGCGACCCATCCGTGCTCACGGCAGCACCCAGCGCGCACCGCAGCACCCGCGTGCACCGCAGCACCCGCGTACACCGCAGCACCCAGCGCGCATCGCAACACCCCGTGCGCACGGCAGCACCCACGCGCACTGAAGCAACCGGCGCGCGCTGTGTCCGTACCCGCCCCGCGAGCGCAGCGGACTGAACGGCGGCGCTCACCCGCTCGCCGGGTCACCCACGCTCGGTGTGAGGCGATTCGACGTAGCTCGAGACGTCACCCGGGCTACGCGACGCACCGTGCGCGCTCTGCCCGCTAACCCCAAAAATCTCAGCTCGGAGCGTGTTCCAGCGCCGATTGCAGCGCGGTTTCTTGTTCGGCGCGGGAGAATTGTAGTTCGTGGAGGCGGGCGTAGAGGCCGCCTTGGGCCATCAGTTCGCCGTGGGTGCCTTGTTCGACGACGCGGCCTTTGCGTAGCACCAAGATGCGATCGGCCTTTTGCACGGTGCTCAGGCGGTGTGCGATCACGAGCGCGGTGCGACCGCGCATCAATTCTTCGAGGGCGCGTTGCAGGCGCGCTTCGGTGTCGCTGTCGACGCTGGCGGTCGCTTCGTCCAAGATCAGGATTTGTGCGTCGCGATAGAGGGCGCGGGCGAAGGCGATCAGTTGGCGTTCACCGGTCGAGAAGTTCGAGCCGTATTCGTCGACGCGCGTGTCGATACCGCGGTCGCGCGATGCGAACAGATCCAGCGCGCCGATGCGGCGCAGCACTTCTTCGACGCGGGCGCGATCGGGATCTTCCGAGGCGGCGACGTTGGTGGCGACGGTGCCCGGGAAGAGCACGACGTCTTGCGGGACGACCGCGAAGCGACGCCTGAGTTGCTCGCGCGCGAGGCCGGCCACGTCGTCGCCGTCGACGCGCACGGTGCCGCTCTCGATCTCGTACAAGCGCAGCAACAGCGCGGTAATCGTGGTTTTTCCGGAACCGGTGGGGCCGACAAGCGCGATCCGCTCGCCGCGGCGCGCGGCGAAGCTCACGTTCGAGAGCACCGGCGTGCCTGGCTTGTAGCTGAAGCTGACGTCCTCGAACTGCAGTGCGAGTTCTTTATCGCCCGCGGGTTTGCCTTCACGCGCCGGCGCGTCGGGCTCGACCACGTCGAGCAAGGAGAACACGCGCTCGGCGCCGGCCATGGCCGCCTGCAACAAGGTATAGCGCTGAGCGAGCTGCGAGATCGGCTCGAAGAACTGCGACAGGTAGGCCGTGAACGCCACCAACGTGCCGAAGCTCACCGGCCGATAGCCGAACGCGGCGATTACCAGCGCCAAACAGATCGCGGCGATGGTGTCGATGGCGGCGTCTTGAATCGAGTCCCACTTGATCGCGCTCATGTTCGCGTCACGGTAGGAGACGTTGCTTTCGTCGAACTCGGCGGCCGCCGCCTCTTGGCGACCAAACGCTTGGATCAGGGTCATGCCCGTCACCTGCTCGTTCATGGTCGCGTTCATGCGCGAGGTCTTGGCGCGAATCGCCCGGAATGCCTCGCGAATGTTGCGCCGCACCAGCACCACCAGCACCGCCATCGGCGGCACCGCAGCGAAGGCGATCAGCGACAATTTCCAATCCAAGAACAGCATCAAGATCACGATGCCGATCAGCCGCACCAAATCACCGACCGCGCTGAGCGCGCCGGAAGCGAACATTTCCAAGATCGCGTCGGTGTCGTTGGTCACGCGCGAAACCAGCCGCCCCACCAGCTGATTGTCGAAGAAGCCGAGCCGCAGCTGCTGCAAGAACTCGAACGCCTCGCGACGCATGTCAGCCACCGCGCGCGCGCCGGCCACCTGCACGGCGTACACTTGCACGAGCCCCAACACCTGCTCGACCACGAGCACGCCCGCGAGCAACAGCCCGCCGTGAAACAGCGCTAGGCGATCATTGCTGCGGATCACGTCGTCGATCGCGGAGCGCATGATCAAAGGACGGCACAGCGCGCCGATCGAGGTGACTACGATGACAACCACCGACGCCCAGAGCAAAAAGCTGTACGGCACCAGGTAGCCCCAGAGCCTCTTGGTCAGCCGCGCGTCGTACGCTTTGCCGAAGCGCTCCTCCTCGTGAAAGGCCTTGAGGATGCGCTCGGTGCGCTTCTTGTCCGCACGGCCGCGCTGCTCGCGCGAGCCGCTCGGGCTCTTGGCGTCGCCGGCGACGGGCGCGACGGACGCGTTGCGCGGCGGCGTCATTCAGCCACCTGCTGTTCGTCCGGGACGACTCCGCCGAGCTTGGCGAGTTCGTTCTCGATCCGCTGTTCTTCCGCGAAAATCGCGTAAATGCCGGCGTTTTTGCTCAATTCTTCGTGCGTGCCGCGCTCGACCACGCGCCCCTTTTCGAGCACTAGGATCTGATCACAGTGAGCGGCGGCCGCGACGCGGTGGGTAATCAAGATCAAGCCGCGCTTTTGACGCTGGCGATCGATCGCGTCCAAGATCGCGCGCTCGGTGCGGGCGTCGACCGCGCTCAGCGGATCATCCAAGACCAAGACCTTGGGCTCGGAGGCGAACGCCGCGGCCAGCGCCACGCGTTGCTTTTGACCGCCCGAGAGCTGCACGCCGCGCTCGCCGACCACGGTGTCGAAGCCGTCCGGCAGATCCAACACCTCTTGTTCGATGCAGGCCTCACGCGCCGCGTCTTCGATCTTGAGCAGCGAATCGTGCTCGTCCGGCTCGTCCAGCGAAAACCCGATGTTGCGGGCGACCGTGGTCGAGAACAAAAACGCGTTCTGCTGCGCGTAGCCGATGCTCTCGCGCACCGCGGACAACGGCAAATCGCAGACGTCGACGCCGTCCAAAAAGACGCTGCCCCGCGGCGTGGGCTGCAGCCGAGCGAGCAGCACAGCGAGCGATGATTTGCCGCTGCCCGTGCGCCCGACGATCGCGAGCGAGTGCCCCGCCGGCAGCTCGAAGCTCACGTCGTCCAACACTTTGCGATCGTTGTAGGAGAAGGACAGGTGCTTGACCTCCAGCCGACCGCTGGCGGCCGCGGGCAGCGCGAGCGGACCATCGACGATGTCGGGCTCCGCGCTGAAGATGTCGGTCAAGCGCGAGAATGCGGCGCGCCCGCGTTGCAGCAGGCCGACCACGAAGCCGAGCGAAATCAGCGGCCACGTCAGCCGACCGAGCGCCCGATAAAACGCCAGGAAGCCGCCGGTATCGAGCTCACCGTGCAACATCAACAGGCCGCCGTACCAAAACACGACCAGCACGCCGATGGAGATCGTGGCAGTCAGGATCGGCCCCAGGAAGCCGCGCAGCCTCGCGAGCGAGAGGCTCTTGTCGAGGTAGGTTTGGTTCGTCTTCTCGAACGCAATCACCTCTTGGGGTTCGAGCGCGAAAGAGCGAATCACTCGCACGCCAGCCACGCTCGACAGCACGCGCGCGCTCATCTTGCCCAGCGCGTCCTGATTGTCGCGCGTACGGGTGTAAAAGTGCTGCGAAAAGCCGCGCGTGATCAAGAGCAGGAACGGCAGCGGAGCGAGCGCGGCGGCCGTCAACTTAATTGAAATCGGGATCGTGACGGCCAGCGCGCTGATCAACGCGAAGCCCGTGTTGATGATGTTCAGGATGCCGAAGCCGAGCAAGAGCCGCACCTGCACCAAGTCATTGGTGACGCGGCTCATGATCTCGCCCGTGCTCATGCGTCGATAGAAGGACGGACCCAGCTTGAGCAGTCGCTCCAGGATTTCCTGACGCAGCTCGTACTCGGCGATGCGGCCGGCGTTGAACACGACCACGCGCGACAAGACACGCACCACGAACGCGGCCAACGCAGCCACCACCAGCAGCTCTCCGACCGCAATCGCTTGCGCGCTCTGGCCTTGCGTTGCGAAGTTGATCGCGAGGCGCATGCGCGTATCGAACCACCACTGGAACAACTGGTAGGCCGCGAGCAGCACGAGGCCCCCGCAGTAGCGCGGTGCGTGGCGATAGAACTGCCCCATCAGCCGAACGGGCACGGGGGTCTTTGGAGAGTGAGCGGTGGTCACTGGGGGCGAGGCCGAAGCGAGGCCTTATAAGACCTCACCCGCCAGCTGGTAAGCCCCCACCCCCCCAGGCGCGGGCGAGCCATAAAAGTTTGGGTAGAAGTGGGGATTTGATTGATGGTCACGCGGCGCGTCGTGCGCCGTCCCAGCCTTCGGCGTCACTCGCCGGCTTCCTGCCACTCGGCTGCCCAATGTAAGTTCCAGGCGCCTCCTGGCACGGGATTGCAGGTCCGAAAACCACGCGCTCGGACCGAAACGCGGCCGGCGCGTCCCCGTATTGCGTTCGAATCATGTCTCGTACTCCGCGTTCGGCAACGGCTCATCCCTGCCGCGGACCTCATGCGCGAAATCCGCCACGCTACGCGGCGCAACTCGTCAGGGTGAGCGAAGCGAGCGTCACGTCGACGTCACCATCTTGCCCGGCGAGTTCGCGAGCGGAAGTGCTACCACCGGTTCCAGCGAGCGCATGACGACCTCGACGAAAGCGAGCAGCCGCACCGTGAGAACTCGCCCGCCCAGCGTGGTTTGGTTGCTCGCCAGCGGCGTGCTTGCTGCCTGCTCGTTGCTGGCTCCGAGTGATGAGCACTACCTGGGCGGCGGCCCCGCTCCCGCGAACGAGGATGGCGGCGATGGCGGTGAGGGCGGACACAACGGACACGGCGGTCGCGGCGGTCGCGGCGGTGAAAGCGGGCACGGCGGAGACGGCTTGGGCGGCCGAACGAATAGCGCTGGCGAGGGCGGTAGCGCGGGCTCGGAAGCCGGCGGCTCGAACGGCGGCGAAGGTGGAGATGGAGATGGACCACTCATCTGCGACGCGGGCTTCGCCGACTGCAACGGAAAGGCGAGCGATGGCTGCGAAATCGATCTGCGCTCTTCGCGCGAAAATTGCGGCGGTTGCGGCAAAGCCTACGCCTGCACGGATGATGAAGTGTGTGAGAAGGGAACCCGCTTTTCCGTGAGCGGCTGCAGCGACGGTAACCGCGAGGCATTCTTGCCGGTGGCTACCTGGCCGCGCATCGCGGGTTGTACGGCCAAGTGGTCGATCGGCTCGATGCGTGACGCCAAGACCGGAGTCGCGTGCGGCTTCGAAGGCAATCAATGCCCGGTTCCTGCGGACGCGTGCGGCAGCGGTTGGCACGTGTGCGGAAGTCCTCTGTATGGTCCAACCGAGATCAGCTCACAAGCGACGGCGCACGAATGCGCCACTCAGCACGGCGCGTTCGCCGCCGCAGTAGGGGATCAACACTGCGAGCCGTGTAGCGAAGAAGGCGATGGGGCCGCATGCTGCGGCGACGCATGCGTGCCGCAGTACGGCAACTGCATCTATCCTGGAGCGACGAGCTGGTTTGGTATCATCGACGGCCACACGAATCTGTGCGGCGCGATCGAATCACACGACCTTCGGCAAGGCGTGCTGTGTTGCCGCACGCCGTGAGCGGCGAAGGCGCGCTCACCTCGCAACCAGACGAGCGCTCAGGACAAGCCCTGCTTGCGCATCAATTTTTGAATCATTTGTCGAGAAACTTCGGCGATCGCCGCAGCGCGCGTGACGTTGCCCTGAGTGCGAGCGAGCAGCGCGCGCACGTAGCGCCGTTCGAAATCATCCCCCGCGTCGCGACGGGCAATGCGCAGTGGGACGAGTTCGATCTCCGGCTTGGGTGCGCCGTCCGAGTCTGACTCGAGGTCGAGCACCCCGAGCGCGCGTTCGGGCGTCACTGCCCAACGATCGACCGCGTTCCTTAGCTCACGCACGTTCCCCGGCCAGCGATGAGCCATGAACATCTCCCAAACCGGCGCGGCTATTTCACTCAGCGCGCGGGGCGGCACGGAGCGACTCAAGAAATGTTCGACGAGCATGGGCAAGTCTTGCTTACGGTCACGGAGCGGGGGCACGACGACGTGCGCGCCCGCGAGTCGAAAATACAAGTCTTGTCGAAAATTACCGACGGCGACTTCGGCAGCGAGCTTGCGGTTGGTCGCGGCCAGTACACGCACGTCGACGGGGATCGGACGTTGTGAACCGAGCCGTCTGACCTCGCGCTTCTCCAGCACGCGCAGCAACTTGGGTTGTAGATCTTTCGGCAGCTCGCCGAGTTCGTCGAGGAAGATGCTACCGCCCTCGGCTTGTTCGAAGACGCCGGCGCGGGACGCCACCGCGCCCGTAAAAGCGCCACGTTCATGGCCGAAAAGCTCACTTTCGACGAGCGTCGGACTGACCGCGCTGCAATCGAAAACGACCAGCGGAAGCTCTGCGCGGCGACTCTCGCGATGCAGCGATTCGGCGACGAGCTCCTTGCCGGTGCCGGTTTCACCTTCGATCAACACGGTGACGTCGGAATCAGCGATGCGAGCCAAGTCAGCGAATAGCTCGCGCATCGCCGGCGACGTACCCAGTAAATCACCGAAGCGATCGATGGTGGCTTGCTCGCGCTCGACGCGCTCCGAGAGTGAGACCACGCTGACCGTGGTCTCACCAATGCGCAGCTCACTGCTGCCCTGGAGCACTGCCTCGAAAATGCGCGCGCGCCCGACCAGCACTCCGTTCGTCGAGCCTTCGTCCGATACCCGAAATCCCTCGGGCGTCGGCAAGATCGCGCAATGACGGCGCGACACGGTGGGATCGCTCAGCACCAAGTCATTGTCGGGAGCCGTACCAATACGAATTGGGCGCCCCGCGGTCTCACAAGTGAGGCCCCGATCGGGCCCGTCGATCACCGAGACGCGCGTCTTGCCGTACGAGACGATGGTCCGCCGGGACTGAGCCTGGGTGCGTTCTTGGTCCATGAATAAAGACTCCACTACTCTCCTGCGGACGTCACCCTTGTGCGTGACATTTCCATGACTTAGGTGACGAAAACTGCGGTTAATCAGCGGCGGCGCAACCGCGTGCTGCCAACCGTGGGTTGTCGATCGCAACTGGCACTACGCGATCTGTGGCCAAACGTTGCGCAAATGGGTTTGGCACGCGACGTGTATCTGAGCGCCGCTGTGAAGTTGTCGCTTTTGCTACCACTGTGCCTCGTGCTCGGCTGCAGCCAGGTCGCCCACGAGCTCCCGGCGAGCGGCTACGAGCTGGTCGTGCACGTGGAGTCGGATCCGAGCCGAGCGTTGGCGGGCGCGCGCGTACTCCACGCGGGTCGAGAACTGGGCGTATCCGGGGCGGACGGCCGCGTCGCCATCCACGCATCGGGCAGCGAGGGCGAGCGCATCGACCTCGAGCTGGCGTGCCCCACGGGCTTTCGCTCGCCGACGAGCGCGCTCGCCGTCACGCTGCGCCACGCGGTCGGCAGCAGCGAGCGGCCCGAATACTTCGCGGCCTGCCCACCGCTGACGCGCAAGTTGGTGATCGCTGCGCGCTTGGAGCACGGCGTGAATCTGCCGATTCGCTATTTGGGTCGCGAGCTCGCACGCAGCGACAGCGACGGCGTGGCGCATCTAGTGCTCGAGGGCGAAGCGGACAAGACCGTGGAACTCACCGTCGATACGTCCGAACAGCCACAACTGCGACCAAAGAGCCCTAGCGCGCGTTTTCGCATTGCCGATCACGATGACGTCGTGCTGCTCGCGCAAAGCTTTCAGAGCCCGCCAAAACCCCTGGTTCATGCGCGTCGCCCGAGCGGGCCAGTGCGGATTCGCTAACATGAAACGGAGAACCTCGCTGCTCGTAGATACACGCGGCGCCGTGATGGTCGAGTACCTGATCGTGGCGGCGTTCGCCGGCCTGCTCACCGCGATTGGTCTCGCCAGTCTGGGGCCGAAGGTCGTGAAGATCTACTCCAGCCAACGCGCCACCCTCTATCAAAGCAACCCCTGAAACCAAGGAAAGAAACCATGTCCAGCAAGCTCTCGATTCAAAAGCTCATTCACGACACCCGCGGTGCTGGGTTCGTCGAGTACATCATCCTCGTGGGTGTCGTCGCGCTGTTCTGCATCGCCGGCTACAAGTACTTCGGCGATAAAGTCACCGACAAGATCAAGGCTCAGGGCGACGCCGTCACGAACATCAACAGCAAGGCCCCGTGACGCCGGCGCGGAGCGCCCGTGTGGCGTGCGCTCCGCATCACTTTTCGAGCTTTCCGTATTTTTTCCAAAATGTCGGCAACGCAAATCGTGCTCAGCGGGCTAGCGGTGTTCACGGCGCTCGCAGGCTTCGTGGACTATCGAACTGGCCATATCCCCAATCGCCTGGTTGCGGGCGGTGCCTTGCTCGGCCTTTGCTTGCATTTTTTCGTGCATTTCGCGCTGATTCGACTGCCGCACCAAGCGCTGACGGAGCTGTTCGGCAGCGCTTCGATCAATATCGGCGTCGGGCTCCTGGGCTGTGCGGCGGTGCCGTTGCTCCTCTACCGCGCGGGCGCGATGGGCGGCGGTGACGTGAAGTTGTTGGCGTGTGTGGGTGTCTGGGCGGGACCGATCTTGGGGCTGCAAGTCGAGCTGTACGCTTTCGTGCTGGCCGCGCTGTATGCACCCGCGCGCCTCGCGTACCAGGGCGAGCTGTTTCGACTGCTCGGGAACTCGGCTGCGCTGCTTCGAAACCCTTTTTTGCCCAAGGCTCGCCGCAAACAGGTTCCGCAAGCGTTGCTCACGGAGCTGCGCTTCGGTCCCGCCGTCTTCTTCGCAACGGCGTTGGTGGCGCTCGTGCGCTGGAGAAACGGATGAAACGCGCGCTCGTATTGCTGAAGCGTGACCAACGCGGCGCCATCTTCGTCGAGCACATCATTGCCTATTTGCCGGTCATGTTCTTCTTCATGGCGACCTGGCAATTGATGGACCTGTGCGCTGCGCATTTGATCCTCAAGCGCGCGGCTTCCGCCGCCGCGCGAGCGGCAGTCGTGGTCTTGCCCGACGACCCCGCGTACTACGACAAAGTCCCCAAAGACAGCTTCTCGGGGAAGCGTAAAGAAGACATCGAGTTCGCGGCCGAGCTCATTTTGTCCACGTCCCCGCACTTTTCCAGCGACGTGAAGGTCGAGGTGCAGAGCAGCTTCAAGGGCGGGGAACCGCTGACCGCCACCGTGACGGCGAAGTTCCACTGCTTCGCCAGCTGGGTGAGCTTGGTGTGCGGACCGACCGGCATCCGCGAAATGACTGCCAAGTCCGTCTACGCCTACCAGGGCGCCTCCTACAACTACGACCTGTGAACGCACCATGAACCGCGAGCCCAAGCAAAACCTGACCCAGGATAGTCGCGGCGCGATTCTGATCGTCGGCATCGTGTTCGGAGTGCTGCTCGTGGGCGCGCTGTGGCACATCGCCGGGATTGGCGATGCCATCGCTTGGCGCGAGCGCGCGCAAGACGCAGCTGACGCCGGAGCGTTCGAGAACGCGGTCTGGAACGCGCGCGGAATGAACGTGATCGTCGCGATCAACATCGTGATGTCGCTGGTGCTGTGCATTTTGGTGATTTGGCGCACGATTTTGATCTTGGTCACGGTGGCGTTGGTCGTCGCGGCCATTCTGTGTGTCGTCACGCTCGGTACGGGTTGCGGGTTTGCGACAGCGGTGGCGCGTGTCGAGGGCTTCATGCTGCGCAATGACGACAAGGTAGCGACCAACGTCATTCGCATCCTCGCTGCGATGAACGCGTCACAAGTCGCAGTAGCCAGCGTGACGCCGATCGTCGGCGCGGCTCGCGGAACGATCAACACCCAGGGCGCCTACGCCGTCTCCTATGTCGCGACCGAGAGCGCGTCCTTGTTGCCCTCGGTGAATCCCAAGGGCATCCAAACGCTCGCCAACTGCTTCAAGGGCGCCAAGGCCGGCAAGATCCCGAAGAAGGACAAGGACGACGCGGCGAAGAGCCGGCTCGACAAGAGCATCGACTTTTACCAGACCTTTTTGAGCAACCCGCGCATGGGCATCGGCACGAGCCTGCCCATCCAAACCGAATCGTATTCGGTGTTGTGTACGAAGGCCGGGGAGGCGGTGTTGAACAACATCGCGGGCGTGCTCGAACGCATGGGCGTCCCCGCGGGCGCGGTCGAAGGCATCGACAAGGCCAAGACCTTCCTCGGCGCGGTCGTGGGCAGCTTGCCCGGCCTGTTCTGTGCGCCCATCGGCGCCCCGCCCGCGGGCTTGACCGACTCGGTGGGTAAGCAGGCGGTCGAAAGTTGCAAGTCCGAACTCGATGGGAAACCGCGCAGGTTCGTGACTGATAGTCACGGCACCACGACGGCCGAGTACGAAGACCCAGACAACAAGGGCAAGTACTTGAGCGAAGACGAGACTGTCAAACGCTGCACCAAAAAGAAAAAGAAAGAGGCCAACGACAAGCTCAAGGGCGCGTTCGAGAGCAAGAACTACGATCTCGCAGAGTGCGGCTCGCCATCGAAGGTTTGGGAGTGGGCCGTCAACGGCAACGTCTTCATGCGCAGCTTCGCCCAGGTCGAAAAGAAGCAGAGCATGGCCGCTGAAGACGACCGACTGGTGAAGGTCGCAGACTTGAGCAAAACGGCCACCGTCGAGCCCATCGAGCAAGATCAGATCGTCGCGCACGCGGAGATCTACCTGGACTGCAGCAGCCCGCGCTGGATGGATTGCAAATCCAACGCCATGTGGCAGTTGCGTTGGCGCGCACGGCTACGCCGCATTCAGCCGATCGAACGCCTCGTCGCCAGCGGCATCGAGACAGGCATCGTCGCCACCTTGACTCAGATGTTCGCCGCCGCCGGCGACAAGCTCGGCGGCAAGCTGCGCGACAAGCTCGGCATCCCCAAAATCTTGGTGCCCAAGGTCAAAGACACTTGGTACTTCCGCCAGCTCAAGACGAACGTCTGGCAGCGCGGTTTGTACGGCAGCGGCGCCTTCGAGCACATCGGCGCGTTGATCATCAAACACTCCGACAACGGTACGACCGTTCATTGAGGGTTCATGCATCGACATTCCGCAACGACACTGATTCGGCTCCGGTCCCGCAAGCGCGCGCGTGGCGCCGTGCTGGTGGAAGGCATCATTGTCGCGTCCATGCTGACGCTGATGATGGCGGGCGGCTTGTTCCTTCATCAGCTCTACGTCGCGCAAATGAAGGCGATCGGCGACGCGCGGCTCGCGGCCTGGTCACAAGCCATGAAAGGCTGCAATTCCGGGGTCGATTTGGCCGGAATTTGGAAGGACGCCGGCGAGAGCTCCGCGCCCATCGACGTAGACACCGATTCGACGCCCAGCTTCTTCGGCGCCGTCAGTCACAACAGCGGCAGCGCCAGTGAAACGGCCACGCCGGACAAGCTCATCGCAAGCAAGAGCTACAAGGTGACCGTCAATGACAGCGTGGCTTGCAACGAGGTCGCGCAGAACCCGCGCGGCGACGTGCTCAGCCTGGTCGGCTACATCAGCGCCAACGTCATCCCGAGCTTCTTCTGATGGATACCGCGATGAACTGGAAGCGGCTATGCTCCCTCGCTCGCGAAGCAGGTCGAAGTCGACGCGTGCGCGGCGCGCTGCGTGTGGCCGCGTTCCTGGGCTGCGCCAATCTTGCGTTCAGCGCACTGATGTTGCCGCAAGCCCGCGCTGCCGCCGAAGAAGCCGCCAAGCGAGGCGGTCTCGAGCTACTTCAGCAAATTGGGCCTGCGCTGGTCGGTCCCCCGGAGGTTGCGCTGATCAACGGTCAGCGCATGTCGCTCGCCTCCAAGCTGACGCCGCTCAGCGTGGAGCAAGTGCTGCAGCGCTTCGAAGAGCACTGTCGGGAACACTCGGCTGGGCTAGCCGCCGAAATCGCGGCGCTGCCGAACGGTGCGGCTGCGCTCCAGAAGCTTCCCGAAGGGCTGCGCGATCCCTCGCGTTGGCTCAGCTCTCGGCAGATCGCCGAGGATCACCAGGTCGGGCAAATCGCCTGTATCGCGCGCAAAGGTAGCGGTGGTGGATTGAGAGGTTTGGTCGACCGCGTGCTCGCCTTCACGGACACGGGGGATCTTTCCGAGATCGGCGACGCGCGCTACGTGGTCGCGCGCCGCGACGAGGCGAGCGGTCAGACGCACGTGCTGGCGATGTGGACGGAGGGCAAGTTCAACATCCCCGAGATGTTCACGAACGTCGGCGATGCTCCAGGGACGGACTCGCGCGACGTGCCGCGCCCGCTCGACGCGCGGCGAGTGCTCAGCGCAGAAATGTCGAACCAGTCTTACTCGATCCGCATGTACGACACGAAACGTTCGAACGAAGAAGTGCTGTCGTATTATGAAGCAGAGCTCGCTCCGCGCGGCTTCCTCAACCACGAGCTGCCGCACGACACCGCGGAGTTGGATCTGAACGATCACGTTCGCGCATTCAGCAAGGATGGCGCAGCCGTGATCATCGTCACCACGCAGACGCCAGCCGAACTCACCGGCGTGAGCGTGATCGAGATGGGCAGCAAGGGCTATGCCAAAGCCAGTGCGACCCCGGAAGGCATCTTCGAATGAATCGTCGGGCTCTGCTCGTATCGTTTTTGATCGCGCTCCTGGGGACCGCCCTGCTGGTCGTGTATCTGCGCAAGTTCGAGCGTGAAATGTCGGGCGGTGAGCCCGTCGAGGTGCTGATGGCCCTACGCCCCATCGAGCGCGGCAAGATGATCAGCGACGACATGCTCACCACGCGCAGCGTGCCGCTCGCGTACGTGGAAGATCGCGCCATCAAAGCCGCGGAACGCGCCAAGGTGATCGGCTTGCCAGCCTCAGTGGCGCTTTTTCCGCAGCAAACCCTGATGTGGACCGATCTCGCGATCACTACCGAAGACCGCGATCTCAGCTCGCTGATTCAACCCGGCAAGCGCGCGGTGCCGGTGCGCGCGGTAACCGGCGGCGACGACACGCGCGGCAATCAACTGATTCGCCCAGGCGACTACGTCGACGTGATTGTCACCTTCCGCGCCGATATGGACAACAACGATGCTTCCTCGGCCGTTCTGCTGCAGCGCGTGCTCGTGCTCGCCGTCGGCAGCGAGACGCAAAACGTGAATAGCGACGCCAAGACACGCGATGCCTCGTCGATGCACGACAAGCAGTTGACCTTGAGTCTGAGCTTGCCCGAGGCACAGCTGCTGTCGCTCGCCATCGAACGCGGGCGGCTCTCGGTCGCGGTTCGACCGCCCAGCGATCCGGGTACCGTCGATGACTTGCCCGATCTCAAAGCTTCCGCGCTGCGCGATACGAAAGTACGCGCAGACCTGCAACGCCGGCCCAGCGCGCCCCAAGGCCCGGTGCGCATCGAGACTGCGAACGTCCGATGACTGCTCGCAAGCGACTCGCTCTTGCGACGCTGGTCGCGCTCGCCTTCGCGGCGCCTGCTTGGGCGCAAAAGCGCGATAAGACGGACAAATCTCCGCCCTCTGCCCCCGAACAGGTGGCGCTCGAACGCTCCGAAGAGCTGAGCCTCGCGGTCGGCGAGAATCGGACGATCTCCGCAGTGGACGTCAAGAGCTTCGCCGAGGGCGTGAAGGGCATCGCGGACGTGCGGCTCACCCCGGACAGCTCGCAGTTCGTGATCGTCGGTCAAAAGCCCGGCAGCACCACGCTGCTCTTGCTCAAGAACGACAAGACTCAAATCAATTACCAGATCAACGTCTCCCCGCGGCCGATGCAGAGCGTCGAACGCGAGCTGCTCCAGCTGCTGGAAGGTTCGACGGGCGTGCGCGTGCGACGCGTCGGTGCGCGCCTGTTCATCGAAGGCGGCGTCAGCACCGAGCCAGAGCTGAAGCGCATCGAGCAGATCGCCGCGCTCTTCCCGGGTCAAGTGGAGTCGTTGGTCGTGCTCGGCGGTGCCGCCGCAGAGAACAAGCTCAACGTTCGAGTCGACTTTCTGTTCGTGCAGTTCGATCGTAACAAGGGCTACCAACTCGGTGTGAACTGGCCGGCGAAGATTGGCGGACCAAAGGTCGGCCAATTCTCCGGTCAATTCGACTTTTTGCAGGGTGCCGCCACCTCGGCTACCGCGAGCATCATCGAGCAACCGCTGCCGGGGCTCGACATCGCGGCCACCAAGGGCTGGGCCAAAGTGCTCAAGCACTCGACCGTGATCACCTCCAACGGTGCGGCAGCGACGTTCTCCAGTGGCGGCGAACAAAACTACATCATCTCGAGCGGTCTCTCCGCAGCGCTGACCCAAATCCGTTTCGGTACCGACGTGAAGGTGCTGCCGCGCTTCGACTCCACCAGCAAAGAGCTGAAGGTGGAAATCGAGGCAGAAGTGATGGACCTGACACCCCCGGTCTCCGGCGGAACGGATCTCCCCGGGCGCAACGTCTCCAAGCTCACCACTGCGGTCGCGTTGAAGCTGGGTCAATCGATCGTGCTCTCGGGCATTCGCTCCAAGGCGCAGCGCCATTCGGTGAATGGCTTGCCCTGGCTCAGCGAAATACCGCTGCTGGGCGTGTTGTTCGCTTCGCACGGGGACGCTCAAGAAGAGGTCGAAGGAGCGATTTTCGTGGTGCCCAGCGTGATCGAGTCGATCCCGAAAGGCGCGCAAGAGGTGCTCGACGACGCCATGCGCGACTTCAAGGACTACAGCGGCGACATCGACAAAGTGAACGTCTGGGACAAGAACCCAGCCACGGCTCCCGGCGTGAGGACGCGCCCCTGATGAACGTCGAAGTCACCGTCGAAGCGCAGTCCGGCACGCGCTACGTCGCGCAAATGGTCGCCACTCGCCCGCTGTCCGTCGGTCGCGGTGCCGAATGCGACGTCCAGCTCGAAGATCATCACATCTCGCGACGTCACCTGTTGCTCCATGCGGAACCCAACGGTCTGCGCGTGCAGGACATCTCCAGCAACGGCACGTTGGCAGGGGACCGCCTGCTGCGCGGGGGCTTCGCCGAGGTCGCCTACGGCACACCCATCTTGCTCGGCTTCCACACCGTGTACGTGCGAACGCTCGGATCCGTGCCACCGCCAGCGCCAGAAGTGGCGGCCATTGCAGCCGTCGTGCCGATTTCGCCGGGTCCGGCGCTGGCGACGGTTCCGCCCCCCGCGGCCAAAATGGAGGGCGAAAACGCGTTGCGCCGTGAGATTCACAAACGCCTGCTCGAGCACCTCGATCTGGCAACCACGGACACGGTCCGGCTGGACGATCCGTCGTTTCGACCACGCGT
>Ga0134124_10001278_pt1 | contig 20193 bp, 21 predicted proteins | sample KB304_FD_96880 | JGI IMG/M metagenome (GOLD analysis project Ga0134124, IMG submission 96880) | Terrestrial soil microbial communities without Nitrogen fertilizer from Kellogg Biological Station, Michigan, USA - KB3-0-4 | ecosystem: Environmental > Terrestrial > Soil > Unclassified ... | reverse complement strand
GAAGCGCTGTGCGCCGAACTGCTGGCGCACCTGCGCCCGCACGTGAACCGCGACACCGGCATGGTGGGCATCGTCACCGGCGGCGCCTGGCTGGCCGAGCGCCTGCACCGCGAGCTGGGCCTGGCCACGCCGCTCGGCACCCTGGACGTGTCCTACTACCGCGACGATTTCGAGCGCACCGGCCTGAAGAAGCAGGTGCGTCCGTCGCAGATCCCGTTCGACGTACAGGGCCGCGACATCGTGCTGGTGGACGACGTGCTGTACACCGGCCGCACGGTGCGCGCCGCCATGAACGAACTGTTCGACTACGGCCGCCCGGCACGCATCGACCTCGCCGTGCTGGTGGACCGCGGCGGGCGCGAACTGCCCGTGGCCGCGCGCTACCGCGGCGGCGAGTTCGCCGTGCCCGCCGGCAAGGTCCTGATGTTGGAGCGCGGCGAGTCGGGCGCTCTGGCGCTGCGCCTGGCCGACCAGCGCCGTCCCCGAGAAGGAGCGACCCCGGCTTGAACTCCGCACGTGCCCCGTCCATGCAAAACCCGGCTGCGCCCGCGTCGCGCCCTTCCGGATTCGCGCCCAATCCGCAACTCAACGACAAGGGTGAGCTGATTCACCTGCTGACCCTGGACGGGTTGCCCAAGAACATCCTGCTGCACATCCTCGACACCGCGCATTCCTTCGTCGGCGTGACCGACCGCGAGGTGAAAAAGCTGCCGCTGCTGCGCGGCAAATCGGTGTTCAACCTGTTCTTCGAGAACTCCACCCGCACCCGCACCACCTTCGAGATCGCCGCCAAGCGCCTGTCGGCCGACGTCATCAACCTCAACATCAACACCTCCAGCACTTCCAAGGGCGAGACGTTGCTGGACACCGTGGACAACCTCTCGGCCATGCACGCCGACATGTTCATCGTGCGCCACGCCTCCAGCGGAGCACCGCACCTGATAGCAAGACACGTTGCATCACACTTGCATGTCATCAACGCCGGGGACGGGCGGCACGCCCATCCGACACAGGGGCTGCTGGACCTATACACCATCCGGCACTACAAGAAGGAATTCACCAACCTGTCGGTGGCCGTGGTGGGCGACCTGCTGCACTCGCGGGTGGCCAGATCGTTGATCAATGGCTTGACCACGCTGGGCGTGCCGGATGTGCGGGCTATCGGGCCCAAGACACTGATGCCGGCGGGCGTGGAGAAGCTGGGCGTGCAGGTGTTCAACGACATGAAGAAGGGCTTGGCGGGTTGCGACGTGGTGGTGATGCTGCGATTGCAGAACGAGCGCATGAAGGGGCCGCTGCTGCCTTCGGCACAGGAATTTTTCCTGTCGTATGGATTGACCCCGGAGAAGCTGGCCTTGGCAAAACCCGATGCCATTGTGATGCACCCGGGCCCGATGAACAGAGGGGTAGAAATTGATTCCGCCGTGGCGGATGGACCGCGCTCGGTGATCTTGCCGCAAGTGACGTTCGGCATTGCAGTCCGCATGGCAGTCATGTCCATACTCGCCGGCAACTAAATGCGCTACGAAGGGGCTTTTGCTCCCTTCTCCCCCAGGGAGAAGGGCTGGGGATGAGGGTTACGTGAAAATACACATAACAAACGGCAGGGTTGTCGATCCAGCCAACAATATCGATGCGAAGCAGGATGTGTTCATTGAAGCGGGGAAAATTACCGCGATCGGTAGTCACCCCAATGGCTTCAAACCAGGCCGCGTAATAGACGCCAGCAATCTTGTTGTATGTCCAGGTCTTGTCGACCTCTCAGCCCGCCTTCGCGAACCCGGCTTTGAATATAAAGCCACACTCGAAACGGAAATCGCCGCCGCCATGGCCGGCGGGGTAACGAGCCTGGCCTGCCCCCCGGACACCGATCCGCCCCTGGACGAACCGGGCCTGGTCGAAATGCTCAAGCACCGCGCGCGCACGCTCAACCAGGCGCACGTCTATCCCATCGGCGCCCTGACGGCCAAACTCGCGGGCGAACGCCTCACCGAAATGGCAACCCTTCAAGAGGCAGGCTGCGTTGCCTTCTCGCAGGCCGACACCCCCATCGCCGACACCCAAGTGCTGTGGCGCGCGCTGCAATACGCCTCCACCTTCGGTTTTGCCGTCTGGCTGCGACCCCAGGACGGTTACCTGGCCAAAGACGGCGTGGCGCACGACGGCGACGTGGCCACGCGCCTGGGGCTGCCCGGCATTCCCTCCTTTGCCGAAACCATCGCCCTGGAGACCATGCTGCGCCTGGTGCGCGCTACGGGCGCGCGGGTGCACTTCCAGCGCCTGTCCACGGCCGAGGGCGTGGCGCTGGTGCGTGCGGCGCGCGCCGAGGGGCTGCCGGTGACCTGCGACGTGTCGGCGCACCACGTGCACCTGTCCGAAATGGACCTGGGTTATTTCGATTCGCACTGCAACGTCATCCCGCCCTTCCGCACCCAGCGCGACCGCGACGCGCTGCGGGCGGCGCTGGCCGACGGCGGCGTGGACGCCCTGTGCTCGGACCACGCGCCGGTGGACGAGGATTCCAAGCAGCTCCCGTTCGCCGAGGCCGAGCCCGGCGTCACCGGCCTGGAACTGCTGCTGCCGCTCACGCTGAAATGGGGCGGCGAAATGAAACTGCCGCTGGCGAAAACGCTGTCGGCCATCACCGACCGGCCGGCGCGCATTCTCGGTGTCCAGGCCGGCAGCCTGGCCGTGGGCGCGGCGGCCGACGTGTGCGTGTTCGACCCCCAGGCGCAGGTGCGCGTCAGCGCCGACACGCTGAAAAGCCAGGGCCACAACACGCCCTTCCTGGGGTACGACCTGCCGGGGAAGGTGCGCTATACGCTCGTTGGAGGTCAGGTGATGTATGAGGCGTAGCCTCTCACATCACGTTCCTAAAGCGCGGTGATCTCCCGCGCCGCGGCGCCGAGCACGATCAGCGCGATCTCGGCCACCAGCACCAGGAACAGCGGCGTCAGGTCGATGTTGCCCACCGGCGGGATGAAACGCCGGAATGGCCGGTAAAAGGGCGCGGTCAGCGCGTTGAGCAGCGGCGCCACGGGCGAGTAGGGCGCCATGAAGGACACCAGCGCCTGCACGATGGCCGCGCCGATGAGCAGGTACAGCGACATGCGCAGCAGCTCGATCACCGCCAGCACCGCGATCAGCGCCAGGGCCGCGCCCGACGCGGACTGCACCCCGCGCAGCGCCATGAGCGCCGCCATGACGAGCATCTCGACAATCCAGGCGGCGATCAGCGTGGCCATGTCGAGGCCGAACAGGCCGGGCATGATGCGCCGCGCCGGCAGCACCAGCCAGTTGGTGAGCCCGGTCACGAACTCGCCGATGGGATTGCGGAAGGGCGCGCGCAGCCACTGCATGTGAAAACGCAGCAGCAGCAGGTACACGAACAGCGTGCCCAGCGTGTCGATGAGCAGGTTGGCGATCTGGGTGAGCGCTGACATGACGCCTTTGAAAGATTGAGGAACTGGGACTGCTAATGGACTAACCCTTGCCCAACTGGTCGGCCAGTTCGCCGGCGCGGGCGTTGGCGGCGCGCACTGCGCGGCCGATGGCCTCGGCCACGCGGTCGGCGTTCATCGAGGCCAGCGCCGCCTCGGTGGTGCCGCCCTTGGACGTGACCCGCTCGCGCAGCACGCCGGGCGCGTCGGGCGAGCCCGCGGCCAGCTTGGCCGCGCCCACGAAAGTCTCAATGGCGAGCAACCGGGCGTCTTGCGACGAAAGCCCCAGGTCAATGGCGGCTTTCTCCAGCGCCTCGATGAAAAAAAACACATACGCCGGTCCGCTGCCTGATATCGCGGTCACCGGGTCGAGCTGCGCTTCATCCTTCACCCAAACCACTTTGCCCACGGCCGCGAGCACTTTTTCGACGCCTGAGCGCTGGTCGGCATTGACGCCGGGTGACGCATAGACGCCGGCGATGCCCGCCGATACCAGCGCCGGCGTGTTGGGCATGCAGCGCACCAGCTTTTGGTGCCCGCCCAGCCAGCGCGACAGGTCGGCCAGCCGAATCCCGGCGGCAATGGACAACACCACCGCGCCTGACACGTGCGGCGCAAGCGCCGTGGCCGCTTCACGCATCTGCTGCGGTTTGACCGCCATCACGACCAGATCACCTAAAACGGAGGCGCTTTTTGGGGGATGCGAAGGGGGCGGAGCCCCCTTCTGCGTGGCCGCTTCAGCAACACTGGCATAAGCACGAACGCCGAGTTGAGACCCAAGCTTGGTCCGTTGTTCTTCTATTACTTCCACCACGCCAATGTCATGGGCGGCAAAATCCTTCTGCACCAACCCACCAATGATGGCCTGGGCCATGTTCCCGCCGCCGATAAAGGTGATTTTCACGATGGAAGTCGTTATTTATTCAGTCTTTGGCCGAAAATGGCCGTTCCTATGCGCACCATCGTAGCACCCTCGGCCACGGCCGCCGCCATGTCGGCCGACATGCCCATGGACAGGGTGTCCACGTCCAGCCCGTTGCGTTTCAGACCATCCAGCAGGCCACGCAGCTCGGCAAAGCGCCGCCGCCGCAGATCCATGTCGTCACCGGGCTCGGGAATGGTCATGAGTCCCCGCAGCTTCAGCCGGGGCAGCCCGGCCACGACGCGGGCGAGGCCCGCCAACTCGTGGCGGGAGACGCCGCTTTTGCTCGCCTCGCCGCTGAGATTGACCTCGATGCAGACTTGAAGCGGCTGCAATCCCTCCGGCCGCTGGTCGGACAGCCTCGCAGCGATTTTTCCCCGGTCCAGCGAGTGCACCCAGGCGAACCGTTCCGCGATAGGGCGGGTTTTGTTGCTCTGGATGGGTCCGATGAAGTGCCAGACCAGCTCAAGGTCCGCCAAGGCGTCCATTTTCTCAATGGCTTCCTGGACGTAGTTTTCGCCGAAATCAAGCTGGCCCGCCTCGACCGCCTGCCGTACCAACTCCGGGCCGAAGGTCTTGGAAACGGCCACCAGCGTCACGTCGCCCGCCGGCCTGCGCGCCGTCGCGCAGGCTTTTTGCAATCCTGCACGAACCGCTGCGAGCCGTTGTTGCAAGGGGGTCGCTGTTGCAGCCATAATCCAGAAACAACAATGATTTAGGAATGCACGGATGCGGGCCGGCAGCGGGTTGCCACCGCCCTTTTTTGTGCTTTGTGTGCGGCGGTCATAGGGAAGGTTGAAATTATATGGATATTTCCGAACTGCTGGCCTTCGTGGTCAAGAACAAGGCCTCCGACCTGCACCTGTCCGCCGGGCTGCCGCCCATGATCCGCGTGCACGGCGACATCCGCCGCATCAACCTGCCGCCCATGGAGCACAAAGACGTCCATGGAATGATTTACGACATCATGAACGACGGCCAGCGCAAGGCCTACGAAGAAAACCTGGAGTGCGACTTCTCCTTCGCCATTCCGGGCCTGGCGCGCTTCCGGGTCAACGCCTTCGTGCAGAACCGCGGCGCGGCGGCGGTGATGCGGACCATCCCGTCCAAGATACTGTCGCTGGAGGATTTGAAGGCGCCGAAAATCTTCGCCGAACTGGCCGACCAGCCGCGCGGCGTGGTGCTGGTGACCGGGCCCACGGGCTCGGGGAAATCCACCACGCTCGCCGCCATGATGAACCACAAGAACGAAAACGAAATGGGCCACATCCTCACCATCGAGGACCCCATCGAGTTCGTGCACGAATCCAAGAAGTGCCTGATCAACCAGCGCGAGGTCGGGCCGCACACCCTGTCGTTCAACAACGCGCTGCGCTCGGCGCTGCGCGAAGACCCGGACGTGATCCTGGTGGGCGAAATGCGCGATCTGGAAACCATCCGCCTGGCGCTGTCCGGCGCCGAGACCGGCCACCTGGTGTTCGGCACGCTGCACACCTCGTCGGCCGCCAAGACCATCGACCGCATCGTGGACGTGTTCCCCGCGGCCGAGAAGGACATGATCCGCGCCATGATTTCCGAGTCCATCCGCGCCATCATTTCCCAGACCCTGTGCAAGACCAAGGATGGGAACGGGCGGGTGGCCGCGCACGAGATCATGGTGGGGACGCCGGCCATACGCAACCTGATACGCGAAAACAAGATCGCGCAAATGTATTCGGCTATTCAGACAGGTCAACAGTTTGGCATGCAAACCTTGGACCAGAATCTGCAGGACCTGGTGAAACGAAACCTTATCTCCAAGGAAGAAGCGCGGTCGAAGGCAGCAAACAAAGACAACTTTAACTAACAATTATTTTTAATAGGCCGGCTTTGGCTCGCCTCATCCCCGGCCCTTCTCCCCAGGAGAAGGGTGCAAAGCCCCTCCGTAGTGCGCTACGCAGCGAGGCCAACACCCCTCTCCCTGGGGGAGAGGGGCAGGGGGAGTGGGCGGGGCAGATGCCGATCGACAATTCAATACCGATCCATATCCAGGGCTTTTTACCTGATATTCCGCGAGGTTGACCATGGAACGCGAACAGGCTACCAAATTTATGTACGACCTTCTGCGGCTGCTGCTGCAGAAAAAGGGTTCCGACCTGTTCATCACGGTCGGCTTTCCCCCGGCCATGAAAATCGACGGCAAGATGACGCCGGTGTCCAACCAGGCGCTCACCGGCCAGCACACCGCCGACCTGGCGCGCTCCATCATGAATGACAAGCAGTCGGCCGAGTTCGAGGCCAAGAAGGAATGCAACTTCGCCATCGCCCCGGCCGGCATCGGGCGCTTCCGCGTCAACGCCTTCGTGCAGCAGGGCAACGTGGGCCTGGTGCTGCGGGTCATCACCACCACCATTCCCAGAATGGAAGACCTGGGCATTCCGCCGGTGCTGAAGGACGTGATCATGACCAAGCGCGGGCTGGTCATCATGGTGGGCGGCACGGGTTCGGGCAAGTCCACCACGCTCGCCGCCATGATCGGCTACCGCAACGAGAACGCCTACGGCCACATCATCACCATCGAGGACCCGATCGAGTACACCCACCCGCACAAGAACTGCATCATCACCCAGCGCGAGGTGGGCGTGGACACCGAGTCCTGGGAGTCGGCGCTGCACAACACCCTGCGCCAGGCGCCCGACGTCATCCTGATCGGCGAGATCCGCTCCAAGGAGACCATGGAGCACGCCGTGGCCTTCGCCGAAACCGGCCACCTCGCCCTGGGCACGCTGCACGCCAACAGCGCCAACCAGGCCCTGGACCGCATCATCAACTTCTTCCCCGAAGAGCGCCGCGCCCAGTTGCTCATGGACCTGTCGCTCAACCTGCGCGGCCTGGTATCGCAGCGCCTCATTCCGCTCAAGGAAGGCAAGGGCCGCGCCGCCGCGGTGGAGATCATGCTCAACTCGCCCCTCATCTCCGACCTGATCTTCAAGGGCGAGGTGCACGAGATAAAAGAAATCATGAAGAAGTCGCGCGAACTGGGGATGCAGACGTTTGACCAGGCGCTGTTCGACTTGTATGAAGAAGGGAAGATTTCCTACGAAGATGCGCTCAGGAACGCTGACTCGGTGAACGACCTGCGACTCATGATCAAGCTGCATTCGAAAGAGTCCAAGAACAAGGACATCACGTCCGGCATTGATCATCTGAACATCGTTTAATTCGTTATTCCATTCGTTGGGCAGGTGATTACCGGGCTGTCCCCGTAGCCCGGTTCACCAAAATTTGACCGGGACATCCATGGCCAATTCGGGTGTCGCCACGGAGGAAGCTCTCCGCTCCGTTGGGCTCGGATGAAACAATAAAAAAATGTTTCCCTCCGGTTCGTTCGGCGACATTGCGCACGCCATTCAGTTGGCGGTCGCGCCGGTATTCTTGCTGACGGCGATCGGCACCCTCATCAACGTCTTTGCCAGCCGCCTTGGACGGATTGTCGATAGAAATCGGGCGCTGCGGCGCTTCTTTCACCAGCTCGACGACCACCAGGTGGGAGAGGAAGATCCTCAGCGCGCCGTGGGGCGTGAGGAACTGCGGCAGCTTGAGCACCGCATCCATCTGACCTACATCGCCATAGTCCTCGCCGTACTCGCAGCCCTCTTCATCTGCCTGTCAGTAGCCCTAGCCTTCATCGACGCTTTCATTGCCATCAACCTCGCCCGCGCCGTGGGCTTGCTGTTCATCCTGGCTATGGTGGCCATGGTAGGCTGCCTGCTGGTGTTCCTGCGCGAGATTTTCCTCGCGGTCAACACCGCCCGCAGCGCCATCCATTAGAGGAATGAAACATGAGCACGCTTTATGATTTCTCCGCAAAAACATTGGCCGGCAAGCCGCAGTCCCTCGATGCCTATAAGGGCAAGCTGGCGCTGGTGGTGAACACCGCCAGCAAATGCGGCCTCACGCCCCAGTACGCGGGCCTGGAAGACCTCAACAAGAAATACGCCGGCAAGGGCCTCGCGGTGCTGGGCTTTCCCTGCAACCAGTTCGGCGCGCAGGAGCCGGGCACGGCCGAGGAGATCGGCGCGTTCTGCCAGAAGAATTACGGCGTGTCCTTCCCGATGTTCGAGAAAATCGACGTCAACGGCGCGGGCGCCCATCCCCTGTACCAGTGGCTGAAAGCCGCCGCCGCCGAAGCGGACCAGCCGGGCAAGAAGCCCGAGGACATCGAGTGGAACTTCGCCAAGTTCCTGGTGGGCCGCGACGGCAAGGTGATCCGGCGCTATTCCGCGAAAACCAAGCCCGAGGACATCGCCCAGGACATCGAGGCTGTTCTCTAAGGCAGGCTGGGCAGTGCACATCTGGGTTGACGCCGACGCCTGCCCCGGCCCCATCAAGGACATCCTGTTCCGGGTCGCCGAGCGGCTGAAGCTGTCCCTCACCTTGGTGGCCAACAAGCCGTTGCGCACGCCGCCTTCGCCCTACATCCGCGCCATCCAGGTGCCGCAGGGTTTCGACGTGGCCGACGAGCGCATCGCCGCGGAGGTGGCGGCGGGCGACCTGGTGGTGACCGCCGACATACCGCTGGCGGCGGCGGTGATCGCCAAGGGCGGCACCGTCATCGACCCGCGCGGCGAGCAATTCAGCACCGAGAACATCCAGGAGCGCCTGGCGCTGCGCAATTTCATGGAACAGCAGCGCGCGGCCGGCGTGCAGACCGGCGGGCCGGCGCCGTTCTCGGCCCGCGACCAGAAGGCCTTCGCCGACCGCCTGGACCGGCTGCTGGCGCGCATGCCCCGCTAGGAGAGGTTACAAGCGCGGGGAATACATGGGGCTGTGACCGCTTGTTCAACCGCACCCGGTTACTCATGTAGGATGGCGGTTTTCCGCCCTTCCCCTTTGGGGTTAAACGAGGCCATGGCCACCCAGCATGAAACCCGCAATATGGCGCTGTTCTGCGATTTCGAGAACATCGCCCTGGGCGTGCGCGACGCCAAGTACGCCCAGTTCGACATCAACCGGGTGCTGGAGCGGCTGCTGCTCAAGGGCAGCATCGTGGTGAAGAAGGCCTATTGCGACTGGGAGCGCTACAAGGACTTCAAGGCCGGCATGCACGGCGCCTCCTTCGAGCTGATCGAGATCCCGCACGTGCGGCAGTCAGGCAAGAACTCGGCCGACATCCGCATGGTGGTGGACGCCCTCGACCTGTGCTACACCAAGGAGCACGTGGACACCTTCGTCATCATCAGCGGCGACTCGGACTTCTCGCCGCTGGTGTCCAAGCTGCGCGAGAACGCCAAGGCGGTGATCGGCATCGGGGTGAAGAACTCCACCTCCGACCTGCTGATCGCCAACTGCGACGAATTCATTTTCTACGACGACCTGGTGCGCGAGGACGAGGTCAAGCGCCGCGCCGCCAAGAAGCGCGGCGAGAAGCGCAAGGCCGCCGCGCCGGCCGGGGGCGGCCAGGCCGCCGCGGCGGACGGCCGCAAGGAGGACCGCAAGCAGGAAGCCGTGGACCTCGTCATGGAGACCGTGGAGGCGCTCATCGCCGAGCGCGGCGAGGGCGAGAAGGTGTGGGGCTCCATGGTCAAGCAGGCGCTCAAGCGCCGCAAGCCCGGCTTCAATGAGTCCTATTACGGCTTTCGCGCCTTCGGCGACGTGCTGAACGAGGCCGCCAAGCGCAAGCTCATCACCCTGGAGCACGACGAGAAGTCCGGCGGCTACCTCATCCGCCGCGTCGGCCAGGCCTACCCGGAGCCGCAATGAAGCGCAACGGCGTTTACGGCGGCGTGCTCATGGCCGCGCTGGCCTCGGCGGCGGGCTATGGCGGCGAGGCCGGCGCGCAACTGCTGCCGGGCCTGGGAACGGAAGAGGCGGTGCGCGCCATCACGCAGGACACGGTGGTGGTCGCCGCCGGACTGGCCGCGCCGCGCGGCCTGCTGGTCACCCCCGCGGGCGAGGTGTACGTGGCCGAGCAGGGCGGGGCGAGCATCGTCCGCATCGAGGCCGACGGCAAGCTCACGCGCATCGGCGGCTTCAAGCAGCCGCACGACATCGCCGTGGACGCGCGCGGCAACCTGTACGTGGCCGACACGGGCAACCACCGCATCGCCGTGATCGGCGCCGACCGCAAGCCCGCCACCTGGGCGGGCGGCCTCAAGTCCCCGGTGGACCTGCAGTTCAATTCCGCCGGCGAGCTGCTGGTGTGCGAATACGGCGCCAGCCGGGTGCTGGCGTTTTCCGCCCCCAACAAATACCGCGTGGTGGTGTCTGGCTTCAGGCCGCACGGCCTGGCCTTCGCGGCCGACGGCACCCTGTACGTGACCGACCTCAGCAACCGCCGCGTGGTGAAGGTGGGACCGGGCGGGGCGGTGGAAGTGGTGGCGGCCGACACCGACTGGCCCATCGGCGTCGCCGTCGGCCAGTCGGGCGACCTGTACGTGGCGCTGCGCGACGCCGGCAAGGTGGTGCGCCTGACCCGCTCCGGCAAGCGCCTCACCGTGCTCGACCGCCTGAGCGGGCCGCGCGACCCCGTGTTCGACGCCGCCGGCAACCTGCACGTGGCCGAGACCGGCGCCGGGCGGGTGCTCAAGCTGGCCGGAAGGTTCTAGCAGCGAGCGCAGTCATGCCGCCGGACCCCGCAAAGCGCGCCAAGCCCCTGCGGCTGAAGCACCCCGATCGCCCCTATTTCGCCGCCTTCCTCGACGTGCGCGGCCGGCCCTGCGTGGTCATCGGCGGCGGGCCGGTGGCGGCGCGCAAGGTCGACGCGCTGCTGGCGAGCGGCGCCCAGGTCAAGGTGGTCGCGCCCGAGCTGTGCGAGCGCATCGCGCTGCAGGCCGAGGCCGGGCAGGTCAGCCACGCGGCCCGGCTTTTCGAGGCTGCCGACCTCGACGGCGCCGACCTCGCCGTGGCGGCCACGCATGAAACCGACGTCAACCAGCGGGTCGCCGACGCGGCGCGCGCGCGCCACATTCCCGTGAACGTGGTGGACGACGCGGCGCGCTCCAGCTTCATCATGCCCTCTGTGGTGGACCGCGCGCCCCTGGCCATTGCCATCTCCTCGGGGGGCACCACGCCGGTGTTGGCGCGCCTGCTGCGCGCGCGCCTTGAGACCATGATTCCCGCCGCCTACGGGCGCCTCGCCGCGCTGGCGGCCAAGTTCCGCGCCAAGTCGCGCCAGCGCTTTCCCGACACCGAGTCGCGGCGGCGCTTCTGGGAGCAGGTGCTGCAGGGCCCCATCGCCGACATGATGTTCGGCGGCCGCGAGGCCCAGGCCGAGGCGGCGCTGGAGCGCGCGCTGGCCGTGGGCCAGGCTGACGGACCCATGGGTAACGCCGAACTTCCGCCCGAGTTCACCGCCGGCATGGTGTACCTGGTGGGCGGCGGCCCGGGCGATCCCGACCTGGTCACGCTGCGCGCCCTGCGCGCGCTGCAGGCGGCCGACTGCGTGCTCTACGACAACCTGGTGTCGCTGCCCATCGTCGATCTGGCGCGCCGCGACGCCGATCGCATCTACGTGGGCAAGGAGCGCGACCGCCATGCGCTGTCGCAGGAGGAGATCAACGCCCTGCTGGTCAGGCTGGCGCGCGAGGGCAAGCGCGTGGTGCGCTTGAAGGGCGGCGACCCCTACATTTTCGGCCGCGGCGGCGAGGAGATCGAGGCCTTGTCGGGCAGCGGCGTGGCCTTCGAGGTCATCCCCGGCATCACCGCCGCCTCGGGCGCGGCGGCCTACGCCGGCATACCGCTCACCCACCGCGACCACGCCCAGGCCTGCGTGTTCGTCACCGGGCATCTCAAGGACGGTTCGCTCGACCTCGACTGGGACCTGCTCGCACGCCCGCGCCAGACCGTGGTGGTGTACATGGGCGTGGCCGGCTTGGCGCAACTGTGCGCCAGGCTCATGGAGCACGGCCTGCCGGCGTCCACGCCCGCCGCCCTGGTCGAGAACGCCACCAAGCCCGAGCAGCGCGTCATCGCGGGCACGCTGGCCGACCTGCCCGAACTCGCGGCCCGGGAGAACGTGCAGCCGCCGTCGCTCACCATCGTGGGCGGCGTGGTGGGCCTGCGCGACAAGCTGGCCTGGTTCACGCGCCAGCCATCCTGACCGGCTTCCCCAGCCATCTCAATTAGGAATGGGCGCGGACACGGAAAACGTGTACCGTGCCGGGCAAACAATATTGGACGGGTCAGGGAGACCATGGATCAGCCGCTCGCCGCGCAAGCGACCGGGTTGCCGCCAACGCCGGCGGGTCCGCGCGTGTTGCGGCCGGTCTTTACGGGAAACGCACGCGAGTACTTCCGCATCTGGATCGTCAATCTGTTCTTTTCACTGGTCACGCTGGGCATCTACTCGGCCTGGGCCAAGGTGCGCAAGAAGAAGTATTTCTATGGCAGCACTACGCTGGATGGCGATAGCTTCGACTACCTGGGCAGTCCCAAGGCCATCCTGAAAGGCCGCATCGTCGCGGCAGCGGTGGTCATCATCTATGGCTTTGCCAGCCAGCTTTACCCGGGCTCCCAAGCCGTTTTTCTGGTCATCGGATTTTTTATTCTGCCGTGGCTGATCTCGCGGGCACTGGCCTTCAATGCGCGTAATTCCGCGTGGCGTGGCCTGCGTTTTGATTTCACGGCCAACGCCAAGACCACCGCCAAGTTCTACCTGCCGCGGATTCTGTTGCTGTTGGTGTCGCTGGGGCTTTTCTATCCGCGATTTGCCGCCCGCCAGAGAGAGTTCACGCTGAACCATCACGCCTATGGCACGAGCGGCCTGCACTGCGAACTGTCGGTGAGGCAGTTTTACGGCATCTATATTCTGGCCGGCCTGATGGTGGGGGGCATTGGTGCCGTGCTCGGCGTTTTGATGGGCATGGGCGCCGGACGGTTATTCGAGCTTCCGGAGGCGGTGGCGGGGTGGGCGTTCATCCTGGTCGCCCTTCCCGGCTATGCCGCCTATGGAATGGCCTATGCCTATATCCAGTCGCGGGCCGGTAATGCGATGTGGAACAGCGCCAGGGTGAACGGGATGCGCTTCGAGAGCACGCTGGGAGCATGGCGGCTGGGCTGGCTGTACGTCGGCAACGTAGTCGCGGCGGCCCTGTCGCTCGGCCTGCTCATACCCTGGGGCGTGACCCGCGTGCTGCGCTACCGCCTCGAGCATTTCGCCGTCATCATCGACGAAGAGGTCGTGCACGAGGCCAGCCCGGCGCTGGCGCGCGTCGACGCCGCCGGCCAGGAACTGGGCGATTTCTTCAACGTGGATTTTGGGCTATGAGCGCCATCCAGGCCGACTATTTCGACGGCGCGCGCTCGGTGCGCCATCCGGTCACGCTGCTGGTCAACGGTTCGCGCCTCAAGCTGGTCGGGCAGGAAGTCGACCTGGAATACGACCTTGGCAGCATCCGCATGTCGCGCCGGGTGGCGGACACGCCGCGCTGGCTGTACCTGCCGGGCGGCGGCGCCTGCGTGAGCGGCGACAACGCCGCCCTTGACCGTTATGCGCGCGAGTCGGCGCTGGAGCGGCGCGTGCGACAATGGGAGGCGCACCCCGCCTACGCTGTGCTCTCGGTGCTGCTCATCGCTCTGGCGGTGTGGTTCCTGGTCGACCGCGCCGTGCCGGTGGCGGCGGACCTGATCGCGCAGCGCATTCCGCCCGCGGTGGAGCGCGATTTTGGCCGGCACACTCTATCGGCCCTGGACGGCTACATACTCAAACCTTCCACCCTCGATGCCGAAGACAGGCGCGCGCTGCGCGAAGGCTTCGCGAGGTTGCTCGCGGTCAGCGGCGACAAGGCCGGCCCGCTGGAATTCCGCACTAGCCCCGTCATCGGCCCCAATGCCTTCGCCTTGCCCTCGGGCATCATCGTGGTGACCGACGAACTGGTCGACCTCTCCGACAACGACGACGAAGTGCTGGCGGTGCTGGCGCACGAACTCGGCCACGTGCATCACCGCCACATCATGCGCAGCATTCTGGAATCCTCGGCCACGGGCTTCATCGTCACCACGCTCACCGGCGACATCACTTCGGCCAGCGCCCTGGCCGCCGCCGCGCCCACGGTGCTGCTGCAAGCCCGCTTCTCGCGCGACAACGAGCGCGAGGCCGATGCCTTTGCCATCGACCTCATGCGCCGCGCCGGCATCGCCCCGGTGAATTTCGCCAATATCCTGCGCAACCTGGAAGCCGAGGGCGAAGCCAAGCACAAGGGCGGGGCGCTGCCGGGCTTCCTCTCCAGCCATCCGCCCACGCCCGAGCGCGAAGCGCTGGCAGCCGGTCAGGGTAGCGGCAAGGCGCATTGACCATGACCCCGGGCGTCGGCCCCAGGCGGGCGCGACGCCGACGCTCCATAATAGAGGGCCAACCCCTGGAGGCCCCATGCACTTTCTCCTGATCTACGACCTCGCGCCCGATTACCTGGAACGCCGCGGCCAGTTCCGCAATGACCATCTCAAGCTCGCCAAGGCGGCCGAGGAGCGCGGCGAAATCATGCTGGGCGGGGCATTGGCCGACCCGGCCGACCACGCCTTCCTGGTGTTCAAGGCCGATTCGCCCGCCCCCGCCGAGGCCTTCGCCAACGCCGACCCCTATGTGAAAAACGGCCTGGTCAAGCGCTGGCAGGTGCGGCCCTGGACCACGGTGGTGGGGCCGCTGGCGGCCACGCCGGTGAAGCCGACCTGATCAAGAACAACAGAAATAGAACCCCTCGGGGGGAGCGATCATGATAGTGGTGCACCACCTGAACAACTCGCGCTCGCAGCGCGTGCTGTGGCTGCTGGAAGAACTGGGGCTGCCCTATGAAATCAAGTTCTACCAGCGCGACCCCAACACCATGCTGGCGCCGCCCAGCCTGCGCGCCGTGCACCCGCTGGGCAAGTCGCCGGTGGTGACCGAGGACGGCGCCACCCTGGCCGAGTCGGGCGCCATTATCGAATACCTGCTGGAGCGCCACGGCAACGGCCGGTTCATTCCGGTAGCCGGAACGCCCGAGCGCCTGCGCTTCACCTACTGGCTGCACTATGCCGAAGGCTCGGCCATGTCGCCGCTGCTGCTCAACCTGATTTTCCGCCGCCTGCCCACCCAGCCCATGCCGTTTTTCGTGAGACCCGTGGTGCGTGGCCTGTCGCAGAAGGTGCTGGCCACCTTCGTCGGGCCGCAGCTCAAGACGCACTTCGATTACATGGAAAGCGAACTGGGCAAGAGCACCTGGTTCGCCGGCAACGACTTCACCGCCGCCGATATCCAGATGAGCTTTACTCTGGAGGCCGGCAAGGCGCGCGGGGTGGTCGGTGACAGCCGGCCCAGGATCAACGCCTGGCTCGACCGCATCCACGCCCGCCCGGCCTACCAGCGCGCGCTGCAGAAGGGCGGGCCGTACGACCTGCTCAACTAGGCTCCGTGCTTAGCAATCTGCTGCGGGTCGCCCGGGTCACCCTGCTCGCTCTGGCGCTAGCTACCTTGCCCGCCGCGCCGGCAGGCGCGGCCTGCGAGATCACCGGCCCATCCATGCTCGACCTGTACCTTGCCGGCCGCGATCTGGGTGATGCCGTGCATGCCCAGGGCCGGCCGGATGCCGCCCTGGATGCCGCGCTCGGCAAGCTGAACGCGCAGGTATGGGGGCTGTACTGGGTCAGCCTCTACAGCCGCCGGCTGCACGAGGTGCTGGACCAGCTCGACAAGCCGCCGGGCGCGGTGACGCGCTATTATCAGCGCTGGGACGCATCGCAGCTCGCCACTTCGGCGGCGTTGACCATGAAGGACTGGGCAGCGGCCGACGAGGCTCTGCGCAGCGCGCAGGGGCTGACGCCCGAGCGCACGCAGATTCTGGCCAGCTATCTCGAGCGCGTGAAGCGCGAAGTGCGCGACTGCGCGCCTGCGTCAACTAATTGAACGACAAATTGAACGACAAAGAGGGGACATCATGCAGGTCGGCTTTTCCACCATGAACAACATCCACCTGGCGCGGCCCGACGACGTGGCGCGCATGGTGGAGGAGCGCGGCTTCGACTCGCTGTGGCTGGGCGAGCACGCGCACATCCCCAAGGAAAGCGACGGCACCTATCCGGGGTCGGCCGATCGCAAGATTCCCGAGCCTTACAAGGCCATGGGCGACCCCTTCGTGTCGCTGGCCATGGCGGCGGCGGCCACCAAGAAGTTGAAACTCGGCATGGGTGTCGCTCTGCCGCTGGAGCGCGATGTGTTCTCCACCGCCAAGGCCGTGGCCACGCTCGACCAGCTCTCGGGCGGCCGCGTGCTGATGGGCGTCGGCGTGGGCTGGAGCCAGAAGGAATTCGAGAACACCGCCAAGATGCCCTGGGTCAAGCGCTACTCCGGCCTGCGCGAATGCGTGCAGGCCATGCGCGCGCTGTGGACCCAGGAGGAGGCGACTTTCCACGGCGAGTGGTACCACTTCGACAAAGTGTGGTGCAACCCCAAGCCGCTGCAAAAGCCCTGGCCGCCCATCTACGTGGGCATGGCCGGCCCCACCGGCACGGCGCACATGGTGGAATGGGGCGATGCCTGGTATCCCATCGACATCGGCGCCAAGGACTACGGCAACAAGCTGGAGCGCTTCCGCAACGCGCTGCGCGCCGCCGGCCGCGATCCGGCCAAGGTGCCCGTCACCCTGGTGCTCATGGGCGACGCCGACCTGGACAAGATGAAGCGCTACCGGGACCTGGGGATAGAGCGGTTGGTGGTGAACGTGGGATCGCAGGTCGAAACCAATCCGCTGAAGAAGCTGGACCAGTATGCGGAGATGATCCCCAAGCTAAAGTAGCGCATTGCGACGCGGGACGTCCTTCCCAGATCCGTATTTTATTTGTACGACACACTATAAGGCTTGACCGTGGCCTCGATTGCCACCACGCCCAGCGGAAAGGCCCGCTTGGCCAGATCCGCGGCGAACGCGTCGCGCACGTCCTCCACGCTCCAGCTCTCGCGCTTGGCCGAGGGCAGCAGCACCGCGGGATGGCTGACGATGCTGATCTCGCCGCCCTGCACGCGGATGATCTGGCCCGTCACTTCGCGCGAATAGTCGGACAACAGGTAGGCCACCAGCGGCGCGTTGTTGACCGGGTCGATGGGGGTGCGCCCGGAAGGGTCGCCGCCGTGGCTACGCTTGTATTCGTCCGAGGTGCCGCTCATGCGCGTGGAGGCCATGGGCGAGATGGCGTTGACGCGCACGCCGGTGCCTTTCATGTCCAATGCCCAGGCGTAGGTCATGGAGGCCGCCGCGCCCTTGCTCCCGCCGTAGGCCGCGCTGCCCGGCATGCCCATGTGCGCGCCCGAGGTGGTGTTCACCAGCGAGCCGTGGCCCTGCTTTTTCATCTGGCGCAGCGCGTGCACGCCGCACCAGGCCGTGCCCATGACGTTCACTTCCATCAGGCGGCGGAAGCGCTGCTCGGCCTCCTCCTCGGGCGTGGCGAGGTGGTAGATGCCGGCGTTGTTCACCAGGCCGTCGAGCTTGCCGAAGCGTTCCACGCAGAAGCGCACCAGGCCCTCGGCCGCCTCCCAGGACGTGATGTCGCAGGTGTGAACCGCCGCCGTGCCGCCGGCTTCGCGCACCATGTTGTTCGCGCGAATGTTCGCAGCCATCGTCTCGGCCTCGGCGGAGTCGATGTCGTTCAACACCACGCTGGCCCCTTCGCGAGCGAAATACTGGCTATAGGCTGCGCCGATGCCACGAGCCGCACCGGTTATAACGATGGACTTTCCGCTCAGAGAATTCATGCAGCACTCCTGCTAGGTTTTTCTGGTTTCCCTCTCCCCAGCCCCTCTCCCAAGGAGAGGGGCTCGCATCACGGGCTTTTCACCCTTCTCCCGGGGAGAAGGGCCGGGGATGAGGGAAACTGAAAGAAGACTAAGCACCGCGCTAGCCCTCACCATCCACTGGCTTTGGTTTGCGCGCGCTGCCCGCCACCATGCGGTATTCGTACAACCGGCATTCCAGCGGCCCGTTGAACAGCGGCGTGCGCCTGGTGGCCTTGAGCCGGATCAGCTTGGCGAGCTCGGGATCGCCCGAGAACACGTAGCAGTTCAGCCCGCGAAGCGCGCCTTGAAGGCGTTGCCCAGCGCGGGATAAAAGGCCTGCAGGTCGGTGGCTTCGCCGATGCGCACGCCATAGGGCGGGTTGGTGACCAGGGTGCCGGCGGGCGCGGGCGCGGCGACTTCGCGCACGTCGGCCTGCTTGAGCAGCACCGCGCCCTTCAAGCCCGCCGCTTCCAGGTTGGCGTCGGCGCGGCGCAACTCGCGGCCGGCGATGTCGCTGCCGAAAATGTCCAGCGGGCGCGGCTTGGCGGCGCGGTCCAGTTCCTGTTTGCGCAGGGCCTTCCAGGCCGCGGCGTCGTGGCCGGCCAGGCGCTCGAAGCCGAAATCGCGCTGCGCCCCCGGCGGAATGCCGAGCGCCATGAGCGCGGCCTCGATGAGCAGCGTGCCGCTGCCGCACATGGGGTCGAACAACGGCGAACGTTTATCCCAGCCGGTGAGCATGACGATGCCGGCGGCGAGGTTCTCCTTCAGCGGCGCTTCGCCCGTGTCCTCGCGGTAGCCGCGCTTGTACAGCGCGTCGCCCGAGGTGTCGAGATAGATCGTGCAATGCGTGGCGTCCAGAAAGGCCTGGATGCGCACGTCGGGCGCGCGCGTGTCCACGTTGGGACGCGCGCCCTGGCGTTCGCGGAACTTGTCGCACACCGCGTCCTTGATGCGCAGGGTGACGAAGTCGAGGCTCTTGAGGGGGCAGCGGGTGGCGTTCACGTCCACGCGGATGGAGCGCTCCAGCGCGAACAGCGCCGGCCAGTCGAGAGCCACGGTTGCCGCGTATACGTCCTGTTCGGTCTTGTAGGGGAAGTGGGCCAACCGCATGAGCACGCGCGAGGCGAGGCGTGAGCCCAAGTTGGCGCGCCAGCAAAGCTGCATATCACCGCGAAAGGCCACGCCGCCCGAGCCCGCTTTGGGATCGAGCGCGCCCACAGAGCGCAGTTCGTCTGCGAGCAAGACCTCAAGGCCGCGCGGGCAGGGGGCAAAAAAATTGAGGATACGGGTCATCGTGCACCCCCCTCTCCCGCCGGGAGAGGGGATGGGGGAGAGGGTAACGTGAGATTGACTATTGAGCCGCGCACCTTAGCATAGCCAGGGAAGCCGTTTGGCGCGTACTGGCAACCGTCCTAAATTCCCCTGCCAACCCGGATACAAAATAGTAAGCTATTCACAGACAATAGGAGGAGACAAGTCATGAGAAATTCGCTCAGGCTGATTGCGGCGCTCGCCCTGATTCTGGGCGGTTTCACGCTGTCCTCGCACGCACAGGATGCTTACCCATCCAAGCCCATTCATTTAATCCTGCCTTTTCCCGGCGGCAGCGCCACCGACGCCGCCTTCCGGCTCATCATGGAGCACGCGCGGCCCGGCTTGGCCAACCAGCCCATCATCGTGGAGGCCAAGCCCGGCGCCGGCGCCGTCGTGGCCACCAATTACGTCATGAGCCAGCCGCCCGACGGCTACACCCTGATGGCGTCCACGTCGTCGCAGACCATTTCCTCGGCCAAGGCCAATCCGGCCTTCGACGTGCGCAAAATGTCGCACATCGTCGAGGCCGTGGGCGGGCCGCTGTACATCTCGGTCAACACCCAGAACCTGAAGGTGACCACGCTCAAGGAGTTCATCGACTACGCGCGCGCCAACCCCGGCAAGATCAATTTCGGGTCCTACGGCCCGGGCTCGCTGGGCCATCTCACCGTCGAGCTGTTCAATCGCCTGGCCAAGGTCAACACCGTGCACGTGCCCTTCGCCGGCTCGGCCGCGGATGCCCTGGCCGTGGCCAACGGCACTTCGGACGCCTCCATGAACGTGCTGGCATTCAT
>Ga0134124_10001277_pt1 | contig 20194 bp, 12 predicted proteins | sample KB304_FD_96880 | JGI IMG/M metagenome (GOLD analysis project Ga0134124, IMG submission 96880) | Terrestrial soil microbial communities without Nitrogen fertilizer from Kellogg Biological Station, Michigan, USA - KB3-0-4 | ecosystem: Environmental > Terrestrial > Soil > Unclassified ... | reverse complement strand
TCCGGGCTGTGCGAGCTCTAGTGTGGCTGGCTATGTCGCCTCCGATCCAACTGCTCAATACGTCCAGGCCCAGTTGGGAGCGCGGTCCAACGTGGGTCGCAACAGTTTCCGTTCACCGGGCGTCAACATCTGGAATATGGGGATGTTCAAGAATACTAATATCACGGAGCGATTCACCGTCCAGCTTCGTGCGATGGTTCAGAACATTTTCAATCATCGAAACTTCTCGTTAGCGCAACCTACGGTTCTGCAAACCGGAACGTTGATAGGCACAACCAACAACGCCCTTAGCAGCACCTACTCCAACGTAGACAGCGGACCACTGTTCCTGAATCCGAAGCAGTTCAACGGTGGCAGCCGGATTCTTGAACTAGGCCTGAAACTGATCTTCTGATTGTTTGCGGAAATGGGAACGGGGACCTTTGGGGCGTTCCCGTTTTTTACGCGACCCTGGCTCAGGTACAGCGTCCTAAGGCTTTTCAATCTGGTATCGCACTGGTATCGCGAGAGCATTGGGAAAGTCTCACCCAGCGGCGATCATGCCATACGTCGTATGTCCACCACGCAACCGAAACAATTGCACCGAGGGAAAAGCTGCCACTAAGCGGGTTGAGCTAATACGAGTACGTCACTTCGCGCCTTGAGGCACTGGTGCGCAGCTGCCATAAGTGACAGTGCCACTCAAATCCCGACCATATTATTTGACTAAGCGAAATGAACGCACTTTGCGGGAGCGCTCGAATGGCTTGCGAAGTCGCCCCATCAATTTGCAACTCAAGCTAAGTACATCTGGAAATGAGTCTTCGAGGACGACGGCCCCTGCGCTGAATTACCCCTAGGAGAATTCCATGAAACGATCTATCTCCCTTTTGCTGACCCTACTGCTGATGTTTTCACCGCCGATCAGCGTGTTTGCATCCAGCCATCGCGAGGCGCCAATCACGGCACTCGACCACACAGCTTTCTGAATCGGGCGTCGTCGTCGAATACCGTGGAATCGGTTCGTGCAAAGATGCTATTGGGTGAGATGCCGTGTCCCGCATGCGCGTAACTAAGATCATGCGCGATAACATGCGTTATCGTAGCCTATTCTAGATAGGTATGGTATGGCGATAGATCTCACTATCTCAATTGATCAGCGGATCTGCGTCGCATAGGGAACAATCTCCTCACCCTGTGACACAGCTCCTGCTCCGCGTAGTCGCCGATAAGCAGTAAGAAGCATTTACTCTCATCGTCCCACGTTCCGCTTTACCGGGCGTGGTTTTTTCTTTGAATATCGTTGAGGGTGAAATTAGGGTGAACTCGAGGTCCGGGCATTCAATTGGCGTGCATTTGGGGCTCAACCCTGTCCGCACAACTCGCTGAAACTACGTTGTAAGCTGCTCTCATAACCCAAAGGTCGCTGGTTCAAATCCAGCCCCCGCAACCATACGTGGTAAACAACAAAACGTCACCGTTGAGCTGAGCTCCGGTGACGTTTTTGTTTCCCCGATGAGTCCTCTTGGCCTCAGAAACATAGATTCCTTGTCGTCTGGATTGTGGATCTCTCTGGAGCCATTGCAACGGCGGCCTTCAAATCGCGATTCGGTAACATCTCATGATAGGGATTAGGGAAGGTGGATTTATAAACCCATCCAACCTAGATACAGCTTGTGGAAATGATGCAGGCATTTCTCTTGTTTTACGCTGTAGCGTCCTCGGTCGTAGGACTGTGACTTCAAGTTCTGATGAACGACTTCGCAGATGTGCCCGTCTTCGGCCTGGATCTCGTCGCTGAACTTCATGGTGTCAACGGCAGTAGCATCATGGCCCGGCAGAAAGTACCACTCGAAAATCGCAACGCAAGTCTCGGGTCCCGTCGGCAAAACGATGTTCAGCGATACGTTGTCGGGATAGCAGTTCAACATCCAGTTTGGAAAGATCCAGAAATATTCAGCCGCCATGTCGCCACTCGCCTGTTTGTAGCGACGCTCGACCGTCGATTCGTTCTCAGGTCCGCGAATAGGGCTCGTCTGGAGTGAGTGTCGTTCAAAGAGAGTTGAAACGTAGGCGTTATAATCCAACTCGCGATTCAAGCTCGGATGCACGCTTGGCAGGTGATATCCCTCAAGGTAGTTGTCGATGTAGACCTTCCAATTGCATTGCATGTGGTAGTCGCGACGGCCAGCCAACTTCATCTCGCCAAACTTGAACTTCGCGGCCTGCTCCGGCAACTCGCGCAAAACTTTGTGTAGAGGTTCGGCTTGCGGGTCAAGATTTACGAAGATCTGACCCTCCCACTCGTCTACATGCACCGGACGCAATTGAAAATCTTCGAAACAGAAGTCTTCAGTACCTTCCATCTCCGGAGCATTCAGCAGTCGCCCATCTAATCCATACGTCCAACCGTGATACCCGCAGCGAAATACTTTTCGCGTTCCGCAACCTTCTGCGGGCGGGCCCGCGCGATGCCTGCATACATTGTAGAAACCGCGCAGCGCGTACTGGTTGTCGCGCACAATGAGCAAAGGTTCGCCGCACAGATTTACCGTAAAGTAGTCGCCCGGTTTTGCCACCTGCTCGTGTCGACCCACGATCTGCCAGGTCCGATGGAAGATGTTCCGCTTTTCTGCCTCCTGGAATTTTGGATCTATATAGAACTGTGAGGGCAGCGTGTATGCCCGCTCGATTGAAGAGTTCAGTACCGGTTCGGGATTGGGGTTGACGCTTTGTGCCATACTGCAATACCTTCCAACAACCGCATGGATTATACCGAAGCAGCGCAGAAGTCTTCGTCCGCGGCAGTCAACGACGGACTCGGTACGGTCACGAAATCGGGCCTCATCCGTGAAATCTCTCTCACGGACGCCACGCTTCTACTCGTCGGTGGGATCATTGGCACTGGCATTTTTCTTACATCGAGCGACGTAGCCGCAGCTACTTACACTCCGCTTGTATTTATTGCCGCCTGGGTCACAGGAATGCTGGTCTCATGGCTCGCCTCGGTTTCCGTCGCGGAACTCGGGGCAATGTTTCCTGAGGCGGGTGGCCAGTATGTTTATCTTCGCGAAGCGTACGGAGAGTTTACTGCATTCCTCTACGGCTGGATGATTTTCTCGGTCAACGTTTGCGGCAGCCTAGCGGCGATCGCAGTCGGCTTCGCCTACTACATGGGTGCGATCATCCCGCCGCTCCGCGCTTCGCGGCCAATCGCGACGATTTACGGACACACGCTGAATTGTGGACAAGTCGTCGCAATATCCGCACTCGTCTTTCTGACGTGGATCAACATCGTTGGACTTCGTCCGGCAATCATTCTTCAAAACCTGGCAACGTGGGCAAAGTTTGTTGCTATTGGTGCGTTTCTGCTTTTGGGCTTCAGCGTAGGCCATGGTCACTGGTCGAACTTCTTGCCAAACGCGACGCAGCATTACGATCTCCGCACCTATCTGAATGGATTCGGAATCGCTCTGATCGCTGTCTTCTGGGTATACGACGGATGGGTCTACATTACGTGGGTTGCCGGCGAGGTGAAGGATCCCGGACGAAACGTTCCTCGAGCGCTGGTATTGGCTGTACTGATCGTGGGCGCTCTCATCATTGGCATGAACGTTCTTTATCTGTACGCCATGCCACTGGGCGAGATTGCCAAGTCTCCGACGGTTGGAGAGGCTGCGGCCCAGTCGCTCTTCTTTCCCTCTGCCGGACGTTTGTTTGGAATTCTCGTTGCGGTCGCGGCTTTTGGAGCTGCGGCTGCATGCGTCACCAGCGGTGCTCGCGTTTATTACGCGATGGCCAAAGACGGAATCTTTTTCCGTCGATTGGCCGAGGTACATCCGCGCTGGCACACGCCTGTTTTCAGTTTGATACTGCAATGCGTCTGGTCGTGCACGCTGGTTCTGCTCGGCCGGTACGACGAGCTCTTCACCTACGCGATGTTCATCAGCGTGATCGCCTATGCACTTTCGGCATCGACGATATTCGTATTCAGGCGAACGCGACCGGAGCAAGCGCGTCCTTACAGATGTCCCGGATATCCATGGGTACCCATCTTCTACTGTGTGATCTGTGGCGCCTGGGCTCTCAATACATTCTGGGAACGACCGGTGCAGGCATTTGGTGGAATCGGCATCATGCTTCTCGCCACACCAGCGTATCTTTATTGGCGTCGCGCAAAACAGCGGGCAGCGGCGTAGGCTGCAGTTCGATTTAGCCTCCGAAATGCAGATTGGCGGCAGTAGCCGGCTCGTTGGATGTAAGCTATCTGGCGTGAGTGAATCATTTAAAGAGATGTTTGCGCGGGGTTATCGAGCAAGGGCCGAAAATCAGCCGGTGGAGTCGCGGGCGATCTTCATCGAAGCTGTGCGTAGAGCGGCGACGGAGGCTGATCCGGCCGACCTGGCGGAATCCCTTTGCGGCCTGGCGCAGGCCGAACGTGACTTGGAAAATCTTCCTGCAGCGAGCCACCACTACAACAACGCAGCCAGGCTGTATCGGCAATTGGATTTGCCGGAGAGGCTAGCTTACTCTCTGAGGCACGAAGCTGACATTCTCAGAGAGATGACCAGATATGCAGATGCCGAGCCATTGTTTCTGGAGGCTGCAGGTATCTATCGAGGAATGGGCGAAACAGCGAATCTGGAACTTGCAAATACTCTAAGAGGTTTAGCTCTATTACATGAAGTGGTCGGCAAGCCGGATGCTTCTCGCGCGGAATGGCGTGAAGCACGTGAACTCTACGCGAAGAGCAATGTCGATGCGGGCGTCGCAGAAGCCGACAGGAAACTTCGGCAGTAGCCGACGCCGCTGTCCTGATCCTGATGGGCTAATTACAAATCATTCTCGGCGACTCTGAAGGAATGTGGCATGGCGCGGTTTCGCGCAAACGCTATACTGCCGCAATGGGTGATTTGGTAAGGGACCTCCGTTTTGAATTCCGTGTCCTAAGGGCTAATCCTGCCTTTGCGCTGACCGCGATTGTCATTCTTGCGCTCAGTATCGGAGCGAACACAGCCGTATTCACGGTTACCAGCGCGTTGCTGCTGCGGCCCTTGCCATACCTTGCTCCGCAGCAGCTCGTGATCGTTGGGTTACAGCAAAAGGGAAGTGGCGCACCCGGAAACGATCTGTCGATCAATCGCTTCGACATGCTGAGTAGTTCAAGCCATTCGTTTCGGGGTATTGCTGCGGCAGCCAACGATTCGCTCAATATGACCGGTGTGGGTGAGCCCGTGGAAGTGCCCATCGCCCGGACATCCTGGAATTTCTTCTCAGTGCTTGGCGTGACTCCGTCGTTGGGTCGCACGTTCAATGAGAGCGAGAGTCGGCCAGAAGGAGCTCGTTCAATCCTCATCAGCGACTCACTCTGGAAAACACGGTTTGGTTCTGACTCGCACATCATTGGAAGAGTTGTGAATCTCGACTCAATTCCATATTCGATCATTGGGGTACTCCCCGCCTCGGTGCAGTATCCATTTCTCGGACCGGCCGACGTCTGGACGCCGCGCTATTTTGAGCACAGCCTGTTTTCGACGGAGCGGCTACGAATGGGAGTTGGTTATCTGACGGTTGTTGCTCGTCTAGAAAAAGGTATGTCTGAACGGCAGGCACTCAGCGAGATGGATGTGCTGAATCAGCAATACAGGCGGGACAATCCAAAGGCTCCGGACGCCAGTTCGTCGGTCGATATGATAGTTACGAGCCTTGGAAGTTCGGTTGTGGCAGGAATAAAAGGTGCGCTGCTGCTCCTCACGGCCGCTGTATCGCTAGTGCTGTTGATCGCGTGCGCGAATGTCGCGAACCTCCTACTTGCTCGAGGGCTGACTCGTCGAAAAGAAATCGCGGTTCGCGTTTCGCTTGGAGCGACGCGATGGTCGATCGTTCGCCAATTTGTGATTCAGGGCGCATTACTTTCGATGGCCGCAGGAGTCGTCGGCCTCGGATTGGCATCGGCCGCAACCAGGGTTTTCGTCCTTCTTGCCGAAGCGAATCTGCCGAGTGGAGCTCCGATCGCGCAGGACTGGCGTGTGCTGGTATTCACGGTAGTCATTTCGCTTTTAACAGGTTGCGGTTTCAGTCTGTTCACAGCAGCGCAACTGATTCGCGGAAACGTAAACTCCGCGTTGATGGCTGAGGTTCGAGGCGGCACGGGCACGTCCAGCCGGATGAAGCTCCATGATGCGCTGGTGATCGGGCAAGTGGCTTTGTCACTGGTCCTGTTGATCGCCGCGGGTTTGCTGACACGAAGCTTCACCCAATTGCTCAAGGTCACTCCTGGATTCGAACCATCACGACTGCTGACGATGGAATTGACCCTCCCAACATCGAAATACATGAATCCGGAGCAGCAAACCGCATTCTTCGACGAAGTGCGACGGAAGGTTTCACAACAGCCCGGGGTAAAGTCCGTCGCAATCTCCACGGCATTACCGCTCGCCCCCAAGAGGATCACTCCGGTGCTTCCTGAAGGACAGCCTGAGGTTCCCATCGCCGAGCGACCATTCATAACGATCGAGGCTGTAAGTCCAGAATGGTTTCACACGATGGGGGTGCCGATTCAGGGTGGCCGCGCGTTCACGGATGCCGACATCAAAACTGCGCCGAAGGTAGTCATCGTGAATCAAATGTTCGCGCGACGGTTTTGGCCAAACGAAAATCCCATTGGAAGGCATGTTGCGGTTGGGAGACAGACTCCGTCGGAAGTAGTCGGGGTGGCTTCAGATGTGCTCAACACGGGGCTGGCCGTTCCTTCTGCGCCTCAACTCTACCTTCCGTTTGCGCAGCTTCCATGGGCGGACGCAAATCTGCTTGTGCGGTCAGAATTGTCATCGACGTCGTCTGTTCAAGAGGTCAAAGATGCAATCGCCTCTCTCGACCCTGAGCAATCGATAACGAACGTGAGGACGGGTGACGAACTGCTGTCCGCAGGCAGGACGCAGCCTCGCCTGATGATGTCACTCGTTGGGCAGTTCTCAACCCTTGCTTTCGTGGTTTCGATCATTGGAATCTACGGCGTGTTGTCGTATGCAGTAGCTCAAAGAAAAAGGGAATTGGGAATTCGACTTGCGCTGGGCGCTAGTAAGGAAGATGTCGTCCGCTTGTTGCTTCGACAGGGGCTTTCAATGACATTTATGGGAGTCGTCACCGGATTGATCGTTTCCGCGGTGCTGACCCGAGTGTTGAAGAGCATGCTGTTTCAGATCAGCTCGCTCGACCTGCTGACATTTGCACTGGCAACATTTCTGTTCTTGTTGATTGCGATGCTGGCCTGTTACCTGCCTGCGCGACGAGCTGCATCCGTGGATCCGTTGATGGTGATGAAGTGAGTCGCGTTTTTCTACTCGATTAGTCTGCGAATAGCATTACGGCAGTTACATCGTCTTGGAACCGAGATTTGCAATGTCCATTTACGTCTGCAAATACAAAGTCGAGCACTGACTTGACCGAACCTCTGGCTGTTCGAAGGGTTTCTATGAGACGTTCCTCGCCGTAGGCCTGCAAGTCCGCGTCTTCCGCCTCGGACAATCCGTCAGTGAAGAGTAAAAGACGATCGCCCCGATTCAGCTGCAAGACACCTTCCTGAAAATGTTCGTTACAGTTTAGGCCGATTAGAGTGCCACCAAGATGGAGACGTTCGACCGATCCGTTTGCCCGAAGCAGAATCGGCTGGTTATGTCCGCAATTGCTGTAGGTTAACTGCCGTGTAGGAAGGTCGAGGACCGCGTAGAAGAACGAAATGAACTTGTCGGAAGCTCCGTTGGAGCAAGCGAGTTCATTGACGTTGTGACATACCTCGGAGGGAGCAACCCAGTGCGCTGCAGTGACCTTGACCGCCGCCTGCAGGTTCGACATCATCAGCGCCGCGGGAAGGCCTTTGCCGACAACATCTCCGATGCAGATCGCCAACTTCTCTCCCATGGAAAAGAAGTCGTAGTAATCCCCTCCAATGTAGCCGGCAGGTTTGCTGATCGCTGCCAGGGAGAGACCTGCGAACTGCGGAACGTCGTGCGGCATCAGTCGACGATGTACGGCCGCGGCCTCTTGCCATTCACGTTCTTCGCGATTACGAATCTGTCGCTTTCGCCGTTCCTCATAGATGTGCTGGTCTACCAGACGAAGCAGATGGTGATTGTCCCAGGGCTTCTGCACAAAGTCGCACGCCCCGCCATGCATCGCCTGAACCGCGACCTCCACGCTGCCCCACGCAGTCATGGCGATAACGGGCGCATCGATTCCGCGCGAGCGAAGCAGAGAGAGCAGCTGGAGTCCTTCTGTACCAGAAGTCGTGTCACGACGGTAGTTCATATCGAGTAAGACAAGATCGAATCGACATCTCGCCACATCTTCCAGTGCTTCTTCCGGAGTGCTCGCAAGAGTCACGTCATGCCCGTAGGGCGCAAGAAGCATTCTGAGCGCCTGCTGGACTTCCGGTTGATCCTCCACGACGAGGATCGTGGTAGGCGGTTGCACGTTTTGTAAAACCGAGTTCGTCATGACTGATGCTCTCGTAGCGAGTCCGATTACTCTTCTTTCAGTGCCGCCATTGGGTTGACGGTCATGGCGCGCCGAGCGGGCATGAAACTGGCCGTGATAGCGACAGCGGCTACTACGGCGGTGACGCTGGCGAATGCTGGAGTATCTGTCGGCTTTACTTCATAGAGCATGCTCGCGAGCAGTCGAGTCATAGCGGCAGCCGCGACAAGACCTATAACTCCGCCGATTGCAGTCAGTCGAAGCCCTTGAAGCAGATAGCGCTTCATCATGTCTTCACGACGAGCGCCGAGCGCCATCCGAAGTCCGATCTCCACCGTACGCTGAGAAACGGTGTAAGAGAGGACTGCGTAAAGGCCCACGGCGAACAACAACAACGCCATACCTGCGAAACAGGTCAAGAGAGTCGCTTGAAAGCGCGCCTGTGCCGCAGACCGGGTGACATTCGATTCGAGTGTACGGATGTCATAAAGCGGAATAGTTGGATCAATCGACTGGACAGACTCTCGGATCTGTCCAACAACCGAAGTAGGATCGCCGGCAGTTCGCACTGTTAGAGAAACCGCCCCAATCACGGCCTGTGGATAAGGGAGGAAATACTGAGGATCGAACTCGCTCGTGAGGCCTTCCATTTTGATATCGCCGGCGATTCCAACGATTTCGCGGTACTCAGACTTTGTTTGTCCATCACTGATGCCGGGTTTGATCCGTTTGCCGATTGGATCCTCGTTCGGGAAATAACGGTCCGCGAACTTCTGCGTAATGATCATCGTCAGCGGCGCCTTAGCACGATCGGCACTCGTGAAAGCACGCCCGCGAAGTATCGGAATGTGCATTACCGAGAAGTAGTCTGGAGTGATGGCTGCCATGTTTTCTGACGGCTCGATACCTTTTGGAATTGGGCGTCCGTCGATCTCAAAGGAGATCCGCATGATGCTGTTCGAAAGGGGCAGAGGACTTGCACTCGCTACGGCGACGACTCCGGGAATGTGTCCGACTTTTTCAAGTAGTTGGTCGTAGAACCGCGTCATCTTTGGCGCGTCATACTTTGAATCCGAAATGCCTATCTCTGTGGTGAGAACGTTGTGCGCGTCGAATCCAGGATTGACGTGAAGGACGCGAACGAAAGAGTGAATCAACAATGCTGAGCCGACCAGAAGAACCAATCCGATCGCGGTCTCTGCGATAACGAGTCCATTCTGGAGGCGGTGCTGAGTGCGATCCATAGTGACTGTGCGACTGCCCTGACGTATGGATTGGGCAGGCTGCGCATTAGACATGCGCCATGCAGGCAAGGCTCCGAAGAGTACGCCAGTAAGAATGGATAATCCGACGGCAAACAGTACAGCAGTGGAATCCACGGAAACTTGCGAGAGCCGCGGGAGTTCCTGAGGAATGAGTCGCACAAGTGCAGATAGGGTCGCGGAGGACAACAGAACTCCCACAACCCCTCCAAGAAGCGAAAGGACGATTGATTCGATCAATACCTGACGCACGATCTCCCAGCGGGAGGCGCCGACCGCGGCACGTATCGCGATCTCCGCGCGTCGCTGCGAGCCCCGAGCCAACATTAGTCCAGCTACATTCACGCACGCGATCAGCAGGACAAATGCTACCGCCCCAAAGAGCATTCGGAATGCAGGCCGTCTCTTGCCGATCATCGCTTCAATCAACGGGCGAACGACCGCCTCAGAATTTCGTGTGTTGGTATCTGGGTACTGAGCCTTGAGATTGGCCGCGATCAAATTGAGGTCGGCTCGAGATTGGTCAATCCCGATTCCGGGTTTCAGTCGGCCGATGGCTCTTAGAAAGTGTGCGCCCCTCTGAATAATCGAAGGCTCTCCGCCCGTTGGGTCATATGCATCCAGCGCTAGAGGCAGGTAGAGCGCCGGTGCAGGATCCTGTATTGGAAAAGCGAAACGAGGGGGTAGAACTCCGATGATCGTGTACGGCGATCCATCGAGATTGATCTTGCGTCCGGCAACATCCTTCTCGCCACCGAACTGTTCCTGCCATGTCGTGTAGCTAAGCATCACAACATTGGACTGCGGCTTCTCGTCATCCCAATTGAAGTCTCGACCGAGGATCGGAGCAGTTCGCAAAGTGCGGAAGAAATTTGCCGCGACAACCTGCGAGGTCATATGTTGTGCTCCGCGATCCGTGATCAACGTTGCATCGTGATCACGATAGGAGGCGATGTCTTCGAAGGTGTGGTTTTGCGCACGAAAATCGAGGTAGTCGGGATAGCTAAGCGCATTCGGAAGAATTGGTGAGCTTGGGGTGCGCTGTCCGCCACTTAGAACGGACATGATCCGATCCTGCTCCGCAAACGGAAGTGGCCGCAAGATCACAGTGTTCACCAAACTGAAGATGGACGTTGTTGCGCCAATGCCAAGAGCAAGCGTCAGTACCGTGATGAGTGTAAATCCAGGATTCTTGCGAAGCTGACGAATTGCGAAGCGGAAATCGCGAATGAAGGATTGCATCGTGAGGCTTGCTCCGAGTCGATGTGCGTGCGATTAGAGCGATTGCAATTTGTGCGCCATAGAACGGAATCGCGTAAGTCGCTGACTTTGTGCAGAGTCGCTAATATTTGCGTAAATCGAATGTCGAGGAGATTGTCCATCGCCGAACAAAGCGTCCGCTAGCGAACACTCCTTGGAACGACCGTCTGTGACTTTCGTAAAATCCACTGTCCGTTTTCGGACACCAAAGTCCGAGAGGGGACAGCTTCAACATGTCGGCAAGTTGGATCTGCTTACCTAAGGTACTGAATCGTCAAATATTTAAGCCTGAGGGAAGGATGGTCTTCGAAATGCATTCACCAGAGTGCAATGGATATCGCTCGCCCTGAATTCAAGAAACAGAAACGCCGACAACAAATCATCTTCGGCGTGATCGCAATCGTATGTGTCGCCGCCGTCTCCGTTGGCGTATCGCGATTGAAGCCGGCTGCACCGACTGTAGAGCGCGGCACCGTTTGGACCGATACGGTAAAGCGTGGCTCAATGCTTCGGCAAGTGCGCGGCCTCGGAACTCTTATCCCAAGCCAGGAAGACGTTCGCCAGATTCCTGCAGAAACAGAAGCCACGGTAGTAAGGATCCGCACGCTGCCCGGTACGCAGGTAAAGGCCGACACAGTGTTGCTGGAGATGAGCAACCCACAAGTTGAACAAGCGGCGCTTGACGCACAACTTCAATTGAAGGCGGCTCAAGCTGAGTTGTCGAGTTTGCGAGTGAAGCTGAACAGCGACTTGATGACCCAGAAGGCTGGCGCTGCTACCGTCTCTTCCGACTATAGCCAGGCTCAACGGCAATCTGAGACCGACAAAGAGCTTTACCGCCTCGGCGTGATCTCTGGACTTGCCTACAAAGCGTCATCTGGCAAATCTGACGAACTCAAGATTCGACACGACATTGAAAAAGAGCGGCTGACCATCAATCAAGAATCCATTCAGTCGCAGGTCGCGGTTCAAGAGGCGAAGGTCGACCAGATGCGTGCCCTCGCCGCTCTGAAACAGAAACAACTCGACGCCCTAAAAGTGCGAGCGGGAATCGATGGAGTGCTGGTTGATCTGCCGTTGCAGGTAGGACAACATCTGCTTCCGGGAGCAATGTTGGCCAAGGTCGTTCAACCTGATCACCTGATGGCCGAATTAAAAGTGCCAGAGACACAGGCGCGTGATGTCCAAATCGGTGAGCCCGCGTCTATTGATACACACAACGGTGTCGTGTCAGGGACAGTGACACGTGTGGACCCAGCGGTGCAGAACGGCACAGTGACGGTCGACGTCAAGTTGACGGGCGAGCTGCCAAAGGGCGCAAGACCGGACTTGAGTGTGGATGGAACGATTGATCTCGAGAAGCTGGATAGTGTTCTTTACGTTGGACGACCCGCGGCGGGGCAGGAGAACAGCACGATCAGCTTGTTCAGGCTCGATGTGGATGGCAAGACTGCGATCCGAGTTCCGGTGAAGGTAGGACGTGCATCGGTGAACTCGATCCAGGTGATTGAAGGATTGAAGGAAGGCGACACGGTCGTGCTGTCAGACATGTCGCGTTGGGATAACACAGATCGGATTCGACTCGAGTAACACCAAACCAATTTTGAGGCGATGGCAATGAGTGAAGCAGGACGTCCGCTGATTGAGATACAGGATCTCACCAAGGTTTTCTACACCGACGAGATTGAAACGCACGCGCTGAGTGGTGTACATCTTTCCATCACCAAGGGTGAATACGTTGCGATGTCAGGCCCTTCTGGCTGCGGAAAATCGACTCTCTTGTCGATCATAGGCTTGCTGGATACGCCTAGTAGCGGGCAGTACTTCCTTAATGACACCGCAGTGGCAAACTTGGACTTCGCCGAGCGGTCCCGCATTCGCAACCAGGAGATCGGGTTCATCTTTCAGAGTTTCAATCTGATCGGCGATCTTACGGTTTATGAGAATGTCGAACTGCCTCTGACTTATCGGCAGAAGATGTCGGCGGCAGACCGTAAGCAGCGAGTGATGGAATCACTGGAGCGCGTTGGCATGGCGCACCGTGTCCGTCACTATCCGTCACAGCTCTCCGGCGGTCAACAGCAGCGCGTTGCGGTTGCACGCGCACTTGCCGGTCACCCTTCCATTCTGCTGGCTGACGAGCCCACGGGAAATCTTGATTCGAGAAATGGCGAAGCCGTGATGGAACTTCTGCAGAAGCTTCATTCAGAGGGTGCAACGATCTGCATGGTTACTCACGATCCGCGCTTTGCCGCACACGCGCAGCGGCAGATACATCTCTTCGACGGCAAGGTGGTTGCCGAGGAAGAATTAAAGAAGTTGCTGCAAGAGACGCACTAGACTGCACCGCCCGGCCGTGACGTCGAGAATACGGAGTTGTCCATGATTGCTCGCCTATTCAATACCGCTCGATATTCCGCGCGGTTGCTGCGAAAGAACGCCGCATTCAGCATCACGGCGATCCTGACGCTCGCGTTGGGGATTGGCGCCAATATCGCGGTCTTCAGTGTGATGAACGCCGTTCTCGTGAATCCGAGCGGCATTCCACATCCGGATCGTATGGTGGCATTGCGTGCAAAGTATGCGATGGGCGATCTCAACAACATCAGCATGTCGGCGCCTGATGTTGCGGATGCAGCGTCCGCCACGAATCTCCTCTCGGCTGTTGCTGCCATGCAACCTGGGAGATTGAACTTTGCGCCATCTGGAAGCACGCCGATCAAACTCGACGGCGCTCGCGTGACGTATCAATGGTTCGATGCCTTCGAAGCGAAGCCCGTGCTTGGTCGTGTTTTCAGGCCGGAAGAAGACATGCCGGACGCGAATCGCGAAGTCGTGCTTTCGAATAAATCATGGCAGAGCCGATTCGGAGCCGATAAGGGGATCGTCGGGAAGAAGCTGCTGTTGAATGACCAGTGGTATGAAGTCGTCGGCGTCATGGGACCGGAATTCAACTGGCCAAACAACGCAGAGATGTGGCTGCCGCTCGGAATGAAGCCCGAACGCTTTCACGATCCGAACTATCGCTATAACGAAAACCTGTTCACCGTTGGTCGCATGCGTGATGGCGTAACCGTCGACCAAGTCAACGCGTATTTAAATACAAAGGCTGCCGAAGTTACGACCTCAGAAGGACCAAACAGTTATTCGAAGAGTTCTGGCTGGGGAATGTTTTCGATGCCGCTCATCGAATTTGTCTCTGGCAATCTTAAAAAGCCTTTAGCTGTGTTGATCGGAGCGGTGGCGCTCGTGTTGCTGATCGTCTGCGCCAATATAGCGGGATTGCAACTGGCACGCGCCTCGAGCCGGCAGAGAGAAGTATCAATCCAGATCGCGCTTGGATCGAGTCGCAGCCGGTTGATCGAACAAGCCTTGGTCGAAAGCCTCATTCTTGCCATCTTCGGTGCGGTACTTGGAGTGGCGGTCGCGAGATTGGCGATTCCGGCGTTGCTTGCCATCGCACCGATGAGTCTAGGAGCGAACCTCACAGTCAACATGGACATCATGGTGCTTGCATTCGTGACCGTGATCTCCATCGTTTGCGCTGTGCTCTGCGGAATCGCGCCTGCATGGCAGATGACGCATGTTCGCTGGTCTCAAGCTCTACAGGAAGGTGGGCGCTCGGAGACCGTCAGCAAGTCGCGGCAACATCTACGCTCCATGCTCGTGGTCTGCGAAATCGCAGTGGCGATGCTTTTGCTCACGGGAGCGGGGCTGCTAACTCGCAGCCTAACTCGGCTCGAACACGTCGACACCGGATTTGAGTCAGAGCACGTCATGAGCGGAATAGTTTCGCTGCCAGCGGTGAAGTACAAGGAAGATCCAACTCAGGCGGCTTTCTACACTGCCCTTGAAGAGCAGCTGCGTCGTCAACCGGGAGTGACCGATGTTGGGATCGCTGATTGCGTGCCCTTCGTGGACATGTGTGGCTCGGCATCGTTCGACATCGTCGGACGGACGCGAGCACCTAACGATCCAGGCCCGCATGGATATATTCGAACCGTTTCACCCGGCTATTTCTCGACGCTGAAGATCCCTGTGCTGGAAGGACGTGCGTTTACGGCCTCGGACCGCGCGGGCACGGCTGAGGTCGCGGTCATCGATAACGTGCTTGCGCACCAATATTGGCCGAACGAAAATCCAGTCGGACAATATCTGAACTTCGATTCAAAACATCCGAAGATTCAGATCGTCGGGGTCGTCGCACATGCCCGCAGTTCTTCGCTGGAATCTGATGGCAGCGAGGGCTTCTACTATTTGTCTCTCGCGCAATTTCCATCGCCTGACGCTTCCATCGCCGTGCGAACCAGCCTTTCGAAACCTGCGAGCCTTGGGTCGGTCATTCAAGAAGCAGTCCGCGCAGTGGATTCGAATCAACCGGTGTATGACCTGAAGACCCTTCAAGAGAGAGTGGAAGACTCGCTGGTGGGACGCAGGTTCCTTGTCGTGCTGCTATCGATCTTTGCAGGGCTGGCTTTGCTGCTATCCGCACTCGGTCTGTACGGCGTAATCAACTATGGAGTGAAGCTGAGAGTGAGAGAGATTGGAATTCGGATGGCGCTTGGCGCGCAACGCCTGGAAGTTCTTCGCATGATCCTGCGGCAGGGAATACAAATTGCTGCGATCGGATTGGCCGCCGGATTGATCGCCGTGTTCGTGGCAGGCAGGGCTCTTTCCAGCATGCTCTACCAGGTAACGTTGTTCAATCCAGCGACACTATTCTGGACCTCGCTCGTGCTGGTAGGAACCGTGTTGATCGCGACCTACTTGCCGGCGCGTCGTGCCGCCCAACTCGACCCGATGCGCACGCTGCGCGACGAATAGGTCAATAGGAAGATCATGGAAACGATACGGCTCAAGAACATCGAACGGTCGTACAACACGGCTGCCGGGCGAACGTGGGTGCTCAGACGCATCAATGTTGATATAGCTCCAGGAGAGTTCGTCACCATAATGGGGCCCTCGGGAGCGGGGAAGTCATCGCTACTGAACGTGCTTGGGTTGCTCGATGACGACTGGAATGGCGAGTACTGGTTTGGCGATCAGGGGGTGCACGAATTGAAACGCAAGCAGCGCGCCGAACTCGTTAAGAAGCAAATCGGAATGGTTTTCCAGAACTACCACCTGCTCGACGACCTTACTGTTCAGGAGAACATCGATCTGCCGCTGTCGTACAAAGATATTCCCCGTTCTCGCCGTCAAAGCATGGTCGCGGAAGTACTCGATCGATTTCAGATCGTCGCAAAGAAAGACCTATATCCCAGCCAATTGTCGGGCGGGCAGCAACAGCTAGTCGGAGTCGCACGCGCAGTCATTCACAAGCCGGCGCTCTTACTGGCCGATGAGCCAACGGGAAATCTGCATTCCACGCAGGCCAAAGAAATTATGGAATTGTTCCGCGAATTGAATAAAGAAGGCACAACAATCGTGCAGGTCACACATTCCGAGGCGAACGCTGCGTTTGGCTCTCGTGTCTTGCAGTTGAAAGATGGATGGCTCGTCGACGATACCGCGCATCCCGAGATCGAACATGGGCAGGCGGTGACTCGATGAGGGTCGATACGCTGCGCCGTGTAACAGCGGCGCTTGCAGTCATCGCTATTGCGTTTAGTTCCTTGCCGGCTGTGGCACAGGAGCCGGAGAGTCCGAAGCCGCAAACGGCGCCCACTGCGCAACGCGCTTTCAACGCGACGATGCCGAAGTCGCACAATCCCTTCAATGCTTACATGCCGAATGACGTCAGCGAGCCAATACTCGCGAATTCTCCGCGGCTGCAGCAGCTCGTTCGCGATGGCAAGCTTTACATTTCGCTTCGCGATGCGATCTATTTGGCTCTGGAAAACAACCTCGACCTTGCAATCGCTCGTTACAACATTCCGATCGCGGATACTGACATTCTCCGAACCTCAGCTGGCGGAATATTTAGAGGTGTAAATACTGGCGTGGTGCAGGGAACCCCCGGAGGCGGAGTTGGTGGCTTCGGTTCAGGAGCACCCGGTGCGGGCGCCGGAGGCACCTCAGCAGGCGCGGGCGGAGCAGGCGCTGGAGCGGCTGGCCAGGTTTCGTCGACGCTCGGTGCCGGAACTGCCGTTGCGTCATTTGATCCAGAGATCAATGGCAACATCGGCGTAGAGCACCAGACGACTCCGTTATCTAATCTCCAGATATACGGTGTACCTGGCCTGCAATTGAACACTTCGCAATCAAACATCGGATACTCGCAGGCATTCCCGACTGGCACGAGTTTTGGGTTTGAGTGGGACAACAATCGCCAGACGACAAACAGCATCTTCAGCAATCTCAATCCAGCACTGAACTCACAGTACCGAGTAAGTTTGAGACAAAACCTACTGGCGGGATTCGGTTTTGGGGCGAACCTGCGCTATCTGCGGATCGCACGCAATAATAAGAAGATTTCTGACATAGCCTTTCGCGACCAAGTGATCGAGACAGTTACGCAGATCGCCAATATTTACTGGGATCTCGTAAACGCTTACGAACAGGCCCGTGTGAATGAGCAGGCCATGGCATTCGCGCAACAGAGCTACGAGAATTCGCAGAAGCAACTTGAACTCGAAGCGATTCCGGCGATGGACGTGATGAAAGCGGAAGCCGAGGTGTCGCGACGTGCGCAGGAGCTTACGGTAGCGCGCAGCAATCTACAGTTGCAGGAATCGCTGCTGAAGAATGCCTTGACCCGAAGCCTTGACGATGCCGTAATCGCAGAGATGCCGGTTGTGCCGACCGACAGACTGGATACATTGCCACCGGCAGAGGTCTCCGAGCTTCCTACATTGATTGAATCGGCGTTGAAGAACCGTCCAGAACTGCTGGAATCGGACATTGACCTCAAGAATCGGCAGATTAGCCGCAAGGCGGCGCGTAATGCGCTGCTTCCGAATATCGCGCTAGTAGGCTTTTATGGCGGGGCGGGACTTGGAGGCGAACTGAACCCGTTGTTCCAGGGCAGCAACTCGTCCAACGTGCCGCCTGATTTTGGCGGAGCATTAAGAAACTCGTTCAACAACAGTTCGCCTGATTATTTTGTCGGCCTGAATTTGAATATTCCAATTCGAAATCGTGTGAGCAAAGCGGATCAATACCGTTCGGAGCTTGAATATCGGCAGGCGGAGCTTCGTCGCGAACAATTACGCAAACAGATCCGTATTGAAGTCCGGAATGCGCAATACTCGCTGCAGCAGTCGCGTGCCCGGGTAGAGTCAGCCCAGAAAGCTCGTGATCTGGCTATTAAGACTTTCGATATCACCAAGAAAGAGCAGGAACTTGGGGCCGGATCGAGCTTCCAAACACTGACCGCACAGCGGGATCTTTCGCTGGCAGAGCTGGACTTTGTGACTGCCATGACTACCTATCAGAAGGCCCGGGTTGAACTTGTTCGCGCAACGGGGACGACTTTGGAACATAATGACATCCAGCTTGATGACGCGATCAACGGAACAGTTACCGGACAAAGCCAATAACTCGATGCATACAAATCGAGCTAAAGGGCAAGGAAGCACGCGCGAAGACCGCGAAGGTCGACCTCCGCGTGTGCTCGCCGCTGACGACCAGCAGGACATACTTGACGCGATCGAACTCCTGTTGCGGCCTGAAGGCTACGAAGTAGAGGTCGTTCGATCGCCAGCCCTTGTGCGAGAAGCACTGGCCAATGGAAGCTACGACGCGGCACTCATCGACCTGAATTACACGCGCGATACGACATCGGGACGTGAGGGCCTCGACCTCCTGGCAGACATTGCTGCTGCCGATAGTACGATTCCCGTGATCGTGATGACAGCTTGGGCCAATGTTGAAGTTGCGGTGGAAGCCATGCGACGTGGCGCCCGTGATTTTATTCAAAAGCCGTGGGAGACCGAACGCCTGCTTGCCGTGGTTCGCACGCAGGTGCAACTGCATCGCGCGCTGGAAAAAGCACAAAGGCTCGAAGCGGAGAACCGGCTTCTGCGAGCTACAGGACGTCCCGATTTCATCGCGTCGGCTCCATCGATGCGTCCCGTACTCGACACGATCTCGCGTGTCGGACCTTCAGATGCGAATATTCTGATCACCGGCGAACATGGCACGGGCAAGGAAGTTGTCGCACAGACTCTCCACGCACTTTCGAACCGTGCGTCGCGCCCTCTCATCGCCGTCAATACCGGAGCTCTGCCGGAAGGTACATTCGAGAGCGAACTGTTCGGTCACGTCAAAGGAGCATTCACCGATGCTCGCGCCGAGCGTATCGGGCGCTTGGAACTAGCAGACGGTGGCACTCTATTCCTCGATGAAATTGGAAATGTCCCTTATCGTCAACAGGCGAAATTATTGCGCGTATTGGAGAGCGGTGAGATTGAACGCGTAGGCTCTTCAAAGACACGGAAGGTCGATGTGCGCGTGATCTCAGCTACTAACGCCGATCTGCGTTCCGCTGCATCGAAGGGGGAATTCCGCGAAGATTTGTTGTTCAGATTGAACACCGTTGAGGTACATATACCGGCTCTTCGGGAACGTCGCGAAGACATTCCGCTGCTAGCTGCACACTTTCTGGCGAGATACGCCGCCCGATACAAACGATCGATTCGAGGATTTGAACCGGCAGCCATGCAAGCGATGTTGCAGCACAGTTGGCCAGGAAATGTCCGCGAGCTGGAACATACGATCGAACGAGCCGCTCTCATGTCACGGGGAGAGGAAGTTCAGGCAGGCGATTTGGGCTTGTCCGCCAACCGCCAGCAGGCGCAGAACCTTGAAGATCTAAGTATCGAAGCGGTGGAATGTATCCTGATTCGTAAGGCTCTCCAGCGCTTTCAAGGAAACGTGAGCCAGGCCGCAGAGGCGCTCGGTCTTAGTCGGGGCGCTCTGTACCGTCGGATGGAAAAGTATGGTCTCTAGTCCGCAGCCGGACTATCGGACGACTTCCAACTACGCGCCATCTCGTCGAAAGCGTCGACGCATGCTTTACGAAGGACGCGTTCTGGCGCTGTCGATCATCTGTGCGATACCCGGGACCGTCGCATTTTCGATCCTGCTTTGGCTAACCCACTGGCCGAATTCCACCCGATTGTCGTTACTCGTGTTGCTTTTGATCCTTCAGCTGATCCTAGTCGCGGTACTTCACGAACAGATCATCCGACCGCTGCAGACACTAACGAATGTGGTCTCAGCTTTGCGCGAAGAAGACTATTCATTTCGCGCCCGCGGTGCAGCGCCCAATGATT
>Ga0134124_10001276_pt1 | contig 20200 bp, 11 predicted proteins | sample KB304_FD_96880 | JGI IMG/M metagenome (GOLD analysis project Ga0134124, IMG submission 96880) | Terrestrial soil microbial communities without Nitrogen fertilizer from Kellogg Biological Station, Michigan, USA - KB3-0-4 | ecosystem: Environmental > Terrestrial > Soil > Unclassified ... | reverse complement strand
GCAAACATCGCGCAGATGATCAATGTGTTGCAGTCGATGATCATGACTGACAAGGAAAAGATGGTTCTGACACCGACCTACTACGTTTACAAAATGTACGTGCCCTTCCAGGATGCGATGTTTGTGCCTGTCGCTTTTAACGCGGGGACCTATACACATGGAGACATCACGTTGCCTCGTGTGGACGCGATCGCAGCAAAGGATGCGAAAGGTAAACTGTGGCTGGAAATCACCAACCTCGATCCTAATAAGCCCATCGAGATTGAAGTGTCACTTGCCGGCCTCAACGCCAAGTCCGCAACCGGGGAGACACTAACCGCGCCCAAAGTAGACAGCGTCAATACGTTTGAGACACCAACGACAGTTGTTCCGAAGCGCATTTCAGCAAAGGTTGAAGGCGGGGCCGTATCTCTCAAACTCGAACCCAAATCAATCACTGTGATATCGGTAGAACAATGACACAGTCGAGTAGTGCTCTCTTTCTTCGATGAAAATAGCAGCGGCCGCCAATGTCATTGGCGGCCGCCGCTGTTTATGGGTCACGTCGACCGGCTTTACTCGGTACAGAAACCGACCGTGTCACCGTGTTTGAGATGGTTAGCCATATCAACCCTGAACGGGACAGTGATCGTCTTCCTGTTTGTCGGATTTCCCGGAGGAGCGTGGCAGATGTTGACAGTCTGCATATCGAGTGTCCAGCCAGCCAGTCCTTTGAGGAACGGAGCGTAACCGGAACCAACGAATTTCGTGCCGTCGGGCGTCATCGAGTTGGTGCTGTTTATGAGCCAGCCGTCAAACGCCGTGCCCTGTGCCCTGAGGAAGTTATCGAAATTGACAAACCCGAGCTCGGGAGTCCAGAGAAACGCCCTGTGACCGGCTACGTCACCGGGGAATTCGGCGACCGAACCACCAAAACCCGAAATGACCTGGCCGTCGTCGCTGACTGCATTGGCCGAAGAAACGTTTATCGCTCCGAGCCGACCAAGAAGCTGGACGCCTTTTTCCTGTGTCCAATACCATGCTTCCAGCCTCGGACCGGCATTCCTGCCAAGAATGACAGAGCCATCGGGCGTCGATGCATTCGCTTCTCCGACGAACATTGCCGGAGTGGTGAAAGGTATGAATTCGCCGTTGACCCAGCGCGCTCCATAACGGGTTGTACCCGAGTTGTTGAAATCGTACCAACCCAGCACGGTCGAACCGTTGGCAGAGATGTTGTTCGGCTTGGCATTCCGCGCACCCGCAGGAACCGGCAGTTCCCGGCTGCCGTTCTCCGGTGTCCAGATAAACGGACGGATCCTTCCAGCCTCGCCCGGAAGCGGTCCATTGGTGTCCACCGCCACACCGCCTGCAACAGCGTGTCCATATTCGGCAACGCCATAGGCGGTCGTTACGTAATCGCTATTAGGAGCGAACGTCGCCGGCAATGCCACCTGCGGAACTGGTAACTGCTGCCATGATCCGCCCGGATACTGAAGGATGCTGGCAACACGCTTGTTGGCAGAGTTCATCGTTTCGGACGAGAAGAACGAACCGTCACGAGACATCGTGCTGAAAAAAGATCCACTCGTGTCGTTCAACAGTTGGTGGCCTTCCGCCTCGGTATATCGATACGTGCCGCCCCCGGTGGCGGGAGCTCCGGCGATGATATTGCCATCGCTCGAGATCGAGTTAAGCACCATGCCCCCTACTAACGGGGTGAATTTCGGCGCGCCCTGCACCGTGTTGAGTGTGATGTCAGCCTGTGTGACCGATCCCGCAGCCGCGACGATCGGCGTCATCTGACAGGGGCTGTCTGTAATTCCATTTCCGCTCTCGTTCTCTCCGTTAAAGAACTCTTCGCCCTCGGGCAGATAGTCGGGCTGCTTCGTCGGGAAGCCGCCCTGAACGATCACGTCGTTGTAAAGAGCGTAACGCGCGCCCGGCGTCAGACCATTGATGGTAAAGCTTCCGTCATTGTTCTCCGCGACGCGGACATAATCGCCTGACATCGCCGATATTGCATCCGCGTACGGGTTGTCGATGTTTCGAGCGATGACGTTAACGCCGGTGACACCCGTAGTCCCATCGGACTTCAGGATACGACCCGTGATCGACCCGCGCGTTTCCGGATAGCCCGGCGCCGGATAAAGATTTGAAACCGAAGTCTTATCGTCGGAGACGTTCACCGTCGACATTTGCAGCCCGTTCCCGGTTCCCGGTCTCACGTTAAGGAACGGGTACATCGTTTCGCGATCGTTAAGAGTGATCGCCGTCGAATACGGCAGCGTGGTACCACAGCTCAGCGGACCTTTTGAGTCTGCATATTGCTGGATCGCTCCGTTCGTCTGCGAGTGAGCGAGGTTGATCGCGTGACCGAACTCGTGCGTGAAAATGGCCCGGAAGTTCTGGAGCTGGTCGTCGCCGACCCAGCGCAGTTGTGAATTTACGATGACCCACGATTCAGTGATCGTGCCCGTTTCCTCGTCCGCCCATTCGGGTTGGGAAATACCAAGCACCGAGGATGGGGCGCCCAGAAACTGTGACATAACACTGCCGTTCTGGTCATAGATAACATGAACACCGCCGCCATTGTCCGGGCCGATCACCAGACCGGCGTTCGCCGGGCTATCGATATCGGGAAGACCGATGGACTCGAAATCGCCGGCGATCTCGGCTTTGAATGATGAAGTGTCGACATTCGACCACTGACCGATCGAGAAGGCTACCGCCGCATCGGCAACTTCGTTCGGGATCGGCGTGTGCGGCGACGGAACGACCTCGAACGGACCGCTATCGGTATAAACCTTGACCGGCGACGTGACATCCCAACGATAAGGGATGCGCTCCGCTTTGTTCCACATCATGAGCGGACCAGCCGCGTTGACTCCGACGACCGCGAAAATCGCGAAAAGTATGGCAGATATTATTTGACTACTCTTAGTTCTTTGCATGACGCAACTTCCCTCCTTCAATCCATTTTCCGTTGACCGCGCGACGCACGAACGACTTAAAGCCTTCAGCATTCACAGCTCCTCGTTTCGTGGCCATTAACCGCTTGTCCTTATCATTAAGGAGGCCGGCGTTGACATCGACGTTTTCGAACAAACCTTCATTACCAGCCTGGCTGATCGCGTTGCCGCCCTTGAACATCACCTTGCCCTGGCCGAGACCGGTGGTCGTCTGTAGACCGGTAATCGAAGCAGGCTTGTAGAGGAAGAACATTGCATCCTCATTGACTTCGTACTTCGACCAACCTTCCGGCGTGGTGCCGATGTACATTTTTCCGTTCTCCATTTTGCGCGGCTGCGTCAGACCGAACTGACGAAATGTATATTCATCGCCAACCTGTCCGCGAAGCGTCTCTTTCACTTCGATAGTCACCTGCGTGTACGGAATACCGTTCTCGAAACCGTCGGTCACTTCCTTGACCGCACCGCTAATGATCGTTTCCGAATCGGCGATCAGGTCAACAATGTTCGGCGCCCCGCTCACGGTCGCTTCCGCGGTGGTCTCAGCCACACTGCTGTTGGTGGTCACGAGCGCCGGTGATGCTGTGGCGGAAAGTTTGGTCTGGGTTTTGGGCGCGTTTTCGGTTGAGCCCAGAAACAGTTTCTGAACGTCTTTGGCTCGTGAAACGCCGAGCAGAGCGCAGAGGCTCAATACCACTACGCCAATCCGCTGCACACTACGCTTCTCCGGCCATATCGCCCGCGCGACACGAGCGCCGAACTGGTGTGAAGCTCCCTTCATCTTTTTTATCTTCATCTCTTCTCCTATGATTGCTGCATCCTTCGTTCAACGGATCCTCAACGTCCCAAAATGAAGGTCTACAATCCGCGTGTTGACCTCATTGAACCCTGTGCTTGGTGGCGTATAATTGTTCAGGACGCGCAAGCACACAACGAAACCTTCTCTAACCATCATCTGTCCAAAATCTGTCCACGATGGCGAGCGGCAAAACTGTTCCGGGAATTAGCTTCGGGCCGTTTTTTCTTGATTCGGCTGGCCGGCGTCTGCTGCGCGATGGCCACCGCGTTCCCGCGAGTCCCATCGAGGTGAAACTGCTTGAAACGCTCCTGCGAAATCGCCACCGTGTGCTCAAAGGCGACGAACTGCGCCTGATGGTCTGGGCGGAAGATCCTGCAGCCGGAATAGCACCTGCTCAGGACGCCAACGTGCTTTACGTTGCGATCAGAAAGCTACGGCGATCGCTCGGGGATTACGGCAAGTGGGTAGTTAATATCCCGAAGGTCGGATATGCCATATCGGAGGAAGCCGATGTTGCGACTACAGATGAGGAGAGTCCGACAGCATCCGACAACGGCCATCCTTTCGTCGGCCGTCAGGCCGAGCTCGAAAAGCTCAAGCAGCTTTTGACGCACACACGTCTGATCACCTTGACTGGGCCTCCTGGCATCGGTAAATCGCGCCTTGCCGCGAGGCTCGCCGATGAAGTCGCGAGCAACTTTGCGGACGGAACTTACGCGGTCAATCTCGTCCCGATCGAGAACGACGCGCTTGTCCCCAAGGCGGTGCTGAGCGCCCTGGCCCTGGCCGAGCGCGCTGACCGTAGCGAGCTGGAGGTCATCTCCGAACACTTGAAGGAGAAGCGTGTTCTGCTTGTGATAGACAACTGCGAGCACCTCATCGAGGGGTGCTCGCACCTTGTCGATCACCTGCTGCGAGCCGCACCGAAGATCAGATTGATCACCTCCAGCCGTGAGCCCTTGCTGCTCTCGAGCGAGTCTGTCATGGCAGTGCCTCCGCTCAGCGTGCCCGAGCCGAATTCAGCGTCCGTATCGGAAGAGTCGGGACGATACGAGGCCGTCGAGCTTTTTCTCACACTCGTGAAACAGCAGCGGCCCGACTTCGAGGTCGAACAGAAAGATATGGCCCAGATCGGAGAGTTGTGCCGGTTGCTGGAAGGTATCCCGCTAGCAATCGAGCTTGCCGCCGTGCAGGTCGGCGCTTACACAGTGGATCAGATCATCGAAGTGATGTCTGACCGCTTTCGGCTGCTCCAGCGGCGAGGCGGTCAGGACCTACGCCATCGAACCCTCGAGGGCGCCGTTGATTGGAGCTACAGTCTGCTCGCCGAGGAGGAACGAATACTTCTTCGCCGTCTATCGGTTTTCGCCGGCGGTTGGACCAGTGAGACGGCCCGCGAGATCTGTGCCGGCGATGGCGTCGAGAAAAACGAAGTCATTCACCTGCTGGCGCAGTTGGTGAGACGCTCGCTGATTCAGCCTACCGCGGTCCACGGGAGTCAGCGCTATCTCATGCTTGAGACCATTCGCCAGTTCGGGCGTAAGTGGCTGCGTAAATCCGGCGAAGAGGAACGTATCGTCGAACGTCATGCGCGGTATTTCCTCGAACTTGCCGAGAATGCTTTCGAGGCGGGCGGCAACATTGACTGGCTCGTGCGGACGAAAGAGGAATATGACAACGTGCGAGCGGTGTTGGAGCGATCGATCCGCGAAGGTCGAAACATCGAAATCGGATTGCGAATGTGCGGCGCCCTGGCGAAGTTCTGGTTCAATCATGGACACCTTCGCGAAGCGAAGTTTTGGACGCGACGAGCGCTCGAAGCCGACGACGGTAGTTATCCGGAGGCGAGAGCAAGGGCGCTCAGGACCGCCGGTTTCTTTTTCGGTCAATTGGCCGGCGTGGGCGAAGACTCGGAACTGGGAAAAACTTATTTTGAGCAAAGCCTCGCAATATGGCAGGAGCTGGGAGCGGAGAAGGAAGAAGCTTTTACTCTAGTCCACTACGCCTTCTTGCTTTACCGTCTCGGGCTGCTCGACGACGCACGATGGGCCGCACAGAAGAGTCTGGATATTAGTTCCGCGGCGGGCGATCAGGCGAACATAGCCCGCTCGGCAAATAATCTGGCGCTGACCTGGCTTGAGGTAGGTGAGTTCGGGCAGGCCAAGCCGATTTTTGAGGTGGCCCTTGCGGCGGCCAGGAGCGCGCGGGACAAATATCTCGAAGGATTATCTCTACACTATTTAGGTGAGACGGCTCTGCGAACGGGAGAGCTCGCGCAAGCCAAAGAGCGCCTCACCCGGAGCCTCGACCTGTGCGAGTCGTTGGGTAACCGGCCGTTGGCTGCCCGCACGCAGTTGCTCCGGGGCGAGCTGGCGTGCTCGGAAGGCAACTTTGCGGAGGCCCTCGAGCTGCAGCGAGCGGCCCTGAAAGACCTAAGCGAGATCGAGGACACGCAGGGGATTGCGGCGGCCCTTGAAGCTCTGGCCTGCACCTTGGCCCAAGAGGGATGGAATCCGGATCGATTTCTGACGTTGAGAGGAGCGGCGGCGGGTCTGCGACGCGACCTTGGGATTCCGCTGAGTCCGGCCAGAGCGTGCGCCGTCGAGCGCTACGCAGAGAGCGTTGCGGCGGCGCTCGATCAGGGCTCAGTCCGAGCCGCGGAGGAGAAAGGTAGAAGCATGAGCGTGACGCAGGCGGTGGAGTTCGCGCTGGACTCCGCGTTACGCCCGAACTAACACTGCAAATCGTGTAGACTAACTTCGATACTTCGCGACTCAGCATGTGTGAGGTGTGTACACGGAGCCTGTACACGCAGCCTTGACAGAGCTTTTTAAGTCACTTTATATTCCCGGCTTCCGAGCGAAACGTGGAAAATCTCACGTAGGTCGTACCTCACCTGGAATCTCACACACCTCACAAACAAGTTGGTGTATCGTTAGAAAGCTCGGGCACCTTTTCCTTGCGCTCCAATGGAATCTGAAAGTCAGACACGTAAAAGAAGGATCGATCCGCTCTTGAAGAGCCTCGGATGGAATGTGGTTCCGTTCGATGGTAACTGTCCGCTTGACCGGCTTTCGAATTGTGCGGTTGAGGAATACGAAACTGAACACGGACCTGCTGATTATGTTCTCTGCGTTGATGGAAGAATCGTCGCGGTCGTGGAGGCTAAGAAGTTAACGCTCGGCCCCCAGAATGTACTTACCCAAGCTGAACGGTATTCTCGAGGTGTTGCTGCAAGCAAGCTCAACTTCGACGGGTTCCGAGTTCCCTTCCTCTATTCAACAAATGGCGCCGTTATCTGGTTTCACGATGTTCGCCATCAGTTGAGCCGCTCACGTCCAGTAGCAAAGTTTCATTCGCCGGCAGCCCTACGAGAGATGTTGGAACGCGACACCGATGCCGCAGTGACGTGGCTGGAAACATATCCGAACGATCATCCAAAGCTGCGCCCGTATCAGAAAGAAGCGAACCACGCGGTCGAGCAAGCAATCGCGGATCGCAAACGCCAGATGCTAATCGCAATGGCAACCGGCACGGGCAAAACGTTCACGCTAGTGAACCAAGTTTACCGGTTGATGAAATCTGGCATAGGTCAACGCATTCTTTTTCTCGTTGATCGTCGCGCACTCGCTGCTCAAGCAGTTAGGGCATTCGCCTCATTTGAACCGGAACCCGGTTTGAAGTTCGACAAGATCTACGAGGTATACAGCCAACGTTTTCAACAGGAAGATTTTGGCGAGGAAGACAAATTCGATCCTAAGGTTCTACCGCAGGCTTATCTGACGAATCCGAAGCAAGGTGATGCATTCGTATATGTATCCACGATCCAACGAATGACAATTAACCTGTTTGGTCGTGACGCCATCTTCAATATTGGAGACGAAGCAATCGATGAGGACGCTGAGAAACTTGACATTCCCATTCACGCATTTGATGTGATCATCGCAGACGAATGCCACCGAGGCTACTCAACCGGCGAGCTTTCCGTCTGGCGCAAGACACTCGATCATTTCGACGCTATAAAGATCGGTCTCACGGCGACGCCCGCTGCCCACACGAAGGCCTATTTCAAGGACGTGGTCTATCGTTACGAGTATCAGCGAGCCGTTCAGGAAGGTTACCTTGTCGATTACGACGTGGTGACCGTCAAATCGGACGTTCGGATGAATGGCGTATTTCTCAATGAGGGTGAGCAAATTGGAATCGTGGACCCGGAGAGTGGCAGCGAATTGCTCGATCAGATTGAAGACGAACGACAGTTTGATGCAAGCGAAGTTGAGCGGAAAGTAACAGCGCCTGATTCGAATCGAAAAATTCTCGAAGAGATCAAGAAGTACGGTTTGGAACATCAGGAACGTTACGGAAGATTCCCTAAAACACTCATCTTCGCCGTCAACGATCTGCCGCACACTTCCCATGCGGACAGTCTCGTTGACATCGCGCGCGATGTTTTTGGTCAGGGCGATGCCTTCGTTCAGAAGATCACCGGACGAGTCGATCGACCGCTTCAGCGGATCCGTGAGTTTCGCAATCGTCCGGAACCGCACGTTGTGGTAAGTGTCGATATGCTAACCACAGGCGTTGACATTCCGGATCTCGAATACATAGTTTTTCTCCGGCCGGTGAAGTCTCGCATCCTGTTTGAACAGATGCTTGGACGGGGAACGCGCAAGGGTGAGAAGTACGCAGACAAATCACACTTCACGGTGTTCGATTGTTTCGACGGCACATTGCTCGAGTACTTCCGCAAAGCGACTGCTATCACTGCTGAGCCACCTGAAAGAGAAACAAGAACTATTAAGCAGGTCATCGATGACATCTGGGACAATCGAGACCGTGAGTACAACATTCGCTGTCTCGTTCGTCGGCTGCAACGGGTTGAAAAAGAAATGTCGGGTGAGGCTCGCGATTTGTTCGCAGCCTACGTTCCCAACGGCGACATGGGCCTCTATGCGAAAGGTTTGCCGGCTAAATTGCGTTCAAGCTTTACCGAGAGCATGTCGGTGCTGCGTAATCCGGCTTTTCAGGATCTACTTGTTCACTACCCGCGGCCGCCAAGGCACTTCATAAAAACATATGAGACGGAAGACCAGGTGAGTTCAGCCTGGCTGGTTCGTGGTCTGGACGGGAAAGAATACAAGCCTGAGGACTACCTTGTAGCGTTTGCGCGATTCGTGAAAGAGAATCCGGCTAAGGTTGAAGCAATTGAGATCCTGCTTGATCGTCCGCAACATTGGAGCACTGAGGCTTTAGAAGAGCTGCGAAAAAAACTCAGCTCCACATCAGAACGCTTCACCGTTGAAAATCTCCAGAAGGCGCATCAGGTTCACTATCACAAAGCGCTCGTCGACATCATCTCCATGGTCAAACACGCAGCGCGAGAGCAAGAGCCGCTTTACACCGCGGAAGAGCGAGTGCGACGCGCTTTTGATGGATTAACCAAAGGCAAACAATTCACTGATGAGCAACAGCAGTGGCTGAAACGAATTCAAGAGCATCTGGTGGCAAATCTGACGATCGACAAAGACGACTTCGAGATCGTTCCCATCTTCACACACTTCGGCGGCTGGGGCCGGGCCAATAGAGTATTTGATAATCAGCTAGACGACATCATTCGGGATCTAAATGAGGCAATAGCAGCATGAGCGACGTTGTTCAGAAACTCTGGGGCTTCTGTCATACGCTACGGCATGACGGAATCGATTACGGCGACTACATTGAGCAGCTAACCTACCTGCTCTTTTTGAAAATGGCGGACGAGCGTGCGATCGAACTGCCAAAAGGCTGTGACTGGCGCACGCTCTACAAGCAAACCGGAACGGGCCTCATTGATCATTATGTTGATGTTCTTCGGAAGCTCGCAAAAGAAAAGGGATTGCTGGGCCAAATATTCGCGGGCGCGCAATCGCGATTCAACAATCCAGTGAACCTGAAGCGCATGCTGTCGCTTATAGACGAGACGGAATGGACCGCACTTGACGTCGACGTTAAGGCCCAGGCGTTTGAAGGGTTGCTGGAGAAAGCCGCAAGCGAGGGTAAGAAAGGAGCGGGCCAGTACTTCACGCCTCGCGTGTTAATTCAGTCTATCGTGCGTTGCATGAAACCGGATCCGCGAGTGCACAAGGACTTTACGATTGGCGACCCTGCTTGTGGTACCGGAGGCTTTCTAGTTTGCGCTTACGAGTGGCTGATTGAAGAAACAAAGGGTGGTGCGGTCGATCGTGAGTTGGCGAAACGACTTAAAAGCTCCACCTATTTCGGGCAGGATCTAGTGGAACGACCTCGACGCCTGGCGCTGATGAATTTGTACCTTCACGGGCTCGAACCTGAGATCACTTTGGGTGATGCGATTTATGAGGTTCCGACTAGCCGGCGATACGACGTCGTGCTCACCAATCCACCGTTCGGCACAAAGGGGGCAAACCAGGTGCCGGATCGCGAAGACTTTACGATAGAGACTTCAAACAAGCAGCTAAATTTTCTCCAGCACGTATTGACGCTTCTCAAGCCAGGCGGTCGCGCTGCAATTGTGCTTCCGGATAACTGTCTGTTCGAAGGCAAGGCCGGCGAAGTGTTTGAGATCCTGATGCAGGACTGCAACGTCCATACAATCCTGCGTCTACCGCGCGGGACGTTCTCCCCTTACAGTCAGGGCGTGAAAGCAAACGTTGTGTTTTTTCAAAAAGGCTTCCCAACAGAGAATGTTTGGATTTTCGATGCCCGCTCAAACGTGCCAGGCATTACCAAGAAAGAACGCCCTCTCTCAAACGCTCATTTCGGTGAGTTCGAAGAGTGCTACGGCGAGGATCCGAATGGCGGCAGTAAACGAAAAGACTTAGGTCAACAAGGCCGCCTCCGCAAGTTCCACATCAGCGACATCAAGCGGCGAGATTACAAGCTCGACATTACCTGGTTGAAAGATGAATCACTGGAGGACGCTGAAGACTTGCCTGAACCGCAGGACTTGGCTGCTGAAGCAATCATTGAGCTTGAAGCAGTGGTGGATGACTTACGGAAAATAGTGAGTCTTATCGAGAAGGAGGCAGCCGTTGTGGTATGACTGATCTTCCTCAGGGCTGGTTACGAACCTCATTGGGCGAAATTGGTAAATGGTCTTCTGGAGGCACTCCTTCTAGAAGAAACGCCGCTTTTTTCGGCAAGGGAATTCCATGGGTAAAAAGCGGTGATTTAACCGACGGTCCTATAAAGCAGACGGAGGAAGAGCTTACCGAACTGGGACTAAACAAAAGCGCGGCGAAACTAATGCCGCCGGGAACAATCTCTATAGCGCTGTACGGTGCGACCATTGGGAAACTCGGAATCCTGACCTTTCAGGCAGCAACGAATCAAGCCTGTGCCAATGTTGTGCCAGACACCCGATTGATAGATCCTCGCTACTTGTTTTTTTACCTAATGTCTGAAAGGGAAACTTTTGTTGATAAGGGACAGGGCGGAGCACAACCAAACATTAGTCAGCAGATAGTGAAAGCTCACGATCTCCTGCTTGCACCACTTAACGAACAAAGGCGCATTGTGATGAAGTTAGACGAGCTTTTGAACCGCGTCAACTCGGCTCAAGAGCGACTTGCAACCATCCCACACCTCCTCAAACGCTTCCGTCAATCCGTCCTCGCCGCCGCGTGCTCAGGGGCGTTGACGACCGACTGGCGAGTAGAGCGGCGTGTCACGGAACCAGCAACGACGTTTCTAAAACGCTTTGATGAACAGCGGAAACGACAGATAATTGCGGACAACAAAAAGCCGAATTATCTGAACTACAGCCTTGCTGATTGTGAAAACGTCGAGTCATTGCCTTCCACATGGATCAGAGTTCCAGTAGGCTTCCTGTGTGATTGCATAGTACCAGGACGAGACAAGCCACGGTCGTTTACAGGATCCATTCCTTGGATTACCTTGCCAGATATCACCAGCCAAGAAATTCGACACTCCTCAACTGGTCTAATGCTTACGGAATTGGAGATTCAGGAAGTGAATGCTCGCATAATTCCGGAAAATGCAGTCGTAATGAGTTGCGTAGGACGATTTGGTATAGCAGCGATTGTCAAAAAGCCTGTTGTCGTAAATCAACAACTCCATGGATTCCTTCAGAGCGACGCGATTTTGCCTGAGTACCTGCTCTATAGCATCAAAGCTGCTACTCAATACATGCAGGGACTCGCAACATCCACAACTATTGCATATCTAAATAAGAATAATTGCAACAGTCTGCCGATCAATTTACCTCCTGTAGTAGAACAACAGGAAATCGTCCGAAGCGTCGAAGCGCTCTTCAAAACCGCCGACGCCCTGGAGGCGCGTTATGTCAAAGCAAAAGCCCACGTCGACAAGCTCACGCGATCCATCCTCGCCAAAGCGTTCCGCGGTGAACTGGTTCCCCAAAATCCAAACGACGAACCCGCCTCGATCTTGTTAGAACGCGTTGGCCAGCAACGAAATGGCACGGGTGCTACGACGGGGCGTTCGACAACTAAACGGAGTCTCCGATGACAATAGTGCTGACGTAAATGCGATGTGCCGACCGATCTAACAATTCCATTTCCCCTCATGACCAAACCTCTCACACTCTTCGAACACGAATCCAAAAACTTCGAATGGACCGAGCGTGATTGGACGCTCATCGATCGGATTAACTCTGCGCTAGGCACTGACGTCTTGCGACTCGGCATGAAACATGGCGAGAAGCGCATTCGTGGATTGCAGCATGTGGGAGTGATTCGCCTCAAAGGTCGCACTATTCAGGTGCTGCCAAAGATTTACCAGGCACGGGAAACAGACGACGAACACCTCAAGGCCAAAGAAGCAACTGCCAATTTACTGCGCATGCTCAATTATGCCGGTGAATTGCAGGTGCGTGAGCATGAACTCGCCAGCTTGCTCCGGCAAACCGACGATTGGTTTGAGATTCTCACCCGTTTGTTTGCCACGCATCTTAGAGAGGAATGGCAAGGCGGGGCTCATCGAACCTATGAAGTTGTCGAAGATGAGTTGCCGGTTCTAAAAGGCAAATGGCGAATCGCAGATCAGTTGCGAAAGCCTGAACGCAGGGCGACCTTCTCCGTCACATACGACGAGTTCACCTCAGACAACAAACTCAACCGAACCTTTCGACACGTCGTCGAGCGTCTCTCGTTTCTGACGCGCGATCACGATAATCACCAGCTCCTGAACGAACTACGTCAATGGATGAATGAAGTAACTCTCGTTCCACGAGTTACGCCGAAAGACGCCGATCCGTCACAGCTGACCAGGCTGACTGAGCGGTATCGACCTCTCTTGAATCTGGCCCGGATTTTTCTGGACGGAGGAGCACTGCAGATGACGTCGGGCGATCTCTCGACGTTTGCATTCGTCTTCGATATGAACCTGCTTTTTGAGAACTTTCTCGCAGGTTTCATTCGCCGTCACGCATCGCATATCTTGCCGGAGCCGTTCCTTCGCTACGAGTTCTTACCACAATCCCGCGGCGCCAGACGTTATCTTGCCAGGCGAGAAGACCGCAACGTCTTTCAGACTATCCCGGATATCGCCTTTCGCGACGGCGACGCATTCACTCTTCTTATTGATACAAAGTACAAGCTACTTGATGACAAAGAGCGAAATCTCGGGGTTTCGCAATCTGATTTCTATCAAATGCATGCTTACGCACACCGTTACAACTGTGATCGTGTAATCCTTCTTTATCCAAGCAAATCTGCTTATGGAGAGCACGTCCATGCGTGTTTCAAGCTCGAAGACTGTCAAAAAGTAATTGAAGCTACGTCCGTGAACATCAGTGTGGATTTAAGTAGCACCGAAGGACGAGCCAGGCTTATTGCCCAACTAAAACAAATATTTCCTCAGGAGACCTCATCATGATTTCAAACGAAGCAGCATTCAAAAAGTCAGTCGAGCTCTTCGCCGAATTCAAAAACAGCGGGAAGCTGGAGACACAGGAGCGCAGTTACAAGCAACGGCTCATCACGATTCTCGGCGGCGCAATGAGTGATGAGTCACTTTCCGACCCCAACTTCCTCACGAAGTTTTCTGATGCGGTGCGTGATGTGTCCAGCGAGATTGTCAATCTTACTCACTTCACAGTATTCGATGATTTCAAGAAGTACGTGAACGCAGTTCCTGGGGATCGGCTCGCCGGCATGTTGAAAAGCTTGTTCGAAAGCTCAGCAAGGCTTGCTTCGCGATTTGATGTCTTCGATGCGGAAATGAATTCTGACTATGAGACCTACGTTCAAAGAAGGAAGCGCTCCGGGTGGATGACCGCACTCCTGCTTGCCGCGCGCTTCCCTAACGAGTGTGTGTTTTACCGCCAGTCACTGATTAGGTTCCCGCAAACGGAATGGGGAGCTACGATCGCAGAGACCGGTTCACGCGGCGAAAGATATGTCGAGTATTTGAAATTCATCAACGAGGTTAGAGACCGTTTGGCCCGTGAATGGGGTGAGCCGGCGGATCTGCTGGATGCGCATTCGTTTCTCTGGATTGAGTCGAGAAGAGTAAAAGCAGGATCGTGGAAGACGGCTCTAGCCGAATGGCTGGAGACCAATCCCAAAACAATTCCTGAGGAGTTAATCGAGTTACGAGCCGCATTTGTGAAGAGGTTTCCAAAAGAGACACTTAAGGAAATGCAGTTACAGGACTATGCACAAGGACTGGAATCAAAGGATACGTTTTGTAACTGGTTGGAATTCAAGACGACGGCTTTGGGTGGCATCGGCGGCGGCAGCGCGAAAAAGTGGCGTGTATTTTGGAGTTCGAAAAACAATAACTGGTACGTCACCAATGTATACCGCGACGAACTTGATGCCATATCGAAGATACGAACCGGATTGCAAGAGTTGGTCAATTCAGTAGAACGAGGGGAGTACTCAGAGTTAGATCGAATTGGCGAGAACCACTTTGGCAATGCTTTGGGCCTTCGCTGTAAACCGCTGTATTTATACTTCCCAGAGAAGTTCCTTCCGATGTCTCAGCCCGATCACCTGCGTCATTTCATCAAGGCATTCGGCGGCGCTCCGCAAGGTGAGGTCCTGAACCTTAACCGCCAGCTTTTATCAATGCTGCGTACTCTTCCTGAGTTTCAGGAGCTCGATACTTTTCAGATCACCAAGTTTCTATACCACGGATTAAATAACGATCCACGAAAAAGCGATAATCCGAAGCGCATTTGGAAGATCGCTCCCGGAGCCGAAGCGGAACATTGGGACATGTGCAAAGACCAAGGCTGCATCGTCGTTCACTGGCTCGACGATGTGGATTTTCGCGACTTCAAGGATCGTAATGAAATCAAGGAGGCGTTAATTAGTTCGGGCCAACGATCAGGCGGCGCGGGGCAAATTTGGAGGTTTACACATGACCTAAGTATCGGGGACATTGTGATTGCCAACCGCGGTCGCAGCAAAGCGGTCGGTATTGGTCGAATCACTAGTGCTTATCTACCTCCGCTCGGTCCCGAGAATCCAAGTAAGCATGCAGAATACCGGCAGACTAGGAAAGTTGATTGGATAATAACTCAAGAGTGTCAGATGCCGGATCAATTCTTTTACCCGAAAACGATCGCCCCTATTTCGGAAATGGAATGGTCGACCTTAAAGGAGGCGTATCTCGCTAAGGATCCGAGTCTATCGGAAGCGTTTGCGGAACTCGATCAAACTGAACCAACGGAAGAGGAGAAACCTCAACTTCCAGTCGGTTCGGCTAATTTGCAGCCGCTATTTCGGTTGAGTTCTACGACATCCAACATCATTCTTTATGGTCCACCAGGAACCGGCAAAACATATTTGGTGAATCGATTTGCGAACGAGTTGCTCGAACCTCAGCTACAGGCCCAGATCTCCTCAGGCGAGAAGAAAACGAAAGTATTAGAAGATCTTAGGTGGTATCAGGCTATTGCATTGGCGATGGCCAGTGATGGTAAAACGAGATTCAAAGTGCCGGAACTCTTGAACTCGGACGTGCTCCAACGTTATGCCGCTCTTAAAAGTGCACAGAAGGTTAGCAATGCTGTTTGGGGTCAATTACAAATGCACGCGGACAAAAGCAGCACCACAGTCAACTACGCATCAAGACAACCTCCTTACCTCTTCGATAAGGACTCAGATTCACAGTGGTTCCTAACCAGCCAGGGAAAGGAGTACGTCGACGAAACGCTCAGAGCTGAATTGACAGCCTTAAGGCATCCTGAGGGGGGGTCATTATCAACAGATGATTTTGTCGACTTCGTTACATTCCATCAGTCGTTTGCTTACGAGGAATTCGTTGAAGGCTTGAAGCCCTCGGTAAACGACGACGGACAGATCATATACGAAGTAAGACCGGGGATATTTAGAAAGGCCTGCGCACGTGCAACTGCCGCATGGGAACGTAACAAAGAGAACCCACCCAAGTTTCTATTAATTATTGATGAGATCAATCGGGCCAACATTGCCAAAGTTTTTGGCGAACTCATTACGCTCATTGAAGACGATAAGCGTCTGGGTGAGCGGAATGAATTAAGAGTGCAACTTCCGTACTCCGGGGAAACTTTTGGAGTTCCGCCGAATCTGTACATACTCGGAACGATGAATACTGCCGACCGATCGATTGCTCTCCTCGATCTTGCTCTGCGGCGAAGATTTTCCTTTTTCGAGGTCATGCCCAAACCGAGCCTTCTAGGCTACTTTTCTGCAGTTGATCTCAGCGCAGTTCTTTCAACTCTGAATGAACGAATCGCGCTGATATTAGATCGGAACCATCAAATCGGACATAGCTATTTCCTGAACTTAAAAAGTACCGAAGATCTCCACTTCGCGTGGTACAACAGGGTGCTGCCGTTACTTGATGAGTATTTCTACAACGACAGTGAACGGCTGTTTGCAGTCCTTGGCGATGCTTTTCTTCAGCAACGCAAGATCCGCAAGTTAACCGGAAAGCTTAGTGAGTTAGTCGACAGCGAATCTCCGCGATACGAGGTGAAAGAGTTGAGTCCCAATCAACTTGTCGATGCTTTGAACGCGTTCGCAGCCGGAGGCGGCGTTGCCTCATGATCACTCTGGGAATCGATCTTTCGTCTTCTCGAGAAGGAACGGCAGCATCTGTCATCGAGTGGAAAAAGTCCAAGGTCGTTGTGCACTTGCCAGAGCTGAGGTGCGACGACGATCAGCTTGATCGCTTGATAGATCGTGCAGACGTAGTCGGGATCGATGCACCGTTTGGATGGCCAAAGACCTTTGTTGAGGCGGTTGCGGGGTGGAGGGAGATTAGTTGGTCATCTGACAAGAGGAAACGGTTGCGATTTCGAACGACCGATCTTTTCGTTCGCGACACGTTAGGCATCTGGCCCTTGAGTGTGTCGACGGATCGCATCGCCCTACCCGCAATGCGGGCAAATGCCTTGCTTACGAGGTATCAGGTTGAAGATCGATCGGGTGACGGTAGGTTCTACGAAGTCTACCCAGCAGCAACTTTGAAGAGCTGGGGCTTGCCTTGCCGGGGCTACAAACTTCTTGATGCAAGGCTAGGAATTTTGCGAGAACTACGAGCCATGCTGGGATTCCTCGATATACCAAACGAATATGTCTCAACGTCAGATGCTCTCGATGCGTTGATTGCTTGTCTAACTGCACGATTAGCTTTTCAGAAAGGAACGTTTGAGCCGCGAGGTGAGCACGTAAGATCAGAAGGATGGATCCATTTTCCGCTGAACGGGGGGCTTCCTACTGGTTAGGTTAAAGGAACTGAAAATCAATGGCCTCATTCATTGGCACGCGCAAAGAATTCAAACGCTTTATTGGACCGCGTCTGCGTAACCTCGTCAACATTCGGACGAAAGCTTACAGAATCGGTGTTGCGAACTGTAATCACTGCGGTTCGCCGGACCGTCTGGAGTCAGCCCATGTTCGAGGAAGAGATCGAAATCAAATAATTGATGCTTTGCTCGAGCAGTACACTAACGACGATGTCGTGACAATTGATTTAACAAAGTTCGAGCTACTGTTTGTTTCAGAACATGAACCGATAGAGAGGACGATCCTAATCCTTTGTCGGGATTGCCACAGCAAATACGACGCAGTCGCCGTTGAGGCTGAATCGTCAATTCGATACGAGTTTTCCGAGAAAGCTACAGAACCGCTCTCGACAAGTTCATCGTCTCAATTACCGATTTATCTTGTACCTTCTGATCCCACCACGTTCAAGAAAGAACTACTTAGGACGCGTAGAGCGCATATCAAGATTACCTACGTGAGTGGGCAAGAACGAATAAGATCCTGGAACGTGTCAAACTTCTCAGCTTCTTCGAACGTGCTCGGCAATCTGCGCTCGCGGCCACAATTTCGACAAGGGAAGTGGCAACAACTAGGTATCACAAAAGTCACTGTTGAGATCGCCGAATAAACGCCGCTCAGCGTGTGCACATGAACAATACTGACGACGGGCTGCAAGAATCAGACTGGACGATGTAGCCAATTTGTGTACAAAATTTTTGATTCACGGAATTAATTTGTATTAGCTGACGTAACGATCTGCAAAAATCTGCCTAAAACGAGCAAAGCCGAAAGCGATTCTCCACCCATGGTCCGATTTCATCACACCTACGGAAATCTGCGCTCGGTCAAAGTGTAAATCACTATTTTCTTACGATAGCGTTAGAAGGAAGATCGAACATTTGGTCTGTTAGCAATGAACTTACGGATTCCCGTTGACAATAACTACGTTTCCTTTTCTACGAGTAGCTTCTGAATCAGACGGTTCGAGGGACTCGAAATTTCACGGGAACTCCGAAAGATGTGAATTTCGGCGAACTCCCTGCAACGGCTAGGGCGTTTGAAGTGATGCGTGTTGATCTGTAGTGATCTGATCTTTGAGCCCAATGTAGATGGGGAATGCACAGCTTTGCAGCGGCGCCCGAAGACCCAGACACTCGGTCTCGAGCTGCAGCTAATGCAGTCTCTGCCATCTGCTTCTCGTTGGAGCGAGCGTATGAGAGAGCCGTGCTATCTATTGGAGGTTGACGAGACTCTCGTAGCCACTCCGCGCTCGGCGCAGATGGGCCTTGTTACGACATTCTGTTTTATAATCCGACACAGTTTCACTGGACGTTGAAACTCGCGGTAGCTGAAGATTAATGAGCAACTTGTTCAGCAGAAAGTTTGTAACTGCGATTCTCGCTTTATTGATAGTGGGTAGCATGTCGCACACCCTGGGCCAAAGCCAAAGCAACACCGTCTCTGATAAAGACGAAGCCGAGATATTAGAGTCATTGATCCAACTCGAGACCAAACACTTAGGCGCGGAGTTTGGGGCTGTCAGTTATTTCTCGTCCGAGAACATAAGTTCGCTTTCGGCTTCGCGAATAACGAAACACGGTTTTGGGTTGATATCTCCGGGCGATATCCAGACGCGGAAACGTGATTACGTGTTGGATTATGTCGTCATCAGGAGCATCCATCCAAAAGACGGCGTCGTGGTTGTCAGCGTATCAGTTGTGAAGGAAGGTCGTCCTTGTTTCGCGCCCGCTTTTTCCACGGAACGTTCCTTCACCTACTGGTTTAAAAAGAGCGGAAGCGAATGGGTTGGTCAGCTAGTAAAAGGAAAAAGTCCATTCCTGTTTTCGAAGAGCATTGCGAACCCCACCGTACACCCGCTGAAGTGAATAATTCAAAACGGAACTTTACTTAGCAGATCTGATTTACGCGAGACGCCACTCGTGTGGCAGAGATGATTTCAGAGGACTGCCACGGGTAATCGTGGGGCTACGCTGCACTCAAGATTTAGTCGCCGCAACAGAATCAAGCCAACCACCCTTGAATCCCGCCCGCGTGAGTCCGGTGACGACCGCCGGGCATCGGCGCATGATGTTCCAGAGCAGGCCTGTCCTGTAGTTCTCGATCATGAGCACAACCGGCCCTTGATCGATTCCGAAGTGATACGGCGTGACCCACCAACTAGTCGGACTATTCTCGACAACAAACGACTTATTGAACGACGGTTTGAACCCGTATTTCCCTGTCATTCCCAAATCCATTTGCGCAAAATGCCGTATGGTCGGGATGACGATTTCAGGAGCAAACGGCAACGAAGCAATGACAACCCACGGCGCGACAGTACCGTCGTCGGGGCCGAATGGAGCACCTCGAGCGATATAGTCAAAAAAGTCGCGTTCGACGCCGTTGACGGTACGCTTTGCCCAGCCAGGTCCGTCGCATGCTGTGAATCCCCAGCAGTATTCGCCATAGCCAACGAAATTCATGGGATTCCGGATCGCGTATTCCTGCTGCACAAACGTCGCCTGGCGGCTATTCTGGAAGTAGTCGCTGTCGTGCGCGCGCATGAAGTCGTCGCGAATACCGCGAAAGTCGATCCACATGTGCGAAAGTTGATGCGTGAAGAGCGGCCCTGAGTAAAGCAATTCACGGTCGTAGATTTTCTTCCATTGGTAGGTCGAACAATAGGCGTG
>Ga0134124_10001274_pt1 | contig 20205 bp, 18 predicted proteins | sample KB304_FD_96880 | JGI IMG/M metagenome (GOLD analysis project Ga0134124, IMG submission 96880) | Terrestrial soil microbial communities without Nitrogen fertilizer from Kellogg Biological Station, Michigan, USA - KB3-0-4 | ecosystem: Environmental > Terrestrial > Soil > Unclassified ... | reverse complement strand
TGAATCCATGATCTGAAACTAATACTAGAGCCGTTTCGTCCGCTTGAGCGCTCCTGCTGATTCCTGTCCAGACCTGACCAATAACTGCGTCCATCTGCTTCAGTACGAAAAGGTGCGATTGTGTGTCGTTGTTGTGATGGGCAACATGATCAAAGTCCCCCATAAACAGGTCGAGGTAGCGAACCTTTGGATCTGAAAGTTTTGCGAGAAGTTCTCTGACCAGTTGATCGGTCATTGTGCTCCGCAAGTCGAAACCCATCGTCCACTCATCAAACAACTCTTTCGGTGGTTTAAGAAATCGATTCTGAAGTCCTTCTTGCAACGATGAAAAACGTGTGCCTCGCTGTAACAAAGAGAACGTAATGTAACGTTCATCATGCGGGTAGGCATCAGAAAGTATTGGGATTCCAAGCGCGTCGAGAACTTCTACAGCGGGCATGTCAATGCGAGAGCCCTTGATACCGTTGGCGATGTAGAGTGGTATAAAGTTTAAGTAGTCATACGAGTGAAGTGTGTATCGATCGAATTCAACGTTGCCTTTGAGTTGAAGGTGTTGGCCCGTATCTAGAAGTGACCACGAGGGCGCTGAGAGACTCATGCCACGTACATAAAAGTTAGCTAGCCTCGTTCCGTGTTGATAGAAGATATAGTCAATCCAGGGCAGGGCACTCTTGCCTGTAATCGGATCGCGCTGTTTGACGAATCGGTCAATGACGTCCTGCGGAAGTCCGTCACACTTTATCAATACCAGTCTCTTTGTTTGAGCCGCACATTGGATCGAAAAAGTGATAAACCCAGCGAGCAGGATGAAACGAAAGCCAGAAAGACATCTCTCCGGGCGGCTCGAATGTCTGCCGTTCCGGTTTATGAAAGCTCGAATCATTTTCAGGGTTGACCGGCTTTAATAGGCGATCCGTTCACCGTGACAGCGATCGGTTGAGTTCGTTCACTGGCACGTCGCAGGTGAGCATCTGCAATTTCTCGCCAGGTAGGATCGAGAGACTGGTTTTGAGAAATCTTAAGAAGTTCGGTTCGTGCTTTGCGGTTGTTAATGCGTGAAAGACTATCCAGACATGCGCGCCGGACTTCATCATCGCGAGTGCGGGAGAATATTCGTGCGGTGACTGAAGCCGCTGTTACTCCTGCTTCAGCCGCGTGATCCGAGATGAAATTAAGAGAACGTCTAATGTCCTCAATGTTCCACGCTACTTCAACTTCACTGGTCGACATGGCGACTTCGCGCAGGAATGATGTGTGGTAGTGCATACTTCGCGCAATGTTGAGTCTGTTCTCGATATCGCCCGTCAGTTCTTCGCGGTGAACGTACTTACCAAACGAAAGAACATTAGCAACGCTGAAGAAGATTTGAGTCTTGTTTCCGTGTTCAATTGACGTCAATTCGGCCCTGCGATCACGCTCAAGTTTGGCTGCTAGTCCATCAGGTCTCTTGGCGAAAGCTACCAACGCCTCATACTGTTGACGTGCCAGATTAGCCTCGGCCTTTAAGTCATTCTCGAACGGATTCAGTGACAGGTTTTCAAGTCGAGTATTAATTTCTCCACGAAGTTTTGGGTCAATTGAATCATTCAGCGCTAGCAACAGTTTCAGTTGCGAATATGCTTGCAGCCGTGAGGGTTGGTTTATATCTATTCCGCGTCGACCCGTCACGAAATCGTAGACACTGCGACCGAGAAAGTACGGCATGTTGCCAAACTTGGATATTGAGAGAATATTCCGGGTAACATCATTTAGAACACGCCGCGACATCTCACGTTTCTTGGGATTGTAACTATCGCGAAAATCAACCAGCAGAGTTGGAATCTTGGGATAGTCGAGACCATACAATGCAAGCGGGATCATCTCTACTGCCTGAGCCTGCGGAGCATCGCTCGATACTGGCATACCCTCGGCATCGAAGTAACGCGTTTCAACAAATCCTTGCCAATTTTGAAGTCGCTGGTCGGTCCATGGATTCGCGATATTCAGGAATCGCCCACTGAAAGATGCTCCATGATTTCGAATCAGATCCGATTTGGCGACCCAAAGCAGAGCATGGGTTGCACTGCCATCGGGCATAGTGAGCGGTTCGAAATAAAGAGACTCTGCTTCAGCACGTTGTCTCAGCAGTTCCCAATTATGGCCCCTCTCATCTCGCGTTTGTGCTGTTCGTTTATTGAAGTAACCGAGCAGTCTTGAATCGTCCACCAGCCCACCAAATGTTTTGTCTGTGAGCAACAGTCGCGCCTGGATGTCCGTAATCTCGGACTCGGTAAACGCGGATTCTCCTTTTAATGACTGGTAAAGAGCCAACACTGAGAGCGCGCGTACGATATGAGACTTACGATAGTCAGCAATGTTTTGACGATATGTGCTGGTAGAAGCTTTTATTGCGATGCTGTATGGATCGAAAAGAATATTTTGCAACGAGGTCCAAAAGAGCTTGTCCCATACTTCCTTCTCCGGGGCGGCTAAATCAATCGCTGGCGGAGGCGGACCCTTTGATACGCCCTCCTTGTTTCCCACCCTGGTATATAAAAAAGGTACAGCAGCGCCAAGTCGCTGCTTGAACGCGGGACTTGTGTACGTTAGCGGCCACACATATCGGAGCCTGTCGTTTTCTCGATTTTGATCGCCGAGTGTATCGCGGAGAATTGAGACCAGGGGTACCCATTCGTCGGAGTTCTGGGATCCCAAACCCGGCAGCTTTGCATGCACGGTTAACAACTCCGCGCCGGCATCAATCTCGATCTTTTCGAGTCGAACAACGTTAGACAGATCGGGCAGCTGCTCTGTGGGTGACGCAGGATTCTGAGATCGACAGACAGTCTGAAAGACTGGAGAGAGTACGAGGAGAAGGGAACAAACCAGGTTCAACCTCGAGTGCCAGGGCCTTAGCGTATGGGTCCTCATGCTTTTCGTTCGCTAACGCGCTACACGCAAAAATCTGTGGCGAAGGGGACGTTTCTGCTGCGTTCGAAATACCTAAACCCCGGTAAATCTCGCAAAGTGTCAAACTACCATTTCAATCAGCAACAATCATGCCCTATCAGAGCCAAGCCGAAATATACCATCAGTTTACGAGCATTTGGATCGATTTTTCAGTACGCCAAGAGACAGACTTTGTAAAGAAATCCGTCGCGGACTGAGTTTTCCAACGCTAGACCTGCAATGGAGACGTTTATACATCTTCTACAGTTAACGAAGCACCTGTCAGTTCTATCAGTTGTACCTAGAATTTATTTCGGGACCGAGTTAGCTGGATGTGTTGCGGATTGGCTACCCGTTTCGAGTTCTTTTCCTTCTTTGGGAACAGGTGGCTGCCAGCCCGTTCGCTCAAGTAGAGGCACACCGAAGCGAATGGGTACTGCGAAGTTTGATGCCTGGTTTTCGGTGAAGACTGCGAAGTTAACGCCAATCACTCGGCCGGAGGGGCCGAAAAGCGGTGCACCTGAGCCACCTTCAGCTGTACGGGCGTCATACGCAATGCGCCTGACGTCGAGGTCCGTAATATTGCCTTGAGTGGTTAATGGCTGAATTCGTTTGGTCTCAGCAAGGAATCCAAGTAGCGCGTCCAGCGTGCCGTAACGTTGTTGGATGCCGCGGGATTCAGCATCATCGAGCAACGCCAACAGTCGATCAGGTCCGGACGGATAACCCATCATTACTACCGATTTCCCAACAGCAACCGCATCGGGATCCGTTTCAAGCGGTAGTACCGGTATTGTCTGAGGCACCTCAGCGATGTCGAGGGAGCAAACAGACAAGTCATCCTTTTGAGCCGCTGCGAGAAACTTGAGAGAGATCGCCTGAGGGTAATCCGGAAAGTAAGCTGTGAGTTTCTTGAGTCGTGGTTGGCTTCTGACACCCGTCAGACTTTGAGCACGATCGTCCGCCAGCCACGGTTGAGCGATGTGACGATTCGTTAGTACAAAACCATTCCCAACATAGAAGCCCGTTCCCACAAACTCATACTCTGCAATCGAGGCATGGCCCTCGGGAGTGAGTGCCTGAGGCTGATCGCTGTTCGGCACCGCGGCGCCGCTTTCATTTGTTTGCGCTTCCGGATAACGAAGGGGTCGACCAGTGCCTGCTTCAACAAAGTAGAACGATCCGGAGATCAAACAAACTCCTCGACCATATTCGCTACGAAGCTTTACCGCGAGCGACAGGCTGTCACGAATTTCTTTGTTGGATCGAGCTTGTGCGGAAAGAAGCTCGTTGAGAGTCGACGACTGCTGTTTTAGTTGGTCGAGTTGCGCTCCTTGATCTCCTATCAAACGACGGCTGCGCTGAAGTTCCTTGTACATAGCGAAACCGATGTAAAGAACGCCACCAACGAGGGCGATGGCAATGGCGAGGGTGATTAGTTTTGTGCTGGGATTAATCTCGCGTACGAGTTCGCGAGTAAACTCCCGCAGAAATACCTTTGCGTCATCGCGTCGAGCTGTTGCCGCCGATTCGATTGCTGCCGCCTCGATAAACGGTGCTACATGGGTTTCCTTCGAGCTTGAGGGGACCACAGCTGGAAGTGATCGAATTGGAAAGAACTGGAGAATCAGATCCGAACCCACTATCCGAATCTCGTCTCCATCCTCGATCTCCGCACCTACCGTAAAGGCTTCGCTGTTTTTGGTTACTTCCAGCGATGTATCTAACGCGGCTACTTCGTAAGTGCCGTTGCGACGCACTAGTTCGAGCAGGTAACCGTTCGACGAGTTCTGGGGAAGGGCAGAGGACCTAAGTCGTAGGTCAGAACCTTCGGAATTGCCGATGCGCACGCGTTCGTCCGTGAGGATTTCAGTGTGCCGGTCTGCGCCCGAGGAGATGTGAATAACCAGGCCGGTTGCCATACAAGAGTTACTGACAAAACACTAAATCAGGCATCGAGCTGACCGCACTATCATCTTCACTCATGGTAAGTTTCGATGCGTGTTCTCATTCTACAATGAAGTTGAAAGAAAGAGTTAACAAGATTCTCTTACGAGTCGGCGGCTTCGTCTCAATTGCGTCTCCCGCGGCGACCACACCTCTTTCGTCACTGTTCGTGCTAGCATTCATCTGATGGTATCTAATGGCTAAAGTGGAATTCATCGATGATTGCGAGCGATTGGCCGAACTAGCTCCAGTTGCGACCGCCCCCATCCGGCACCACGTTTTTGTATGCACCGGAAAGTCCTGTTCGGCGGTCGACAGTGCCGAGGTCAAGGTGGCGTTTGAACAGGAACTAAAGTCGCGAGGAATGCAGTTCGGTACTGAGAAGAAAGGGCGTAACCCGAGAGGGAGTGTGGTTCTGACCGAATGTGGTTCTGTTGGTTTCTGCGCAATAGGAGCTGCAGTAATGGTCTATCCGGATGGAGTTTGGTATGCGCAGGTGCGAGCGTCAGACGTGGCCGAAATTGTTGAGGAGCACTTGGTCAACGGGCGGGTTGTTGAGCGGTTAGCACTGTTGAAAGTACCCGCCGTGGAAAAGTGTACTGCTGCAAAAGACTCAGGAGACTGGGAGGCGTAGTTCAACCCGCCGTAGCTGCCTCTTTTGCTTTCCATCTCAAAACTGGCTTTCGTGCTGCCGCTGCCTCGTCCAATCTTCCAATTCTGGTGTGGTGTGGCGCGTTGAGAACCAATTCGGGATTTTCGACAGCTTCTTGCGCGATTGATCGCATCGCCTCGATAAACTGATCCAATTCCTGTCTTCCGACCGATTCAGTTGGTTCAATTAGCATCGCGCCTTGAACGATCAACGGGAAATAGATTGTCATCGGGTGAAATCCGTAATCGATGAGACGCTTGGCGATGTCGAGAGTATGAACGCCTTTGCGAGTCTGGCGTTTGTCGGTAAACACGACTTCATGCATTGGTGGACTGTCGAACGGTTTGTCGTAATCGGAAGTCAGACCGTGTGCAATATAACGTGCATTTAAGACAGCGGCTTCCGTTGCTTCACGCAAACCATCGTTCCCGTGGGTCAACGTGTACGACAACGCACGCAACATCATTCCATAATTTCCGAAGAACGCTTTTACTCGACCAATCGATTTGGGTTGATCGTAATCAAGTCGAAACGATGATTGCTCATCCGCTGAAGCGACCTTGACAACTCGTGGAACTGGCAAGAACGGTTCCAGATCCTTCGTGCAGCAACACGGTCCGCAGCCAGGTCCACCACCGCCATGCGGCGTCGAGAAGGTTTTATGGAGATTCAGGTGGATAACGTCTACGCCCATGTCGCCCGGACGTGCCACGCCCACCAGCGCGTTCATATTCGCACCGTCCATGTAGACCAGTCCGCCAGCCTGATGGACGATGTCACATATCGCTTTGATGTTTCGCTCAAAGAGACCGAGCGTATTTGGATTAGTTAACATCAGGCCGGCGACATCACCATGTGCACACAACTCACGGAGGTGATCCAAGTCGGTCAAACCTTCCGAGGTTGATCGGATCGTTTTGACTGAGAAGCCCGAGAGGTGTGCAGACGCGGGGTTGGTACCGTGTGCCGAGTCGGGAATGAGCATGGTTCGCCTGGCGGAACCAGCGGCACCGTCACGCGCATCGAGAAATGCGCGAATGATCATAATGCCTGTCATTTCCCCGTGAGCTCCAGCTGCCGGTTGCAACGAGATACCGGGCAAGCCTGTTATCTCAGTCAGATGTTGTTGCAGCTCGAAAATAACCTCCAAAGCGCCTTGAGCGTCATGTTCCTCGGTCAGTGGATGAAGATTGGCAAAGCCGGCGATGCGTGCGACGCGCTCGTTGAGGCGCGAGTTGTATTTCATAGTGCACGAGCCGAGAGGATACATGCCCAGGTCAATCGAATAATTCCAGGTTGACATGCGAACGAAGTGACGAATGACATCTACCTCACTAACTTCAGGAACACCGTCGAGGTCGTCGTTTCGTAGAAAAGCTGATGGAAGGAGCGAGTCTAGAGGCTGCTCGTCGACATCCAGAGCGGGCAACCGGTATCCTATTCGACCTGCTTGAGATCGTTCAAAGATAAGCTGTTCGTTTGGACTAATGTGACTGGTGACTTTTGTGATTCCTGAGGTCATACGGCTAGTTTGTATTTGATAATTCAGCTAAACCCGCAACAAGTGCGTCAATCTGATCTCGCGTATTGGTTTCTGTGACGCAAACAAGAAAATCATTAGAATGATCCGGGAGAAACCGCGACAGGGCGAGACCTCCGTCAATTCCTCTTTCACGGGCAAGTCGCGACAGTAGTTCCACCGCGGCTGTCGAAGCCCGAACTACGAACTCATTAAAGCGCGGTCCACTGAAGGGAAGTGAAAATCCCTGAAGCGCTGAGATCTTTCGCGCAGCATAAGCGGCTTTCTGAATACATTGTCGGGCGGCTTCCTGAATGCCTTTGCGTCCCATCGTTTCCATGTAGACCGTGGCGGCCAATGCGATTAAGCCTTCGTTGGTACAGATGTTCGATGTCGCTTTCTCTCGACGGATGTGTTGTTCGCGAGTAGCCAGGGTCAACACAAAACCGCGACGCCCATTCTTGTCAAAAGCCTCTCCGACTAATCTGCCGGGAATCTGTCGTGCATACCTTTCGCGAGTGGCAAACAAGCCGACATAAGGGCCACCAAATGACAGCGGCACACCGAACGACTGACCTTCGGCGACGACAATGTCTGCGCCGCAATCCCCTGGAGATTTTAAGAGTCCAAGTGACATCGCTTCAGTTATTGCGACGATCAACAACGCTCCTTTTGCGTGTGCCGCATCGGCCAGGGTCTTGAGGTCCTCAACACAGCCGAAGAAATTTGGCGACTGAACGACAAGTGCTGCTGTTTGATCGTCAACTGCGGAAGTCAATGCCGAGGCTTGGCCGGTTGCTTGATCGTGGGCCACAACGTCCAAGTCAATGCCCGCGTGCTGCACATAAGTTCGGACAACTTCGAGATACTGCGGATGTATCGATGCCGCTGCGATTACCTTTGAACGCTTCGTTACACGTTCTGCCATCAAGACCGCTTCCGCAAGAGCTGTTGACCCGTCGTACATCGACGCGTTCGCGACTTCCATCCCGGTTAGCTGGCAAACCAACGTTTGAAACTCAAAGATAGTTTGCAGGGTGCCCTGAGAGATTTCGGGTTGGTAGGGCGTGTAGGCCGTGAAAAATTCGGACCGGGACAGAATGTGATCGACAATTGTCGGAATGTAGTGCGCGTACGCGCCACCCCCGAGGAAACTTATCCTCCGAGCTCCGGCATTTTTTTCGCCCATGCGTTCGAAAAGAGTTAGTAATTCCGTTTCGGCAAGTGCGGCCGGAGTATTAAGAGGTTGCCGCAAACGTAAATCTTCTGGAATTGAACTAAACAGATCGTCTGCTGAACTGAGACCAATCGAGTGGAGCATCTCCACGCGCTCTTCCGGCGAGTTTGGAATGTAGCGCAAGGTTATTCTTTCTCAGCTTTCGTAAAGTCTTCGTATTCAGCACCGGTGAGGAGACTGTCGACCTCTCCGGGATTCGTCATGCGGACACGAATCATCCAACCTGCGTCATACGGATCTGAGTTCACTTTTTCGGGTTCATCGGCAAGCGCCTCGTTTATTGAGGTCACTTTTCCAGACACAGGCGTGAAGACTTCGGATACAGCTTTTACTGATTCAACTGATCCAAACGACTCATTGGTTGCGAATTCGTCACCTGGCTTTGGCAACTCGACGTACACCACATCACCGAGGGAGTCCTGGGCATAATCAGTGATTCCAATTACTGCTTCATCACCTTCAACTCTTACCCACTCATGGTCTTTACTGTAGTGCAGGTCTTCAGGAACGTTTGCCATGCTTCCTCCAACTGGATTTAGTTTCAATTACTATCAGCAGAATAAATCGTCTTCAGCGAGCGCGTTTGTAGAAGGGAGTCTTGACGATCTGCGCGCCAACAAGTCGACCTCTAACGTCGATCTTTATCTCTCCTCCAATTGTTGCCAACTCGGTTGGCACGTACGCGAAGCCGATGTTCTTCTTCAAAAAGGGGGCGGGACTGCCCGACGTGACTTTTCCAACGCGCTTTTCTCCTACGACCACTTCCTGATCGTCTCGCGCGATTCCTCGATCCGTTACCTCAAATCCGACTAGTCGTCGTTGAACGCCTTCTTCTTTCTGACGGGCCAACCTCTCTCGACCGATGAATTCGCCCTTATCGAGTTTGCAAATCCAACCGAGGTTGGCCTCGATCAAGGTCGTGGTTTCGTCGATTTCATGACCGTAGAGCGACAATCCGGCTTCAAGTCTTAACGTATTGCGTGCAGCGAGTCCGCACGGCAATACACCGTTGTCAGTGCCGACGGCGCCTGCGTCAAGGATCTTATTCCAAAGTTGCTCAGCTTTATCCGAAGCTGCGTAGACTTCAAAACCGTCTTCACCAGTGTAGCCGGTGCGTGAAACGATGCTTGGTACTCCATCAACGGCGCCTTGTGCGAAGTGGTAGTACTTTATTTCGGCTAGTGGAACCGAAGTCAGTTTCTGCAGAAGGGCCAATGCGCCTGGTCCTTGAATAGCAAGTTGGCAATAGTCAGCGCTAACATTTTTCAGTTTGACTGACTCACCACCATCGTGTGAAGCGATCCAATCCCAATCCTTCTCCGTGGTTCCTGCGTTGACCACCAACAACAGATGATCTGGAGCGAAACGATAAACGAGAAGATCGTCAACTACTGTTCCGTCAGGGGTTGTTAGTGCAGAGTATTGAGCCTGGCCGTCGATTAACTTAGCAACATCATTGGATGTGATGCGGTTGACGAAAGGAATTGCGTCTGCGCCTCGGACTTCAATCTCCCCCATGTGAGACACATCAAACAGTCCACAATGATTTCTCGTACGGAGATGTTCTTCGATGGTCCCAGCTGGATATTGAACAGGCATGTCCCAGCCGCCGAAGTCCACCATTCGTCCACCGAGGTCACGGTGTATTCGGTTGAGAGGCGTTCGTCTTAGTTGTGGCGCAGGTGCAGTCAATTTATTCACCACGTGGACTCGATCGTGAGTCTCACGTTGAGTGGATCACAAATAAAGATGAAGCCGCAAACTAGCATGCGACGTGCGGTGCGTCAAGCGAGTGCATAAGCGATGTTAGGTCACTAAAACTTCGGGATTAGTTCCTTTGATAGATCGAGTAAGGAAGGGTGGTTTACCCCCTCTTTGAAAGTCTCATAACAAATGAGAGCGGGGGTAAAATCACCCTTCGGTGCTTTTTCTACTCAATCTAAAAAAAAAGAACGCCGCGAAAGATTCGTAGCGTTTCTCTAGATGGATACCTGTCTTTCAGACTCAGAAATTTCGGTCGTCGATGTCAACTTTCTGAACGGCAAATACAACCCTCATCGTATCAGGGCGACGATCCAGTGATGCAGGGACAAAGGCAGCATCTTGTCGAAGCGCAGATTCAAACTCATCCAGCATACGCTTGTTACGCGGAGCCTGGACCACATCAGCCAACGAAGCTGCGCCATTACTGAATACGTCTGTTACCACAATCATGTCATCCGAGTCCTGATAAGAATCCGTACGAGGACGAGAGTATGAGCGAGTTAGTGCGGCGAGCGCGCCACCAGGGTTCAGACTTGGGGATTGTTCGGCGAAGGGAGCTCTACTTGCGGCAAAGTCTTCAGGCGTAACAGGCTTGTTCAGGTCGTAACCAATACTGGGAGTTTGTAGAACAATTACTCCGCTGTTTTGAATCGCAGCCTCGCGCAAAGCGACAAAATGCGGACGAAGCGCGGCAAACATGAGAGCAAACAGAATCACGGAAGCAAACGATCCAACGGTGTAAGGCATTACACGCGGCTGCAGAAACCGAGCAATACGATACGTCCAGGAAGGATTGGGTGCCTGGCGACGTGCTGCTGCCTCAATGATTAATGAGTCAGTTATTGTTAATGCCAGATCGGGAGGCGCTGTCGGTCGTGACAAGCTGCTGAGTCTGCGTCGCAAGGATCGCAACTGACCAACTTCATCACGGCACACAGGACATCGATCCAAGTGTTCATCGATTGCCACTCGGGTTGGCAATGAAACACAATCGTCGATGTATAAAGACAGCGATTGTTTAGTTTCTTCGCACAACATAATCAGAATTCCCGATTGTCAATTTGTAACCGTCGACGATGACGTCACTGGATGGCTGACCAACCCCGGCTGCTTCCTTTGGTTGAAAGAAGCAACTGCGACAAGTTTAGGACAACCCCTTGAGGCTCGTGTGAGCGAAGTTCAACGGGTGTTGCTGGCCACGTTTTCAAATACGCTCACTAGGCCACTTGGAAGCCTAGCCCGCCGTTTCCTCACTTCGACCCATTTGGCACCGAGTTTCGTGAGCCGGGGCGGGACAGCCATCCAGTGATTTCTGATTTTGATTTCCCATTGTCGATTGAAAAACAGTCTCATGATCGGCAATTGGAAATCGACAATTACAAAGATCCTTCCAGCTTTCGCCGGAGTTCCTGACGCCCTCGCGCCAGTCGCGATTTGACCGTACCTACGTTTATATCCAAAGCAACTGCTATTTCTTCGTAAGCAAATCCTTCAATGTCACGTAAGACCACTGCTTCCCGATAAACGCGGCGGAGGCCTTTTAGTGCCCGGTTCAACATTCGCTCTCGTTCCCGGGTAAGTGCATCGTGTTCAGGGTCAGAGTTGTCTGATTTCAACCGCGAAATCAGCGCTTGATGTCCGGCATCGTCGGTACTATCAAGAGAGAGAGTAGATTCTCGACGACGTCTTCGCCACCAGCGCCACCGATTCCTGGCCTGATTAATTGCGATGCGGTAAATCCACGTTCTAAGGTCAGCCTCACCTCGAAAGCTGTTAATACTCTGAAACGCCCGAAGAAAGGTTTCCTGTGTTAAATCTCTGGCTTCTTCTCGGTTCTCAGTGAGCCGGTAAAGCAGGCCAAAAATCTCTCCAGACCGTTCGTTTACGAGTTGCTCGAATGCGACCGGGTCTCCGCTTTGTAATCTCTCAATGAACAGTGCCTCGGAATTTGGACGAGCTTCAATTGGGGTCGCTCCTGCGACCTGCTCCAATTCCATTTGCCCTCGGAGGGCGATTGGCTCTCCGTAGCTCACTATTTACCCCCTGGGGCGGGAATTCGAGCTCGCAATTTCTGCCCAATCCCGGACAGGCATCCTTTTGGACACCTGCGAGGCGAGATTTGTTCCCAAATAAAATTCATACACATGTGATGCAATTTGAAGGCGTCATCGGTCACTACTTAGACGACTGAACCTCGTCAGAACCCTTGCTTGACAACATTTCGTACGCGCCATTAGAGTGACATTTTCATTTATCATACACCCAAAAGAACGTAGTTCAGTATGAGGACTTGCGAGAGGAAAGTACGTGGCGAAATATAAGAAGAAGCGAGCACGAGAACTTCAGCACGACCGTTTCCGGGACACAACGATGGGTCTACTGGATCGGCTGGGAAACTCCCTGGAAGGCAAGGGGCGAACGATCCTGTATGGTTTCGGGGGCGTGTTATTGGTGGGCTTGCTCGTCGTTGTCTTATTCAAATGGAATGCACGCAAGGGCGATGAAGCTCGCGAAGCACTCGGGCGGGGAATAGACATTTCTACCGCAACTATCTCAACAACGCCTGCCTCAGGTTCGTCCGGAATTACCTTCCCAAGCGAACAGGACCGGGCTAGAAGCGCTATCGCAGAATTTGAAAAGGTCGCCGCAAAATACGGAGATCCTTATCGCTCTGAGGCGCGTTATTTCATCGCCACGAATCGGTTGGCGATTGATCGTGAGAAGGGAATCTCTGAACTATCTGCTGCCGCGAATGAGGGCCCTTCTGAGGTTTCGACGCTGGCTAAGTTTGCGTTGGCTCAGGCTAAAGAGAGTGATGGAAAGCTGGATGAGGCAGCTCAAATCTACACCGGCATTGCGAAACTAAACAGTCTCGCCGTGTCACCCGAAACAGCCAATTTGCGCCTGGCTAAGGTTTACGAGAAGCAAGGCAAGAAAAAGGAAGCCACTGACCTTCTCTTCAACCTTGTAGATGCGTCGCGAAAAGCCAAAGGCAAAGATAACAAACCCCTCCCGGCCTCTTCAGCAGCGCGCGAAGCTGCAGCCGAGTTGCAAAAGCTTGACCCCGATCGTTACGCACAACTTCCTCCAGAGTCCCCAATCCTCGGTTAGCGGCATCGTCGAATAAGGTGGTTCACTCTCGTCAATGGACAACCTTACTCACTCACTAGTTGGACTTGCCGCAGCCAAGTCTGGCTTAGAAAGGTTGTCGCCAGGTGCTACCGCGCTTTGTGTTCTCGCTGCTAACTCTCCGGACGCTGACATAGTGGTTCTGCTGTTCCGCGATCGCTGGAGCTTTCTTCAACACCACCGCGGGATTTCACATGCCCTAGTTGGAACGTTGGTTCTGAGTATTCTGCTCCCCCTCTTATTTCTTGCCTGCGATTTCATCATTTCAAAAATAAGAAAGAGGCGGCTGCAGGTAAGATTCGTTCCCTTGTTGATAGTTTCCCTCCTCGTAACGTTCACGCATCCACTGCTCGACTGGACTAACAACTACGGCATTCGCCCGTTTCTCCCCTGGAGTTCGAATTGGTTTTATGGCGACTTCGTCTTCATCGTGGATCCTTTTATCTGGTTAATACTTGGCAGTGGTTGCTTTCTCTTAACCACCCGTACCAGGTTTCTCCGACTTGTTTGGCTGTTTTTGGGAATAGTTTTGACGCTCTTCATCGTGTTCAATCCACGTGGGGGTAATTTCCCGTACCCGTGGGTACTGCGAGCGATTTGGCTTACGACGATGCTCGGACTCGTCCTGCTTTTTATCAAGAAGGTCGGCGATCGGTTGGGTCCAAAATTGGCAATTACTTCGCTGGTGGTGGTTGTAGCCTATTGGGGCGCCTTGATGTTTGCGCATTCCAGAGCTGAGGAGCGCGCATTCGAACAAGCGACAGTAGTGGCAGGGAAGGACGAGAAAGTTTCTCGTTTGGCTGCAATGCCAACCCTTGCAAATCCCTTTGGTTGGGATTGCGTATTTGAAACCGACAAGGCGACCTATCGTTTTCACCTCACGCTCGGAGCTGAAGCGCCAGTGTCGAGAATCGTCAAATACGAAAAACCAGCAGGTCCACTTGATAGAGTTCTCAGGGAAATCTCCGAAGATCGGCGAACCCAGATATTCCTTGGTTTCGCGCGGTTCCCAGTAGCGAAACTTTCTGCGCAAGACTGTACTTCGCAAACATTCGTTCAATTAGCTGACTTACGTTACACTGAGCCAGGAACCTCTCGTGGCACCTTTACGCTTGAGCTACCTATCGATTGTTCAACAACCCTAACGGTTAACCCATGAACGAGAGCAAAGAACTTGAGAGCCTCTCGGCCCTCGCTGAAGCAACTGAGGCCGGCAAAAGCCGACAAGTACTAGCGTGGGTTCGCGTATCGCCTGGACCTTACCTTGCGGTCGCAAGTGTGAGCGCTTTTTTAGCAGCTCTCTTGCTTCGTTCTGAATATGATTTGTTGGCACTGCTGCTAATCGGTGTCGCGTTGTTTGTCATACCTATTTTGGCATTTGCGGATCGAATCGTATTTGACGGGGTTGCGATCCGTCGACAGAGTCCAATCCATTTTTTGCTTCGTGCCCTTCTCGGACGACATAGGCAATTATCAGTCTCCGATTTTGAAACAGTTGAGACGAACGCCGTTCGCACGCTTCGCCGGAGGGGTCGCGTCAGATATCGCTATCGAACTCAGATAAGTGGAAAAGGCAAGGACTTTATTATCGCGTCAGGTGGCGACGCATATCGCAAATTAGTTCGTGAGCTACTTCCGTTGGTGCACGAAGACAAGCTTGATAATCGCAGTCGGGATCTTCGCGACTATTTGGCAGAGCCGGGGTTTGTAAAGCGCAGGACCGAGATGTCTCAGTTGGCATCGGAAGACGTACTGGACGAGGCGAAAGATTATTTTAGAGTTGGTGGAAAACAGCTCAATCGAAACGATTCACGTGAAGCGGCAACTCCAAAGGATCTCGAGAGGGCCCATTTGCTACGACGTCTCGGAAATGAGTTGCGGGTCTCTGGCCGCTTGCGCGAAGCAGGTGAAGCTTTTAGACGGGCTTTGAATGTTACTCCCGACGGCGCGTGGCTCATTTACGATTTTGCTCGTCTGCTTCGATCACAGGCAAGTGCCCAGGCTGATGCAAGGTTGCTCCTCAGAGCTCGCGCGGCCCTTCGGCTTGCCTCAATAAGAGCGCACAATGATCCAGTCCTGTTACCGTTGATTGGCGAAAGTCTTTTGGAGTGCGGCGACGCGCGTCAGGCGCGACAGGCACTACAGAAGATCGTCGACCTCGACATCGGCAACTTCAAAGCACGCCTTGGCCTCGCAGATATTGCTCTGCGGGAAGGCAAGCTGGCACATGTGATTCATCACTATCAGGAAGCCGCCAGAGTTACGACAGAGCAAGCCCTCGCTCGTTACGCAAGACGTGAGAGTGACTACTACATGCTTCTCAATAACGACGAAGAGTATCTCGCAACGGAACTGCGGAGAATAAACTGGCTGCAACATGTCGCACGTGTGCGAAGACTTTCGCCGCGTGTGATTAATGGCGGAATACTTTTGGCGTTGCTCGGTGGTTTTCTCGATCCGATGCTGAGCGGCGTTGGGTGGTCTCTCGCCTCATCTGCCCTGATCCTTTGGCTGCTTGCATTAATCGGAACACGACTACTGTTCAATCGTTCCAAATCTGGCTCATTGGCCTAACAGACGAGGAAGTCGAAAACAAAAGGTAGGCCGCAGGAAACTGCTGGACTACCTTTTTTCTTGACCCCAGATCGTTACTTAGTTCTTTTTTCTTTTTGCCGGCACTCGTTTAGTCGCGGTGGAAACCGTCTTCTTATTTGTTTCCATCGACGCCGTTGCGACTTTGTCCGCGCTTGCAACAGGTTGGGGCGCGATAGTCCGATTAGCTTGCTCAGTCGTTGAAGCAACAGCAAAAGCTCGAATGGGTTCAGGATTCAGTAGCGCATCCCAACGATATCTTGGACGTTCAGTAGATTCACCCAGTCGTTTGAAGACTAATTGAACGACGGCTTGCGTGATCCATTGATGATAGAACTCACCTACCGATGCTAATTCAGCATCAGGCGCTGGATTCATGAAGTCGATCGCGTAAGGTACCCCGTCTTTGATAGCGAACTCGACGGTGTTGATGTCGTAACCAAGCGCTGTGCAAAGTGTGCGAATGTCATTTCTGACTCGCTCGGCCAGCTTCGGTTCAAGGTAGTTCGGATTGTGCACATACTGCTCACCAGATAAGTAGGGCTTGCGCGGATCGTAAGCCATGATCATTACTTCTTCCTGACCTACGCAGTAGCAACGAACGAATTGATCAAAATCGATCGACTCTTGCAGTGTCATGCAAAGTGTGCCGCTCTTATCGAACTCTGTCCAAAGTTCTTCGAGGGAGTTCACCTTTGAGACATTCTTCCAACCGCCTCCGTCGAAGGGCTTCAAAAAGGCGGGCAAACCCACGTAATCGATGATGCCCTGCCAGTCGAGCGGGAATTCAAGATTCCGCAAGCTCTCGCTGATGATGCCTTCCATGTAGTCTTTTTGTGGGAGAAGTACAGTCTTAGGAATCGCCACGCCTAACTTGCGACCCAATGAGTAGTTGAAAAACTTGTCGTCTGCAGACCACCAAAAGGGATTGTTGATAACGATCGTTCCCTCAAGGGCCATGCGCTTGAGGGTTGCTCGATAAAAAGGGACTTCGTGTGAGATGCGATCAATTACAAGGTCGTATTTGGGCGGCGCATCGTACTCAATGCCCCCGAGCTTGATGTATTCGGCGATCACCACGCCCTTTCCACGCTCGTTTATGCCCCTGATGATTGCTTCGGGAAATGTTTTTTCCCGGCCTACTAAAATTCCTACGCGCTTCATATCGTCAAGATGTCCTTTCCTGCGTTTGCGAGCCAGTCCATCCGGCTCGTGAAGCCTGCCGTACTAATGATTCACCTCCATGGGAGTGAATTTCGGCTCGGCGAAAACGAAGCAAAATACTAGTGGGTCAGAGTGTTGTCAAACCGCGAACAACCGCGAACTAGAAGTTTGTGGGCATCCGTGCTACGACTGGATTGCATCAATGAGTTTGCGGCGGGGTCTCAATTAGTTTTATAGCTTCGTGTGTTACAATTCGAACTCTAACAAAGCTTTCCCCGGCTTGCGGTGACGTAACCGCATAACTGAATCCAAGGAGAATCCGTATTTGTTTCGTCTATTGTCAGCCCTTGTAATAACCTGTGCGCTTTTTATCCTTCCCTCCGCGGTACCTGCTCGATCTCCCTCAGCTGATGACAAAACATTCACTGTTGAGCAAGTCGTAGAGTCCGTGATCCTTGTTTATGGTACCAGGCCAGCCTTGGAACACATCCGTCGCAACGGAATCGAACGCGGCAAGATAACCCGGTTCAACGCACAGGGCGCTCCAGAGGAAGCCAACTATGAAAGGCGTTTTGTAAGAGGAGAGAGTCTCGAGAAGGATAAAATCAGACTTGATCAGAAGATGTCCACCATGGAGTACTCGCTCATTTATGGCGGCGGTAAGGTTTGGGGAATGATCAATGGCGCGGCTTTTACACCGCGACAGGACACAGCCGCGATCTTCCTTTCGGATCACCTTCGTAGTATCGACTCATTGCTGCGTTACAAAGAGTGCGGTTCCACTGTCACCTTGATTGGAAAGGAACAGCAAAAGGGCCTTGAGCTTTACGTAGTTGAACTTACCGACAAAGACAAACGCACAACGCGTTACTACATCAGCACACGTACGCTGCGAATACTCTGGCTGGAGTATGAAGATGTTCCAAGCTCCGGCGGCACGACACCAGTGAAGTACACAAGAAGATTCCTGGATTACCGCGGGGTGCAGCAGACGCTTGTTCCTTACCACAGCATTCTCCTTGAAGACGGTAAACAGACCCAGGAAGTCCAGGTATTAACGATTACCTTCGGCGCAAAAGTCGACGAGTCGATCTTCAGCAGTCCCGAAGCCTAAATGTTCGACAAGCTTTAGCTTGTCGATCTCCAAGTTCCCTCGTACCTCCTCGACATTTCCGGAACTAAGCCACATCCGCCGCGTGTTTACCTGCGGGCGGTCACCGGTGTGGGTATAATCGATTGCCAGTGCTCCGCTCATTGTGAGCCCATGAGAGACGAGTAAACTCTCTATCCGAGACGTGGTTCCGTGAGTCAGTTAGCGAGCCTGCCTGCCCAAATGAATACCCTGACCTCTATCGATGAGTTGGGCTTTGCCCACGTTTTACAGCAGGAAGCGTTGAAGGACACAACCTCCGATCACGCGCTGCTGGAAGCCACTCGTACGGGCGATCAGGATGCTTTTGCGGAGTTAGTGAGCAGGTACAGGAATCAGATTACGAGTTACATCTACCGAATGACGAATGATTATGACGGTGCGGTGGATCTTGCTCAGGAAACTTTCGTCAGAGTGTACAAAGCTGCCGATAGATACCAACGAAGCTATGCCTTCTCAACCTACATTTATCGCATTGCCACCAATCTGGCGATCAGTGAGTTGCGAAAGCGTAAACGACGGAAGCTCGTGTCCCTGACAGGATTCTTCCAGTCGACGGATGGGGCAGAACCGAGGGAGTTCAATCCACCAGATGAGCGTCCGCTTCAAGATTGCGAATTAGTAGATACGGAAAGGCGCAATGCAGTGCAGAGGGCCATTGGAACTCTTCCTGAAAAATATCGAGCGCCATTGATCCTGCGTGACGTTGACGGTCGCAGCTACGATGAGATCGCCAGAATACTGGAAACGAGTGAGGGCACTGTAAAGTCCAGAATCAGTCGCGCGCGTGGTTTTCTACGCGAAAAAATGACGGCTTATCTTTGAGTATGAGGGTTATGAGTAAATCAATTTGTACGACAATTCAGCGTGAACTCGACGAGATGGCCTTGAACGAGGATTGCAGCGTTGTCTCTCTCGAGCATTTAACTCAATGTGACGAGTGTCGTGACTATTACCAGAAGCAGACGAAGTTGCGAGAGATGGTTGGAAGTCTCGGGACGGTCTCGGCGCCGCCTGATTTTGAGATCCGGCTACGTTCTCGTCTTGCGCGTGACAACGCTTCAAGGGCACCCTTCATTAATTTGTGGTCTCTGAGACAACAGAATGCCGTAGTGGCGACGGTGTTAGTGCTTTTGATTGGCGGTGCAATTCTCGTCACTCAACTTATCAAGCGGGATAGTGAACCGCCAAGAGTTGCTGAATCCGCTCAAGCAACAACTCCGGCGTCGGTTGCTGTACCTAAAGAAAGTCCAATCCAGGTAGCTGTCCGAGAAGAACATAATGCTTCAAACGTCGAGGCTACCCCGGCTGGAACTCTCATTAACAAACGAACGATCGCAAGCACACCTCGAAACAAGCGAAACACGGTTGCGGCGGATTTCAGCAGTCTCCAGGCTCCGGTGATTCAAGGATCTCAAACAGTGACCTCCAGTGATCCAGTTTTCCCGGTTGATGCTTCCCAGCAGTCACTAAAAGTCTCGCTGCTTGATGGGCGTGGTAACAGGAAAACTATCTCCGTGCCGACGGTTACGTTCGGATCTCAACGCGTCGTTCCAGCTCCAACTTCGTTTGCACCGAAAGGTGTTTGGTAGAAAAGGTGACGAAAGCAATGTTGGCTCGCACTTTCAGTAAATCAACAAATTGCATCGTTAGCTTCTTGTGCCTATTGAGCTTCGCTTCTGCGCAACAGCCTCAGCCTGCGAAGAAGCCCAACCGGCCCGATCCCGTGGTTTCGCCTCGCGAACGAAGGAGTGCTCCTCAGGTTGTAACAATTGTGCACCGGCTCAATGGAATAAAGATGTTTCGTATGCTGCTTCGATCTGAGCAACAGGTTGAAGCTATTGCGAGACTCGAGGACGCGTCTAACCTTAATGACGAAGTACATGCGAACATTATTGCGGGACTGGCTTTGGATGACGGGCAAACGATCGTGGCATGGCTTCCCGATGCGGAGGCTGAGTTCGGACCTTCAATCTTTGCAGCCAACCCTCCTGAGGCCGAAGAGCCTCAAGTTCGAGCCCCATTGCGTAAACAAAGATTGAAGACACAAAGATTCCCGTTCAGCGGTGGAATGTTTGGATCAGCAGACCTCACCGTGATCGGACCCGATGGGAAAAGGCTGG
>Ga0134124_10001273_pt1 | contig 20205 bp, 17 predicted proteins | sample KB304_FD_96880 | JGI IMG/M metagenome (GOLD analysis project Ga0134124, IMG submission 96880) | Terrestrial soil microbial communities without Nitrogen fertilizer from Kellogg Biological Station, Michigan, USA - KB3-0-4 | ecosystem: Environmental > Terrestrial > Soil > Unclassified ... | reverse complement strand
CAACATTCCCGGCACCGGGGGCGGAGGCAACATTCCCGGCACCGGGGGCGGAGGCAACATTCCCGGCACCGGGGGCGGAGGCAACATTCCCGGCACCGGGGGCGGGGGCAACATTCCCGGCACGGGGGGCGGAACGGGGGGAAACCCCGGGGGCGGCAGCGTACCCGCGGGTCCAACGACCACCCCGCCCAGCGGAATTGCTTTAGGCGAGTGGCAGCCCAACGTGATTCGTGCTTGGCTTGGGGACGCTTACTTCGATGAAAAGCAGCACCGGCTGCTATTCACTTTTGGCGACTATTCGACCCGGACAATAAAGTTTGGCGATTTCGAGTACGTGGAGATCACAGTCACCTGGTGAATTGTTAAGCTTGCCAGGCTAGAACTTCACGGGGCTCAAATGAATTTCCGATCCAAAGCGACTTTCGCGACCTTCGCTTTCTTAGCCGCCGCTTTGGCGCTGCCTGGCAAAGCCGCCGAATTTACCGTCACACCTGTCCGTATCTTCATGACGCCACGAGACCGCGCGGTGGCCGTGACGGTGACGAACGACGGGAATGAGGAGATCGTCATGCAGGCCGATCTCTACGACTGGAAGCAGAGCGCGGATGGCACCGATCAGCTGGTGCTGACGGAGGACATGATCCTGTCGCCGCCCATTCTGAAGGTGCCGCCCAAGTCCAGGCAGGTCGTGCGCCTGGCGCGGCTAGTTCCTCCTTCCTTGGACGCCGAGCAGACCTATCGCCTGATCGTCAGGGAGGTGCCGGAAGCGCGCCCCAGGCGGATCTTTCGCTCCAACTCTCGCTGGCATTCTCCTTGCCGGTATTCATCACGCCGCCGGGCGCCAAGCGATCACTGGCTTGCCAGGTCGAACGCGGCGGACCCGATACGGTCAAGGCCATCTGTACGAACGCGGGTCGTGCGTACGCCCAGTTGCGCACCTTCGAGTTGCTCAACAGCGGTGGCGAAAAGATTGCCGTGCGGGAAAGCGGGGGGTACATCCTGCCGACGATCCGTCGGACATTCGAAATCACACGGTCCGCCGGGCCGATCGCGGCAGGCAAGGTCAAGCTCCAAGTCGGGCTGGACGATGGAACCGTCCAGACCTTCGAGGGGAACTTGCCTGAATGAAAGGAGAGTTGCGATGCAGGTCAATTCTGATCGTGGTACTGAGCTTTCTGGTGAGTACGATGCTCGCAGCCCAGCCCACGCGACCTGACGCGCCTACCGCCTCACCGCTGGCCGACCGGATCATTCCCATGGAAGCGGTCGTCAACGGCAGCAAGGTGGGCACCTGGCCTTTCGTTGAACGGCAGGGACAGCTTTATGTCGGCAAGGACGCCTTTGAGGATTGGCGGGTGCAGTTGCCCCCGGGGCCGCAGTCGATCAGCGTGCGCGGAGTGGATTACTGGCCACTGGCCGCCGTCCCCGGCTATAACTTCAAGGTCAACTACTCGTCCCAGATCGTCGAGATTGCTTTTGCGCCCGAGGCCTTTTACACCACGAAGTTCAACTCCGAACTTGCTTCGATCAAGACGAGCCCGGTCCTTCCAAGTGTCTTCGTCAACTACGATCTGAACCTCGAATCGTCCAAAGCGCGCGAGCAGCCGTTTCAGAACAGTCTGGGCGCCCTCTTGGAGCTCGGAGCCTCGAACGATTGGGGCGTCCTGACCAGCAGCCATGTCGGGCGCAACCTGAACCATTCCAGCGCGGGCGACTCGGGGTGGGTGCGACTGGAGAGTACGTTCACGCGCCATATGCCTGAGAGCTCCCGCACGCTGCGGGTCGGTGATGCCGCCACCAGGCCCGGCCTTTGGGGCAGCAGTGTCTATTTCGGCGGCGTGCAATTCGGCAGCAACTACGCGCTGACACCGGGCTTCATCACCCAACCGGTGCCCTTGGTCAGTGGCGTATCGGCGGCTCCTTCGACGGTGCAGCTTTATGTCAATGACGTGCTTCGCAAAACCACGGACGTCCCGGCAGGCCCGTTCGTGATCGACAACTTGACCGGTGTCACCGGCACCGGGCAGGCGAGGCTGGTCGTGAAAGATGTGCTTGGCCGGGAAGTCGTCATCGTCCAGCCCTATTTCACCAGCACCCAATTGCTGGCCCGCGGACTGAATGATTGGAGTGTTGAAACTGGCGCGGTGCGGCGCAACCTCGGCGTCGAAAGCTATGACTACGGCAGCAAGTTCCTCAACGTCACGTGGCGCCGTGGATTGAATGACCTCATCACCGTGGAGGGACGCGGCGAATTCACGCGCAGCACCAAGACCACGGGGCTGGGGCTTGTTTCCGCTTTGCCGTTCGACCTGCTTGGAAAGGCGGCTTTGGTTCGAAGCACGGATGTGGACGTGGGCTCCGGCCACAAGTGGGTATTAGGCTTGGAGCGGCAATGGACCGACACCTCCGTCTATTTGGAAGCGCAGGGTGCATCGCGGCAGTACGTCGAGCTTGGGAAACCGGCCGCCATCCTGCCGTCCCGCACGGAGTGGGCAACCAGCTTCAGCCACCAATTCGGCTCGATGGGAACGCTCGGCATCAGCCTGGCGGGTGTTCGCAACTTCGACACGACCTCTGTGACCACGCTTGGAGTCAACTACTCGATCCGCCTGAGCAAGCAGACCACTCTGATGGCGAACTTCACCCGGGCACTGAGCAATACGCCCAGCACACTGTTCGGCTTGAGCATCTCTGTATCGCTGGACGGCAACCGGCAAATGCAGGCCTCGGCTAGCACCACCAAAGGGGGCACCGATTTCTACACAACGGTGACGAGCGCGCCCAACCCGGAAACCGATCTTGGCTGGCGCGCGTTGGCTGGTCGTTTCCAGCACGAGGCGCATGCGGAGGCTGGCATCGACTACGGTAGCCGCTTCGGCCGGTTCTCTTCGGACCTTAGCACCTCGGGTAGCCAGACAACCATCCGCAGCGGCTTCACAGGGGGCCTGGTCTGGGCCGCCGGCCTGCCGTTCTTGACCAAGCGGGTCGACCAGAGTTTCGCTGTCGCCGAGGTCAAGGGGTATCCCGACATCGGCATCGGATTGGGCAGCAACCCCACGACTCGGACCGACGCGTCAGGAATTGCGCTCGTTCCGTTCCTTTCGCCGTACCAGTCCAATCAGATCCGCTTGAACGCGTCCGACCTGCCGATCAGCGCGGAGATCGAATCAATCGAGCGGACCGTGGTTCCCCGTTGGCGCAGCGGCGTCAAGGTTGACTTCCCGGTGCGTGCCGGCAAAGCGGCGCTGCTGAAAATTCAATTCGATGACGGCGAGCCGGCACCCGCGGGCGCCGTGGTCCGGATCGAAGGCGACAACGAGGAGTTCTATGTCGCTCGCAGAGGCGAGGCTTATGTGACGGCCCTCCAGCCGGAGAACGTGCTCACTCTGACGTGGAAGCAGCAGTCCTGCCGTTTCCCGGTCCAGATCTCGCCCGCAGCCAATGACGACGTTATCCGGCTTGGCCCCTTGCGCTGTGGAGGGGTCAAGCGATGATCACTCTGTTGCGAGATGCGGTGGCATTGATTCTCCTGTGGGCCTGCCTGCCCGCCGTCGCGGCCAACATCAACTGCACGACCATGGTCGTGCCGGACGTCCCGATCTTCTACGTCAACAACACCACGGTATCGATGCAGGGGACTTTTACTGTCACCTGTAGCCGCAATCCAGGCGGTGCGAGCTCAGTCAGTTATACGGTGACGCACAACGTCGGAAATAGCCCTAAGGCCACCAATAGCGGCGGCGCCACGGTGAACTACACCCTCGGCAGAAGCAGTTGCTCGGACCAGTGGCTCAGCGGCGGTACGATCGCCGACTCGTTGGCCCTGCCGAACTCAGGCACTGCTTATAGCAAGACAACCTCGTTCTTCGTATGTGTGCCGTCCCAGACGGTTGCGGGCGCAGCCGGACTCTATCAGCAACTTGTGACGCTGACTGCGAATCCGACGACAGGCCCCCAACCTAGCACCAGTTTTCACGTGAATATTACCGCACCTGCTTCGTGCATTTTCACGACGAACCCAGGGAACATCAGCATGTCTTACGTGGCCTTGGGGCCCCAGGTCATCGGCAGCACAACGTTTAACGTCCAGTGCACAACTCTCTTCCCCTACACGCTGGCGACCGATGTGCCCGAGGGCGTTCTTCAAAATCTCAGGTACATCCTGAGCCTCAGTTCAACGACTGCCAATGGGACTGGTGCGCCGCAAACTTACACGGTCACGGCGACAATTCCTGCGGGTCAGTCCGGCTGTGGCGGGGGCGGCTGTGGATCAAACACTAACAGTCACAGCGTAATCATTTCATATTGAGTCTTCAGACTGCCGCAGCCGATTAGAAGCGCTCGTGCGCCTCGAAATACCGCCACTGCCCCATCGGCAGTTGCCCCAGCACCACCCGCCCAATCCGGACCCTCTTGAGTCCGACGACCTTCAGCCCCACCAGCTCGCACATGCGCCGGATCTGGCGTTTCCGGCCTTCAGTGAGCACGAACCGCAATTGCTCCGGGTTTTGCCACTCCACCTGCGCCGGCTTGAGCGCTTGGCCATCCAGGCTCAGCCCATGGCGCAGGCGCGCGAGCTGCGCCGGCGGGAAGGCGTGTTGCACGTCGCTCGCGACGCTGCCGTAGCTCACCCGCACCAGATATTCCTTTTCCACCCCGCTGTCTTCGCCGATCAGCTGGCGCGCGACGCGGCCATCCTGCGTCAGCACCAGCAGCCCGGTGGAATCGATGTCCAGCCGGCCCGCGGGGGCGAGCCCCTTGAGTTGCTGCGGACCGAATCGCAGCCTCGACACGTCGCCGGCCCAGTGGTTGCGCGGCTGCACCAGCACGACTGCCGGCTGGTAGCCATCCTCGGCCTGCCCGCTGACATAGCCGATCGGCTTGTTGAGCAAGATGGTGACTTGCTGCTGTTGCTGGCCGCGGGCCCGCGGATCGACCTCGATACGCGCTTCGGTCGAAACCTGCAGTCCCATCACCGCGAGCGCCCCGTCGACGCGGACCCAGCCCCTGGCGATCCAGTCGTCGGCCTCGCGCCGCGAGCACAGGCCCAGTTCGGCCATGCGCTTGTTCAGACGCGTCGTCGCATCAGGTAAGGGTTCGGTCACGCGCTCTATGCTACGCGCGCGAAAATGCTCGAGCGCAGCGCCGGCAGGTCCAGGATTCGCACGCCGCCGTACTCGACGCGAATCGTGCCCTGGGCCTCGAGCGCGGCGAGGGCCTCGTTCACGCGCTGGCGCGAAAGCCCCACCAGGTAGGCCAGTTCCTGCTGCGTGATACGCAGCAGTTCGCCCACGCCGGGATAGAGCACGGGATTGAACAGGGCCGCGAGGCTGCGCGCCACTCTCAGGTCGGGGTTGCTCATGCGGTCGATTTCGCGGGCTGCAATGAATTGCGCCAGCCGTTCGTTGAGCTGGTCCATCACGAATCGGTTGAAGCCGATCGAGTGATCCAGCAGCCAATGAAACGTGTCGACCGGCACCCCTGCGACGACACTCTTTCGCAGTGCCTGCATGTTGTAGCGATAACTTTCGCGCTTGAGCGCAGTGCCTTCGCCAAACCAACCGCCCGGCGGCACGCCCGTGAAGGTCATGGTATGACCCTGTTCGTTGTCCGTGCTCATTTTGAGCAGGCCTTCGACCACGCCGAACCAGTAAGTTACTGGTCGCCCAATCCGGCAGACAAAGTCGCCCGGAAGCGCGTCGCCAACCTTGAGCGCAGCCACGACGGTCTCGTATTCGTCGGCTTTGAGCAGCTTCAGCCAGGGAATACCCGCAAGCTCGGCGGCCGTCGGGTCGCGCCGCCGCTGGTGCAGGGTCAGGTCAGTCGCCATGGCTCGATCAGTTGTTGTATGGAGCGGGCGGGCCTGGAGCGTCAATGATGCCCCGGGCTCGCCCTACTAGGACATTCCCTAGGATTGTCGTTACAAAGACAAGTTGGCGTCAAAGTCAGTCCTAGTATGCGCTCAGTTCCGTTAGGCGAAAACAAGGACAACCCCCATGGAGACGACGTTCCCGCGGCTGCTGCTCCAGCATGCAATGCAGCGCCCCGCCGACCCGGCGATGCGCGAGAAGGAATACGGTATCTGGCAAACCCATGGCTGGGCCGCAATGGCCAAACTGGTGGAGCAGGTTGCTTGCGGACTGCATCAGGCGGGACTGGCATCCGGCGAACACATGATCGTGATCGGCGCCAACCGGCCGCGCCTGTACGCGACGATGCTAGCCGCGCAGTCGCTCGGCGCCGTTCCGATTCCGCTGTACCAGGACGCGGCGGCTGCCGAGTGCGTGTTTCCCCTCAACAACGCCGAAGTGCGTTTCGCGTTCGCCGAGGACCAGGAGCAGGTCGACAAGCTGCTGGAAATCCGCGCCCAGTGCCCGCGCCTTCGCGCCATCTACTACGACGATCCGCGCGGCCTGCGCAAGTACAGCGAACCCGGCCTTCAATCGGTGGACGAGCTGATCTCAACTGGCAGCGCATTCGCGCAGCAACATCCATCTTTTTTCAAGGCCGAAGTAGAAAAGGCCAAGCCCGACGACGTCGCTGCGATGTTCTTCACTTCGGGAACCACCGGCAACCCCAAGGGCGTGGTGCACAGCCACAGGACTTTGCTCGATCGCGGACATGCGGGCGCGCAGTTCGACAAGCTCACGCATCGCGAGGAGGTGCTGGCCTACCTGCCGCCGGCCTGGATCGGACAGAACATCTTCAGCTATGCGCAGTGGCTGGCCTGCGGGTATGTGGTGAATTGCCCGGAATCCGCTGCGACCGTGGTGATCGACCTGAAGGAAATCGGCCCGACGTATTACTTCGCCCCGCCGCGTGTGTTCGAAGGCCTGTTGACGACGGTCATGATCCGGATGGAAGACGCCGGCTGGCTCAAACGCAAGATGTTCCATGCTTTCATGGACCTCGCGCGCCGGGTCGGCCCGGCTCTCATGGACGGCAAGGCCGTCGGCCTGCTGGACAGGATAAGCTACCTCGCGGGCGACGCGCTGGTGTACGGGCCGCTGCGCAACAACCTGGGTTTTTCGCGGGTACGTGTCGCCTACACGGCCGGCGAGGCAATCGGGCCCGACCTTTTCACTTTCTACCGTTCCATCGGGATCAACCTCAAGCAACTCTACGGCTCGACGGAGACCGCGGTGTTCGTCTGCCTGCAGCCGGACAACCAGGCCCGGGCCGACACGGTCGGCGTGCCGATCAGCGGGGTCGAGATCAAGGTGGCCGACAACGGAGAAATCCTGGTGCGTTCGCCCGGCCTGCTCAAGGAGTACTACAAGAACCCGGCGGCCACGGCCGAAGTTCTCACCCGAGACGGGTGGTACCACACCAGTGACGCGGGCTTCCTGGATGCGCACGGCCACCTTAAGATCATCGATCGCGTCAAGGACGTCGGCCGCATCCGCGGCGGTGTCAACGACGGCGCCATGTTCGCGCCCAAGTACGTGGAGAACAAACTGAAGTTCTTTCCCTACATCAAGGAAGCGGTGGCTTATGGCGACCTGCGCGAAAAGGTCTGCGTGATGATCAACATCGATTTCGACGCGGTCGGCAACTGGGCCGAACGCCGCAACCTGCCGTACGCGGGGTACACCGACCTGGCGCAGAAACCCGAGGTCTACGAATTGATCAAGGACTGCGTGGAAAAGGTCAACGCCGACCTCGCGGCGGACGAGCGGCTGGCCGGGTCCCAGATCAGCCGTTTCCTGGTCCTGCACAAGGAACTGGACGCCGACGACGGCGAGCTGACCCGCACCAACAAGGTCCGACGCGGCTTCATCGCCGAAAAGTACCAGCTGCTGGTCGACGCGCTCTACGGCGGCAAGACCGAGCAATATATCGAGACCCAGGTGAAGTTCGAGGATGGGCGCACCGGCAGCGTGAACGCCACGCTCAAGATCATGGATACGCGAACCTTCACTCCGGTGAAAGCCGCGGCATGAGCTCCCGGGTTATCGTGTCCCAGGCGAATACCACAGCGCCACGCGTGGAGGATATGCAATGAGCACCGTGACATTGCGGGCCGAGCCCGTCGAAGCCCTGACCCCCGAGAGGGCGGCGCGGCTGGTCGAACAGACCAGTGCCAACCAGCCGATCGCACCGGCCAGGAGGACCGGCGAAGTCATCCTGGACGTGCAGGACATCTCGCTGAGCTTTGGTGGCGTGAAGGCATTGAGCGACATCTCCTTCAACGTCAAGGAGCACGAGATTCGCGCGATCATCGGCCCCAACGGCGCCGGCAAGAGCTCGATGCTCAACTGCATCAACGGCGTGTACCAGCCCCAGCAAGGGTCCATCACGTTCCGCGGCCAGACCTTCAAGCACATGAACAGCCATGAGGTGGCCGTGATGGGGGTCGCCCGTACGTTCCAGAGCCTGGCCCTGTTCAAGGGCATGAGCGTGCTGGACAACATCATGACCGGGCGCAACCTGCGCATCAAGAGCAACCTGTTCATGCAGGCACTGCGCATCGGGCCGGCCTTGCGCGAGGAAATACGCCACCGCGAGTTCGTCGAACACATCATCGACTTCCTGGAGATCCAGGCCCATCGCAAGACGCCGGTGGGCCAGTTGCCGTACGGCCTGCAAAAGCGGGTGGACCTGGGGCGCGCGCTCGCGATGGAGCCCCAGGTGCTGCTGCTGGATGAACCGATGGCGGGGATGAACGTGGAAGAAAAGCAGGACATGTGCCGCTTCGTGCTGGACGTGAACGAGGAGTTCGGCACCACCGTAGTGCTGATCGAACACGACATGGGCGTCGTCATGGACATCAGCGACCGGGTCGTGGTCCTGGACTACGGCAAGAAAATCGGCGACGGCACACCGGACGAGGTCCGCAGCAACCCGGACGTGATCAAGGCGTACCTCGGTACCTCGCATTAAGGACAGCGCATCATGGGATTCTTTCTGGAAACGGTGCTGGGCGGCCTGATGGCCGGGATGCTGTATTCGCTGGTGGCGCTGGGCTTCGTGCTGATCTTCAAGGCGTCCGGCGTTTTCAATTTCGCGCAAGGCGCGATGGTGCTGTTCGCGGCGCTGGCGATGGCGCGCTTCGTCGAGTGGCTGCCTCACTGGACTGGCATCGACAACCTGTTCCTCGCGGGCCTGGGCGCATTCATCCTGGCCGGTGCGATCATGTTCGTCACGGCCTGGCTGATCGAGCGGCTGGTGCTGCGCCAACTGGTCAACCAGGAGGGCGCGACGCTGCTGATGGCCACCCTGGGCATCGCCTATTTCATCGACGGCCTGGGCCAGAGCATCTTCGGCAGCGACATCTACAAGCTCGACATCGGCATGCCGAAGGAGCCGGTGATGGCTTTCGAAAGCACTTTTCCCGGCGGGATCCTGATCAACAAGGAAGACCTGGTCGCCGCTGCCATTGCCGCCGCCCTGGTGATATTGCTCACGCTGTTCTTCCAGAAGACGGGAACGGGACGCGCGCTGCGCGCCGTGGCGGACGATCACCAGGCCGCCCAGTCGATCGGCATTCCTCTGAACCGGATCTGGGTCATCGTCTGGTGCGTGGCCGGCGTGGTCGCCCTGGTCGCGGGGATGATCTGGGGCAGCAAGCTGGGTGTGCAGTTCTCGCTCGCCACAGTGGCGTTGCGTGCGCTGCCGGTGGTCATCCTGGGCGGGCTGACTTCGGTTCCCGGAGCCATCATCGGAGGCCTGATCATCGGCGTCGGCGAAAAAGTCTCCGAGGTGTACCTGGGTCCCTTCGTGGGCGGAGGCATCGAAATCTGGTTTGCTTATGTCCTGGCGCTGCTATTTCTGCTGGTGCGTCCGCAGGGATTGTTCGGCGAGAAGATCATCGACCGGGTCTGATCCTTCGACAGCTCAGGACTATCGGGAAGATTCAAATGATTTACAGAGAAAACGGCCAGTTCAAGACTACCTACCGCGCCGACCAGCAGATCTTCCCGATCGCGCAGGACCGCCTGTTCATCTTCGCGCTGCTGCTGTTCGCCTTCCTGGTGGTCCCGGCCATCTCCAGCGGCTACATGTTCCGCGCGATCCTGATCCCATTCGTGATCATGGCACTGGCCGCGGTCGGGGTGAATATCCTGGTGGGTTATTGCGGCCAGATCTCGCTCGGCTCCGGCGCCTTCATGGCGGTGGGTGCGTATGGCGCCTATAACGCCTTCATACGCATTCCGAACTTGCCATTGGTCCCCGCTCTGATCATCGGCGGACTGTGCGCGACCGTGTTCGGCATCCTGTTCGGGCTGCCCAGCCTGCGCGTGAAGGGGCTTTATCTGGCGGTGGCAACGCTCGCCGCGCAGTTCTTTGCCGACTGGATGTTCCTGCGCGTCAAGTGGTTCACCAACTACACGCCCTCGGGTTCGGTGTCGGTGTCGGGGATGCAGGTATTCGGCTTTCCTATTGAAAGTCCCACGAGCAAGTACCTGCTGTGCCTGACGATTCTCGCGGTGATGGGCCTGCTGGCGAAAAACCTGGTGCGCAGCGCCATCGGACGCGAGTGGATGGCCATCCGCGACATGGACGTGGCGGCGGCCGTGATCGGCATCCGGCCGATGTACGCGAAACTCAGCGCCTTCGCGGTCAGCTCTTTCATCATTGGCATGGCCGGCGCATTGTGGGGATTCGTGTACCTCGGCGCCTGGGAGCCGGCGGCTTTCTCGGCCGACATGTCGTTTCGCCTGCTGTTCATGGTGATCATCGGTGGGCTCGGCTCGATCATGGGCGGCTTTTTCGGCGCCGCTTTCATCGTGCTGCTGCCGATCGGCCTGAACCAGTTCCTGCCGGTGCTGCTCGGCGCCTTCGGTATCGAGATCTCGACAGCCGGCATCGCGCACGCCGAGCTCATCATCTTCGGCACGCTGATCGTGTGGTTCCTCATCGTTGAGCCGCATGGCCTGGCCAAACTCTGGTCCACGGGCAAGCAGAAGCTGCGCCTGTGGCCGTTCCCGCATTGAAAATCAAGACAGATGTTTTCAGGCAACCCGGCACCGCAAGTGCCCTTAATCAAGGAGACGTTATGAAACTGCGCAATCTTGCCCTGGCCGCCTGCCTGGCAGCCGTCGGTATCACTGCTTTCGCCCAGGCCAAAGATCAATTCTTCCCGGCCTTGCCATATCGCACCGGCCCGTTCGCACCTAACGGCGTGCCGTGGGCCAACGGTTACCTCGACTACCTCAAGCTGGTCAATGCGCGCGGCGGCATCAATGGCGTGAAGATCATCTTCGAGGAATGCGAAACCGCCTACGACACGGCCCGCGGCGTGGAATGCTATGAGCGCCTGAAGGGCAAGCACGGTGGAGCGACGCTGTTCCAGCCGCTTTCCACCGGCATCACGTTCGCCCTCACCGAGAAAGCTCCGGCAGACAAGATCCCGCTGATCACCGCCGGCTATGGCCGCAGTGAAAGCGCCGACGGCGGCGTGTTCAAGTGGAACTTCCCGTTGGCCGGCACGTACTGGATGGCCGCGGACGTCCTGGTCCAGTATGTCGGCAAGAAGGAAGGCGGACTGGACAAGCTCAAGGGCAAGAAGATCACGCTCGTGTACCACGACAGCCCGTACGGCAAGGAACCGATCGCGCTGCTGCAGGAGCGCAGCAAGATGCATGGCTTCGATTTGCAATTGCTGCCGGTCGCCTCGCCCGGCATCGAGCAGAAGGCCACCTGGCTCCAGATCCGCCAGAACCGGCCCGACTATGTGTTCCTGTGGGGCTGGGGCGTGATGAATTCCACCGCCATCAAGGAAGCGCAGGCCACCGGCTATCCGCGCGAGAAGATGTACGGCGTCTGGTGGTCGTCCGCCGAGCCGGATGTCAAGGACGTCGGCGAAGGCGCCAAGGGATACAACGGCATCACGTTCCAGCACGGTGCCGAGCCGCAATCGGCCGTGGTCAAGGAAATCCTGGAGAAGGTCCATGCCAAGGGCCAGGGCACGGGCCCGAAGGAAGAAGTCGGCCAGGTGCTCTACATGCGCGGCGTGCTGAGCGCGATGTTCGGCGTCGAGGGCGTTCGCGCCGCGCAGGAGCGCTTCGGCAAGGGCAAGTGGATGAACGGCGACCAGGTCCGCTGGGGCCTGGAAAACCTGAACCTGACGCAGGCCAAGCTCGACGCGCTCGGCTTCAAGGGCGTGATGCGTCCGATCAGCACCTCATGCATGGACCACCAGGGCGCCAACTGGGCCCGCATCCACACGTGGGACGGCAAGCAATGGAAGTTCACTTCCGACTGGCTGCAGGCCGACGACCAGGTGCTCAAGCCGATGGTCAAGGCCACTGCCGACAAGTACGCGGCCGAAAAGAAGCTGACGCGGCGCGCCCCCACGGACTGCCAATCCGCGGGGTGACAAGGCATCCTCCACGCCTTTTCTGACCGAAAGGGATGCGCCGCTCAGGCGGCGCGGGGAGGTTCGCGGCTCATTCGAGCCGCCAATCCACAGCGCTGTGCTTCAGCCCTGTGGATTGGTGAAGGCGCGGTTTTAATCACGTTCGCACTGCCAAGAACAGTGTTAACAGGCCCAAACATGGACTCCAGACAAATCGTTCTCAACGTCAACGGCATCGAGGTGATCTACAACCACGTGATCCTCGTGCTCAAGGGCGTTTCGCTGCAGGTGCCCGAAGGCGGCATCGTGGCCATCCTCGGCGGCAACGGGGCGGGCAAGACCACGACGCTGCGCGCCGTTTCGAACCTGCTCAAGGGCGAGCGCGGCGAGGTGACCAAGGGCTCCATCGAGCTGCGCGGCGAGCGCATCGAGAATCTCTCGCCCTCCGATCTGGTGCAACGCGGAGTGGTGCAGGTGATGGAGGGCCGCCACTGCTTTGCCCACCTCACCATCGAGGAAAACCTGCTGACGGGCGCCTATACCCGCTCCAGCAAGGGCGAGGTGGCAGCCAACCTGGAAAAGGTCTACACCTACTTCACACGGCTCAAGACGCGCCGGGGCTCGCAGGCGGCGTACACGTCCGGCGGCGAGCAGCAGATGTGCGCGATCGGCCGGGCGCTGATGGCCAACCCGAGCATGGTCTTGCTTGACGAACCCTCGATGGGCCTGGCGCCGCAGATCGTGCAGGAGGTGTTCGAGATCGTGAAGGACCTCAACGCCAAGGAAAAGGTCACCTTCCTGCTTGCCGAGCAGAACACGAACATGGCGCTGCAGTACTCGGACTACGGCTACATCATGGAAAGCGGGCGGGTCGTCATGGACGGGCCCGCCGCCGAATTGGCGACGAACGAGGACGTCAAGGAGTTCTACCTGGGCGTGGGCGGGGGCGAGCGCAAGAGCTTCCGCGATGTCAAGAGTTACAAGCGGCGCAAGCGCTGGCTGGCCTGAGGAAAAAATGATGAGCGAATTTTTCGACGCGTTGGAAACCCGCGACCCGGCGCAACGTGAAGCACAGTTGATGGCGGCACTGCCGCAGCAGGTGGCACACGCCCAGCAGCACGCGCCGGCCTTTGCCCAGATCCTGGCGGGCGTGGAGCCGAACGCAGTGAACTCGCGCGCCGCGCTTGCGCAATTGCCGGTAACACGCAAGCATGAGCTGCTGGAGCGGCAGCGCTCCGGCCGTGGAGGAGAACCTTTCGGCGGCTTCTCGACGCTGCTGCGCGGACCGCAGACGCCGCGCATATTCGCCTCGCCCGGACCGGTGTACGAACCCGAAGGCTGCGCCCGCGACTACTGGCGCGCCGCACGCGCGATGTTTGCCGCCGGATTTCGTGCCGGCGACCTGGTGCACAACGCGTTCAGCTATCACATGACACCCGGCGCGTTCATCATGGAATCGGGCGCGCATGCGGTGGGATGTACCGTGTTTCCCGCGGGAGTCGGACAGACTGAACAGCAGTTGCAGGCGATCGCGGATCTCAAGCCCAATGCGTACATGGGCACCCCCAGTTTCCTGCGCATCCTCATCGAGAAGGCCGCCGAAACCGGCAGCGACATTTCGATGATGCGCAAGGGGTTGACCGGCGGGGAAGCGTTGCCTCCGAGCCTGTGCGGCTGGTTTGCCGAGCGCGGTGTCACCGCCTACCAGAGCTATGCCACTGCGGACCTGGGACTCATCGCCTATGAAACGGCAGCGCGTGAAGGCTTGGTGCTCGACGAAAGCATCATCGTCGAGATCGTGCGGCCCGGCACCGGCGACCCGGTAGCCGCAGGTGACGTAGGTGAGCTGGTCGTAACGACGCTGAACCCGTCTTATCCGCTGATCCGTTTCGGCACTGGCGACCTCTCTGCCCTGCTGCCGGGAGTTTGCCCGACCGGGCGTACCAACACCCGCATCAAGGGCTGGATGGGCCGGGCCGACCAGACCACCAAGATACGCGGCATGTTCGTGCATCCGGCGCAGGTGGCCGACATTGCGCGGCGTTTCCCGGAAGTGCTGAAGGCGCGGCTGGTGGTCAGCGGCGAGATGGCGAACGACGTCATGACGCTGAAGGTCGAGGCGGCGTCGGTGCCGCATGGCCTGGATGAGCGAATTGGCGACGCCATTCGCGACGTCACCAAACTGCGCGGCGATGTGCAGATGCTGCGGCCCGGCAGCCTGCCCAATGACGGCAAGGTCATCGAGGACGCGCGCAGTTACAAGTGAACGCGGCCGGCGCCCACGCTACGTAGTTCCCGTCATGCGGCCGCGGGCGGCGCGGCCTACGATTTGGAGGTCTCGAAACAAGGAGTCTTTCCAATGAGGAACCCGTGGCGCCCTTTGGCTCGACTGGCACCATTGGCCATGATGGCTGCCGCGTTCGGCGTGCACGGCGCCGATTTCCCGGTCAAGGACAAACCCATCACGATCGTGGTGCCGTTCGCCGCCGGCGGACCGACCGATCGCGTTGCACGGGACCTGGCCGACGCAATGCGCAAGCCGCTCGGGGGCGCCGCCATCGTGGTGGACAACGCAGCCGGCGCGGGGGGCACGATCGGCGCCAACAAGGTTGCCAAGGCCGCTGCTGACGGCTACACGGTGCTGCTGCACCACATAGGCATGGCCACATCGCCGGCGCTGTACCGAAACCTGCCCTTCAAGACGCTGGACGACTTCGAGTATGTTGGCATGGTCAACGAAGTGCCGATGACCCTGATCGGCCGCCCGTCGCTGCCGGCGAATAATTTTGCCGAACTGCGCACCTGGCTCAACGCCAACAAGGGCAGGGTGAACATGGCCAACGCGGGCCTGGGCGCGGCCTCCCACCTGTGCGACTTGCTGTTCATGAGTGCGCTGAAGATGGACATGACGACGGTTCCCTATAAAGGCACCGGACCTGCCATGACCGACCTGATCGGAGGCCAGGTCGACCTGATGTGCGACCAGACCACCAATACGACCAGCCAGATCGAGTCGAAGAAAGTCAAGGCTTTTGCCGTAACGACGAGCAAACGACTTGCCACCCCCGGGCTGAAGGATCTGCCGACCATGCAGGAGGCCGGCCTCAAGGGGTTCGAGGTCACGATCTGGCACGGCCTGTACGCGCCCAGGGGTACGCCTGCCGACGTACTTCAAAAGCTGAACAACGCACTCAAAGCGGCGCTGAAAAATCCGGATTTCGTCAAGAAGCAGGAGGGCCTCGGGGCCGTCGTGATGACGGACAAGCGGGTCGAGCCGGCCGAGCACAAGAAATTCGTCGGGGGCGAGATTGCCAAGTGGGGCCCGATCATCAAGGCTGCCGGGGTGTATGCCGACTGAATTCCCGCGCGAGCTCTTGAAGGCCGCCACGAGGGCGGCCTTTCATTTTTCGGTCCTTTGCGCCGATCGCGAGCGCGCCTTCGCGACGGGCAAATGAGGTTGGACGTGGCATCATCAGCCGACCCCGGAGCCGACTGCTGCCACCACCAGATTCAACGAAGGAGTGAGTGAACATGAAGACGATTCTCAAACCGCATCGGCGACTATTCCTTGGCGCCGTGGCGCTGGCCGCCCTCGGCATTGCCGCGCTGCCGGCCGCCGCGCAGAGCCATTGGCCCACCAAGCCCGTCAGAATCGTCGTGCCATTTGCGGCAGGCGGCACCACCGATATCCTGGCGCGGGCGATTGCGCCGGAATTGTCAAAGGCTTTCGGCCAGCAGTTCGTAGTGGACAACCGCGCCGGCGCCGGCGGCAACGTCGGTGCCGAGATCGTGGCCAAGTCGCCCGGCGACGGCTATACCCTGTTGATGGGAACCGTCGGCACCCATGGCATCAACCGCGCGCTCTACGAAAAGCTGCCCTTCGACCCGATCAAGGATTTCGTGCCGATCACGCTGGTAGCCGGCGTCCCCAACGTGATGGTGATGCAGACCGAAAAGGCAAAGACCCTGGGCATCAACAGCGTTGCCGATTTCATCCGGTACGCCAAGGCGCATCCGGGCAAGCTCAACATGGCCTCCAGCGGGAACGGTACCTCGATCCACCTGTCGGGCGAACTGTTCAAGACCATGACCGGCATCTACATGGTGCACCTGCCGTATCGCGGTTCCGGGCCGGCATTGATGGACCTGGTGGGCGGCACTGCGGACGTGATGTTCGACAACCTGCCCTCGTCGATGCAGCAGATCAAGGGTGGCAAGCTCAAGGCACTGGCAGTGACCAGCCGGCAGCGCTCGGCCGCACTGCCGGACGTGCCGACGGTCGAGGAGGCGGCGGGCTTGAAGGGGTTCGACGCCACTTCATGGTTCGGCCTGCTCGCCCCCGCTGGCACGCCGCCGGACATCGTCAATCGCCTCCAGCAGGAAGTGGCCAAGTCGCTGGGCACGCCGGCCATCAAGGAAAAGCTGCTGGCGCAGGGCGCCATCCCGAGCGGCAATTCCCCAGCCGAGTTCGCGCGCCACATCGAGAACGAACACCGCAAATGGGCGCAGGTGGTGAAGTCCTCCGGCGCGAAGGTGGACTAGGGCCGCGACAGCGGCCGTGTCCATCCCGGGCTCGACCCGGGATCCAGGGCTAATCCAGGCCGCGGGACCTGCCCTACACGCCCCAGACGATCTCCTGGCCGGCTTTCTCGCATCGGCGCAGCATGTCCAGGAACGGCACCGCTCGCTGCCGCAGCGAGATGCTCTCGAAACGAGGCGGGCTCTCGCCCTTGGCCTTGGCCTCTTCGACCATGGCTTTCTGATCCGCCTCCTCCGTGGCAATTGCCGCTTCCAGGGCGCCAACCGCGGCGGGCATCTGTTCGGGCAGGATGATGCCTTTTGGCTGGGCGTCCTTTCCGATGATTTCGAGTACCCGGCGCCCGTTCGGCTCGAGCATGATCAGGTCGCCGGTTGCCTTGGATTTGAACTTGAAGAGCATCGGTACATGTACTCGCGGTTGAAAGGATAGGCCGACTGGGCGCCGCGCAATGAGCCGGTATGCAACTGGCCGTCCGGACGCGTGGCAAGGATCTGGTGCAGTCCGATCCAGCCTTGCTCGAATATCATCGCGCAGCCAGCCAGGTACAAGCGGTAGGCGCGCAGGACTTTCTGCGCATCGTCGACGTGGCCGGTCGTGGCCAGCACGCGCTGAGCCTCGTCGAGCCGCGCCTCCAGCGCGTCCGACCACGCCCACAAGGTGCGGGCATAGTGGGGTCGAAGGTTCTCGGTATCGACCATTTCAAGTCCGGCCACCGCCATGTCCTTGAGCACGTGGCTGATGTGGAGCAACTCACCGCCGGGAAAGATGTATTTCTCGATGAACTCGCCCATTCCCGCACCCATCTGGCCAGGATGGACGCTCCCGGATGTGATGCCGTGGTTCATGACCAGGCCACCCGGCTTGAGCAGCCGATGGATCTTGCCGAAGTAGGCCGGCATGTTGGCTTGCCCCACGTGCTCGAACATGCCCACCGACGCGATCTTGTCGAATCCTTCCGTCTCGCCGAGTTCGCGGTAATCGCGCAGCTCCATGCGCACCCTGCCCTGCAATCTCTTGTCCTCGATCAGGCGCTGGACGTGGGCATGTTGGTTCTTGGACAGCGTGATTCCGGTAGCGTTGACACCATAGTTCTCCGCTGCCCACATGAGCAGCCCACCCCAGCCCGCTCCGATGTCCAGGAAGCGCTCACCCGGTTTCAGCTGAAGCTTGCGGCAGATATGGTCGAGTTTGGCTTCCTGGGCCTGGGCCAGCGACATTGCCGTATCGCGGTAATAGGCGCATGAATAGACCCGCCGCGGGTCCAGCCACAAGGCGTAGAAATCATCGGACACGTCATAGTGGAATTGCACCTGCTGCGCATCCTTGTGCGGCGAATGGGCAGCTGCGGACTTCGCGCGGCGCAGCATCTGGGTCCACCAGCCGCTGTCGCCGCTCACCGGGGTGCCGGGAAGCAAGCGTGCCGCCACTGCCATCAGGTCGCGCATCCGGCCCTCAAGCTGGACACGGCTCTCGACGAAATCCTCGGCCAGCCGGCCGATCTGGCCCGCCGCCATGGTGGCCAGGCTGGACCAGTCCTTGAACGACAGGGTGACCGCCGCCGTCGGCGACCCCACCCGCTTGCCGGCGGGCAACTGCACCGCCACCGGCACGGGCAGGCCGGCTAACTGCGACTCGATCTTGCGGATAAGTGTGTCCATGAGGAAATTCTCGCCACGGTTCAAGCCACCCGTCAACTCAGGGAGTGCAGTACGCAAGTGTAGGACAGCTTCGCTTCCCGAGGTACGGATCCGTGAGCCACGGGCCGGCGCACAGCCGGAGTGGCCGAGTTGACAGCCATTTGTTTAGGCTTAAACTATTGAGGCTTGGTCGCGCTGCTTTTGCAAGTGCGACAGGCCCTACACCATGCACAGGACTCCGCCGATGGATATGGAAGCGCGCGCCCATAGCGAGCACCCGGAAGCCCTGCGTTTGTGGCTGCGACTGCTCACCTGTACGCAGATCGTCGAAAAGCAGGTTCGCAGCCAGCTGCGCGAGCGCTTCGACACGACATTGCCGCGTTTCGACCTCATGGCCCAGCTGGAACGCGCCCCCGACGGGTTGAAGATGAACGAGCTGTCGCGCCGCATGATGGTGACCGGCGGCAACGTGACCGGAATTACCGACCAGTTGGTTGCCGAGGGCCTGGTCGATCGCGTCGATGTGGCGGGCGACCGGCGCGCCTACCGCGTGCGCCTGACCGCCAAGGGCCGCAAGATGTTCCACGAGATGGCCCACCAGCACGAGAGCTGGATCGTCCAGGCCTTCGCCGGCCTGTCCGACAAGGAAGTGGCGATCTTGCACAAGCTGCTCGGCAAGGTCAAAGATCATGCGCAGTCCAGCGCCGCGGCAGCGGCGTGACGTCTGCGACAAGGGAGTTGAGGCATGTCCATCCAGCAAGACCGATTCGTTCATGACCGTCTGCCGCCACCCGCGCAGTGGCCGGAACTGGTCTACGACCGTCCGGAATTTCGGTTCCCGGCCCAGCTGAACGTGATCGAAGAATTGCTGGACAAGGCGCGGTCGAAAGGTTTCGGCGACAGTCCCATGCTGCGATCCAGCCGCACGATCCTGAGCTATTCCGACGCGCGGGCCCAGGTGGACCGCATCTGCCGCGTCCTGGTCGAAGATCTCGGACTGGTGCCGGGCAATCGGGTGCTGCTCCGCGGTGGCAATTCGATCGGTCTGGCGCTCGCATGGCTGGCCGTCGTCAAGGCCGGTCTGGTCGCGGTCGCCACCATGCCACTGCTGCGTGCGCGCGAACTGGGCGACATCATCGACAAGGCGCAGCCCACCGTTGCGCTGTGCGATGCGAATCTCCTGGAGGAGCTGGAACTGGCTCGCCAGGATCGGCCGGTGCTTGCCACCGTGCTAGCTTTCAATTCCGGCCATGAGCCGGGCTCCCTGGACGCGCGCACGGCGCGCAAGGACGGCGAATTCGCGCCATGCCCGACCTCCGCAGACGACATCGCGATGATGGCTTTCACCTCGGGCACGACCGGCAAGCCGAAGGCCGCCGTGCACACCCATCGCGATGTGCTCGCCGCTTGCGAGGCCTGGCCCCGCCATGTGCTGCGCGCCACCCCCGATGACATCGTCGTGGGATCGCCGCCGCTGGCCTTCACTTTCGGCCTGGGCGGCCTGCTGCTGTTCCCGATGTGGGCCGGCGCATCGGTCTATTTTCCCGACGCGCCGTATACGCCCGACAGCGCGGTTCGCATGATCCGGGAAATCGGCGCGACCGTCTGCTACACCGCGCCCACTTTTTACCGGCAGATGGCGCCGCTGACGCGCGAACAAGGAGTTGGTCGCCTTCGCATCTGCGTCAGCGCCGGCGAGGGGCTGCCGGACGCGACGCGCCAACTGT
>Ga0134124_10001272_pt1 | contig 20205 bp, 15 predicted proteins | sample KB304_FD_96880 | JGI IMG/M metagenome (GOLD analysis project Ga0134124, IMG submission 96880) | Terrestrial soil microbial communities without Nitrogen fertilizer from Kellogg Biological Station, Michigan, USA - KB3-0-4 | ecosystem: Environmental > Terrestrial > Soil > Unclassified ... | reverse complement strand
TTCCTGTCGAAGCGGCGGACGCAGCTGGCGGTGGTCCACTTCGACGGTGCCGCGTGGTGCACCTTCCGCAAACGGCTCGAGCGCGGAACCTTCGCGCTCCCGGAGGTCGCGCCCGGCACCGCGCGCATCGTCGTGGAGGCGCGCCTGCTCGCCTCTCTCCTCGACGGCATCGACCTGCACGCGCCGCGCCGTCGCTGGTACGAACACGGCAGGGGCGCCTTGACCTGAAGAACGACGGGCAGAATTTGATTGGAACTCAGATCGCCGGAGTAACCGCCAACTTTGCGGACATCGAGGATAAGACCATCTCGGAAGGACGATTCCTGCTTCCGCATGAAGTCGAGCACTCGGCAATGGTATGCGTCATCGGAATGGATTTGAGAGAGAAGTTCTTCGCCGGATTGGACCCGATTGGCAGGACGCTGGCGATTCAGGGGCTGCCGATGACAATAGTGGGCGTCGAGGGAAAACGTGGTTCCATGTTTGGCCAGTCACTTGATAACAACGTTTACGTTCCGCTTACCACCTATCAGCGTATGTTCGGCCGCCGGCAGAGTCTCCAACTCCACGGAAAGGCCAACAGCCGCGAAGCGTTCGACCCCACAATTGAACAAGCACGGATTTCGCTGCGTAACAGGCACAAGCTAAAAGGCAATCAGGATGACGACTTCGGTTTGGTCAACGTCGAGCAGGTGAATAATCAGATCGATCAAGTAACCGGAGCGATTACAATGGCGGTTATCCCGATCACATTCATATCACTGGTGGTCGGTGGAATCGTCGTAATGAACATAATGCTGGTCAGTGTCACCGAACGCACTTTCGAGATCGGGTTGCGCAAGGCGGTCGGCGCGAAGCGCAAACACATTCTGGTTCAATTCCTGATAGAGTCATCCGTATTGTGCGCGTTAGGCGGCGCGCTTGGGTTATTGCTTGCCGCCGGCATCGCGTGGTTGATCGGGCAGACTACTCCGGTGCCGATGAGCATCACGCTTACTTATGTAGTTCTGTCAATCGTGGTCTCCAGCGTCATCGGAATGGTGTTCGGGATTTATCCCGCGCTGAAAGCCGCGAAGCTGGATCCAATAACCGCGCTGAGCAAAAACTGAAGGTGAAGCGGTGAAACTGACAGCATTAGTTCCAAGCGAAACGTTCAAGATGGCGCTGGACAACGTGCGCGCGCACAAGTTCCGCAGCTTTCTTACTGTGCTGGGCATAGTCATCGGCGTGACCACCGTCATAGCCATCGCCTCGATTCTCACCGGCCTTCGCTCCAACATAGTCAGTTTTGTCGAAGAATACGGCACTAATAATATCTACGCCTTCCATTTATCGACGGGCATATCCTTCTCCCACGATCGTTCCGAGCGCACCAGGAAGCCCCTCAGACCCGAGGACGGCGAAGCTATCAAAGAATTTGCAAGCGCGGTCGAGGATGTTGGAAATCAGGGTTTCATCGAATGGAACTTCGACAAGACCATCACCTACTCCGGCCAGACTTACAAACAAGGGAACCTTCAAGGAGTTTCGGCGAACTACGGAACGATTACAAACCTGTCGCTTCAAGCCGGGCGATTTATCTCCGAGATTGACGATCAACATCGGCGCGATGTGATGGTCATTGGTAAGGGGGCTGCCGAGGCGCTGTTCACGCAAGGCACGGATTCGATCGTCGGCAAAGAGGTGATGATGAACGGTAAACCGTTCGAGATCATCGGAGTGCTAGAGCCGAGGAAGGGGGGGCTGCTTGGTCAAAGCGAGGAAAATGAAGTTCTGATCCCGTTTCGCACCATTCGTAAGGTTTCGCCAAGAAGCGAGTGGATGATGCTCACAATCCGCGCTCGCAGCGGTCAACTTCAAAAAGCGCTCGACCAGGTCGAGGACATCCTGCGCCGTCAACGCGGAGTGAAGTACGACGAGAAGGATAATTTTGACCTGACGACTGCCGACCGGTTCATCGAACAGTTCGACAGCATCACCGCAATGGTCGGACTGGTCGCCATCGCGCTCTCGAGCGTGGGCCTGCTTGTCGGAGGCATCGGCGTGATGAACATCATGCTGGTGAGCGTGACCGAACGCACTTCGGAGATCGGCGTGAGAAAAGCAATCGGCGCGCGGCGACGGGATATCACGAATCAATTCCTTTTCGAGGCGATGACGCTTACGTTTCTTGGCGGTGTTTTGGGGGTCTTGTTAGCAATAGGCGTGAGCCGGATAGTAGTGCTCATTTTCCCTTCGCTACCCGCGTCGATCCCTCTTTGGGCGGTGATCACCGGATTAGCCGTTTCGATTGCGATTGGGCTGGTCTTCGGTGTATGGCCGGCCAGAAAAGCCGCTCGGCTCGATCCCATCGAAGCGCTCCGGTATGAATAGAAGTGTAGGGAAGGCCCTCCTCCTTAAAAACCACCCGACGCTGCGAGCTTTGCGGTACTTTGCGAGCTTTGCGAAAGGAATCCGCTCGAGAAAGGGAGATACGTTGAACGCAAAGTCCGCAAAGCGGTTTCTTCACTGTATCGGCTCGTTAAGACGAGTTCGGTTAGTCCGTTGGCCGCCCGTACCGGTTAGGTCGTCAGCCGGCTGTAGATTCCCGGAAGCCGTTCTGGCAGACTCAGCACATCGTCGATGATTGTGTATCCAACCTCACCGTACATATCTTTGAGCTGGTCCTCGGACTCGCGATCGATGGTTATGCAAAAGGGAGTGATGCCCTCAATGCGAGCCTGCCTCAATGCCATTCTCGTGTCCTCGCGAGCATAGCGGCTGTCACCGTAGTCGTGGTCATACGGGCGTCCATCGGACAGAACGATCATTAACTTCGTGCGCGCGTCCTGCCGCGAAAGCCTGGTTGTGGCGTGCCGAATTGCGGCCCCGAGCCTGGTGTTGTTCTGATACGAAATCCCGCCGATGCGCCGCTCAACCTCTGCTGAATAACCCTCCGAAAAATCTTTGATGACATAGAACTTCACGTTGCGCCGGCCCTCGCTTGTGAAGCCCTGCATCGAATACGCATCGCCAACAGCCTCGAGCGCTTCGCTCATCAAGACCAACCCCTCTTTCTCGATATCGATTATTCGCTGACCGGGCTGCGTGTACGGGCGGTTTGGATATCGGCTGATCGTGCGCGCGGTTGAGCTGGACATATCAAGTAGAAAGGAGACCGCGACGTCGCGCTCCCGGCGGAGCTTGCGCGTGTAGAGTCGATCGTCGATCAACCCGGTGCTGCGCTTATCAAGAGCGTAATCGATTACCGCCTGCAGGTCGTAGTCTTCGCCGTCTATCTCGCCTCGAATGCGCCTCAGGTTTTCCGGGCGCAACAACTGAAACTGGTATCGAATCGAGGAGATTATGCCGGAGTAGCGGCTCCGAACGAGCTCGACGAACCCGCGAGACCCACGTGCTCCGGCTCGTTCTATTACGCGGCACCAGCGCGTGCGGTAGTCCGCAAGCTCACGATCCCATTCGTCATAGTAGAAAGCGCGGTCCCCCTTATCGAGATCCTGCTCAGGGCTCTCAGGCCCGCTCGCGCGATTGAAGATATCCTGGTCCGGGTTGATCTCTTGCTGCTGCCCGCTGTTCCAAAGGCTGAAGGGATCGTCTCGGACTTCCACCTGCCGGCGTTGCCCGGATTGATCAGCTTCGGAATCGGCAAGAGACGATTCTTCGCCCTTCGTGTCTCCTCCTTGACCGCTTTCGCCGCTTTCCTCGTTCTGAGTATCGGCCTGACCGGGTTGCTCCACAAAGAATTGGTAGATTCTCAGTGTCGCCATCAAAGATTCTCCGACCGTAGCGTCCTCACGAAAGATGTAGTCAGACAGGACCTGCTCGATTTCGCGGACGACCGTTGGATAAGATCGGCGGGCCTCTTCCGTAGGCCGGCCACAGACGGCAATTTGAAAGAGCAGCTCGAAGGGAAGGAGCTCGCGAGGTATCTTGTCGGTTTCCGGCCTTCGCTCGATGAGCCGCTCTCGAACGAAATCGAGATCGCGTCTTATGCCGCGATACACCTGGCGAAGCAAAAAATCGATTCTCCCATTTTCGATGGTAGTGAAAAGGCGTGTCGCGAGATCGCCGTCAGGAAACTCACCAAGCGCCGACAGAAAACCAACGCCGTCGCCGCCCTCGGTCGGCACATTGGGAGCGCTGCGACGACCGGTCTGTTCCTGAGATCGTTGATTAAAAGCAAAACGTATCTCATCTATCGCTGCAACTATGCCAGGTGCGCCTTGCGCGAACGTGAGGAACTCAACCTGCCCGGCCGCGTGCGCCGCGAGCACCTTGAACAAGCGGAAGTTTTCGCCCTCATCTTCAAACTCAGCCACGACAGAAGGCAAGTATATAGTGCTCCCGTCACCGATCCTGGCTTCGTCGGGGATTGAAGCCAGCGAGGCAACGTGAAGCGATCTTCCGGTTAAACCTTCAACGTAAAGTCTCAGGGTATGGGAAACTGAATCGAGGGTCAGGCCGCCTTCAATCTTGAACAGCGCTTCCTGGCTGGCCTTTGACTCGAGTGAATAGTAGGCCTGTACACGCCGTGAATTCTCCGTAGCCTTTTCGAGACCGCGGCGAGCCCAATCGCGAAACTGGCCAAGCGAGGCGGCGGTCAGCGCGAGTGGGCTCGCCTTGAAGCATTCGACCGCGGCGATGGTGCTCCGCTCAGAAATCTCCTCGACTATTTCCAGGACCGAGGAAACCGCTTGCGTTCGCCGTTGCGGGCCAACACGCGCGGCGAGTTCGGCCACTATGTGCGGGCTCTGCTTCATGAAGTGATAACTGGCTGCGTTCCCCTGCATGCCCACGCGCCTGGCGAGCGCGGTCCAGCGTTCGAAGGACTCGTCACCAGCGATGGTGAGCACCCGGCTCGCCGCCTTGAAATACTGAAGCGCCACGCCGCCGGATCGATCAAGATAGGATTCGGTGATATCCAGCAATCTTTGTACTGACGAGCGGTCTGCGGCGTTGATCAACTCCGGAAGCTCGGTGAAAAAATCTGCTGCGGTTCCTCCCGACCTGAACGCAAAGGCCGCTGTGAGCTTGAGCGCTCTCTTGGTCAACTCGGCGTCGCCGTTCGCCTCGATCTGAGACATCACTTGAGGTGCGGCCAGAAACAGGTCATTGCTGTGTTTGACGGAATGCCTTGCGAGCTCAAGACAAATAGTAAGAATCTGCGCGACGTTCTCGTGATCACTGATTGATTCGATAACACGAGACGCGGAGTTAAAACTCTCGACGGCCGTATTGGCTGACAGGGCGGCTTGCTTATTGACCAGTCTCAGCACAGGCGAACGCATTTCTTCCGGAATGGCCTCGAGCGTGGCGCTACTAGATTGAAAGAAAGCGATGGCGGTGTCGGGGCTGGTAGCCGAGAGCCGCTTTCCTGCTTCGCCCCACACTCGCAGATCTCCGGCGTCAATCAGTCTTGACACCTCGGGCGCAGCCTTAAGCATCTCGACCGCGGCTCGGAGGTTTGTGGCGGCCAGGGCTACGCCGATGTCGGTGCTCAGGAGCACTCGCTCCGAGGGCAGGTCGCCGAGCCGCTTAACCAGATTCTCAATAGTCGACCCGCCGACGCCCCTCAAGTGTTTCTTGAGTTGCTTCTTCAGGTCCCTCTCCATCTCTTCCATCGTGGACTGATCATAACAAAGCGCGCGCTCAACTAAAAAGTTTGTAGTCGGTTATTGCGTTGCTGACTTGTAATCAGGTCAGTCCTTCGCGTGCTTTGCGGTCCTTTGCGTCTTTGCGCTGAGTATTGGGTATGAAGAAGCAAGACCGAATACTCAGCGCAAAGACGCAAAGGACCGCAAAGCACGCGGAAGTTATTAAGCAACGCAGAACTCGCCAACACGCTAATAGGCCGCAACAAAAAGTTTGTGCCTGGCACGATTCTGCTTGCGTTGGCTGGTGCGGTTGGCGTAAAAAGATGAATGAATCATCATTCAGTTTTTCGGTCCTGAGGTAACAAGGCGCGATGGCATCTGTCAGGCGGGGCTCCCAGTCTCAACGGAAGGCAAACGGCAAGACAAACGGCAAGGCAAACGGCAAGTACGAAGCGATCCTTCGATCCGCAATAAAAGTTTTCGCCAGCAGCGGGTTCTTCAACTCAAAGGTCGCAGATGTCGCTCGCGAAGCCGGGGTCGCCGACGGCACGGTTTATCTCTACTTCAAGAACAAGGACGACATACTCGTATCGATCTTCAACTACTACATGGAAGAGGCGCTCGCCGCAGGCAGGGCGAGCCTAGCCAAAACAGATGACCCCAGGGAGAAGTTGAGACGAATCGTTCATGCGCACCTGGAAAGCCTCGGCCGCGATCGTAATCTCGCCATCGTGTTTCAGGTCGAGCTGCGATCTTCGACAAAGTTCATGGAGCAGTTTTCTGCTACCAAGGTCTCTGAGTATCTCGAGCTGATTCGCGGCGTCCTTGAAGAAGGACAGCGGCACGGCGCGTTTCGATCCGCGCTAAACACAAAGGTCGCCGCCAAAATGTTGTTCGGCGCGCTCGACGAGATGGCAACGAACTGGGTGTTGAGTCGCAAGCGCTACAGCCTGGCTTCAACCGCTGAACCGTTGCTGGATGTTTTCTTGAATGGAATCGGAAGCGCGGTCAAAAAGTCGGCCCGCGCCAATTAGTCCAAAACGATTAGCAAAATAGGAGAGTGTAATGGGCGCCACGCCCAGAACCATAAACGAGGTCTTCAACTACGCGGTAGATATTTATCGCGAAACGGAATTCCTGCGTTTCAAATATGAGGAAGCGTGGCGCTCGCTGACCTATGGCGAAGTTGCGCGACGCGTCAGAGAGCTCGCTCTCGGCCTGCACACCCTCGGACTCAAGAGCGGGGATCGAGTCGCGATCTGGTCTGAGAATCGGCCGGAGTGGAATCTTGCTGACCTTGCCACGCTGGCGATCGGCGCGGTCGATGTTCCAATCTATGCGACTCAGGCGCATACGCAGGTCGAATACATACTCGCGGATTCGGCTTCCAGAGCCATTTTCGTGTCATCTCGGTTTTTGGAAACCGCGCTCTCAATGAAGCGCCGCCTGCCGGGATTGGAATACATTATCCTGCTCGACTCGACAGATACCAAACCGGACTCGGTCATGACAGTCGGGGAACTGGTCGAGAAGGGCCGCATCTCATATGGAGAACAGCCCGGCCTTTACGAGAGCCTTTGGCAGACCGCGAAAAGTGAGGATCTGGCTACGATTCTTTACACCTCCGGATCGACCGGCGAACCAAAAGGCGTAATGCTTACTCACAAGAATCTGACCGCGAATGTGCTGAACAGCGCTCGTTGGCTTCAATTCGATGGCCGGCACGAGGTCGCGCTGACGTACTTGCCGTTTACTCACATATTCGAGCGCGCAGTTTGGTATCTCTACGCTCATCTGGGAGCGACGGTCGCATATGCCGAGAGCATCGACACCGTAGCGAAGAATCTGCTTGAAGTTCGCCCGACCGCGATGACCAGCGTGCCGCGGATGTTCGAGAAGATTTATACGAAGATAGTCGAGCGCGGGCTGTCCGCCGGGTTTCCCAAACGTCAGATCTTTCTTTGGTCATTGTCGATCGGAAGACGATGGGCTGAGCGCAAAGACATAGGCAAACGGGTGGGCCTCTTGCTTTTGCTCGCACACAAGGTTGCGGATGCTCTTGTTTTTAATAAGTGGCGCGCCGCGCTTGGAGGCAATATCCGGACGCTGATATCGGGCGGCGCGCCGTTGGCGCCGGAGATCGCGTATCAGTTTCTAGCGGCGGGCATGCCGATTCTACAGGGCTACGGCTTGACCGAGACTTCGCCGTCCGTCTCTTGCAATACGGAAAAGCGAAACCGCATCGGCACAGTTGGGCCGGTGATGGATGGCGTCACTGTTCGCATAGCTTCAGACGGCGAGATTCTGGTTAAGGGCGACACCGTGATGAAGGGCTATAGCCGCGTCGAAGACAATGAGGAAGCTTTCACGTCTGATGGTTGGTTTCGCACCGGGGACATCGGGCACATCGACGCCGACGGCTTTCTCGTGATCACCGACCGCAAAAAAGACCTGATCAAGACAAGCGGTGGAAAGTACATCGCGCCGCAGATGATCGAAAGCCTGATCAAGTCGAGCCGCTTCGTCTCTCAGGTGGTGGTGGTGGGCAACGCGCGCAAGTTCGCTTCTGCGCTGATCGTCCCCAACGTGGAACTGCTGCGCGGATACGCGCGGCTGAAAGGCATCGAGTATGATGGAGACCGCGAACTCCTGGACGATCATCGAATCATCAATCTAATCGAGCGCCAGGTCGACAAATACACTAGCGACCTGGCTCGATTTGAAAAGGTAAAGAAAGTAGCTCTGCTCGAGAACGAATTCACCACCGAGTCAGGTGAGCTTACGCCCACGCTCAAGCCTCGGCGGAGCGTGATCGAAAAAAAGTACGCGGCCGTAATCGACCGGTTGTATGAAGAGCAAAGTTCTAAAGTGGTAGCGGTCTGAGACATGTAGGTGCGGCCGGGTCTGTCCCATGTAGGGGCGGCCCTCCGTGGCCGCCCCAGAGTGAAACGGTTTTCCCGGTCATCGATCAGGGGCGGCCACGGAGGGCCGCCCCTACATGGGACGGAAGGAGACGGACAATAACACAGAAGGAGACGGACAATGACACAGAAGGAGACGGACAGTGACACAGAAGGAGACGGACAGTGAGTTATAGGATTAATAAGGTTGCGGTGCTCGGTTCGGGCACGATGGGCGCGCAGATAGCGGCTCATTGCGCAAACGCGGGGCTTGAAGTGTTGCTGTTGGACATAGCACCTACTGAACTGACGAAGCAGGAAGAAGCGCGCGGTCTGAGCCTTGAAACCAAGGCGGTCAGAAACCGAATCGTCAATGCCGGGCTCGATGCGGCAAAAAAGATAAAACCGGCCGCGTTCTTTTCACCACGCGTGACGAGCCTCATCAGCACCGGGAACTTCGATGACGATCTTGAAAAGCTCTCGTCCGTCGATTGGGTCATCGAAGCGGTCATTGAAAAGCTGGAGGTCAAGCGGGATTTGTTCTCACGCGTCGATCGCATTCGTAAAACCGGAACCATCGTAAGCTCGAACACATCCGGAATTCCCATAAGGGCGATGTCCGAGGGAATGTCCGAAGACTTTCGCAAGCATTTTCTGGGAACACATTTTTTCAACCCGCCGCGCTATCTGAAACTGCTCGAAGTCATTCCCACCGCGGAAACGCTAAAGGAAGTCGTCAGCTACATCGCCGACTTCTGTGATCGCAAGCTTGGAAAGGGAATCGTCTTTGCCAAAGACACGCCGAACTTCATCGCCAATCGCATCGCGACTTTCAGCTCCTTGAATGCGGTTCGAGTGATGATGGAGGGAGGTTACTCGATCGAAGAAGTCGACGCGATGACCGGCCCAATCGTCGGGCGGCCGAAGTCGGCTTCATTCAGGACCACCGACATAGTCGGTCTCGATACGGCGCTCTATGTCGCCGAAAATCTTTATCAGGCAGTCCCGAATGACGAGCGCCGCGACGTGCTTGTCGCTCCGGATTTCATGCGCGAGATGGTCAAGCGCGGTTGGACGGGTAACAAAGCCGGACAGGGCTTCTACAAGAAGCAACGCGGTGAGGGCGGCAAAACTGAGTACGCCGTTTTCGACTACAAGACTCTCGAGTACAAGCCCGCTGAGAAAGTTCGTTTCCCGTCGATCGATGCAGCAAAAACCAACGAGAATACAGCGGACCGAATTCGCGCTTTGATCTATGGCAAGGATCGAGTCGGCGAGTTCCTGTGGAAGACCACCAGCGCGAATCTGATCTACACCGCGAATCGAATTCCGGAGATCGCCGACGACATCGTCAACATCGACAACGCGGTGAAGTGGGGATTCAATCACGAGCTTGGCACTTTCGAACTGTGGGACGTGATTGGCGTAGAGAAATCCGTCGCGAAGATGAGGGAAGAAGGACAACAGATCCCGCCGCTTGTTCAGAAGCTGCTGGACTCAGGCAAGAAGAGTTTCTACGAGTATCGCGAAGGCCGGACCTTCTACTTTGATTTCGCGTTCGGCGATTACGAGGAAGTTGCTTCGCGAGCCGGCGTTACGATTCTGAAGTCTCTCAAAGATCAAAGCAAAGTTATCAAGAAAAACGCGTCGGCATCGTTGATCGATCTGGGCGACGGCGTTGCGTGTCTCGAGTTTCATTCGAAGATGAACGCGATCGGCGCCGACACGATCTCGATGATGAACTACTCGGTGAAGGAAACAGGTGAAAACTACGAAGCGTTGGTGATTGGGAACCAGGCCGAAAACTTCTCGGTCGGCGCAAACATCATGTTGTTGCTGCTCGGCATTCAAGAGGGCGAGTGGGACGAGATCGGCATGTCCGTTCGCCAGTTTCAAAACGCGAATATGAATTTGCGCTATTCGGCGAAGCCGGTCGTAGTGGCGCCGCAAGGAATGGCGCTCGGCGGCGGGTGTGAGATTACGATGCACGGCGACAAAGCGCGCGCGGCGGCCGAAGCTTACATTGGCCTCGTGGAAGTCGGAGTCGGCTTGATACCCGGCGGCGGCGGCGTAAAAGAACTCGTCTTGCGCGCAGTGGAAGACACGTCGCCTGACGAAGACCTGTTCAACCGCATCAAGAACGTTTCGCAGACGATTGCGATGGCTCGCGTGTCAACGTCTGCGGTCGAAGCCCGCGAGCTTGGGTTCTTGCGTGAGAGCGATCACATAACTATGAATCGCGACCGGTTGATCGAAGACGCTAAGCAGACCGCTCTTGCGATGGTGCGCGAGGGCTACGGGCAGCCGCACCCGAGAACTGACATTCCGGTGCTTGGAGAGCCGGCGCTTGCGACGATCAAGCTTGCGATTCACATGATGGTTCGAGGCGGCTTCATCAGCGAGTACGACGCTCACGTAGCGAAGAAGCTGGCTTACATAATCACCGGCGGCGATTTGTCACATAAGACGCTCGTGTCTGAGCAGTACTTGCTGGATCTCGAGCGCGAGGCCTTTGTTTCGTTGTGCGGAGAGAAGAAGACTCAAGAGCGAATTCAACATATGCTGAAGACGGGAAAACCGCTTAGGAACTGAGGATCGAGAATTAACGAATTGAAGATCGAGGATAGAATCGGCGATCGAGCGATTGCCATCCATAACTCCGTTGGGAGTTGACGAGAGTTTGGACATTATCCCCGAAGGGGATTCGTCTTCCAGCCCAGGGTTGCTGTACTCGGCTACCCTGGGAACGCGGCGGCCGAGTCGATCAACCCCAACGGGGTTGTGGCCTACGTAATTGGCCAAGTGGCTTAGATCGTCTCGAATCGTCATGGGCTAGTGACTTCATTGCGTCTTTCACACAGAGCAATGCCACAACCCCGTTGGTTTGGTGAACTCGCCCGCAGCGTTTCCCAAGGTAGCTGAGTACAGCAACCTTGGGCTCTGGGCCGCAACCACTTCGTGGTTGAATCTGAGCCGCAAGAATGAATTGCATGGTGGAACGAAAAGAAAGAACGCCGCAGGAAATAGCATCGCTTCCACACGTCGTGTCCGTGCGTGCGTTGGAGGATTACGAGGTGGAAGTTACCTTCGAGAACGGCGAGCGCCGCATCTTCGACGTGAAACCCTATATGACACACGGAGTCTTTACGCGACTGAAAGATCGCTCCCTTTTCGAGGCAGTTCGAGTTGTTGCCGGGTCAATCGAGTGGCCGGGTGAAATTGACCTGAGCTATGAGACCCTTTATATCCAAGGTCAGCCTATTTCGGAACCGGGTAATAAAAGTCGCACGAGGTCTGGTAACAAGACGCGAGATACGGGCGGAGGTGTTGATCGATTAGTGAATGACAAGCGAAGCCATTACAACTCATCATCGAGACCATCGATATCGACGGAAGAGGGTTTGGATATCGCGAACAAAATGGTAAGGACGGCTGATGAGAATAGCGTCAACTGCGCTCTATGTGGTGGGCTTGCGATGCACATATACGGATTCACTCGAGCGACAGTTGATGTCGACTTTATCGCGACTGCCAGATTGCCTCTTCAAGCGGCACGAGAATTAGAGATGGGTGGCGATGCTTACAACATACGATCCGACGAACAAAAAGAAATTGAAGTAGACTGGATCGTTCGCGATGACGATAAGAAAGAAGTGTATGAAGCGGCACTCGCCGGAGCAGTCTCAACCGAAAAAGGATTGCCCATCATTACGCCTGAATGGATGGTGATTCTGAAATATCTCGCTGGTCGCGGGAAGGATCAAATCGATTTGATGTGGTTACTCAGAGAAAAGGGATTGGTCGATCGCGAGCTGGTCAAGCAACACATCAGCAATCTTTTTGGCAGATACGCGTTCTGGCCGCTTGCGGATATGGATAATTTGTTTCTTGAAGCTGATTTGATGAAGGCACGAGATCAAAACAGAGAGTGACAACCATGCTCGCGCTCGTCTTACAATCGCCTGGCTTGAAGATTGAATGGAGACTAACAAATGAAAGAAGCAGTAATCGTCACATCACTCAGAACAGCAGTCGGCAAGGCGCCGCGCGGTACTCTCAAGGACACAAGGCCCGATGACATGGCCGGTGCGGTAATCAAAGCCGCAGTCGAGCGCACTCACGGACTCGACCCGGCGATGATCGAAGACGTCATCCTGGGATGCGCGATGCCTGAAGCAGAGCAGGGAATGAATGTCGCTCGGCAGGCTTCGTGGATCGCAGGCGTCCCGAAGGAAGCTTCGGCAGTCACGATCAATCGGTTCTGTTCGTCCGGGCTCCAGGCGATCGCGTTCGCCGCTGAACGAATCATGGCCGGTTGGGCCGATTGTATCGTCGCCGGAGGAACCGAAACGATGAGCCTCGTTCCGATGGGCGGGCACAAGATCGTGCCTAACCCGGGGCTGGTCGAGAATTGGCCCGACTACTATTTGAGCATGGGACTCACTGCCGAAAACCTTGCGAAGAAGTATTCGATCTCACGCGAAGAAGCAGACGAGTTCTCGTTGCGCAGCCATCAGAAAGCGCTGGCGGCTATAAGCGAAGGCAGGTTCAAGGACGAGATCGTGCCGCTTTCGGTGAAGACTGTCGAGCTCGATGCGAAGGGCAAGCGGGTCGTGAAAGAAGGCGTCTTCGATACCGATGAAGGCCCGCGACGAGACACTTCGATGGAAGGGCTCGCGAAACTCAGACCTGCGTTTCACGCGCGAGGCACAGTGACCGCCGGAAACTCTTCGCAGATGTCTGACGGCGCGGCTGCGGCGGTAGTGATGTCGGCGGATCGCGCCCGCGAGATCGGAGCTAAACCAATAGCCAGGCTCGTTGCATTTGCAACTGCCGGAGTCGATCCCGACTACATGGGCATCGGGCCGGTTGCTGCGATACCGAAAGCGTTGAAGATCGCCGGGCTGACGCTCGATCAAATCGACTTGATCGAGTTGAACGAGGCGTTCGCGGCTCAGGCTCTTTCGGTTGTGAAGGAGCTTGGGATCAATCAGGACAAGCTGAATGTGAACGGCGGCGCGGTTGCGATGGGCCATCCGCTCGGCTGCACGGGCGCGAAACTCACGGCTACTTTGTTGCACGAAATGCAACGCCGTGGCTCGCGCTACGGGATGGTGACGATGTGTGTAGGCGGCGGCATGGGCGCTGCGGGAATTTTTGAGTTAATGAATTGACCTGTAGGGGCGGCCCTCCGTGGCCGCCCCAGCTTTCAAGGTGACAGACCTCGTTTGACACGACTCTGGGGCGGCCACGGAGGGCCGCCCCTACAAGGAGACTAATTAATATGTCCAGCGCTGTAGAAACAAAGAAAGTAATCAAAGGCGGAAGCTTCATTCTTGAAGACCACGACCCAAGCGCGGTCTTCACCCCCGATGATCTCAGCGACGAGCACTTGATGATCGCGCAAACCGCGCGCGAATTCACCGAGAAGGAAGTGATGCCGCTCGATGCCGAGATCGAATCCAAAGACTACGAGCTTACTCGAGCTTTATTGAGAAAAGCCGGAGAGCTTGGCCTCTTGTCGATCGACATCCCCGAGAAGTACGGCGGAATGGGACTCGACCTTCTCAGCTCGCTAGTCGCCTCTGAAGCGATGTCGGGTCAGGCGTCATTCTCGGGATCGATTGGCGCGCACACCACCATCGGCACGCTTCCGATCGTCTACTTCGGAACGGAAGATCAGAAGAAGCAATATCTGCCGAAGCTCGCGACCGCGGAGTTGGTGGGCGCTTACGCCTTGACCGAATCGGGCTCAGGTTCGGACGCGCTTGGAGCAAAGACGAAAGCCGTTCTGTCCGAAGACGGGAAGCACTACGTGCTCAACGGCCAGAAGATGTGGATCACGAACGCGGGCTTCGGCGATGTCTTCACGGTGTTCGCCAAAGTCGACGGCGAGAAGTTCACCGCTTTCATCGTAGAGCGGAGTTTCCCGGGAGTATCGATCGCAAAAGAAGAGCACAAGATGGGGCTGCAAGGTTCTTCGACGTGCGCGGTCAACCTCGAACAGGCGCAGGTGCCGGCTGAGAACGTGTTGGGCGAAATCGGCAAGGGCCACAAGATCGCCTTCAACATTCTGAACATCGGAAGGCTGAAGCTGGGTGTAAGCACGATCACCGGGTCGAAGCGACTGACCACGATAGCTACTGACTACGCCAAGCAGCGTTTTCAGTTTGGAGTTCCGATCGCGTCATTCGGCCTGATCAAGCATAAGCTCGCCGAGATGGCGATTAGGACTTACGTTGCCGATTGCATGACCTATCGCACGGTCGGCATGATCGAAGACTCGCTGGCGACGATCGATCGAGATAATCCCGAGCAGATGCTCAAGGCAATCGAGGACTACGCGGTCGAGTGCTCGATCATAAAAGTAGTCGGCAGCGAGACGCTCGATTACGTTTCGGACGAAGCGGTTCAGGTCTTCGGTGGCAACGGCTACTCGAAGGATTATCCCGTCGAGCGAGCTTATCGCGATGCGCGAATCAGCCGCATCTACGAAGGGACGAACGAAATCAACCGGCTTATCATTTCGGGACAGATTCTTCGGCGCGCGACGAAGGGCGAGCTTGCCCTGTTCCCGGCGGCCAAGAAGCTGCAGGAAGAGATGCTGTCGCCGTCCTTACCCGAAGAGCCGGCCGAGGGAGTGTTCTCGCAAGAGCGTGTTGCGCTTGGAAACGCCAAGAAGGCTGCGGTCGCCGTGCTTGGGTCCGCGGCGCTGAAGTATCGCGATAAGGTGTCGGAGCAGCAGGAAGTGCTTGCGGCGGCCAGCGACATCATCATGGAAATCTACGGTATGGAGAGCGCGATCCTTCGTACCGAGAAGTTCGTCGCCGGCCGTGGTGAAGCTGCTTGCGCCAACCACATCGACGCGACTCGCGTGTTCGTCAGCGATGCAATTCAACGAGTCGAACATCAGGCGAAGACTGCGCTCGCCGCGATGTCCGAAGGTGATGAGTTGCGAACGATGCTGGCTGTGCTTCGGCGTTATATGAAGTACACGCCGGCTAACACGGTTGCGGCTCGCCGTCGAATCGCGGACTCGATCATCGAAGCCGGGAAGTACAATCTCTAGTCAGTAGTCCGTGGTCCGTAGTCAGTAGTCAGTGGTTGAATTTGACGGGCGGTTTTCGGTTTTACTACGGACTACGGACTACTGACCACGGACTATCTTCATGAAATTTCACCGCATCATTGTGCCGACTCCGTTCTATGTCGGCCCCGTCAATGTTTACCTGATCGAAGAGGACCCTCTCACGCTCATCGACGCGGGGCCGCGCGACGACGCTTCGCTTGAAGGGCTGAGGTCTGGACTGAGCCGGCTAGGTCACAAGTTCTCCGACATCAAGCGGATCATCATTTCTCACGCACACGCGGATCATTACGGCCTGGCTCAACTGATCGTCGAAGAGTCGGGCGCAGCAGTCTACATTCACGAGTGGGACGCTCCCGCTGTTTCGGCCGAGATGGATTACCGAAGTTATCGCGCGCTGCTGACCTTAGCCGGTGTTCCGAAAGAAACGATCGATCATATGGAAGCGGGCTACGAAAAGTTCCGCGGCTTCGCCTATCCGCTTGCTCGCGTTGAGACGCTAAAAGATGAAGACGAGATTCTCTTTGATCACGAGAGCCTGACCGTCGTTCACACGCCAGGGCACACCCCAGGATCGATCTGCCTGGTTCGGACGAGCAACCGCATGGTGTTCGCTTCGGACACGGTGCTGAAGTCTATTACTCCAAATCCCGTGCTGAGTCCCGACCCGATTGACCAAACAAGGCGGTTTCAGTCACTCGGCGAATATCTGGTGTCGTTAGCGCGCATCCGCGCGCTGGCTCCAACGGTGTTGAAGGGCGGACACGGTGAAGACGTGACGGACTACGACGAGCACTTTCATCGGTTGTATCGGTTCACGAAAGAACGGCAATCGAAACTGGTGGCTTTGCTTCCAAAGAACGGGGCGACAGCGTGGGAGGCTTCAATATTGTTGTTCCCGAACGCACACGGTTATCACCGGTTCCTCGCGCTGTCGGAAACGGTAGCTCATCTCGATTATGCGGTGGCTGAGCGCAGGGTTGTGATTGAAAGGACAGGTGAGAGCGAGAACTATCTTTTGCCGTAACCAACACTATGACGACCATCAGCTCTAGCCAGAGTTACACTGATGCGATCGTAGCGTTCGTGGATATCCTCGGATTTCGCTCGATGTTAGAGACTCGCTCTGCTCATGAAATACAGAGAATTCTTCTATTACTGCAGCACGTCGCGGATGAATATTTGGGTGAGGTTGAGCCTCCGCTTACGTCCGCATATTTTCGGACTGTGTGATTCGTATTGCTCGCCAAGATGAACCCGGCGCCTTGTTCTGGGAGGTGAACGCGCTTCGCCTTGCGCAGATCGAGATGGCTGCGCAGGGGTGTTTTTGAGAGGGGGCATAACCTTTGGCCAAGTATATTGGGACGATACTACGGTTTTCGGCCCCGGAATAGTCGATGCCTACCAAACTGAGTCCAACTTTGCAGTATTCCCGCGCATCGTCGTTGGGCCTACGGTTCTTCACGCGATTCTAAAGGGGCAAATACTTCCGTACCACGATCTTGATGAGGAGCTCGCATACCTGCGAACCATGATATCTCAAGCCGAAGATGGCGTTTGGTTCATTGATTACTTACGAGACGCACACCGAGAGATGGATGAGCCCGACATGTACAGCGATCTTTTGGAACGGCACAAGCGCGGTATTCTGACTGCTCAGCAACTCGACGACACTGGTCGCTTGTCATCTCTGGCGATGAAGGTGAGTTGGCTTGCCCGATATCACAACAATACTATCGGAACGATTTCTGATTCCTACCTCTCTGAGATGGGCTACGCGCGTGATTCGCTCTCGATCAGTGTCGACGAGGTGTCCACACTAATCGACCTACCGGCGCCAATTGAGTTATGAATTACATTGCCAGTTTTCCGAGAAATGCGCGACGGCGCGGACGGTTAAACTGAACTGCAGCCGACCGCTTGCCAGTCTTTCTGCTACATGTAATTATCAGGCATTCGAGGGGTATTATGAAATTCAACATTACAATCGACCGAGACGAGGATGGTGTTTGGATCAGTGAGTGTCCATCTATTCCCGGTTGTGTAAGTCAGGGAAAGACCAAGGAAGAAGCTATTGAGAATATTAAGGACGCAATCGCCTTGTGTCTCGATGTGAGAGCGGAGAAGGGGCTGCCCTTGACCATCGAGACGCAGCAAGTCGAGGTCGCGGCATAATGGCTTTACGTCCGGTCTTGAACGGACAGGAAGTGGTGCGCGTCTTTGAGTCCTTTGGTTGGAGCGTCGCACGCCAGAAAAGTAGTCACATCATCATGACCAAAGAGGGTGAAACCGCTACGCTCTCGATTCCAAATCACAAAGAAGTAGGAGAGGCACTCTGCGGAGCCTGATCCGCGCCGCAAATCTCACCGTGGATGAGTTCGTCGAAGCGATTTGAGATCACGCCTCGTGATCTGCAGGATTGATCCACTCCGCTCGCTGCAATATAATCGCCGCCGAATGTCAGGCCATCCCTCGCAGTTCAATCTACTCGATTACTTTCTCGGAGAAGCGACGCTTAGTAAGGTTGGTAACCTTCCCGCCATCAAGTTTCGAGACAAACAAATCACGTACGGCCAGCTTCGTGCGGAAGTCGATCGCTGGGCGCAGAAGCTGGTTAACTGCGACGTTAGCGAGGGAGATCGCGTAGCTCTGTTACTCTACGACTCGCCGGAATTCACAGCGTGCCTTTTGGCAATCGTTTCACTTGGCGCCATCGCCGTCCCGATCAATACATTTTTACCTGAGCACGACGTTGCGTTCATACTGTCGGACTCGGGCGCGCGGCTATTGGTCGTCGAAAGTGACGTTCAAGACCACCTTCGGCTCATTCTCGAGCCTGAGAATCCTTGCACTATTCTAAAGCTGGATACGCAAGCGCGATCGGTTCACGTTGACGAAGCCGATTCGGGGTCGAGCATATCAGCGGCGCACGCGAACACGGGTTCGGTGGCCGCTACTCGCGAGACTCCTGCTTTTTTACTGTACACGTCCGGCAGCACTGGAACTCCAAAAGGCGTGTTGCATCTACACCGCTCGATGCCGTTCACCGTGGACAGCTACGCGAATAGTGTCCTTCGTCTCACGAGTGAAGATCGGGTCTTCTCGTCATCGCGAATGTTCTTTGCATACGGGCTTGGCAATAGCCTGACGTTTCCGCTTGCCGCCGGAGCGACGGTGTTGCTTGAACCCGAGCGAATGAATGCTGAACGCCTCGCGACGTTTATGAGAGAGGAGAAGCCAACCGTCTTCTTCGGAGTGCCGGCTGTATATCTTTCGCTCCTCGACTATCGATCAAGAGGCGGCAGCGTTGATTTCTCAAGCGTACGCTTGTGCGTGTCAGCCGGCGAGGCTCTGCCTTCAAAGATTTTTGAGAATTGGCAGAACGAGTTCGGGCTCACGATTCTTGACGGCATCGGCTCGACCGAGATGCTGCACATCTTTATCTCTAACCGAGAAGGGAACTCACGCGCCGGTTCGAGCGGGATAGTTGTGGACGGCTACGATGCGAGGCTTGTTAATGATGCGGGTGAGGACGTCGAGGCGGATGAGTTAGGCAATCTCTGCGTACGAGGAGGAAGCGCGACCGCAGGCTATTGGAATCGGTCCGAGCTTACTGATTCGACCATCGTCGACGGCTGGGTTCGCACAGGAGATATCTACCGCCGTGACGCCGACGGGTTCTTCTATCACATCGGACGTTCGGATGACTGTTTCAAAGTGCATGGGCTTTGGGTCTCGCCGGTTGAAGTCGAATCGGTGCTCGTTTCTCACGAGGCGGTCTCCGAAGCTGCGGTCGTTTGCGCAATCGACACAAGTGGTTTGGCAACCGCGTGGGCCTACGTGGTCATCCGACAGGGTGAGCGCCGCGATGTTTCGGGGAAAGCGCTCGAGGATGAGTTACGCGAATTCGCATGCTCCAGGCTTCCGCAATACAAGGTACCTGCGCAAATCCGGTTCATCGACGAGATGCCTCGGACTTCGACTGGAAAGATTCAACGGTACAAACTGAGAGTAGGAAGCGAGCACACGACCGGAGGAATGGATGACAAAGAGAAGTAAGCTTGCGAGCGCTGTTGCGCTTTCTTTCCTGGCTGCGACACTCGGCACCGTAGCGTTTGCACAGCAAGGCTGGGCGCGCCTGCAAACGATCAAGGCCGGTGCGACAGATGCCGGCATAAACTCGGTCTACTACGATGGTGATGATATCTGGGTTGTAGGCGCACATGGTTTGATATCCAGATCGCACGACGACGGACAAACCTTCGTGGAGATGAACCAGGGAGTTGATACCGGGCTCAACGATGTCTGGGTGAGAAAGGACAAGATCTGCATCGTCGGCGACGGCGGCACAATTCTGAGAAGTACGGATGGCGGCCGGAGTTTCGTCAAGATCCTGCGATCTGCTCGGCGAGGATCGCCCGGCGCCTCGGGCGACCTTGATCTTTATTCGGTTCAGTTCGCCGATGACAATCATATTTACATCGTCGGAGACCATGGACTGATACTGGAATCAACCGATGGAGGCACGTCGTGGCGCGAGCAGCACAGCGGCACCGAAGCGCAACTTTTTCATTTGAGCTTTAGGGGTGAACGCGGCTGGATTGTCGGCACCGGCGGAGTGATT
>Ga0134124_10001271_pt1 | contig 20207 bp, 20 predicted proteins | sample KB304_FD_96880 | JGI IMG/M metagenome (GOLD analysis project Ga0134124, IMG submission 96880) | Terrestrial soil microbial communities without Nitrogen fertilizer from Kellogg Biological Station, Michigan, USA - KB3-0-4 | ecosystem: Environmental > Terrestrial > Soil > Unclassified ... | reverse complement strand
CTCCTGAACTACCTTCACATTCTCACCATTCGCAATCAACATCGTCGAATAAGTGTGGCGAAATGTGTGCCAGCCGATCCTTCTCGTAATGCCGGCGCGCAATGCAGCCGGCCGAATTCGTTTCACCATCCGGATATTCCTCAAGCGTTCCGATCACGACGTTTTTACGTACTCGCTTACCCGATCGATCAGTTTCACGCCATAGATATTCCCCAAGCGGGTGGTCCAGCTTTTCGTTTCATAGACCTCAAATGACCATATTGGTGCCGTAGGTTCATTGTCGTTTCCTCCTGACTTGTCCTGGTTGTTTCTTTTAGGCTGCTTTGTGAGTGGGTGGCGAGTCCACCCTATCGTTTGCATGAGTGAAGTGAGTGGTGGCGGGATTCCACTGAGAAACTTTGCGCATTTGGGTACATTTCAACTTTGGGTTTACAAACAGGCAATTAATGATTGACTTCCGTGGCCCACAGGATTAATCTTCCCGACCATCGAACGATGGCTGAACCCCCGAAGGACGTGATGGTCCTTGCCATCCGAGTTATTTGAAGCATTCCACGCGCATTCTTTCGCAATTCCCCCGTTACTGCAATAACTGCCCGCTCCTCGTCACTGCGTCCGGCGCCTTTCTTTGACACCTTGATAACCAATGTCGATCTATTTTCAAATTTATTTGCACTCAAACTCGTCATAGGAGCTGTTCATGAGAAGTTCAATCCACTTAACTCGAAGCGTCTACGCAGGTTTGTAGAAGCTTAGTCTCCAATTTTGCCTTCGCGTTCGTTCGGTTAGGACCTCGCTAACCGAAACTCTACGCCAATGACCATCGACCGCGCGTTATTGCTCGGCGCCACCCACTGCACTCGCCAACTCGAAGCGATACTCGAAGCTCGCTTCACAGTCGAGGTCCACCCGCTGGAAGATCGTGGCCCATCGATCACGAATCGCGAATTGCAGAAGTTGATTCAGCGCTTCAATCCGGAGGTGCTCTTCACCGTCATTCCCGACTCGTTCACGCAGACAATGTCGCTGTTGAAAGCCGCGCACCAGGTCGCCAACAACATTCCCCTCATCGTCGTGCTCGAAAGTTGCGAGCCCGATCAGGTAGTGGAGTTGCTCGAGAACGGCGCCGCCGATTTTGTTAATTCTCCGTTGCGCCCCGCGGAAGTGTTGTCTCGCGCCCTGAAGTCGATCAAGTTGCCGGAGAACACTTCGCGGGCAAGAGTCCTCAACGGCTCGCAGTTTGGCTGCAAGAAAATACTCGGCAAGAGTCCCGTCTTTCTGGACCAACTGCGCCGCATTCCAATGATCGCGAAGTGCGACGCCAACGTCCTCATCGCGGGGGAAACGGGAACCGGCAAGGAACTCTACGCGCGCGCGATTCATTACGGCAGCTCACGCGAAGGCCGCCCGTTCATGCCCGTCAACTGCGGCGCGATTCCCGCGGAACTGGTCGAGAACGAACTGTTTGGTCATGAGCGCGGCGCGTTCACGAGCGCCGCGACTTTGCAGGTCGGACTAATCGAAGAAGCCAACGGCGGCACATTGTTCCTCGACGAGATCGATTGCCTGCCGGTATTCGCGCAAGTGAAGTTGTTACGTTTTCTTCAGGAAAAAGAGTATCGGCCGCTGGGCTCGACCAAGATTCGCCGCGCCGACGTGCGCATCGTTGCGGCCAGCAATCTCAACCTCGAAGAAGCAGTCGCGAACGGCAAGGTGCGACAAGATCTTTATTACCGGCTGAACATCATCTCGCTAATCCTGCCGCCGCTGCGCGAGCGACGAGAAGACATTCCTTTGCTGGCTCGTCATTTTCTCGATCGCTACGCAAGTGAGTTAGACAAAGAGGTCAGCGAATTTTCACCGGAAGCTTTGCAGTTGCTGTCGGTGCATCACTGGCCCGGCAACGTTCGCGAGCTGGAGCACGTGATCGAACGAGCGGTCGTGCTGTGTGAGGGTTCAGTGCTGCAGCCGCACGATCTTGTAGTTTCGACGCCGGCCGTGCGCAACAACGGGCAGGAGTCGTTGCAGGAAGCGAAAGCGAAGGAGATTGCGCGTTTCGAGCGCGACTACATTCAGGGACTGCTCTCCGCCTGCAAAGGCAACATCACGCGCGCCGCGCAAGTGGCGAAGAAAAACCGTCGCGCTTTCTGGCAGTTAATTCAAAAACACCAGATCGACGTCGCCCGCTTCAAGACCAGCATGCACTAAACCCACCCACCCGCTACCGCAGGTGGTACTGACCTCTCGCTCACAGCAGGTCGCTAGTCTTTTGTCCTGTTGCCTGGACAAAAATATCCTGTTTATCTCTTCACCCAAGCGAAAACACTCACATTTCTCTTTGGCCTGTCAGTTGCCCCGCAGACTGCTCACCTAGAGTCGATGTAATGCATGAGCAGACACGATCACAGGTTGCGCGGGCCATATTGGATTACTTCCAAAAGCATCCTGACGCCCAAGACACGCTTTCGGGAATCGCGCATTGGTGGTTGACCGACGAGCAAGTGAAGGCGCGAACGGTGACCATCCAGTCAGCACTCGATGACCTGATCGCCAAAGGATTTGTGCTGGCCCAAAAAGGCAAGGATTCGCAAATTCGCTATCGCATGAATGAGCAGCGGTTCGACGACATTGAAGCACTGCTCGACCAAAAGGACTGACTGATGCCAGCTCCGGCAGAGACCGTCGCGAGCCGAGTAACACAGACGGCGGCCTACGCTAACAGTTGGGAGCATCTCGCCGACGAGTTGCAGCGACTCGATTTGCTTATCCGGTTGAAACTCGTGCGCCATCGCCGGAGACAGCCCGCAAGTCCGCTGGACCAGTTTCGCGGGCTGGTGGTGACGGAAATGGAAGTGGAATCGTTGCTGGCGGATGCCAGCGCGCCCAGTGACGACGACGAGTTTGATCAGAGTAGGACCGAAGAGATTGCGCTGGTCGCTATCCTGGCCGCGATCGAACAGCGAATCGCCGAACGACGCGCACTTAGCCAAAACAACGGCGCCCGGCTTTCGCTGGCGCACCTCGAAGCGCTCTTTCAACTCACGCCATTCCAACAGAACGTTCTGTTGTTAGCGCTGGCTCCGCAGTTAGACCGCAAGTACGAAAAGCTTTACGCCTATTTGCAGGACGATGTGACACGTAAAGCTCCGACAGTTGATCTGGCAATGAACCTCTTTCTCAACTCCACCGACCAGAGACTGGAGGCGCGCTCGGCCTTCGATCCCGGCGCGGCGTTGCTGCGGTTCAAACTGCTGCAGGTTCCAGAAAACGAAGCGGAAACAACGCCACTGCTGTCGCGCCAGCTCAAGCTGGACGATCGCATGGTTAACTTCTTTCTGGACGTTCAGCGCCCGGAAGCACGGCTCGATCGCCCCATGGCGTTGCTGCAGCAGAAGGCAGATCCGGCAGCACGAGTCTGCAGCGACAAGGACCAGCAGTTTGTTCGCGATTTCATCAAGTCGCGCTTCAGCGGCGCAGGCGATGGGAATCTCGTCGTTTACTGTCGTGGCGCTTGTCGAGCGGAGAAGGAAGCGTTTGCGGAAAGCATCGCGTCGGATCTGGGCCAGCGAGTTTTCGTTGCCGACCTGGTCCAGTTAACTGAAGGACCGCTCGCGTTCGAAGAAGCGCTGTGGCTTGCCGGGCGCGAAGCGTTACTCCAACCCGCCGTGCTTTGTCTTGAAAACTTCGACACTCTAAGTGGCGAAGATCTAAACAGCCAAACGCGGCTGAAATTGATCTTCGACGTCGCGAAAGCGTGTTGCCGTCAAGTTCTTCTTTTTGGCCGCCGCTCGTGGCAACCGCGCGGGCTCCTCAACGAGTCGATCTTTGTAGATCTCTACTTTCCGAATCCTGACGACAGCGATCGCAAGAAACTCTGGGAAGCGATCACGCCGGAACAATTCGCGGACGATGTCGACTTCGGTTCACTCGCCAGCAAGTTTCACTTCACGCGCGGCCAAATTCAGGATGCCTTCGTCGCGGCTGCCGATCTCGCGCGCTTGCGTACAGCGGCAGACGGCAAGATCTCGATGGACGATCTGGAAGCCGCGTGCCGCGCACAATCCAGCCAGAAACTCGCCGCACTCACGAAACACGTCACGCCGAAGTACACCTGGAAAGACATTGTGCTGCCCGAAAGCGTCCTGGCCCAACTGCGCGAGATCTGCCAGTGCGTCACTCATCGTTATCGCGTGCTCGGCGAATGGGGCTTCGGCCGGCGGCTGTCGCTCGGCAAAGGCGTCAATGCCTTGTTTGCCGGGCCATCGGGCACGGGCAAGACGATGGGTACCGAGATTATCGCGAACGAACTCGGCATGGACCTTTACAAAATTGACTTGTCAGGCGTCATCAGCAAGTACATCGGCGAAACCGAGAAGAACCTCGATCGCATCTTTGCGGCCGCCGAAGAGACCAGCGCGATCCTGTTTTTCGATGAAGCTGACGCGCTCTTCGGCAAGCGTTCCGAAGTGCGCGACTCGCACGATCGTTACGCCAACATCGAGATCTCCTATCTGCTGCAAAAGATGGAAGAGTACGAGGGACTGGCGATCCTCGCGACGAACCTGCGGCAAAACATGGACGACGCATTTTTGCGCCGCTTGCAGTTTGTAGTCGAGTTTCCGTTTCCCGACGAATATCACCGCAAGCAGATCTGGCAGGTGTTGTTTCCCGCCGAAGCGCCGCGCGACGAGATCGAGTTTGAGTTTCTCGCGGCCCAGTTTCGCTTCGCCGGCGGCAACATCAAGAACATTGTTTTGGGCGCCGCTTATCTCGCCGCCGCCGACGGCGGCCGCATCACGATGAACCACGTGATGCGCGCGACGTCGCGCGAGTGTCACAAGATCGGGCGCGTGTTCACGCACGACGATCGGGAGAAATTTTCCGAGGTGATCCAATGAACAGCGAAGTACGCGACGAGATCGCGGAGGGACTGCGTTACGTCCATTTTCGCGCCGATGCGAACACGAGCAAGCTCGTCGAAGTGGCGTCGTTCCTGTACGCCGCGATCGACCTGCTGAAAGAAAAAGGGCTGCTCGAGATCGATGAGCTCGATGAGCGTAAGAAGAAAGCCGCGTGCAACCTCGTCGAGAAATTCTCCGAGCGCGGCATGGGCGTGGTCTATCAAAAGCCGGAGATGGACAAGTACGCCTTTGAAGGTGGCGCGGGAATCGATTGCGAGAATCGCCTGGACGAGTGTCATGCCGCGTGTTGCAAGTTGCCGTTCGCGCTTTCGAAGCAGGACGTCGAAGAAGGAGTGGTGCGCTGGGATTTCTCACGCCCTTACGTGATCGCGCACGGGCCCGACGGTTATTGCCAGCATCTCGACGCCGAAAAGAAATGTTGTTCGGTCTATGGGCAACGGCCCGTGCCATGTCGCGGTTACGACTGCAGCAAGGACAAACGGATCTGGTTGGACTTCGAGCATCACGTGATCAACCCGCGAATCAACGATCCCGATTGGCCCAGAAACATAAAAGCCGAACCCGAATCGACCGATCAAAACTGAGATGCCACGAGCAGGAGCGAGACAAGTGCAACAGCAACAGCCGCAGCAAGCAGCAGTTGTGTCGCCCGCTGGGTCGCTCGAAACAAATTCCTCAGGTGAATTTTTCGATCTGCAGCGCGATGCCGGCAATCGAGTTGTGGCGGATTGGTTGAAGGCAGGAATCGGTGAACCTCAACCGCGAATACAAAGAAAATCCACCGGTGGTGAATCGCTTAGCCCCGCGGAAGAACAGCAGGCTGATAAAGCGGCCGAAGAAGTTACTAAGCCAATCGATGCCAAGCAGGCGAAATCGTTGATCGTTGAGGACGACGCGAAATCGCTGGACGCCGGGCAGATGAGAAAGAGCGAGTTCCTCGCTGATTTGCGCACTGCATCCGAGAACACTGCTGAAGAAGCGCTGAAGGGAACGATGTGGACGTCGATGGGTTGTCCCTACATCGACCGTTGGATCAGTCACTACGAAGGACAAACTGCTGAACACGTCGAACGCGCCGTTCAGAAATATACGCCGGAAGCTCGCGGCGCGAGCAGCGCCCACGACTACATCCCGGCCGTAACGAGTCGACTGCGACGCGGAATTAATCAGTGGCGAGAAACGGGTGAAGTACCGGCGGACGTGCCGGAAGAATTTACGGCCGGCGGAATGCCGGGCATGACCGCGGGTGCGTTGCTCGGCGGGCTGGTTGGTGGCGCACTGAGAGCCGTTGGCAGCGCTGTGTCCGGGTTGGTGAGCGGCGCGGGAAAGGCTTTGTCGGGGCTGGGCAAGATCTCGTTTAAGGAGCGCGAAGGCGGCGCGACCGAGCCCGATGATCCTGGCGAAATTCAGGCGCAACTCGGTTCCGGACACTCGCTCGACGGGAACTTGAAGACTCAGATGCAGACGGCTTACGGCGCTGACTTTTCGGACGTCCGCATTCACACGGACGGAAAGGCCCATGAACTCTCGGACAACCTCAACGCGCGGGCATTCACCATCGGCAACGACATCGCCTTTGGCAGCGGCGAATATCAGCCGGGCACGATCGTTGGCGACGCGCTGATTGCGCACGAACTGGCCCACGTGGTGCAGCAAGGCACGGGAAACTCCGGTGTGAGTCGCCAGGCCAAACAAGGACCAGCCGGCAGCGGCCTTGAAGAGGACGCTGATCTGGCGGCTGCCGGTGCAATGGTTTCAGTTTGGGGAGGAGCAAAAGCAAAGCCGCAACCGCGACGTCGCTCCGGTTTGCAATTGCAACGCTGCGGCGGCTCTAACAAAGCAGTCAAACAGGAAAAGAAACTTTCGGCAGAAGAAATCGCCCATAACCGCTTCCGCTCCGAAAAAGTTGCGACTCGCCAAACGAAGCTCGACAGCGCCAATACCACCTTACGCGCTCTCGGCGCCTGGGTAGCGACCGAACAGAAAAAACATGACCGTCCAGAGATCACCGCGGTGGAGGATATGGATCCGAAACTCCGCGACAGCGCAGGCCAGGCAGCAAAGGATCTTCAAATTATAGGCCCTACGTTTGAAACAAAGGGTCTTGATGCCGTAGTCGCGAAACTTGATGAGGCGGTCACGAATGCAAAGGGCGCGAAGAAGTACATAGGACACGAGGAACAGGAATTTCAAATGCAAATGCGCCTGCAACTAAATCGCGCCGGCGATTCTCTGGATGAGGCAGTAGCTGCACTTGAGAAGCAGAACGATTCCATCGACGGTTATGATCTTTGGCAGGAAATTGAAGGCGCGCGAGCCATTATCGAAAAAGCCAAAGGCAGCAAGGATCCCGGTGACGCAATTGATGAATTTGCCAAGAAGATCAAGGCCATTCACGACGAGATTCGCGCTCTCCAGGAGAAGTACAAGAGATACCCCGCCGCCATTGCACGCATTGCTTTCGTGGTCAAGTACTTTGTTGCCATCAACACTCCGGGTTTTGCCGGCCTTCCCTCAGCAGATGAGGCCAAGAAGTTCAAGGGAACTCTTACTGGAAGCCTGAGCGACGATTTCACCCTGGTCTTTGGTGGTGAAGGACCGAACTCCCCGTTTACGGTGTTCACCGCTTATGCCAATGTCCTCGACAAGCAACTCTCCGTGCTCGACAAGATGTCTGCCGCGGGCACACCTGCCAAGACCCCGATCCCGGCACAGGATGAGGTTGAGGCCTACTTCAAGAAGCTCGCGAAAGCACCGAATGACGAAGTACGCAAGGCGTACGAGGAGTACGCCCAGGGATTTTTCTACCATCGCATCGTTACCAACATGGAGGACATGGCCGCCACGGACGTGTCCGATCTCTATAAGCACAAGCTCTCCATTGCCGGCACTCGCGCCTTAGTTTGTTCGGGTTACGCGATCCTGGGTGCGGATCTGTTCAAGCTGGCCGGAGGCAGTGTCACACAGTTCATCAGCGCGGTGCGCGCGACAGATGCACAGATCCGCAGTAACTCGATCGATGAAGGCCACGCACTCGCGCAAATCAGCCGCCAGGGCAAGACATTCTTTGTCTCCAACCAATACACCTTCGATAAGGAGAAAGATGCGATGGATGTTGCGTGGGCGCATCCGGATGCTCCGATGACCAAAGCCACGGGAAACACCAACAATGCTGCTCTCGACGCTTTGAAAGAGAAGTTAAAGAAGAAAATGAAATGACTGAAGGCGAATAGCAAAGATTCGAGATGGAAGATCAAGACCAGGAAAAAATGATCAATGGGGAACGTTCGACGGCGAACGGCGGGCTTGAGCTGGCGACGTGGCTTTCGCCGTTCAATGCAGCGACGTTCATTTCTTTGCAAAACACTATCGGCAACCAGGCCTTGAACCTGTTGTTGCAAGGCGACGTGGCCCAAGCTTGCCAAAACGGCAACGGTCACCGTGATCAGGCGACGAAAGCGTTCATCATTGAGGACGACGCGCAGCAACTCGAACCTGGGCAAATGAGAAAGACAGAGTTTCTGGATCACTTGCAGGCGAGCGTATGCGGCGCGGCGGAAGAAGTGTTCAGCGGCACGATGTGGTCCGCGATGGGATGCCCATATATCGAGCGGTGGTTCGGCGCATACGCGGGACGGAGTGCTGAGCATTTGGAACGGGCTTTACGGAGACTCGGCGGCGAAGGAGCGCACATCACGAGCGCCAATGATTACGTTCCGATCATAACCGAACGCGTTCGACGCGGGCTGGCGCATTGGGCCGATACCGGAGAAGTGATCGCTGTGCCGGCGGAGGTTGCGGCAGAAGGAATGCGCGGCGTGCGTGCCAAGCGAAGTTCACTCAACGCGTTTCAGGTTTGCGGTTTCGCGGGCGTTGCTTTGGGCAGCGGCCTGGCATTCGGTCTCGCGGCGTATCTCGGGCTGTCTTACTGGGTCGTTAGCGCGGTCGTTCTTGCCGCAGTGGTTACGTTCCTTTCGCTGACTGTGTTGGTCCAAGCGTGGATCGGCCAGCAACGCCTGACCTATTACCGCTATTTCGTGGTCACGCTCGCGATGGTGGCGGCGCTGCTGCTTTTGTTGGGCCAATCGCTGTTGTCCTATCTCGACCTCGCTGTGCTCGGCATCGGCTTGTTTGTGGCTTGTGGCCGCATCGGTTGTTTTCTGATCGGTTGCTGTCATGGGCGGCCGCACAAGTGGGGTGTCAGGTATCGCAAAGAAAACGCCGCGCGAGACTTTCCGGAAGAACTCATCGGCGTTCGTCTGTTTCCGGTTCAAGCAGTGGAATCAATCTGGGTGCTTGGCGTTGTCGTGGTTGGTACGGCAGAGGTGCTTGGCGGCCGAGCCGCGGGAACGGCTTTGAGCACTTACGTCGTCGCGTATGCGTGGGGACGATTTTGTTTTGAGTTTCTGCGTCGAGATATGCGTCGTCACTATTTGTTAGGCGTGTCAGAGGCGCAATGGACTTCCGTGTTGCTGGCGTTGGCAGTCGGAGTGGCGGAGTTTTATGGAAAGCTTCCGGTTAGTTCCTGGCATTCATTCGCCGCATTCACCTTGCTGACCGCAACTGTGATCGTGAGCGTCGCCTATGCGACGACGCCCCGGTGGGAATTGGAACGAAGTAAATGATGCGTAAACACTCGAGGCGACCAGAAGAGACCGAAAAGAAGAAAACGCCGGCCGCACCAACGGCTCAGCGACAGGCTCCTCCGCGGTCGGATAACGGTTCTAACGATCTCTTGAGCTTGCAACAAACCGTGGGGAATCGCGCGGTCGAACAACTCATTCATGGCTCGACTAAACAACCGGCGAGTGATTCGAAGGCCATAGCCACCAAGAGCGTGAACTACAGCGATGAAGGCAATGGCCCAATCATCATGAAGGGATCGGAAAACGGAGGCGGAAGTAGCGGCGGCGGTGATGCCGTAGCGACCAAAGCTCCCGAGGCGAAGAAGAAGAAAGCCGGTGTCGACTCTTTCGACGTGAAGTGGTCTGAAAACCCGTCGACGACACCGAAGAACCCGAGACTCAGGCTGGAGTTCAAAGCCAAGTTCAAAGACGACGACGAGCACGATCCGGCGTTGGCGGAATTTCGCCAAAACGCCGGCGCAAGGCTCGAGGTTAAAGACGGTCCGGGAAAAGGACTGATTAACGACATCCCGATCAGGGACGACAACTACTCGCGCGCTGACGACGATTTCGGCCGCCCGAAGAGCGATGTCAATTTTTCGTCGAATGACAATCCAGGCGTAAGAGACGAGGCGGGCATCACCGGGGAATCCGATATCGATTTCGTCTTCACCGCGGAGCAAATGATTATCGACACGTCGCAGGGAAACAAGGTGCTGAAAAAGGTTGGTCCAAAAACCGGCAGAATCACCGGCAAGCATCCGCGGAAGTTCGACATACCAAGCAATTGCTGAACGCAGCTTTAGAGGCACTGATGCGTAAACACGCCAGGCGACAAAAGGAAACTGAGAGCAGGAAGCAGACGGCTATGCCGCGAGTCCAGCCAAAGGAAACGCCGCGGCCGGATGACACTCCCAATCAGTTTCTGGCCTTGCAGCAAACGCTTGGCAACCGCGCAGTCGAGCGACTCATAAGCCCGAGCGAAAAGAGCGTTGATGGAAAAGTTGAGAATCCCATTGGAGACATTGTCGAGAATAATCCGCAAGGCACGGGCAGCGCCGGATCGGGTGGCGGTGGAGTAGCGGAAAAGGCCCCCAAGAAAAAGACGGCGGGTGTTGATTCATTCGATGTGAAGTGGTCCGAGAATCCGCGATCGACGGCGACTAAACCAATGATCCGCCTCGATTACAAAGCGAAGTTTAAAGACGACGACGAACACGATCCCGCGTTGGCTGAGTTTCGCCAAAACGCGATGACGAAATACGAGATCAAAGACGGTCCACACAAGGGGAAAAAGGGCGATACCACCCCGTTGCACGACGACAACTACTCGCGCGCTGACGACGATTTAGGCCGCCCGCTAAGCGATGTCAACTTTTCGTCGAATGATAATCCGGGCTTTGTGACTGACATAGATAAAGACGATGACCTGGACTATGCGTTCACGGCTGAGCAAATGATCGTCGACATGTCGCAGGGAGAGAAGGTGGTGCAAAAGATTGGCCCAAAAACCGCAAGGATCACGGGAAAGCATCCGCGAAAGTTCGACATACCGAGCAATTGCTGAGCGCGGTTTTTGTAACAAGGGGAGAGAAGTTATGAGTGACGACAAAGAACAGATCGATCAAGTGCTGCAGCGGGTCGCCAACGGAGGGTTGAGCGCGCCGTCGAGCATGGTCCAATCAGGTTGGGAGATGACTCTGTCAACCGGCGACAAAGTTGCGCGTTCGACGCTGCAGGCCGAAGCCCAGCCGCTGATCCTATTGGGCGCGGCAGCGCTGCCGCATCTGCTGCCGTGGGTGATGAACGATGACCTCGCCACTCGTTACGTCGCGCTTTACGCGTTGGAGCAGATCACTGGCGAGAAGCCTTACGTTCCGTACTTCGATCAAGCCGACGAGGCAGGGAATCGTGAGAAGGCCGTCGCTGCCTGGCAAGCCTGGTACGACGCTAAAGACAAGTAGGAGGAATTTATGCCGACCGTAGAAGACGAACTGAAAGATCTCAAAGCCGCTCGCGACAAGCTTGATGCGGACATCGCCGCCGTAACCAAAACAATGAAAGACACCCAGTCGAAGTTAGGCGCCGCAAATAGTGAGCGCGCTTCACTGCAAACCAAAATCGGCGCGGCCGAAAAGAAGTTGGCAGATCTGAATGCGACCAAAAACGCCGGCCAAGCGCAACGAGACAAGATCGCCAAAGACCTGGCGGGCACGCAAAAAGTTTTCGACGACTTGCAGAAAAAACTCACGACGGAAGTTCCCGCCGATCGCCGCACCGCTATCGCAACGGCGGTCGCCGGCATCGACACCGCGATCGACGATGCACGTGCCGCGGTCAGCGCAGCGCAGACACAGGCGAGTGACGCTAACACAGCCGCCAACGATGCAAAGCAGAAAGCAGCAGCCGCAGCCGCGGACGCGAAACAAGCAGCGGAAGATCTGCGGCAATGGCCCATGCACGTCGAAGCCGAACGCAGCAAGATGACCAAGCTCGCGGAAGACGCGAAGACGGCGCAGGAAACCGGAAAATTCGCCGAGGCCTACCTTCGCATCGTGGAGTTGAAAACCGCACTCGCAATGCTGCCGGTCCTGAGCAGTCAGGCAACAGAAGACAAACTCACGGCCGCTTATGCCGACAAATCGAGCGTCGCAGAGAAAGCGGCGGGCGATGCCGCTAAAGCTGCTGATGCTGCGAACCAGCAAAAAGCAGCGCAAGCCGCCGCGGAAGCGGAACTGAAGAAGAAGGAGCAATCGCGTTCGGCTGATCTAAAGGCCGTGCTGTCAGCGGAACCCGCGCCGGCGGAAGCCCCGGCCGAACCGCCGCCCGGGGCGCCCGCGCCCAAACCGCCGAAGAAATAACCGACGCCGATCGACGGAATTGAGAAACACGAGTTGCTGAGCAAAACCAATGTTTCAAGATCTCGACACCGCTCTTACTAATCTGCTGCACGATCCGACGGCGCCGCTCGACGTTCGCAACGCGGATATCAGTTTCGAAACGCCGGACAAGAATTTTGCGCCGGCTGACGGAACGGTGAATCTTTTCCTTTGCGATCTGAAAGAGAACCGGGAGTTGCGCGACCCTGAACCGATCAGAGAGATCGTTGCCGGCGTGGTGGTCCGCCGCCAGCCGCCGCTGCGCACTGATTGCACCTATCTTGTGACCGCCTGGGCCAACAATCTTGCCGGCCCGGCTCGCGTGGCCGGCGAACACAGCCTGCTGGGCCAAACACTCGTGTGGCTGAGCCGCTTCCCAACTGTGCCGGACTCATTCTTTGCCGGCGGCAGTTTGGCCAATCCACCGTATCCACCGCCGACGCTGGTCGCGCAAACAAAAGCTGACAGCAGCGCGGGCGAGTTTTGGAGCGCGCTCGGAATCCCGCCGCGCCCCGCTTTTTACCTGACCGTCACGATCGCACTCGAGCTCGGATTGGAAACGCCGGAAGGCCCGCCGGTGGTTACGAAGGAAATGATCCTGACCGAGATTCCGACTCCTGTGATCGCAACGTGGTTCGACATCGGCGGCACGATCACCGATTCAGCTACGACAGATCCGGTCCCCGCCGCGGAAGTTACGTTGACAGAAACGGGAGCAGTTTCACTCACGGACGAACAAGGGCATTTTCGCTTTTCGAATCTGGATGCCGGTAACTACACCTTGCATGTCGTTGCCGGAGCATTCGCGCCGCAGGACAAACCAGTGGTGGTCCCGGGCCTGGTTCTCAATGAATACGACGTTGCCTTATGACAACTCAAGAGTCTGCTTAGAGGAGACAACAAAGGAGGATTGAAACATGCCAGTCTATTTAACGCCCGGTGTCTACGTTGAGGAAGTACCGGGTACGCCACCCATCGCCGGAGTCGGTACCAGCACCGCGGCTTTCATCGGTGTAGTCGATACCAGCGGCACGTTTACGATGCCGCAGACACCCGCCGACCCGACCGTCAGGTTCACCGTGACGCCGGTCAACACGGCCGTGCCCATCGCGAACTTCGAGCAGTTCAAAACCAACTTCGGCGCGTTCCAAGCTGGAAACCGGATTCTCGCGCACGCGGTTTACGGTTTCTTTCTGAACGGCGGCACGAAGTGCTACGTGATTCGCGTTAACGATCTCGCGAACGCCACGGAGGTGGGCGACGCCTTGCTTCAGTTGGCGAAGATCGATGAGATCGCCATTATCGCCGCGCCGGGCGCGCGTGACGCGGCCGTGCAAACCGCGATTACGGCCAACTGCGAAAACCTGAAAGATCGCTTTGCGATTCTCGACGGTCAGGTCACCACCACGATCGACGTCAATTCGATCCAGGGAACAGTGGGCGACAGCAATTACGCCGCGATGTACTTCCCGCAAATCCAGGTAACCGACCAGACGCTCGTCGCCGATCCACCGAAACCGATCGAGGAATGGAAACCCGCCACGGGTGCGGTGTTGTTCCTGCCGCCGAGCGGTCACATGGCTGGAATCTATGCTCGCGTCGACCAAACGAGGGGCGTACACAAAGCGCCTGCGAATGAAAAGGTGATCGGCGCGTTGGGACTCGAGTATCTCATGACGAATGCCGAACAAGGCGACTTGAACAAGAACGGCATCAACGTCATTCGCGGCTTCGACGGCAATATCAAAGTGTGGGGCGCGCGCACGTTGGGCGGTGATGGTAACGGCGAGTTCAAATACGTCAACGTCCGCCGCTTGCTGATCTTCATCGAGGAGTCGATCGACGAAGGGACGCAGTTCGTGGTCTTCGAACCGAACAACCAGGCGCTCTGGCAGAAGATCGTCCGTTCAGTAACTGCGTTTCTTACGAATGTGTGGCGCGACGGCGCGTTGTTTGGTCTCACACCCGCACAGGCTTTCTTCGTCAAGTGTGATGAAACGACGAACCCGCCGGAAGTCCGCGACTTGGGCCAGGTGGTCACTGAAATCGGAGTCGCCATTGTCAAACCCGCCGAGTTTGTCATCTTCCGCATTTCGCAAGTGACTCTCCCGGGATAAGGATTCAACAACTACACGACGCAAAGGAGTAAATCATGGCCACAGGAACACGCGTAGATCCTTACCGCAACTTTAGTTTCCTAGTCGAGATTGACGGCATCACGCAAGCCGGGTTCTCGGACTGTTCCGGCTTCGGCGCCAACACTGACCCGATCGAGTATCGCGAAGGCGGCGAGACGAAGACGGTGCGCAAACTGCCCGGTCTGACGAAGTACCCCAACATCACTTTGAAGTGGGGGTTGACCGATTCGAGAGAACTCTACGACTGGTATCGCGACGTCGTGAACGGAAAAATCGCGCGCAAGAGCGGCAGCATCATTCTGCTGGACCTCGAAGGCAATGAAAAAGTTCGTTGGAACTTCTTCGAAGCCTGGCCCACCAAGTGGGACGGCCCGGACTTCACGGCCAAGGGAAACGATGTCTCCATCGAAACGCTCGAGCTCGCTCACGAAAGAGTTGAAAGGGCCTAATCATGATTCAGACGGAATACCAGTTCACGTTACCCGTCGGCTACCAGGATGAAGACGGCACGCTGCATCGCGAGGGAACGATGCGCCTCGCGACAGCGGCCGACGAAATACTTCCCCTGAAAGATCCGCGCGTGCAGGGCAACGCGGCTTACCTGATCGTGATCCTGCTGTCGCGAGTGATCACGCAGTTGGGTTCGCTGAAGCTCATCAACCCGAAAGTGATCGAGGGACTGTATGCGGCTGACCTGGCTTACTTGCAGGAGTTTTACAACCAGGTGAACCGCAACGGAAAAGCCCAGGTCGATGCGGCTTGCCCGAAGTGTGCGCACGCTTTCGCGGTGGAGCTGAACGGCCTGGGGGGGTATTAGGCTACCCCCTTAGCTCGCTCTACGAGGAGGTAGCCTTCGTCGCCTATCACTTTCACTGGTCGCCGGAGGCGATCATGAACATGGAACACACGGATCGCCGCCGTTGGGTGGCGGAGATCTCGAGTCTTAACCAGCGGATGAACGGAGCAGCAACCGCGTGAAGAACGTGCACGTTAATCGGCAACTTAATCGCCAACTCGATCGCTGGACCGGTTGGGCGCAATCGCTGACTGCTCGTCACGAGCGGTTCACGACACGTCGCGGACCGTTGCTGATGACTCTGCTGGAACCGTTGCGGCTGTCGCTAGCGGTCACTCAGCGGCGGGAGAGTTTTGCGCTGTCTGTCTTTCCACGCATTCAGTTTTCGATCGGACCGATTCTCCAGCAGATCGCTCCGGCGCAATTCCAGACGTTCGTTCAGCACTCGTCGCTGCGCGCCGAAGATCGCCGCGAGTGGAGCTCTCTAAAAGTGAGTGTTCAGTCAAACAACGCCGTTAGTCTCCGCAACAGTACGAGGACCGTTCACAACCTGGCGGAGTTCAACTCGGTGGTTCAAGCGCACCAGGAGCTGAAGAAGTTTTCGCAGTCAGCCGTGGCCCGATTTTTTTCGCGCGTGGAACGCAGCCATCACGGTGTCGTCTCGTTGAGACAACTCCTCGTCGAGCACGACAGCAGGACGATTGCCGAGCGTGTAGTCCGGGAACACTCGCGCGTCGAACAACGCAGGGGCAGCGACATCGTCATTCGCGAACAGAACCGGCCAGCCGCTGCCGCGGTGCAGGAACGAACAAGCGTCGCGCTGGAGCAACAGCTTGCCACCGCGCGAACGCACTCGCACTCGTGGCCCGACAAGCCCGCCGAGATAAACGTCGATCAGTTGACCGAACAGGTGATCCGGAAAATAGACCACCGGATTATGGCTTATCGCGAACGTTTAGGCAGAGCGTTCTGATCCAGTTATGAGGTGACCTTTCATGGGCCTTGCCAAGATTCAGATCATGGTGGAAAACACCGGCGAGAAATTCAACGTTCTCTTCAACCCGGAAGAGTACACCATTAACAAAGACAACAACTTTGCTTCGCAGGCCATTCCCGGTCTCTCCGGCCCCTTGCTCCAGTTTGTGCACGGCAACATGCGCACGCTCGAGATGGAGCTCTTCTTCGATACTTACGACACGGCAACATTGCCGAAGCAGGACGTACGCGACTTAACCAACCGCGTCGTGAACCTGACCACGATCGATCCCGAGTTGCACGCGCCGCCAATCCTGCGCGTGTCGTGGGCCTCGCTGCAGTTTCGCTGCGTGCTCGCACGCGTGAGCCAGAAGTTCATCTTGTTCGCGGACGACGGCCGGCCGGTGCGCGCGCGGCTCAACGTGACGTTCAACGAGTTCATCGACGCGGAGCGCGAAGCGAAAGAGATCAGCCGGCAAACGGCGAACTTCAGCAAGGTTCACGTGGTCACGCAAGGCGAGACGATTAGCCTGATCGCCGCGACGTATTACGACGACCCGTTGGTCTGGCGGCCGATCGCCGTCATGAACAACCTAGTCGATCCGCGCGATCTGGTCTCGGGTCAATCACTGCGCATCCCGGCGTTGCCGTTCATAGATCCCGAAACTGGGGAGGTGCTGCGCTGATATGTCCGCCTATCCGACCTACGTACCGGATTTCAAACTGTCGATCAACGACTCAGACATGCCGGCGGCGCTGAAGTCGACGGTGACGAGCGTGCGCTACACGGACGGATTGAACGCGGCGGATCGCGTTGAGGTTGGCTTCGCGAACCCGAATCTGCAATGGCTCCAGCAACACATTCGCGGCCTGGGGTTCAGTCCGTTGCCGACAGGCGTCACGCTTGGGCCAATCGGGCGAGTTGACGTAACCACGGGCGGTGCGTTCGACATTGACACCAAGGTGAAGTTGCAAATGGGCTATGCGCCGTCTCCGCTCGCGGACATGTTTCTGGGAGAAGTGACTGGCGTCGATGTCACTTTTCCCAACGGCGGCATGCCGACGATGACGCTGGTGGCCCACGACTATCTGAATCGCCTGGCGCCAGGGAAGTATTCGCGTGGTTTTGGTCCGCTGGCTGACGCGCTAATCGTCATGATCCTGAGCGCCGAAAACCTGCTCATACCGCTCATCGATCCGACGATCACAACGATCTCCGCGGCGTTAAGCGCCATCAACTTCATCTTCAAAATGGATGGCAACAGGCAGGAGGGCGAAAGCGATCTCAGCTTGCTGACCAAGATCGCCGCGATGTACGACGCTGATTTCTGGGTTGATGGCAACACACTGTACCTGTCGCGCTTCATGAAGGACTACTCGCCGAGTGTGACGCTCACGTGGGGCAGTAATTTGCAGGAGTTTTCGCCACACGTGACGACGATCGGGCAAGTAGCCGGCGTGTCGATGAAGTTTACGTTGCGAGAGATTCCCCTCGATTTTCTGGTCACGGTTGGGTGGGACTTCGATCGAGAGACGCTGATCATCTCCGTGCTTCCCGGCGTTGCCGCAGCAGCGGCGAAGTCTGTGGTTGGACCGGCATATACGATCATCAACCAGCCAATCAGCAGTCCGGCCGACATCGCGAACAGCGCGCTGGTGATCCTGCACGAGTTGCGCGGCAAGCTCAACAACCGGCTAACCGGTAGCGGTTCGTGTGTAGGCGATCCCCGCATTCGCGCGAACGAAATCATCAAGCTCGACGGTTTGGGTCCCGACTTCAGCGGCAACTATCGAGTGAAGAGTGCCACGCACTCGATCGACGGCAGTGGTTACAAGACAAACTTTCAAGTGTTCAAGGAGATCATTCCATGATTGAAGAGACGGTCGGCAATCTCGAAACCTCGATCGAAGAGGTGAAGAAAAAATACTACGGCGTCACCGTTGGCAAAGTGATCAATCCACTCGATCCGATGATGCTCGGACGCGTGCAGGTGCAACTGCCTTTCATGGACAGTCTCGACTTGAGCCCGTGGTGCCGCGTCGCGATGCCGATGGCCGGCATACTGCACGGGTTTTATTTCATTCCCAACCTGAACGACGAAGTGCTGGTCGCTTTCGAGCACGGCGACGTCAACGCGCCTTACATCATCGGTTCACTCTGGAACGCGATGGCGCCGCCGCCGCTGCAATCGCCCGTGCCCCAGATTCGCGCGATACGCACACTGGCCGGGAATCAGATCGTGTTCACTGAAGTACCGCCGTCCGTGACGATCCAGACCGCGCCGACGCCGCCGTCGGTGCTGCCCTCGCCGCCCACGCCGACTGGTCCATACCAAACGATCATGATGTCGACCGCCGGCATTCAGATCATGTCGCCGACGCCGATCCAGATCATGTCGCCGGCCGGAATCCAGATCATCGCGGGTACGAACATCATCAACCTGACTCCGGACGGGATCACGATTACGGGCACACCGAATCTCAACCTCGTCGCCGGCGGGACGATGAACCTGACCGCGCCCGCCATCAACATCACGGGCGGGCTCGTGAAGATCAATTAGTGAACATGACTTAAGGAGAAACCAAATGCCTCCGGCTGCACGCATTCTGGATCCGATTGGCCACCCGGGAATGATTACCGGTCCCGGCGTGCCGAATGTGCTGATTGGCGGTTTGCCGGCCGCGGTGATGGGCGACATGGTTGCCTGCACTATGCCGCCGGTCGCTGGTCCACATCCGCCGTCGCCGATCGTGAAAGGAAGTGTGACCGTGCTAATCGGCGGCCGGCCGGCGGCGCGAATGGGCGACCTGTCGGGTTGTGGCGCTCCGATCGTCATGGGTATGCCAACAGTTCTGATTGGTGGTTAAAGCAATGAACGGAACAGACGCAGAAAAAGCATTTTTGGGCCAGGGCTGGGCCTTCCCACCGTGTCTCGAAAGCCACGGCGAGATCGAGATCGTCGTGTACGAAGAAGACATCCGCCAGGCAATCATCATCATTCTGCGCACCAGCCGGCGCGAACGAGTGATGCGGCCCGACTTTGGCGCCGGCCTCGATGATTTTCTGTTCGAGCCGGTGAATGAAACGACGATGCAGTTGGTGAAGACGCGCGTCGAAGAGTCGTTGATCGACTGGGAACCGCGGATCATCGTGCAAGAGGTGAAGGTCACCGGCGAGCAGGAGCCGCAGGGCAGGTTGATCATCGAGATCACGTATCTCATTCGCGCGACCAACACGCTGCATAACCTCGTCTACCCATTCTATCTCCAGGAAGGAAGTGGAACGTGATTGGCAAACCCATAGCCCTGCTGGATGACCGTGACGTCGATCAGATCGCGAGCGATCTGCTGGCGCGGCGCCTGGGCTACGTTTCGAACTGGACGCCGCAGAGCAAAGGTGCTGACACGGCGATCACGAACATCGCGGCGCGTTACCTGTACGCCGTGATCCAGCGTTTGAACCAATCGCCCGAGAAAAACAAGCTCGCGTTCTTCGATCTGCTCGGACTCAGTCTCGTTCCCGCGCAGGCGGCCCGGGCGCCGATCGTGTTTCAGCTCAATCCCGCCGGCCCGGACGCCACCGCTATCAAAGGCACACAGGTCGCTGCGCCCCCACCGCCCGGCAGCACCGACCAGATCGTTTTCGAAACCGAACGGAGCACCGGACTCGCCGCCGGCCAACTGACACAAGTCGTGAGTCTCTGGCCCGGGCGCGATCAATACATCGATCACTCCAGCGATTTTCTGAGCGCGAAGCAGTTTCAACTGTTCCACATGCCGGAACTTGAAGACACGCCGCACGCGCTCTACCTGGCCCACGACAAACTGCTCGCCCTGGCTGGAGTTTCGACGGTGATGGTGGAGTTTGAGTT
>Ga0134124_10001270_pt1 | contig 20208 bp, 19 predicted proteins | sample KB304_FD_96880 | JGI IMG/M metagenome (GOLD analysis project Ga0134124, IMG submission 96880) | Terrestrial soil microbial communities without Nitrogen fertilizer from Kellogg Biological Station, Michigan, USA - KB3-0-4 | ecosystem: Environmental > Terrestrial > Soil > Unclassified ... | reverse complement strand
CGTGGCGGCGCTGCGGCAGTACAAGTGGGACAACATCAAGCGCCAGGTCGATCACATCATCTTCCCCGACGGCAAGCGCATCATCCTGCTGGCCGAGGGGAGGCTCGTGAACCTGGGCTGCGCGACCGGACACCCGAGCTACGTCATGAGCTCGTCGTTCGCCAACCAGGTGCTGGCCCAGATCGAGCTCTTCACCAAGACGGCGCAGTACCCGGTCGGCGTGTACATCCTGCCCAAGCAGCTCGACGAGAAGGTCGCGCGCCTGCAGCTCTCGAAGCTCGGCGCCCGGCTGACCGAGCTGAGCGACGAGCAGGCGAAGTACATCGGTGTGCCGAAGATCGGCCCCTACAAGTCCGATCACTACCGGTACTAGGCCGAACCCGGCTCGAGGTCGCGCACCGCCCCCGGGGTGCGCGACCTCGACAAACCCCACCGGGGAAGCGATCATGCCCGGCAAGGGGTGCTCATGCCTACGCAGGCCATCAGAACGACGCCGCTCGCTGCGGGCTTCGCCGCGCGCATCGACGGGGTCGACATCACGCGGCCGCTCGACGACGCCACCTGGGCGGAGGTCCGCGCCGCCTTCGACGAGCACTCGGTCCTGCTCTTCCGCGGCCAGCCGCTGGACGACGCGGCGCAGATCGCCTTCAGTCAGCGCTTCGGGCCGCTCGAGGTCACCCGCAGCATGAACCCGGCGGCCGGCACGCCCTTCGCGCGCCAGTCGAACCTCGACATCAAGACGGGCGAGGTGATTCCCGCCGAGGACCGGCGGATGATCTACCAGCTCGCCAACATGCTCTGGCACACCGACAGCTCCTTCAAGACGGTGCCCTCGCTGTGCTCGCTGCTCTCCGCGCGCATCATTCCGCCCGAGGGCGGCGCCACCGAGTTCGCCAGCGCGCGCTGCGCCTACCCGTGGCTGCCGGATGCGTTGAAGCGGCGGGCCGAGGGCCTCGTCGTGGTCCACGACTTCGCGTGGTCACGCGACCAGGTACGCCCCGGGTTCTTCACCGCCAAGGAGCGCGCCGAGTATCCGCCGGTGCGCCACCCACTGGTCCGCACCAATCCGGTCAACGGTCGGAGGTCGCTCTTCCTCGGCGCCCACGCCTCGCACATCGAGGGGATGCCGGTCGAGGAGGGCCGCGCGCTCCTCAAGACGCTGCTCGACCACGTCACCCAGCCGCAGTTCCGTTATCGCCACGAATGGTCGGAGGAGGACCTCGTGATCTGGGACAACCGCTGCGTGTTGCACCGCGCCACGCCCTACGACACCACCCGCTTCAAGCGCCTCATGCAGCGCACGACCGTCTCCGGCGACCACGCGGACCCCGCGGTGCTCCCGGCGGGGGCACGCTGATGCGCATCGTCGACGCCCAGGTGCACATCTGGTCCAGCGGCAAGCCGACGAACGCGAACCACCGCCAGGTCGAGCGCTTCACCAAGGACGACCTGCTCAAGGAGATGGACGAGGCCGGCGTCGACGCCGCGGTGATCCATCCGCCCGCATCCTGGGATCCGAGCTCCAACGAGCTGGCCGTCGAGGCCGCGCGGCAGCATCCCGACCGGCTCGCGATCCTCGGCAACTTCCCGCTCGATCGTCCGGAGAGCCGCGCCTTGATCGACGGCTGGAAGCGACGCCCCGGCATGCGCGGGTTGCGCTTCACGTTCCTGCAGCCGCACCAGAAGACGTGGCCGACCGACGGGACGATCGACTGGCTCTGGCCCGCCGCCGAACGCGCCGGCATTCCCGTCGCCCTGCTGGCCGGCGGGTTTCTGCCGAAGGTCGCGCAGGTGGCCGAGCGGCACCCGGGGCTGAAGCTGATCATCGATCACCTGGGACGGCCGTCGGGCGCGAAGGACGACGCGGCGTGGGCCAACCTGCCGGAGATGCTGGCGCTCGCGAAGTATCCCAACGTGGCGATCAAGGCCACCGGCGCGCCGAGCTACTCCAGCGAGCCCTATCCCTACCGCAACATCCACGGCCACGTCAGGCGCATCTACGACGCGTTCGGTCCCGAACGGATGTTCTGGGGCACCGACATCACGCGGATGCCGTGCACGTGGCGGCAGTGCGTGACGATGTTCACCGAGGAGCTGCCCTGGCTGTCCGGGCGCGACCGCGAGCTGGTGATGGGCCGGGCGATCTGCGCGTGGATCGACTGGACGCTGCCGGCATGAAGCAGGTCCTCATCGACCGCTACGGCGCGCCGGAGGAGGTCGCCCGCTGCGCCGACGTCCCCGACGTCGGCGCCCCGGCCGCGGGCGAGGTGGTCTTCGACGTGCTCCTGTTCCCGATCAACCCGGCCGACGTCTCGTTCTGCCGCGGCTCCTACCGTCTGCGGCCGACGCTGCCGGCCACGCCCGGTGCCGAGTGCGTCGGCCGCGTCACCGCCGTGGGCGCCGGCGTCAGCCACGTGGGGCCCGGCGACCTCGTCATCAATCTGCAGCGCGAGAACTGGACGCAGCGGCGGCGCGTGAAGGGCGACGACGTCATCGCGCTCCCGGCCCGCATGGATCTCCGCCAGGCGGCGATGGTGCGCATCAACCCGCCGACGGCGCTGCTGCTGCTCACCGAGATCGTGGCGCTGAGGGCCGGCGACTGGGTGATCCAGAACGTCGCCAACTCCGCCGTCGGCCGGCTCGTGATCCGGCTCGCCGCCGCCCGCGGGGTGCGCACGCTGAACGTCGTGCGGCGCGACGCGCTGTTCGCCGAGCTGAAGGCGCTGGGCGCCGATGCCTGTGTCGTCGACGGCCCGAACCTCGCCGAGGCGGTGAAGGCGCAGACGGGTGGGGCACCGGTGCGCCTGGGGCTCGACGCGGTGTCCGGTCAGGCCACGGCGCGGCTGTCGACGTGCCTGACCGATGGTGGCGTCGTGTGCAACTACGGCTCGATGAGCGGCGACGACCCGGTGATGTCACGGGCGGCGCTGAGCAACGGCGGGCAGACGCTCGTCGGCTTCATCCTGGGCCGCGGCCTCGCCACGCGCTCGCTCGAGCAGGTGCGCGCGATCTACGCCGACCTGGGTCGCCAGGTCCTCGACGGCACGCTGACGGCGCCCGTCGAGCGGGTCTACCCGATCGAGGAGATCACGACGGCGCTGGCCCACGCCCAGCGCGGCGCGCGCAGCGGCAAGATCCTCGTGGCCCCGAACGGCCCGATCTAGCCGGCGGACGCCGCGGCCTCAGCGCGACGTCGAGGTCGGCTCCATATCGACCGCCTCCAGTCGGCGGTTGCGCCGCTGCGCGTCGCGCCGGTTGAGCGACTCTTCGAGGGCGATCGGCCGCCGGCCGCCGCGCCGGCGCAGCGAGGGATCGCTCACGATCAGCCGACGCGCGATGCGGGCGGCCAGGCCCACGCGCACGGCCCGCTCCGCGTAGTGGCGGGCGAGCGCCTCGCACATCAGCGGCCGCCCGGCGTTGTAGCCGAACCGCTGCTTGTACGCCGCCGCCGTCGTCGCGTGAGCACGCAGGTGCGTGTTGGTCAGCTGACGAAACACGCCGCAGCAGATCAGGCACACGATCGTGGTCTCGGTGACAGCCAGCCGCGGGTCGGCCAGGAGCCGCGCGATCGGCGGGGTCATGGCGTCACCCGGCCGGGCTCGCCGCCGGCGGCGTGCTCGAGGGCCATCAGGCGCTCGTGCAGCCGTTCGGTGATCGCCGCCTGCCGAGCGAGGATGCGGCTGCCGGCGACGTCGAACCGCATGCGCTCGACGATCACGCCCCCGAGCATGCCGACGCCGGTGAAGTACAGCACCAGTGCCGCCAGCGCCAGCGCGCGGCGCCATCGGGTCACCACGTGCGCCTGGGGAGTCGAACGCCGGGCGCTCATTGGCTGACGACCCGCGCGGCGATGCGCTCGGCGTCGACCTCCACCCGGGCGCGGAGGTTCAGGTCCGGGGCGCGGGCGGCCAGCTTGCGCGCCGTGTGGAGCGCCCCCTCGGTGACGTCGCGGTCGCCGAGCGCGGCGAAGCTCTCGGCGGCGCGCAGCACGCCGTCCACCGAGTGCTGGGCGTGCGCGCGAATGAGGGCCGCGCGGTACGCGCGGCGCGCGTTGGCCCGCCCGATCGCCGCCGAGTCCGTCGCCTCGCCGATGCGGATGGCGGCGTGGCCGACGTCGAGCAGCGGCTGCCAGCGCTGGCTGGCCTGGGCGGCGATCCAGGCGTTGCTCCACGCTCGGAGAGCACGCGCGCGGTCACCGGTGGCCAGGCCCAGCTCGACTTCGTCGAGATGCGCGGCCCACGGGGTCAAGAGGTAGGCAGGATCTACACCCGCGTTGATGGGCCGGGGGGCGGACAGCCAGATCCCGCTCAGGCCCAGCAGCACGAGCGCGATGATCGCCACGCCGAGGTTCCTTGTCCACGCCATCGTCATCCTCCCTGGCGCGTGTCGGAGCGCGCCCTGGATACCGTTCGCGGACATGAAGTGGCAAGGCGATGGCCAGAACGTGAGCTTTATAAATCAACACCTTAGCGAGTGGTCAGTGGGCAGTTTTACTGCTCAAACCGGTTAGACTCTGCGCGGCTGCTCGCCGCGCGATAGGCCAGGCGAGCGAACGGCGGCTTTTACTGATCTGGTCGGCGACAGTCCGACCGTGGAAGCCGTACGGCGTGAGACCCGACGGCTCCCGGCCAGTTCGCTGTCCGGCCGGCGTTCAAGGCGGGCCTCCGAGACGCCACACCGCGGCGGCGGCGTCACGGTGGAGGAGCCGGGCGTCGGCGATGGTCTCCAGCGCCGCGTGCTGCGTGGGCCAGTCGGCCGAGCGGCCCGGATGGGGCAGGTGGAGGATGACCACGATGCCGACGCCGGCGGCGGCGAGGTTCGCGCGGAACGTCGCCGAGTCGACCGTGAGGTTGCCGGGCTCCATGGCGTCGCCGACGAGGCGGCCGGCGAGACGGCCGTCGCGGTCGAGCCGCACCGGCACCAGCTGCTCATGCGCACCGAAGGTGGGGTAGATCCACTGGTCCCCGAACACGGCGACGCGCGTTCCGGCCGGCTGGCGATCGAGCACGGCGACGGCCGCGCCGAACAGCGGCTCGCGATGGAACGCCTCCGCCGTGGCCGCGGCCTTGGCGTCGTGCCGACTGACCACGATCGTGGCCATGACCAGCGCGCCCGCTCCCAGCGCGAGAGCCCGGCCGCGCGGCGTCGCCAGCGCGCCGCCGTGAGGGCGAAGCCGCGCCACGACGACCGATCCCAGGGCCACCGCGATGAGCGCGTACGGTGAGTCGAGCGGCGGGACCTTCGACGTCAGGAGCGCAGCGGCCACGAGGATCGCGCCCGGTAGCCGGCCGCCGAGGTCGAGCAGGAATCCCAGCGCGGTCCACCCCAGGATGGGAGCCAGCGCGATGTACCGCATGCTGTCCCAGTGGATGAAACCGGAGCGGAACGTCATCGCGTTGCCGGCGGAATAGGGCGCGATCGGCAGCAGGGCGAGGATCAGCGCGGTGAGGACGAGCGCGCCCCCGGCGAAGTAGCGCTGCGGGCGTGTCAGCGAGCGCCGCGATCGCGCCAGCCAGCCCGCCAGCCCCAGCAGTCCGAGGGCGGCGACCAGCGCGTGGGACGGGGGCCAGTCGGCGTAGACGACCAGCGCATCGCCGAGCGTCCGGCGCAGACCGTAGTGACGATCGTACTCGAGCAGCGTCGTCTCGGGGAAGGTGGCGCCGGGCCAGACGAGGAACGCGGCGGGATAGATGGGATTGCCTGCATGGACGACGTTCCGCGCGTACCAGTAGCCGCCGGTCACGGTCCACGACACGACGACGGCGAGCGCGACCCCGGCGGCGCCGCGCCACCGCGCTGGCCGCGCACGCAGCAGCAGCATGCCGAGCACGGTCAGCGCGAGCGGGGCGGCGCTCACCTTCACGCCGAGGGCGAGGCCGCTGAGCAATCCCGCGTAGCAGGCGTCCTTTCGGATCTCGCCGATGGCCTCCTCGGTCCCGCGCGGAACCGCGAAGGCGAAGGCCCCGAACAGCGTGGCCGCCTGGGCGAGATCGGCGTCCGAGAAGCTCGACGCCATGATGCCGATTCGCGGCGAGGTGACGAGGAGGGCGGCCGGCACCGCCCACGCGCCGGGGCGACATCCCAGACGGGCGAGCAGGGCGGCGGCGCCGCCGATGACGAGGCCCGCGTAGAGCGGGCCCGTGAGACTGACCCAGGCCAGCGCATCTCCGCGCGAACCCTGCAGGGGCGCCGCGAACCAGGCGGACACGACGCTGGCCGAGAGCGGGTACCACGCCTGCATCGTGAAGGCCTGTCCCGGACCCGGCGCGGCGATCGCGTGCTCGCGCAGCCACAGCGCGGGATAGACCAGGTGGTACGTGTAGTCGTCCCAGATCCACAGCCGTGTGGCGTACACGAGGTGTGGCCACGCCCACACGACCATCGCCACGAGCGCGGCGAGGGGAGCGAACAGCGCACCGGTCGGGAGGGCGGCGCCGTCGTCCGCCCGCACGCCGTCACGGCCGGTGCGGCGGAGGAGCCAGACCGCCGCCGCGAGCGGACCGGCCAGAAGCGTCGCGAGGCTGGTGACGGTGAGATGGCCCACCAGCCCCGCGCCGAGGACGAGGGAGTGGACGAGCACGAGATAGCCGCTCAGCAGCGTGAACAGCAGTGGCGTCGTTCTCGTGGGGGCGCCGCCGGCTTCGGCGAGCGCGGCCGCGACCAGGAGCGCGCCGCCGTTGAGAACGAGCCAGGCGGTCAGACGGACGCCACCGCCGGCGCGACCTTCTCCGCGAAGAGCCGCATCGAGCGCAGCGCCAGCGCGGTCGGCAACCCGGGCAGCGCCATGAGCAGCAGCACGCGCTGGTAGCCGGTCGCCTCGAGATATTGCTGCAGGCCCTCACGGACCTCGTCGGGCGTGCCGAGCAGCGTCCACCCGGTGGAGAGGTACTCGTGGAACGAGCGCAGGCGCAGCAAGGAGCGGTCGAAGGAGTTGGGCACCGTTCCCCCGGTACCGTCGGAGCGCAGGACCGCCATCTTGTGCTGATAGCCCATGAACGGCGCCTCGACCGCCTGCAGCGCTTCCTCCCGGCTGGGGGCGACGTGCACGACCCGCATCCCCCACGACTGGGCCTCGAGCGCCTCGATCTCGCGCAGCGAGCGGCCGGCCTCGCGCGAGACCTCGCGATAGATCTGGTGCCGCCGCTGCAGCTCGTCCACCGGCACGAAGAACGACGACAGCGTGGGCAGGCCCAGCCGCGCCGCCGACCGCACACTGTCCTCGCTGTTGCAGGCGACGAACAGCGGCGGGTGGGGACGCTGGACGGGACGCGGGCGCACGTGCAGGCCCTCGGCGGAATGAAAGTGGCCCTGGAAGTCGAACGGCTCGCCGCTCCACGACTGCTGGATCAGCGCGATGCCTTCCTCCACGCGCGCGCGGGCGTCGGCCCGATCGGACTGGAAGGTCTGGTAGTCCTGCAGCGTGCCGCCGCGGCCGATGCCGACGTCGAGCCGGCCGCCGCTCACCACGTCGAGGACGGCCAGCGACTCGGCCAGGTCGACGGGGTGGTGCAGGGGCAGCAGGCTCACGCCCATGCCCAGGCGGAGCGTGGTCGTCCGGGCGGCGATGAACGAGGCCAGCACCGGCGGCGTCGGGCACAGGCCGTAGTCGTTGAAGTGATGCTCGGCGATCCACACCGAGTGATAGCCGAGCGGTTCGGCGGCCAGCATCTGCTCCAGGGCCGAGTCGTACACGGCCTGCTCGCTCCACTGCTCGTCGCGCTGCATCAGGAAAAACAACCCGATGTCCATCCAGTCCTCCGTGTGGCCAGAGCATAGGCGCTTCGCGGGGAAAATGCACCGGCTGCCGGGACGTTGTCCGAGCAACGAGCGGCGCTATACTAACGGGGCCATGGCCTACAACGCGTGGTTCCAGTGCATCAACGGCTGCCCCGGGGAATTCGACCTCCGCGAGGTGATCTACCGCTGCCCCACGTGCGGCGATCTCCTCGAGGTCCAGCACGACATGGAGGCGCTCAAGTCGCGCTCGGCGGCGGCCTGGATCCAGCTCTTCGAGGACCGCTACCGGCGCAACATCTATCCGTACGGATCGGGCGTCTGGGGCAAGAAGGAGTGGGTGGTGCCCTTCATCGACAACGAGAACATCGTGTCGATGTACGAGGGCAGCTCCAACCTGCTCTGGGCCGACCGCTACGGCAAGCAACTCCACGTCGAGGACCTGTGGGTCAAGCAGTGCGGCAACTCGCACACGGGGTCGTTCAAGGACCTCGGCATGACCGTGCTGGTCTCGGTGGTCAAGCAGATGATGGCGGGCGGCGTGCCCATCGACGCCGTCGCCTGCGCCTCCACCGGCGACACCTCGGCGGCGCTCGGCGCCTACTGCGCGGCGGCCGGCATCCCGTCGGTGGTGCTGCTGCCCAAGGACAAGGTCTCCATCGCGCAGCTCGTCCAGCCGCTGGCCAACGGTGCGCTCGTGCTCTCGCTCGACACCGACTTCGACGGGTGCATGGCGGTCGTGCAGGAGATCACGAAGGAAAAGCGCATCTACCTCGCGAACTCGATGAACAGCCTGCGCATCGAGGGACAGAAGACGGTCGCCATCGAGATCGTCCAGCAGTTCGACTGGGAGGTGCCGGACTGGATCGTCATCCCCGGCGGCAACCTCGGCAACGTGCACGCGCTCGGCCAGGGGTTCGTGATGATGCAGGAGCTAGGGCTGGTCAACAAGCTGCCGCGCATCTGCCTGGCCCAGGCCGAGCGCGCCAACCCGCTCTACCGCTCGTTCCAGGACGACTTCAAGACGTTCGAGCCGATCACCGCCGAGCCGACACTGGCCATGGCCATCCAGATCGGCAACCCGGTCAGCGTCAAGCGCGCGATCCGCACGCTGCAGAAGTTCAACGGGGTGGTGGAGCAGGCCACCGAGCAGGAGCTGGCCGACGAGGCCGCCCGCGCGGACCGCACGGGCATGTTCAACTGCCCCCACACCGGCGTGGCCCTGGCCGCCCTGCGCAAGCTGGTCGACCGCAAGGTCATCCGGTCCAGCGAGCGGGTGGTCGTGATCTCGACCGCCAACGGGCTCAAGTTCGCCGACCAGAAGGCCGCCTATCACATGGGCGCGATCGACGGGGTCAAGGCCACGCACCGCAACAAGCCCGTCGAGCTGCCCGCGGACCCCAAGCGGGTGGCCCGGGCCATCGCGCGCCACGTCGAGAAGGCGCGCCTGCTGGTGTCCTGATGGCCGAACGCGTCGATCCGCCCAAGAAGCCGATCGGCCCCAGCACGCTGTCGGTGCACGGCGGCGAGCCGCGGCCCAAGCCGGCCTACTCGCTGGCCACGCCCATCGTGCAGACCGCCACCTTCACCTTCGCGAACACCCAGGAGCTGAAGGACCACTTCGACGGCAAGATCGATCGCGTCGAGTACGGGCGCTACGGCAACCCGACCCAGAAGATCGCCGAGGCGAAGCTGACGGCGCTGGAAGGCGCGGGCGACTGCCTGCTCTTCTCCAGCGGCATGGCCGCCATGACGACGGCGCTCTTCGCCATGCTGTCGCGCGGCACGCACGTGGTCGTCACCGACGACAGCTACCGGCGCACGCGCCAGTTCCTGAACCAGACGCTCTCGCGCTATGGGATCGAGGTGTCCACCGTCCCGGCCGGGGACTACGAGGCGCTGGAAGACGCGATCCGGCCGACGACGCGCGTGCTGCTGAGCGAGTCGCCGACCAACCCGTACAACCGCGTGCTCGATCTCGAGCGGTTCGCGGCCCTCGGGCGAAAGCACCGCGTGAAGACCGTGATCGACGCCACCTTCGCCACGCCCTACAACGTCCGGCCGCTCGAGTGGGGCGTGGACCTCGTCATGCACTCCGCCACCAAGTACCTCGGAGGCCACAACGACCTCCTGGCCGGCGCCGTGCTGGGCTCCCGGGAGCTGGTGGGTGCGCTGCGAGCCATGCAGGGTGTCACCGGCGCCATCATCGATCCCTTCGCGGCCTACCTGCTGATCCGGGGGATCAAGACCTTCGCGCTGCGCATGGAGCGGCAGAACACCAACGCCCAGGCCATCGCCGAGTTCCTCGAGGCCCACCCGCGCATCGCGGCGGTGCACTACCCGGGGCTGTCGAGTCATCGCGAGCACGACGTGGCCAAGCGGCAGATGCGGGGCTTCGGGGGCGTGGTGTCGTTCGAGGTCCGCGGCGACCTGGACGCGGCCGCCCGGGTGGTCGACGCCTGCACGATCCCGCACCTGGCGGTGTCGCTGGGCGGGGTCGAAACGCTCATCGAGCAGCCCGCGATCATGAGCTTCTACGAGCTGACCACCGAGGAGCGCCTGGAGATCGGCATCAAGGACAACCTGATCCGCTACTCCGTCGGCATCGAGGATGCCGACGACCTCATCGCCGACCTCGCCCAGGCCCTCGACCGCGGGTGAAGGCGCTCCTCGACGCGGCTATAGCTGATCGCGGAGCGGGACGAGCGGGAGGTAGAAGAGGTTCCGGAAGCTGTGGCGCTGCCATTCCTCGGCGGTCACCGGCTTCGCGTACGCCTGGTCTTGCCTGAACACCTCGGTCAGCTTCGTCGCCAGGGCCCGATCCCAGAACGTCAGGTTCAGCTCGTTGTTGAGGGCGAACGAGCGGTTATCGAGGTTGGCGCTGCCGATGCTCACCCATTGCCCATCGACCACCATGGTCTTGGCGTGCAGGAGCGCGGGCCCGTACTCGTGGATCGTCACGCCGGCCTGCAGCGGGCGGCCGAAGTGCGCCTGGCTCGCCTGGCGCACGAGACGATCGAGGTTGGAGCCCACCTTGCCGGCCGTGATGATCGAGATGTCGACGCCGCGGTGGGCGGCACGCACGAGCGCGTCGGTCATGGCGCCGTCGGGAACGAAGTAGGGATTGGTGAGATAGATCGACGATCGCGCCGAGTCGATGGCGAGCTGGAACAGCACGTAGGCCTCGGCCGCGCCGCTGGCCGGCGAGCTCTTCACCGACTGTACGACCAGGCTGCCGCGCCGCTCGGCCGCCGGGAAGTAGGCGTCACCTCCGAGCAAGATCCCCGTGCTGTCTCGCCAGTTCTCGGCGAAGGCCGCCTGCAGGAAGCGCACGATCGGCCCCTCGACGCGCACGTCGGTCTGCCGCCAGTGGCCGGCCCGGCGGCCGTCGCCGGTCCACTTCTCGCCGACGCCGGTGCCGCCGGTGAAGCCGACGCGGCCGTCGACGACGAGGATGCGCCGGTGGTTGCGGTGATTGACCCGCTTGATGGCCAGCGGGTTCAGCGAGTGAAAGAAGGCAAGGTGACAGCCGGCCCCGCGGAGGAGCTCGCGCTGCGCCCGCGGCATGTTGCTGGAGCCGACGGCGTCGAGCAGGACGTTGACGCCGACCCCCGCGCGACACCGTTCGGCCAGGGCTTCGGCCATGGCGACGGTGATGTCGCCGTCCTCATAGATGTAGTTGGCGAACGTGATCGTGGTGCGGGCGCTGCGAATGGCCGCCAGCATCGCGGGAAAGATCTCGTCGCCGTTGAACAGGAGCTGGGCCCGGTTACCGTCGATGAGGCCGGACAGCGTGTGGGCCTCGATCGCCCGCACGAAGGCGGGTTGTCCGACACTGACGTCCGGCGCCACGTAGTGGGGCCGGCTCAGCGTGCACGACGACAGCGCCAGGCAGAACGCCGCGACGCCCAGAGATTTCGGAATCGATCGCACACCCATGAGTACTGCAGAGGGCGTGCCACCGATATGTAGGCGACGAGCGACGGCGCGCCTACGACAGCTTCCGGGCCGTCACCTCGCCACCGTCGCACGGGTCACCCGACCGGGCGAGCTTGCTCAGGCCGCCCTTGACCTGCTTCTTGGCCGCGAGATCACGCACCTTCTTCGCCTTCTTCTTCGCCTTCGCCATCGTGGTCCCCTTTCGCGAGACTCCCAAAGTTTGCGAGGCCCGATTACACCAGCACGCTGCGATCGGCGCAAGGCCCGGGACGGTCCGGGCTCTCGTCGCGGCGGGAGGACGCATCCGGAGGGCTGCTCAGGAGCCGAGGACCCGGGACATCCCTGTGGTGGTCCGGGCCGAGGCGGACTCGTACAAGCCGATCGACAAGCGGCGGCGAGCACCTGCCGGATGCAGAGGCCCGAGCCGCGCTCGCGATCGGCGGCGGATCAGCGCAGCCGGATCTGGCCGCCTCCCGGCAGGCCGCCGGGGCCACCCGGCGGATTCAGACCGCCCGGCATGCGATCGGGCACGATGATCGACGACGCGGCTTCCCGGCGCAGCTGCTCGATCTCCCGCCGGGTGCGCTCCAGGGCTTCGCTGGCCCCGGCCGCGAACCGCTCGACGGCCTCCGCGAGGGAGCCGGCGTCGAGCTCGAAGACCAGCGGCAGCACGCCGCCCGGTGTCAGCAGCTGCGTCTCGCCGGAGTACAGGACCGCGCGGGTCCCGTCCGGTGCGCCGGTGCTCGTCACCGGCGTCAATACGCGGATCGTCCCGATCTTCCGGTCGGTGAACACCTCTTCCCGGTAGAGGGAAGCAGGATCCATTCTCAGCTCGGGGCTCGGTGTGCTCATGGGGTGAAGGATAGCCCACGCGCTCGCCGTGCGCGAGCCCGCGTGGGAGGGGCGGGGCCCGGCGGAATCCTTGACAGCGCTCCCGCCGGCGCGGTACGAGAGGCGCGGAGGTCGTCCATGAAAATCAAGGCGGCGAACGGCTTCGCGCGGATCCTCAAGGCCGAGGGCATCCCCTGGGTGAGCTGCTATCCCACCAACCACGTGAACAACGCGCTCGGCGAAGAGGGTGTGCCCATCCTGATGATGGGCGAGGAGCGGTTCGCGGTCGCCGTGGCCGACGGGTTCTCGCGCGTGACGGCCGGCAAGCAGATCGGCGTGTGCACCGTGATGGCCAACCTCAACGCCGCCGGCATCCAGATGGCGTATGGCGCGATCGCGCAGGCCTGGGAGGACTCCTCGCCGCTGCTCGTGATCGCCGAGGGCGTGGGGCAGGGCGGCAGCCGCCACACGCACTACGACATGGCCGAGGCGTTCAAGTCGGTCACGAAGTGGGTGGGGAAGATCGACCGCGCCGACCTGGTACCCGACTACACGCGCCGGGCCTTCACCCAGCTGCGCTCGGGCCGGCCCGGCCCGGTTCTGCTCATCGTGCCGCGCGACCTCGGCGAGTACGACGCCGACGAGCATCCCTACACGCCGGTGAAGGGCTGGCGGACGGGGCCCGATCCGGACGACGTGAAGGCCGCCGTCAAGACGCTGCTGGCCGCCAGGGATCCGCTGCTCTACGTGGGCGAGGGCGTGGTCTACGCCGACGCCGCCGCCGAGTTGCTGCAGTTCGCCGAGCTGGCCCAGGTGCCGGTCCTCACCACGCTCAAGGCCAAGGGCATCTTCCCCGAGAACCATCCGCTGTCGGTCGGCGTCCGCGGCTCGCACGCCGAGCACTTCTTGCGGAAGTGTGACGTGCTGTTCTCGATCGGCTCCAGCCTCTTCCCCAACCGCTTCAGCCACTCGGTGCCCGACGCGGCCAGGAAGACGATCGTGCAGTGCACCGTCGACACACTCGATATCAACCGCAGCTACGAGACGCGCTGTGCGGTCATCGGCGACGCCAGGCTCACGCTGCAGGCCCTCACCACCGAGCTGTCCGCGCGCGGCGCCCGCAAGAAGCCCGAGGTCCTGGAGGAGATCCGCGCGGCCAAGCAGGCCTTCCTGGCCAAGTTCCGGCCGCTGATGGAGTCGAACGAGACGCCGATCAATCCGTATCGCGTGTTCGGCGATCTCATGAAGGTGCTGGATCCGAAGAACTCGTTCGTGACGGCCGACTCGGGGAACACGCGCGATCAGACCAGCACCGTCTACGAGGCGCAGATCCCGCGCGGCTATCTCGGCTGGGGCAACGTCTCCACGCTGGGCTTCAGCCTGGCCGGCGCCATCGCGGCCAAGCTGGCGTTTCCCAATCGCCAGTGCGTCCACGTCACCGGCGACGCCGGCGTCTGCTACATGATGGGCAACTTCGAGGCGGTGGCGCGCTACAAGATCGGCATCACGACGATCCACATCAACAACGGCGGCTACTCCGGCTATGGACCCGGCTTCTGGGGCGCCGGCCACGACCCCTATACCTGGCAGGTGTCCGAGCACGCCTCCGCCTGCATGTCGTCCATGGCGAAGGCGGTCGGCTTCTACGGCGAGGACGTGACGCAGCCGTCGGAGGTCGTGCCGGCGCTGAAGCGCGCCTTCGACGAGAACGCCAAGGGCCGGCCGGCCTTCCTGGAGTTCCTGTGCTCGCACCATCCGGTGCACGGAGGCTGGGTCCGGCCGGCCTGAGCGGGCGTCATGAAGAACATCGTCATCTGCGCCGACGGCACCGGCAACACCGCCATCAAGGGTCGCGGCACGAACGTCTTCAAGCTGTACGAGGCGGTCGATCAGGCCGGGCACCGGCTCAAGCCGGAGCTCACGCCGCAGGTGGCGCTCTATCACGACGGGGTGGGGACGGAGTCGTTCAAGTGGCTCCGTCTCCTCACCGGCGCGACCGGCTGGGGGCTCAGCCGCAACGTCAAGCAGCTCTACGGCGAGCTGGCGCGCGTCTACGCGCCCGGCGACAAGGTCTTTCTCTTCGGCTTCAGCCGGGGCGCCTTCACCGTGCGCACGCTGGCCGGCTTCATCAACGCGTGCGGGATCCTGGACCTGTCCAAGTTCCCCACCAACGAGGCCTTCAACCAGGGCATCGAGGACGCATACGGCGAGTACCGGCGGCAGTACAGCAGCTGGCTGACCGGGCTGGTCCGGCCCGCCAGGAAGCTCGACGCGGCCCGTATCGCCCAGCTGCGCGGGCGCTTCTCGGTGCGCATTCCCGAGTTCGAGGATCCGGCCCGCGGCAAGCTCATGCCGTTCATGGGCGTGTGGGACACCGTCGACGCTGTCGGCCTGCCCGTGCGAGCGGCCGACCTCGTGAACACGGTGATCTACAACTTCAAGTTCCCCGATCGCACGCTGAACACCTCGGTGGGCCACGCCTGCCACGCGCTGGCCCTGGACGAGGAGCGGGAGAGCTTCGAGCCCGTCCTGTGGAACGAGGCGGCGACCACTGACCCCGGCCGCATCGAGCAGGTGTGGTTCGCCGGCGTGCACTCCAACGTGGGCGGCGGCTATCCCCGCCAGGGCATGTCGCTGGTGGCGCTGGACTGGATGATGGCCAGGGCGGAGCCGCACGGCCTGCGATTCGTCGAGGCCGAGCGGGTGAGCTACGGCTATCATGCCGACGTCGACGACAAGATGTACGACTCACGCCGCGGGCTGGGCGCCTTCTACCGGTGGCTGCCGCGCAACGTGCGCCGGCTCTGCGCCGACCACGGCGTGGCGCCGAAGATCCACCGCAGCGTGTTCGAGCGGATCGCGCGCAACACCGAGGGCTACGCGCCGGGCTCGCTCCCGGCCGACGCCGAGGTGGTCTCGCTGTCGCAGGCGCCGGCGATGACCGACGCCGTCCGCGCGCTCGTGCGCAGCCAGCACGGCGCCGCGACCTCCCTCGTCGAGCTCGAGGTGGGCACCCAGCGGCTCGGGCGGTGGTCGTACTGGCTCTTCATCTGGGGCATGCTGATCACCGGCCTGCTGACGGTACGGGCGTTCTTCGCCTCCGCGATGGAGGGCACCCATACCTGGCGGGAGGTGATCCGCAACGTGGCCGACACGCTCATCAGCTCGCAATGGATCGGGCTGGTGCTGCAGACGCTGGGGCGCCACCCGTGGCTCGTCGCCTGGCTGGCGCTGACGCTGGCCCTGGCGCTGTGGGTGGACGGGCGGCTGGATCAGCGATACTCGGAGTTCTGGCACGACAAGGACCTGCGGCTCAAGCTGCGCAAGACGCTCGGCCTCGGCTGAGCGAGAGGGAGAGAGCGATGGCGGACGTGCTCACGGTGGTCGCCAAGATCCGGGCGGCGAAGGGCAAGGGCGACGCGCTGGCCGCGCTGCTGCGCGAGCAGGCGGGGGTCGTGCGCAAGGCGGAGCCCGGGTGCCTGGTGTACCGGCCGCACCGGTCGTCGAAGGACCCCGATCTGTTCATCTTCTACGAGCAGTACAAGGACGACGCCGCCTTCGACCTGCATCGCAAGGCCCCGCACCTGGCCGCCTACCGCGAGCGTCGCGAGAAGGAAGGGCTCACCGAAGGCGCCGCCGAGGTGGAGATCTACCGGTCGCTCACGGACTAGGGCGGCGAGCGTGTCGCTGACGCTCGTCCCCCACGCGGCGGAGACCGCCGACCGGCTGCACGTCTGGGTCGGGCTCGCGGACGTGAGCCCGGCGCCGGCGCTCACGTGGAAGCTGGATGGGGCCGACGTCACGCCCACGACGTTGCGTCCGCTGGCGCCGGCCCTGACCGGCGCGCTGGCGGCCGCCGCCGCCACCACGGTCTACACCGGCTTCTTCGAGCTCCGTGGGCTGCCCACGGGTCAATCGATGAGGCTGGAGGTCGCGGCGGGGACCGAGCGCGTCGAGCGTCAGGTCACGACGCTGCCCGCGCAGGTGCCCGACGGCCCGCAGGACCACCTCAACGTGCTCCTGCTCTCCTGCTTCCACCAGCTCGAGGACAAGACCGGCACCGCGGGCAACGTGCTGTCGCAGATGAAGGTGAGGCCGCACCTCACGCTCTTCGGCGGCGATCAGGTCTACCTCGATCTGCCGACGCTGGCGAACTTCCAGGACAAGCTCGAGTGGCTCGGCAACAAGTTTCAGAACGACTATCTGACCAACTGGTTCGGCGACCGCCGCACCAGCCGCGACCCGCGCGAGATCGCGCCCGGCTACCCCCAGGTATTGGCGCTGGCGCCGGGCGTCTTCATGCCCGACGACCACGAGTACTGGAACAACTACCCGTTCGGCGCCACCGTGATCCAGAACAGCTGGACCGAGGAGGGGCGCGACCGCTGGAAGCTGGCGGCCGACGCGCTCTACCGCGCGTTCCAGCAGAACGCGGCCCCTGGTCTGGGCCCCTCGCGTGTCCTCGAGATCGCGCCGCTCTCGATCCTGATGCTCGACACCCGCAGTCAGCGCTCGATGACCTCGCGCACGAAGGACCACGACCTGCTCGGGCTGTCGGGCCGCCAGGCGCTGGAGGGCTGGGTGAACGGGCTGGTGGCGCGGGCCCAGGATGCCCAGCCGTGGTTCGGAATGCTCGTCACCGGCCAGTCGTTCTTCAGCCCGCCGGCCGGCGCCGTCACGGGCGCCATCGCCGACTACGAGTACCCCGACTACCAGGCGGACTACGCGTTCATGCTCAAGCAGGTGGAGCGGGTGACGACGGCCGGGCTCCCGGTGATCCTGGCCACCGGCGACGTGCACTGGGGCCGGATGCTGCGCGCCGACGATCCGTCTCGGCCCGGCGCCGCCGTCTTCGAGGTCGTCTCCTCGCCGACCTCGCTGGTATCCAGCGTCTTCGTCGACCAGGTCAAGGACGTCTGGGGCACGATCAAGGGGCTGTTCAGCTCGCCCGATCCGTGGCCCCGCCACCCGGATCCCGGCAAGCCACCCGAGCGCTTCGGGAGCAACGGTCAGTACACGCCGAGCCTGCTGCAGCGCATCCCGACGGGGAAGCCGACGGCCATGCGTGGCAACCAGGCGCTCATGCTGCGCTTCGCGCGGGCGGCCGGCGGGCTCGACGTGGACGTCAGCTGCTATCCGCTGTCGAGCAACGCCGTCTTCGACGCGGCCGAGCAGTGGTCGACGACGCTGCAGCTGCGGGCGCCGCGCACGCGTTGATGCCCGCGCGCGGCCAACATTCAGACGTGGAGGAGACTGCATGAGCGTGAGAGTGCTGCGCTCGCCGGCCGACAAGCGGAACAACCAGGTCGTGGAGCTCGCGCGCGAGGACGGCGAACGTAACGAAGCGTGGCTGCGCCGGGCGGTGACGGCCGGTCTGGTCGAGGTGGGGCCGCAGTGGAGCCTGCTGCTGCTGGTCGGTGGCAACGATCCGCTGTCCTTCCGGCTGCGGGTGGCGCAGTCGCACGTACGCCACGATCTGTCGCCCAGCGCGTGGTCGCACGTGGTGTTCCTCCCCGAGCTGCGCTCGACGCTGAGCGAGACGGGGACGCTCGAGGTCTCGTTGGCCCCGTTGAAGTGCTTCGGCGACTACGGATTCCCGTTGCCGACCAACGGCCTGCAGGAGGGACGGCTCGACGTCTACCTGGCCGACGCGCTGTTTCCGAACCTGGCCCTGCTGTCGGTGCCGGTTCCGTCGGCCGAGATCAAGGAGAGCCTGCAATCCCTGAGGTGGCAGCGCAGCCTGCTCGACGTGCCGCAGCTCATCCTGCGCTGGCTCGGCTACTGCTGGGGCGTCGGCGTGCCGGCCAGCCCGCTGACCGAGGGCATCGGCATCCCCGGCGCCGCGCTGCTGGAGGCGGCGTTCGCCGCGCGCGGCTTCGATCTGACGCCGGGGCTCGAGAGCCGCTCGAGCTGTCCGGAGGCGATCTGGCAAGCGGCGACCTGGTGGCATGGCTTCTACGAGCGCATGCAGGGCGGCCGCGCGATCAAGGGCGTGTTCTGCGCCAAGCACGAGCTGGTGCCCGACGCGCTCTACGGCGGGTCGGCGCCGACGGTGCCGGCGCCGGCCCCGGCGACCGACAAGCGAGCGCGACGACCCTGATGGCGTTCACCGACGAGCAAGTCATGCTGACGCTCGCCGGTCTCACCTACCGGGGATTTCACGATCCTCTTCCGGGTGAGACGCACGACGTGGTCGTGCGCGGCGCGCTGCTCGACGGACTGCAGACGCTCGCGCCCGTGAAGAACGAGTGGGAGCTGGTCTGGGGCCCGGTGACGAGCCGTGGCGCTCGTGAGTTCGTGGATTCCAACGCGATGTACGTGGTGCGCCACGCGCGGGAGCGGCACCGCTACGTCGTGGCGATCCGGGGGACGAATCCGATCTCGGCGTCGGACTGGCTGTTCGGCGACTTCTGGGTGGCCACGACGATCCCGTGGCCGTACGCCGCCGGCGCGATGATCTCGGCCAGCACCGCGTTCGGTCTGGGGGCCTTGCAGGCGATGCGCTCGCGGGCGCCGGTCGGCTCGGCCGCGAGCACCGCCCCGTCGTTGATCGGACGCGCCGTCGGCGCGCTCACCCGGGCCGGCGGGGCGGTCCGCAGCGGGGTGGGGGCGACGCTGGCGGCGCCGCCGGCGCGCTTCACGGCCTGGCTCGACGATGTCACCGTGAAGTGGCGCGACAGCGCCGCGCGCGGCGACAGCCTGAAGGCCCGGCTGGCCGGGGCCATGGACGGCGCGCGAGGCCTCCCGCAGGGCCTTCGCCCACGCCCGGCGCCGGCGGGCGCCGCCGAGCCCGACCTGGTGACGTTCCTGGCCGCGCAGGCGGTGGCCACCGACGCGGCGCTCGACGTCACCGTCGTCGGCCACAGCAAGGGCGCCGCGCTCGCCCAGACCGTCGCGCTCTGGCTGCGAGAGGCGCTCGATCAGCCGGCCGAGCGCTGGGACGCGGGCCGGGGCGCGCGCGTCGGCTGCCATGCCTTCGCCGGGCCCACGGCGGGCAACGCCGCCTTCGCGGCGCGCATCGAGGCGAGTCTCGGCCAGGATCATCACCACCTCCGGAACCGCCACGACCTCGTCACCCACGCCTGGCAGGCCGACGAGTTGCGCGAGATCCCGGCGCTCTACGGCCGTCGCACGGCGCTGTTCGAGGGGATGATCGCGTCCATCGTGGCCGACGTCGGGCCGCTCGACTATCGTCACGTCCAGGTCGGCGTGCGGATGATCGAGGGCCAGCTGGAGCCCACGCGCGGGTTCGCGCTGGAGTTCGCCTACCAGCACATGGACGCTTACCTGGCCGCGCTCGACCTGCACAAGCACGACATCCGCGCCGTGACCTTCTTCTTTTAGACTGGGGGCCCCGACATGGCCCCCAGACCCCCCGACGCTCGGGGCGCCCCGGCGGAGCCGTGGCGCCCCTCGACACCCGCCGACACTCGGCGCGCCCCGGCGGAGCCGTGGCGCCCCTCGACATCCGCCGACACTCGGCGCGCTCCGGCGGAGCCGTGGCGCCCCTCGACACCCGCCGACACTCGGCGCGCTCCGGTGAAGCCGTGGCGCCCCTCGACATCCGCCGACACTCGGCGCGCCCCGGCGGAGCCGTGGCGTCCCTCGACATCCGCCGACACTCGGCGCGCTCCGGTGGAGCCGTGGCGTCCCTCGACATCCGCCGACACTCGGCGCGCTCCGGTGGAGCCGTGGCGTCCCTCG
>Ga0134124_10001269_pt1 | contig 20211 bp, 19 predicted proteins | sample KB304_FD_96880 | JGI IMG/M metagenome (GOLD analysis project Ga0134124, IMG submission 96880) | Terrestrial soil microbial communities without Nitrogen fertilizer from Kellogg Biological Station, Michigan, USA - KB3-0-4 | ecosystem: Environmental > Terrestrial > Soil > Unclassified ... | reverse complement strand
TCGGTCGCGCAGCATCGATATTCTGTCTCGTGGTGGATGGTGAGCCGGCCCTGGCGGACTGCTTCCCGCCAGCGCTGCGCTTCGAGGTGCGCGACGGCGTTGTCACCGACATCGCGGCTGACGAACCGCTGGCTGCGGACGTCCGTCCCGGCAAGGACCATCGCGGCACTGCACGCCTCAAGATCGTCGCGGGACTGTTGGGCATTCCACTGGGCAGATTGCGTCAGCGCGAACTAGCGCGCCGCCAGAAACGCCTCACGCTGATCACGGCGTCCTCACTTCTGGGCTGTTTGGGATTCGGCGCAATCTCGGTGGTCGCGGTGCGAGCGCGCAATGAAGCCGAGCGCCAGCGCGCCGAGGCGGTGCGTCAATCGCTGACGGCGCGCCGCACCGCGGATTTCATGAAATCGCTGTTCGAGGTGGCTGATCCCGGCGAATCGCGCGGCAATAGCATCACTGCGCGCGAGGTGCTGGATCGGGGCGTCGCACAAATCGGCACGCAGCTGCAAGACACTCCCGTTGTACGAGCCGATCTCACGACAACCTTGGGAGAGGTGTACGCCAGCCTGGGGCTGTATAACGAGAGTCTCAAGTTGCTGGACACTGCCAGGCAGGTGCCGGGCCTGCCACCCGATCTTGCAGCGCGCACGAAGGTGGCCACCAGCGAGTCGCTGTTTCAGAGAGGCGACTACCCGGAGGCGCTGCGGGCGCTTGCGGAAGTGATGCCGGCGCTGGATCTGGCGTCGGCTGAGCATGGATTACGGCTACGCGCACTTGCCACCTATGGCGACGCCTACTTCTTGCAGGATGACTTCGTGCGCGCGCGTGAGTACTACGCACGAACCCTGGCTCTGGCGAATGGACCGGAAAATAGTGACGCGATCCTGCGATCGCGTGCGCTGCAGGGCATTGCACAGGCGGACATGAGCGTAGGCCGATTCGATGAAGCAAGAATCGGTTTCCAGAGGGCGTTGACCCAGCAGGTTGCCGCCACGGGTGAGCGGCATCCACGGGTTGCCGAGATTTACAGCGAGATCGGGGCCATGGAATACCTGCATGGCAACCCCGCGGCCGCAATAGAGAATTACCGGCAATGCCTTGCCATCGACAAGCAGGTGTTCGGTGAAGGGCATCCTGCCACGGCTTTTACACTCAACAATCTCGCACGCGTTCTGCTTGAACAGCGGGACTTCCCGGCTGCGCGTTCCCTGCTGCAGCAGGCCGTGGCATTGGCTGGCAACAATGTTTCCGACAGCAGCGACACCATGATCTTCGCCACATTCAACCTGGGCCTGTCGGTCATGGCGACAGGTGACCTGAAAGCAGCGGAGCCGATGCTCGCCAAGAGTCTCAGCGGCGCGACGAACGCAGACCACCGCCTCCGCGGGCCCATCCTCACCGCACTTGCAAATCTCTATTGCAGCAGCGGCCGCTATGAGCTGGGACTATCTCGACTGGAGCTGGCACGCCCTATTCTGGCGGAGCGCTACCCGGACGATGCCTGGCGTCTCGCGTACGCAGAGAATGTCCAGGCCGGCTGCCTTACAGGCATGAAGCGCTATGCACGGGCCAAGGCCCTGATGCAGAGCAGCCTGCCCTTGGTGCTGAAGAAGTGGCCTGCAGCCACGATTTTCGGTCATGAGTCGCTGGAGCGCGCCGTACGTCTCTACACGCTCGCCGGTGATGATGCGCGCGCCGCGGCGTACCACTCCCAGTTAAGCGCCAGATAGAAGAAAAATTCTTGGTGGCTGGGGCACCCGGAGGCGAGCCGGCTATTTTCGGCGGCCGACGCGCGTGCCTTTCCGCCTCATCAGGCAGACCATGCGTGCCATACGGTAGAGTACGCACCTCATGGCCGCCAAAGATCCCTCTCCTGCCCCACCGGCAGGCAACTTCATCCGTCACATCATCGAAGCCGACCTCGCCGCAGGCAAGTACGCTGCGCGCCGCTGGTCTGGCAAGCCCGGTTTCGCCGCCGAACAGGCGCAAGGATCGGCCGATACCTCACGTATCCGCACACGCTTTCCACCGGAGCCCAATGGCTACCTGCACCTCGGGCACGCCAAGTCGATCTGCCTGAATTTCGGCATGGCGCTTGAATTCGCCGGCGCCTGTCATCTGCGTTTCGATGACACCAATCCGACGCGGGAAGAACAACAGTACGTCGATGCCATCATCGATGCGGTCCGCTGGCTGGGCTTCGACTGGGGCCCGCATCTGTATTTCGCCTCGAACTACTTCGCAGCGATGCATCAATGCGCCGTGGCTCTGATTGAACGTGGGTCTGCCTATGTCGACAGCCAGAGCCTTGATGAGATGCGCGCCAGCCGTGGCACGCTCACCGAACCGGGCCGCGACAGTCCGCATCGCTCGCGCACGGTGGCGGAGAATCTCGATCTGTTCGCCCGCATGAAGGCCGGTGAATTTCCCGATGGCGCGCATGTGCTGCGGGCCAAGATCGACATGGCCTCGCCGAACATCAACCTGCGCGACCCACCCATCTATCGCATCCGGCACGCGCACCATCACAACACCGGCGACGCCTGGTGCATCTATCCGATGTACACGTTTGCGCATCCCATCGAGGATGCGCTCGAGAACATCACGCATTCGCTGTGCACGCTGGAATTCGAGGATCAGCGGCCCTTCTACGACTGGTTGCTGCAACAGCTCGCGGAGGCTGGCCGTTTTGCGGCGCCGCTGCCGCAGCAATACGAGTTCGCCCGCCTCAATCTCACCTATACGGTGCTGTCCAAGCGCAAGCTGATGCAGCTGGTGGACGAAGGCCACGTCGATGGCTGGGACGATCCGCGCCTGCCGACATTGGCCGGAGTTCGCCGCCGCGGCTTTACTCCAGAGGCCATACGCACGTTCGTGGAGAGAATGGGAGTCACGAAGTCGGAATCCCTGATCGACATGGGCGTGCTGGAGGGCTGCGTGCGCGACCACCTGAATGAGGTTGCGCCGCGGCGCATCGGGGTGCTCGACCCGGTGAAGCTGATCATCGACAACTATCCCGTCGGGCAGACAGAGCAGTGCGAAGCGCCCAATCATCCGCAGAAACCAGAGCTCGGCACACGTCAGCTGCTGTTTGCGAAAGAGCTGTGGATCGAGCGCGAGGACTTCATGGCGACGCCCATCAAGGGCTACTTCCGGCTCTATCCGGGAAATCGCGTCAGGCTTCGCTACGGCTATGTCGTCGAGTGCACGGGCTTTGATCAGGATGCTTCAGGGCGGGTGACCGCCGTGCATTGCCGGTATTTTCCCGATTCACACTCCGGTTCAGCCGGCGCGGATCAGTACAAGGTCAAGGGCAATGTGCACTGGGTGGCAGTCGAGGCAGCACTGCAAAGCGAAGTGCGGCTCTACGATCGCCTGTTCAAGGTGCCGAACGCTGGCGCCGGCGATCGCGACTTCCTGCTTGATATCAACCCGGACGCCAAGCGCATCGTTCAGGCGCAATTGGAGCCGGCGCTGCAACAGGCGCGGGCCGGCGAGCATTTCCAGTTCGAGCGGCACGGCTATTTCGTCGCCGACGCGGTGGACTCCAGAGTGGGTGCGCCCGTGTTCAATCGCGCAGTGACGCTGCGCGACTCCTGGGCGAAGACCGCGCGCAATGGTTGACGGGGCTCGTCGCTAACGGCGCGCGTCGCTGTCGTTTGCGTAGAACAGCCAGTCGTACTGGCCCGTCACCGAGTGCTCGTAGCGCGTGCGCCGCAGCCACGGGATGCGCGCGAAAGCGGCCTCGACCGCTGGCACGGCTGCCGTATAGACCAGGTATGCGACAACCACCCGTCGCGGCTTTTCCCGGAGCGAATGGCCGAGCCGCTCGAAAACCCGAACGGTCAGCGCGGGGTCAAAGGGGTGATACATGTGGATCAGCAAGTCCGTGTCCGGGAATTCGAACTGTGTAGCGTCCGCGTTAAAGACCTCGATCTTGGTGCGTGATGCCGGGCGATAGAGCGTGGCGTTGCGGCGCGCCACCGCGCACAGCTCCGCCGAGATCTCTACTCCAACCACCCGCAGGAATGAAAGTTCGGAGGCGAGCAGGATTACGCGGCCCTTGCCGCAACCCAGGTCCACGAAGCTAAAAGCGGCAGATTCGATGCCAGTGTGCCCGAGCATCCAGCGGGTCACGCGCGGCGGCGAGGCCAGGTACAGGATGGCCTTGTCGCGCAGCTCCGGATCGTCGATGCCGAGTTCGTCCGGCTGCACGCTGCCGGATGTGTCGGTGCCGTATTTCCGGTCGAATGAGGCATCCTGAGCGGCGGTGTACGACAGCGCCTGGATCGTGAGATCAGCGACCGTCCGGCGCAGCCCGCTGCTGGCGATCGAGTGGCGGATCCGCCGCAGTCGGTGCATCAGGCTCTGCATGGTCGCATTGTACTCAGCGCAACTCAGGCCGCCCGCCAAGTCGCGTCACCCCTCGTACCCTTGCCACGCGCGTTGCAGAAATAAAAAAAGCCACCTGGCATCGCGGCCAAGTGGCTGTACGTATTGGTTGGGAGACTAGGATTCGAACCTAGGTTGACGGAGTCAGAGTCCGTAGTCCTACCGCTGGACGATCTCCCATTATCTATAAGCAAAATCGGCCTTCGGCCATTTTGCAGATCTCCCAGTTTACGCCGGCCTGAAGTGAATTCAGGCCGACTGCCACCGAGCAGGGCGCGCTGGTGCGCGCAGAACCGGAGCGGAGTCTAACTTAACGCTTCGAGTACTGAGGACCGCGGCGGGCCTTGCGGCGACCCACCTTCTTGCGCTCGACTTCGCGCGCATCGCGCGTAACGAAGCCGGCCTTGCGCAGGCTCGGACGCAGCGTCTCGTCGTACTCCATCAGCGCGCGGGTGATGCCGTGACGGATGGCGCCGGCCTGGCCGGTGATGCCGCCGCCGTCCACCTGCACGGTGAAGTCGAAGCGGCCTTCCACCTGCGCAAGCTGCAGCGGCTGGCGCACGATCATGCGGCCGGTTTCGCGACCGAAGAACTCGTCCAGCGGACGGTCGTTGACGGTGATCTTGCCGGTGCCGGTCTTCATGTATACGCGGGCGGTCGCAGTCTTGCGTCGTCCGGTGCCGTATTGAGTCGCTGCCATGTGTCGTTTATTCCTGCGAAATCGTTGCGATTACAGTTCCAGCGCCTTGGGCTGCTGCGCCGAATGCGGATGCTCGCCGCCGGCGAACACATGCAGTTTGCGGAACATCTTCCGGCCCAGCGTGTTCTTCGGCAGCATGCCCTTCACGGCGAATTCCAGCGCGCGCTCGGGGTGTTCCTTCAACAGCTTGCCCAGCGAGATGGACTTCAGGTTGCCCATGTAGCCGGTGTGCTGGTGGTAGAACTTGTCCGTGAGCTTGGCGCCGGTGACGTGGATCTTCTCCGCGTTCAGCACGATCAGGTTGTCGCCCATGTCCACATGCGGCGAGTAATCGGCCTTGTGCTTGCCCTTCAGGCGATGGGCCAGCTGCGTGGCGAGACGACCGAGGGTTTTGCCATCGGCATTCACCACGAACCAGTCGGCTCGGACTTCGGCGGGTTTGACGAAAGTTGTACTCATCTCAAGCACTTCCGGAGGGTCTGTGAGGGCGATCCTTTGGTAAAGGGAGCCGCCGTAAAAAAGGCCGCAGAGTGTAATCAACGCTGTAGGGCATTGCAAAGCCCGCAGCGCAAGACCTGCCCCAGCCGCCCAAGGCTATATATAGTAGCCCTATGGGGCCTCCTCGATCCTTTACGGATCAACTACTTGTCGCAGCCAGCAGGGCTTTGGGCGCTTTGGGGGTGCCCGCCCAGGCCAGCCGCCCGACACCGGGCGGTCCTCCGCCCACTCTGGAGGAGGCCGAGCGGCGACATACTGCTGGCCTGATGCGGGTCAACCATGCCGGGGAAATCGCCGCCCAGGGGCTGTATCACGGGCAGGCACTCACCGCCCGCAATCCTGAGACGCGCGCCCTGCTGGAGCGGGCGGCGCGCGAAGAAAGCGACCATCTGGCCTGGTGCGAACAGCGCTTGAAGGAGCTGCGCGATCGGCCCAGCCTGCTCGACCCGCTCTGGTATGCAGGCTCTTTTGCCATCGGCGCCCTGGCGGGTCTTGCGGGTGACCGGCGCAGTCTTGGATTCGTGGCAGAAACCGAGCGGCAGGTGGAGCGGCATCTCGACGGCCATCTGGAACAGCTCGCGCCGAGCGATACACGCAGCCGGGCCATCATCGAACAGATGCGCGCCGACGAGCGCTCGCATGGCGAGCTGGCCCAGGCTGCGGGCGGCGTGGCATTGCCAACGCCAGTGCAGCACCTGATGAGAACTACCGCACGGATCATGACCACCACGGCGCGCTGGATATAGCGCGATGCGAACTGCGTCACGGGGAGCACGGTTGCCTGCACTGTGCGTTATGTAATACAAAGACAGGCATCAGGCGGACGGTAACGTCCGCCACAGGGAAACTACGGACGAGAATAACAATGGAAGACAGCATCAAGCCGCTGAGCGACATTCCGGCAATCAATCGATTCCTGAGTTATTGCCGCATCCGCACGGTCTCCTCGAAGACCGTGATCATCCACGCCGGCGACCTGCCCGACGTTCTCTACTACATCATCAGCGGCTCGGTCGAAGTGATGATCGAGGACGAGGAAGGCAACGAGATGGTGCTGGCCTATCTGAACAAGGGCCAGTTCTTCGGTGAGATGGGCCTGTTCCACGATCAACCCACGCGCAGCGCCTGGGTGCGCACTCGCAACCAGTGCGAGCTGGCCGAAATGACTTATCCGCGCTTCCGGCAGATCGCTGCGGAATCGCCGGGCCTGGTGTTCGAGCTGGCCACGCAGCTGGCGACGCGCCTGGATCGCACCAACCGCAAGCTGGGCGATCTGGCCTTCGTCGATGTCACCGGCCGCGTCGCGCACGCCATCATGGATCTGTGCGGCGAGCCGGATGCGATGACGCACCCCGAAGGCATGCAGATCAAGGTATCGCGGCAGGAACTGTCGAGACTGGTCGGCTGCTCGCGTGAAATGGCGGGTCGCGTTCTGAAGGTGCTCGAAGACCAGGGACTGCTGCGCGCCACGGGCAAGACCATCGTGGTGTTCAACGCCCGGCCGAAGATGAAGACCCGGCCGGTGATCGTACCGGCCACGCAGGCCGCTGGCGGCAAGGCTGTTCCTGCCAAGGCGCCCGCGTCGCGCTTCGATGACGAAGACGATGAGGATGATTTCGATGATGAGGACGACGAGGATTGAATCCTCGCGGCCGGACACTTCGGCCGCTCGTTAGGGTCAGGCTCTAACCCTTGATCGCGGCCCGCATCGCCCGGATGGTGGCCGCGTAATCCCTTTGACCGAAGATCGCCGAGCCGGCCACGAAGGTGTCCGCGCCAGCCTTCGCGATCGCAGCGATGTTGTCGGTCTTCACTCCGCCATCTATCTCGAGCCGCACCGGGCGGCCACTGGCATCGATGCGCCGGCGCACTTCGGCGAGCTTGGTCAGAGCACCCGGAATGAACTGCTGTCCGCCAAACCCCGGATTCACCGACATGATCAGCACCAGGTCGAGCTGGTGCAGCGTGTGATCCAGGTAGTCCAGCGGCGTGGCCGGATTGAATACCAGGCCGGCCTGGCATCCCTGCTCGTGAATCAGCGCGATCGTACGGTCGATGTGGTCGCTGGCCTCGGGGTGGAAACTGATGATGGATGCGCCCGCCTTGGCGAAGTCCGGAATGATGCGATCGACGGGCTTGACCATCAGGTGCACGTCGATGGGCGCCTTCACACCATGCTTGCGCAAGGCCTCGCACACCAGGGGGCCGATGGTGAGATTCGGCACATAGTGGTTGTCCATGACGTCGAAGTGGACGATGTCCGCGCCAGCGGCAAGTACCGCGTCCACATCCTCACCCAGCCGGGCGAAGTTCGCGGACAGGATGGATGGCGCTATCCAGGGTGTATTCATGACCGCACTGTATCCTGGGCATCTTCGATCATGCGTTGAGGATACCAGCGTATCGCTGCGCTTCGATCACGACAGCCCACGGCGCTCGCGCAGCAGCTCGTAGGCTTCGCGGATGGCCTGGGTGCGCTGCTTGGCATGTTCGAGCATGGAGTCCGGCAGGCCGTTGGCCCTGAGTTTGTCCGGATGATGACGGCTCATCAGGCGTCGATAGGCCAGCACCAGCTCTTCGTCGCTGGTGTCGGGATCCACTTCCAGCATGCGGTACGCTCCGGCGATGCGCGCATCCAGCGCGGCCGCGGCGCCAGCCACCGTGGCGCGCGCATCGCCGCTGCGGAATGCCGCCTCCATGCGCGCGAGCAGTTGCGGGTCCACACCGATACCTTGCGCGACCCGAGCCACACGGGTGCGCGTGGCGCCCGCCATGTCACTGCCGGCCAGCGCAAAGCGCAACTGGATCTCCAGGAACACGCGCAGGATCTCAGGCTGCATCCGTGAGGAAGCTCGCAGCTGCGCCAATTCGGTGTCCAGATCGAATCCGGCCTGCTTGCCCGAGGTGAAAAAAGCAATCGCGCTGCGCACCTGTCCAGCGTCCAGCAGCAACGACCGCATGACGGAGCGGGCCGCCTCGATCTCGCGCTCAGTCACCCGACCGTCGGCCTTGGCCACATAACCCATCACACGGAAAGTGCTGCGGAAAAACTGGCCGGCAGGTGGCAGCGCGGTGTCCGGCGCCTTGCTGACATCGAACTGATGTCCAAGTGCAAGACCCACGGCCGCCCCGACCGGGCCCAGGAAGGCGCCCAACGCACCGCCGATGAGTTTTCCCGTCCACCGCATATCGTTTATGGTAGCAAGCTTGAACACGCCACCGTCGAGCTTGCACGAATCGAACCTCAAGAGCCTTACCCGCGTGCATCGCGGTAAGGTGCGCGACGTCTACGCCATCGACGACGCCAGCCTGCTGATCGTGGCAACTGATCGGCTCTCGGCCTTCGACGTAATACTGCCCGATCCCATCCCGGGCAAGGGCAGGATCCTCAACAGCGTCTCGAATTTCTGGTTCGAGCGCACGCAACATATTGTTCCGAACCATTTGCTCGCGCGACCGCTGTCCGAAGTGCTGCCCGATCCGGCCGAGCTTGCGCAGGTCGAGGGCCGCAGCGTGGTAGCACGACGCCTGAAGGCGCTGCCTATCGAAGCAGTTGTCCGGGGCTACCTGATCGGTTCCGGCTGGAAGGACTACCAGTCCACCGGCGCCGTCTGCGGCATCCGACTTCCTGCCGGGCTGCAGCAGGCGCAGTGCCTGCCGCAGGCGATTTTCACCCCGGCCACCAAAGCCGCGGTGGGCGATCACGACGAGAACATCTCCTTCGATGAGGCGGCCCGTCGCATCGGTGACGATCTGGCGGTACTGGTGCGCGATACGGCGCTCGCGCTGTACCACTTCGCCGCCGCGCATGCCGCGCGGCGCGGCATCATCATCGCTGACACGAAGTTCGAGTTCGGCCTGGCGCCAGATGGCGAGCTGGTACTCATCGACGAAGTGCTTACGCCGGATTCTTCCCGCTTCTGGCCCGCTGACCAGTACCGGGTGGGCATCAGTCCGCCCAGTTTCGACAAGCAGATCGTGCGTGATTACCTGGAAACGCTGGACTGGAACAAGCGCGCGCCGGGCCCGCGGCTGCCCCCGGAGGTCATCGAGAAGACGGCAGCGCAATATGCGGAGGCGCTCAGACGCCTCACCGGTCCGGTCACGGAATAACCCACATGGCGGACGGTGTGTCGCTGTGGCAGAAACTCTGGCACCTGCTGGACCGGGCGCTGTTCGGCACACACACGCTGGGCGATGGCCTGGGAGCCCGCGCACTGCGCGTGCTGCGATACCCCTATGCCATCCTGCGCGATCTGCTCGGCGGCGAATTGACGCTGCGCGCCACCGGCCTGGTGTACACCACGCTGCTGGCATTGATTCCACTGATCGCGCTCAGCTTCGGGCTGCTGAAGGCCATCGGCGCGCACCGCGAGCTGGAACCCGTGCTGCTGGATTTTTTCCGTCCCGTGGGCGCGGCTGGCCCTGAGATCACGCACCGGCTGATGCAGTTCGCCGAGAACGTCAGCGGCGGTCTGGTGGGCGTGGTGGGCTTCGCGCTGCTGTTATGGACTCTGGTCGGCACGGTGAAGAAGATCGAGGACAGCCTGAACTTCGTGTGGCGAGTGCAGCGGGCGCGCAGCATCGCACGCCGGATGATCGAATTCGCGGCGCTGCTGATCGTCGGCCCGATTGTCATCGCTGCGGTGATCGGTTTTTCCAAGCTGGCCTTCGACAGCGTTGCCGGCCACGGCGCATCGGTCGCGCCACTGGTCAAGGCGGCGATTGGGCTCGCGCCCTATGCGCTGGTCACCGGATTGTTCACTGCCATCTACATCCTGATGCCGAACACCAAAGTGCGCCTGGTGCCGGCACTGGTCGGTGGACTGGCCGCTGGCATCTCATGGGCGGCCATCGGCAAGGCCTTCACGGCCATGGTGCTGTACACCTCGCGGCTCACGCTGGTTTACGCGGGCTTCGCCGCCATTGTCGCGGTATTCGTCTGGACCTACCTGGGATGGCTGATTCTACTGGCCGGCGCGCAGCTGGCTTTCTATCTGCAGAATCCGCAAAACCTGCGCCTGGGTCACAGCCCGCTCAAGCTGTCGAACCGCGAGCGTGAACGTCTGGCACTGGAAATCATGGCGCGCGTGGCGCTGCAGCACCATAACGGCGAGCCACCCTGCAGCGTGGACCAGATCGCGCGCACACTGGCCTTGCCCGGCGCCACCATCGCGGACATGACCGAGCAGCTGGAGCATGCCGGGCTGCTGGTGCAATCCGATGAAGGGCGACTGTTTCCGGCGCGCGAGATCAGCGGCATCCGGCTGACGCAGATCATCGGCTGCGCGCGGTCGCGCAGCACCGGACATGAGCCCTACGCGCGCCCCTACGCACCCGGTGTGCGGCAATTGCAGCAGGCCATCGAACAGGCCTGGCATTCGGCCTGCGGCGATCGCACGCTGGCGGATCTGATCACTGAAACGGAAGAAGTCGCGCCCGCCGCCAGAGCACAGCAGGGTTCGCACGGCTGACTGCCAGCGACAGGCTTACGCCGCGGGCAAGCCAGGGGGCAAAGCCTTACGACCCTGCTACGGTCACTTCATCAATCAGCACGCTGCCGGTACGTATCGCACCATGCGTGTCGACATCGGAGCCCAGCGCCCGCACGCCCTGGTACATGTCGCGCAGATTGCCGGCAATGGTCACCTCGTGCACCGGGTAAGCCAGTTCGCCGTTCTCCACCCAGAATCCCGAGGCGCCGCGCGAGTAGTCTCCGGTGACGCCGTTGACGCCCTGACCCATCATCTCGGTGACGTACAGACCACGCCCCAGTTCGCGCAGCAATCCGGCCTGATCGAGGAGCCCCTGGCTGCTTTCGACCAGCAGGTTGTGGATGCCGCCCGCATTGCCGGTGGTATGCAGGCCGAGCTTGCGCGCGGAGTAGCTGCCCAGCACATAGCCCTGCAGCACACCGCCCCGCACCAGTTCGCGATCGCGAGTGGTCACACCCTCGGCGTCGAAGGGACTGCTGGCCAGCGCGCGCTGCAGATGCGGCCGTTCATGCATCTGCACGAACGAAGGCAGAATCTGTTCGCCGGCAGCATCCAGCAGGAACGAGGATTTGCGGTACTGGCTGGAGCCGCGCACCGCCGACACCAGATGTCCGAAGAAGCCACGCGCCATGTCGGCAGCGAACAGCACCGGCGCCTTGCGCGTGGAGAGCTGTCGCGCGCCCAGTCGCGCCACGGCGCGCTCACCGGCACGCTTTCCCACCACGGCCACGCTGTCGAGCTCCTCCGGCACGCGCGCCGCCGAATACCAGTAGTCGCGCTGCATGTCGTCGCCTTCCTGCGCCAGCAGCACGCAGCTCAGGCTGTGGCTGCTGCTCGGATAGCCGGCCAGGAAGCCATGCGAATTGCCGTAGACGCGCACACCACGATGCGTGGAGACCGAAGCGCCCTCTGAATTGGTCAGCCGCGGATCCACCGCGCGACCTTCGGCCTCGCAGGCACGGGCGATCTCGATGGCCTGTTCCGGCGTCAGATCCCAGGGGTGATACAGGTCGAGGTTGGGGATGTCGCGCGCCATGTCGCCCGGATCGGCGAGACCGGCGTATTCATCGCGCGATGTATGACGGGCGATGGCGCAGGCCTTGGCCACCATTTCGCGCACCGCGGCCGGCCGCAGGTCGGCACTGCTGGCCGAGCCCTTGGCGCCGTTGAAATACACCGTGATGCCCAGCGCGCGGTCGCGCTGGTATTCGATGGTTTCGACCTCGCCCAGCCGTACGGTGACGTTCAGTCCCTGCTGCAGGCTGCAGTCGGCTTCGGCCTGTGTGGCGCCAGCGGCGCGCGCCTCGGCCAGGGCCATCGCCACCACATCGGCGAGTTCAGGTATTCGGGACCCATCTATGGCCTGGGACATAAGCCATAATTGTACGGTATGACGGAATACGAGGACGACGCGGGTTTACCGCCCAGCAAGAGCGCGCGCAAACGCGCCGCCCTGGCGCTGCAGGATCTCGGCAAGCGACTGGTGGAAATGCGCGCGCCGGAGCGTGCAGAACTGCCGCTCAGCGAGACACTGCGGGAGGCCATCGCCGAGGCACTGCGACTCACCAGCCGCGGCGCGCTGGCGCGGCAATTCCAGTACATCGGCAAACTGATGCGCGATGAGGACGTGGACGCGATAGAAGCGGCCATGGCCGCCCAGATCGATGCCCATAAGTCGCGTGCTAGACTTCGTAAATGACTGCACTGGTCGGCATCATCATGGGCTCGGCTTCGGATTGGGAGACGCTGCAGCCCGCCGCCGAACTGCTGGAGCAGCTGGGCATCGCGCATGAAGTGCGCGTGGTCTCCGCGCATCGCACACCCGACCTGTTGTTCGAGTACGCCGCTGCGGCCGAAGCACGCGGCCTGAAAGCCATCATCGCCGGCGCCGGCGGTGCAGCTCACCTGCCCGGCATGACGGCCGCCAAGACCCGTGTGCCGGTGCTGGGCGTTCCGGTTGCCAGCAAGGCGCTCAACGGCATGGATTCACTGCTCTCGATCGTGCAGATGCCACGCGGTGTGCCTGTGGCCACCTTCGCCATCGGGGCCGCCGGTGCGGCCAATGCGGCGCTGTTTGCGGCGGCCATCGTCGCACTGGGCGATCCCCCGGTGGCAGCGGCACTCACGCGCTTCCGGCAGTCGCAGACAGAAGCGGTGCTGGCTCGACCGGATCCGCGCCAGAGCCCATGACCATCGGCGTGCTCGGCGCCGGTCAGCTGGGTCGCATGCTGGCGCTGGCGGGCTATCCACTGGGCATGGATTTCCTGTTCCTGGATCGCGAGCCGGGAACGCCAGCGCACCAGGTCGCGCCCTCGTTGTGCGGCGAATTCACCGCTCCCAAACTGCTGGACGAACTGGCCGCGCGCTGCGACGTAGTCACCTTCGACTGGGAAAATGTCCCGGCCGAAGCATTGCAGCGACTGGCAGCCGGCACCCGCATCGCGCCACCGCAACTGGCGCTGGCCACCGCGCAGGATCGCCTGCTGGAGAAGGAATTGTTTGCGCGGCTGCGTATTCCGACGAACCGCAACCGCGCGGTGGACAGCCTTGCCGACCTCGCGCGCGCCGCGGCCGAAATCGGTCTGCCTGGCGTGCTGAAGACCCGCAGACTGGGATACGACGGCAAGGGACAGCAGGTCATCCGCCGCGCTGCCGACATCGAAACGGCGTGGCAGAAGCTGGGCAGTGCCCCGCTTCTGTACGAGGCCATGGTGCCCTTCGACTACGAAGTCTCGGCCATCGGCGTACGCAGTCTGAGCGGCGAATTCGCCATGTACCCGCTGAATCGCAACCTGCACCGCGATGGCATCCTGCGGTTGACGCGTGCGCCGTGGAAGGCCGGCACGCTGGAACGTACCGCGCGCGGCACCATCAAGAAAGTGATGGAGCACTTCGACTATGTCGGCGTGCTGGCCATCGAATTCTTCGTGCAGCGGGGTCAGCTGCTGGCCAACGAGATGGCGCCGCGCGTGCACAACTCCGGTCACTGGACCATTGAGGGCGCGCATACCAGCCAGTTCGAGAACCACCTGCGCGCGATCTGCGGCCTGCCGCTGGGTGACACAGGGGCCAGGGGCCACTCTGCCATGCTCAACCTGATCGGCCAGATGCCGGACCGCGGGCTGCTGCTGAAGGAGCCTGGGCTTCATCTGCATGATTACGGCAAATCACCCCGCCCGGGGCGCAAGCTGGGGCACCTGACTTTTGTAGAATCAACTGCCCGGGCCGCGGATTTGCGGGCCAAGCGCCTGCTACGACGGATTGATTCCCGTAAGATTTGAACAGTCATGTACACGGACATGTTCAGACTGCGGGAACTCCCATTTCGGCTCACCCCCGATCCGGAATTCCTTTACCTCTCCAAGAACCACGCCCGCGCCAAGGCGTACATGGAATCCACCGTCTGGTTCACGGACGGGTTCGTGGTGATCACCGGCGAGATCGGGTCGGGCAAGACCACGCTGATCGAAACCTTCCTGAGCGAGCTGGAAAAGGACGTCGTCGTCGCGCAGATCAACCAGACGCAGGTTTCCGCAGTGGAATTCCTGCAGGCAGTGCTGGTGCAGTTCGGCTTCTCGCCTTTCCGCATGAAGAAGGCCGAGCTCATCTCCACCCTGAACAACTTCCTCATCGAGCAGTACAGCGCCGGCCGCAAGGTGATGCTGATCATCGATGAGGCGCAGAACCTGTCTTTGCGCACGCTGGAGGAGGTGCGCATGCTCTCCGGCGTGGAAACCACCAAGGACAAGGTGCTGCGCATCATCCTGGCCGGTCAGCCCGAACTCAGCGCCAAACTCGATTCACCGGAGCTGGTGCAGCTGGCACAACGCGTGCGCCTGCGCTTTCACCTCACCGCGCTGTCGGAGGAGGACAGCAAGGCCTACGTCCGGCACCGCCTTGAAGTGGCCGGCTCCGGCGGGCGGGAGATCTTCGAAGAGGGCACTTTTCCCCTGATCTACCGTTATTCGGGAGGCGTGCCGCGCTTGATCAACACGCTGTGCGAAACCGCGATGATGGCGGCCTATACGGCGGATCGCGATCATGTGCTCCGGGATGATGTGAAGTCGGCCATCGCTGAACTGCAGTGGCCGGAGTTTTCGGAACGAGCCGCGAACCGCACCGCCGAACTCGGCGATGTCAGCACCACCGGCCGGTTCCGTGGCATGGGCACCACGCGGCAGGCGCCAGAGCTCTATGTAGGTTCCGGCGATACCGCAACCAATGAGGCTGTGCCAGAGCCGCCACTGGCCAAGCTGGTAGTGGTCACCGACGGCCACACCATCGGCGAGCTGCCGTTGCGACCCGGCCGCACCATCGTCGGGCGCACACCGGACAACGATCTGCAGATCGACAGCCGCTTCGTGAGCCGGCACCACTGCCAGATCGTCACCAAGCCCAATGCCTGCATCGTCGAGGATCTGAACAGCACCAACGGCATCATGGTGAAATCCAAGCGGGTGCGGCGCCACAACCTGAATGATGGCGATGTGATCTCCATCGGCCGGCATGACCTGATCTACATCGATGAGCGCAGCGGAAGCAGCGGTCAGACCAGCGCACTGTCACCGCCTTCCGGCGCAGATAATCCGGACAGCCACGGCGAAACCCAGGTGCTGTAGACCGCAGCCGCAAGAGCCTAGCCGGGCGAAAGGGCGCGAAAAGCTGCCACCGTCTGCAACGCCGCGCGGCGCATCAGTCCCTGATCTGATGCCACGATGAAAGCGGTGACGCCCAGCGAAAGCAGCCAGGCGACATCCGGCGAGTCCATGCGATCGACATGCGCGCACAGCGCCACGCCGGCTCCGCGGGCCGCCGCAGCAATCTTTTCCGTAGCGGCAACTACCGCCGGTGCGGCGGGACTGTCCACGCCGAGGGCGATCGACAGATCGCCGCGGCCGATGAACACCGCATCCAGTCCCTGCACTGCAACGATTTCCGTCAGGACTTCCAGCGCGCCCACATCCTCGATCATTGCAAGCACGGCGGTCTGCGCATCACCCGCGACCACATGCTCCTGGAACCCGGCGGCGCCGTAGCGCCCGGCACGCGAGGAATTGGTGAAGCCCCGCCGCCCACCTCGATAACGCGCCTCGGCCACCACATCCTGCGCTTTCGCGCGGCTGCCGACATGCGGCACGAGCACACCCTGTGCGCCGCAGTCGAGCACGGGCAGGATGTCGCGGGCTTCGCTGCCCGGCACGCGCACCAGTACCGCGATACCGGCGGCACGGCCTGCGAGTATCAGAGTATCGACATCGACACGATCGAAGGGCGCATGCTCCTGATCGATGACCACGAAGTCGAAACCCACCGCGCCCATGATTTCAACCGGATGCGGGACCGGGGTCTTGATGAAGGTACCCAGCAGCGGCGCTCGCGTCCGCAGGCGCTCACGAAAGTTCATGCGAAGTACAGCTTCAGTGCCGTATCGCCGATGCGCCTGCGCGCCTGCGCCGACGGCACCCACTGCGCGAAGCTGGTCAGCGCGTCGGCATAGGTAAGGCTGGATTCATGGCCGACGAAGGGGCAGTCGCTGCCCCACAAAAGACGTTCTGAGCCCGCTTCCTGCAACAACTTCTCGGCGGTCTGTTGGGCGAGCTGCATCGCAATCGGGTCGGGAGTGCCGGCTCCCTGGCTCTGCCATGTGAGGCGGTAGCCCGCGGAAAGCTTCACCCAGGTTCGGCCCCTGGCCACAGATCGCAACAGAGCCTGAAACCCATCGCCGGCGAGACCGCTGACGGGATCCGGGTGTCCGAAATGATCCAGAACGATGCGCGCAGGGCTGGCTTCGAGCTGGCGCAGCACCACGGGCAGCTGCGGACCCTCCACCGCCAGATGGACATGCCAGTTCAGGTCGGCGACCCGCCGCAGCAGCAGTCGGTAGCTCTCGCCGGCCAGATCAGGCAGCTCGCGGCGACGCGACAACTGCAATCGTACGCCCACCACGCCATCGGCCTTCATGCGCTCGAGCGTGTAGCGGTCGGTGGTGGGATCGATGTTGACAGTGCCACGCAGCCGCGGGCTGCGTCGCAATGCCTCGATCATGTAGTCGTTGTACTGCCCATAGATGCTGATGCCGGCGATGACGCCGAAGTGCACGCCGTGCGCATCGAGCACGCGCAGGTAATCCTCGGCCGTGAACGGGTAGTCGGGCCTCATCCACGCCGAGTCAGCCAGTGGCATCTCCGGCGTGAATATGTGCGCATGCGCGTCGACCACGGGAGGATCGATGTGCGGCTGCGCGCTCATGCATCAGACTCCCGCCATCGGATATTCGTCGGCATTCAGCACCCAGCCAGCCTGCTTCGAGAAATCCAAGCGTGGCGGCGAGAAGATGTCCACCAACTGGTTGCCGCTGGTTTCAGTGGCCGCTGAAGTATGGATGGCCGGCGGCGGAATCACCGCAATGGAGGGCGCAGGGCAATGCTCGTGATCATCGTTGCGCCAGTATTGCTGATTCGCCACCCAGGGCCAGCGGATGTGATGCGTGAAGGCACCCTGGATCGCCAGCGAGCACTGTTCGAAGTCATCGTGATGATGCGGCGAGAGCTTTGCTGTATCACGCGGCGCCGGCTCGAAGGGCAGCATGTTGACCATCATGGTGGTGCAGCGAAAGATGCGGCCGAAGCGGCCCGGCTTGGCCGGCACATCCAGACTGTAGTGACGGATGCGGTAGCCGCCGGGAGGCGCCGGCCACTCCTGGAACGGCGGAATGTTCGGATGCTGATGGGCATAGGCCGCGGCATTCGAGGCCAGAGCCGCCACGTCGGCATTGCGCGTGGAGATCACGCGGATCAACAAGCCCTTCTGTCGCATGGTCACGCGGCTGTCGCCCGGAGGCACGATAGCCAGGGAGAAACCCGGCACCTCGACACGTTCGCTGCCCGCCTCGATGACGGCGCCCTCTCCCGCTTCGGGCAGCACCAGCATGTATTCATCCACCTGGCCACTGCGCGCGAACTGTGCGCCGGGCTGGCACTCGGAGTAGCTCACGGTCATGTTCTGGCCGCGGCCGTACCAGGTGCGCGCGAGCGCGTTCTGCTCGCCCGGCGGCAGGTCGTGGAATTTCACGTACTCGGCAGCAGCGAAACCGGCGGGCGCGGGAGTCGCGGCGGCGGCCTGCGGGCTGAGCTGGGAGCGGGGATCGTAGGCTTCGTACATGGCTTCTAATCCAGTGATATTGATAAGCGGCAGCTACAACCGGATGCGGTCGGCGCCCTTTAGTTTAAGACGAGCCCGGGCCTGCTCGGGAGTTGCGATGTCCAGCGACAGTTCGCGCAGGATGCGACATATCTTCGCCACCTGATCCGCGTTGGATTTCGCCATTTCGCCGCGGCCGATGTAGAGACTGTCTTCCAGTCCCACCCGCACATTGCCGCCGAGCAGCGCGGCATGCGTGCACATGGCCATCTGGTGCCGGCCCGCAGCCAGCACCGACCATTCCAGATCGTTGCCGAACAGCCGCTGCGCCGTGCGCACCAGGTGCAGCAGATGATCGGCTTCGGCCGCGATGCCGCCGGGAATGCCCTGCACGAACTGGATGAACAACGGCGGCGCATAGTCGCGCTTCTCCAGCGCGATGGCGAGGTTGTAGAGCTGGCCCACGTCGTAGCACTCGAACTCGAAACGCACGCCGTGACCTTCGCCCAGCCGCACCATCACCGTGTCGATGTCTTCGAAGGTATTGCGAAACACGTGAGTGCGCGCGATTTTCCTGTAGTCCTCTTCCCATTGATGCTGCAGTTTCGGCAGCTTCTCCAACGCCATGAAGCCGGCGAAGTTCATCGTGCCAAGATTCAGCGAAGTCATTTCCGGACTGACGCGCTCCGGCGCCACCAGCCGCTCTTCCAGCGTCATGCCTGGCCCGCCGCCGGTGGTGATGTTGATGATGGCGTTGCAGCGGGCACGGATCTGCGGCAGGAACTGCATGAACACTTCAGGATCTGCGGTCGGACGGCCATCGACCGGGTCACGCGCATGCAGATGCAGCACGGCTGCGCCGGCCTGCGCTGCTGCGACGGATTCCTCGATGATCTGCGCCGGCGTCAGCGGCAGGTAGGGTGACTGGCTCGGCGTGTGGATGGAGCCGGTGACGGCGCAGGTAACAATGACCGAACGTGACATGTCGATTCCTAAGGCTGCAGCGGTTCGCGCAGATCGCGGCCGGCGGTTTCCGGCAGCATCAGCACGGCGACGATCGCCAGTACGATGCCGGAAAGCGCCATCACGAGCATACCGACGCTGATGCTGACCATGTAGTGCTGTGCGATGAGCGCGACCGGCATGGTGAAGACCAGTCCGCTCATCGCGCGACCCAGGTTGTAGGCAAAGGATTGCCCCGAACCGCGGATTTCAGTAGGGAACAGTTCGGTGAAGTATGGCCCGAAGGAAGCGTACAGGCCGAACTGGAAGAAGCCGTACACCATGCCCACCGGCAGCAGCGTCCAGGCGGAGCTGCCAAGCGGCGCGAGCAGATAGAAGCTCGCCATGCCGACGAAACCCACACCGAAGAACCGGAACATCGCGCGGCGGCCCAGGCGGTCGCTGAAGTAGGCGTTGACCTGGGCACCGAAGAAGCCACCGGTACTGTTGATCAGGATGTAGATGCCCGCCACGCTCGCAGACAGGCCGCGCTCCTTCTGCAGGAAAACGCTCAGATAGTTGCTGACCGAATAGGCAGCACCCTGGATCCCGATCGCCAGCAGCGCGGCCAGCAGCGTGATGCGCAGCATCTGCGGGGAGAAGATGGCCAGCATGTGCACGCTGCGCTTCTCTGCCTGCAGGCGCTTGCGGGTCTGCAGATAGACGTCGGAGTCATCGTCCGCACGCCGTACGAAGAACACCAGCAGCGCCGGCAATATTCCAATCCAGAACACCACGCGCCAGCCATATTCTGCTGGCAGTGCCGCGACCAGCGGTCCTGCAAGCAGCGCCGCGATTCCGGTGCCGATGGGTGCGGCGCTCTGCACGGTGCCCACGGCCCTGCCGCGATGCTGTGGCGCGATGATCTCGCCCAGCAGCACGGCGCCCACGGCCCACTCGGCGCCGAATCCCAATCCCTGCAGCGTGCGCACGATCATCAGCTGCTCGTAGGTATTGGCAAACCCCGACAGGAACGAGAAGAAG
>Ga0134124_10001267_pt1 | contig 20224 bp, 28 predicted proteins | sample KB304_FD_96880 | JGI IMG/M metagenome (GOLD analysis project Ga0134124, IMG submission 96880) | Terrestrial soil microbial communities without Nitrogen fertilizer from Kellogg Biological Station, Michigan, USA - KB3-0-4 | ecosystem: Environmental > Terrestrial > Soil > Unclassified ... | reverse complement strand
GGCTACATGCACGAGGGCGAGCCATACGGCCATCTGACCATCAACGGGGTTGCTCCGTCGATCGAGGACATCGCCGCCCTGGTCGGGAGGCCGCTCGGCGAGGTGCGCAAAGCTATGGCTGAGCTCGACCATCGGCAGGTCTATAGCACCGATGCGCTGCAGGGCACGCCGTACTCGCGCCGCATGGTTAGGGATAAGGCCAAGGCCGACCAAGACCGCAGAAACGGTAAAGGTGGCGGTAATCCAAAATTGAAGGGTGAGGATAAGGGGGGGGTTAACCCCCCGGATAAAGCCCAGAAGCCAGAAGCCAGAGACCAGAATCCAGAAAGAGAAAATTCCGAACCTATCGGTTCGGGCGCTGAAGCGCCGACCGACCATCGGAAGCGGCTTTTCGACGAAGGTCTACCGAAGCTCGCAAGGCTGACCGGGAAGGGTCCCGACGCCTGCAGGTCGTTTGTCGGCAAATGCCTGAAAGCCGCTGGAGACGACGCAATCACCGTTCTCGGATTGATCGAAGAAGCTGAACGCAATCAAGCTGTTGATCCATCAGCATGGATCGTTTCAAGACTGAAACCCGTGGAGATTTCGAATGGGCGACGAACGGTTCACGACGCAGCGCGGAACCTATCCAGAGAACTCCAAGCCCTCAACGAACCAGCGCCTGGCCTATGCGAGCCAGAGGGCAGAAGTCCTCTTCGGCTGCTACCGGCGCGGTGATGCGAACGACCCGGAACGGTACGTCGCTGCGATTGCCGCGGTGCTTTCGGACTACGATTTCGAACTGATGAAGGAGGTCACGGACCCCCGAACCGGGATCTGCACGACCGAAAAATTTATGACGTTTATGCCGAACGCCGGCGAGCTGAAGGTCTATTGCGAGGCCCAAGCGGCGCGCAGGGAGCGGCTGAAGCGGCTCGGTGAGCGACGTGTTCCGGTCGCGCCGGAGCGGCGTCTTGAACCACCGGAGCAGCCCCCGGGCCACTTGGCAAACGTCCACATCTACGCCGGCCATCCCCGCTACGCCGCGCTGGTTGAATGGTCGAAGACGGCAGAGCCGCGCATGTGGAAGTTTGGCACCTCGAGCGACGGCCGGGATGGGATCTGGATTCCGCTGAACGTTTGGCAGGACGGTCAAGCTGCAGTCAAGAAGGCCGCAGTCGAGGCCAAGGATCGCTCGTTCGTGCTCAGCGATGCCGCGCGCAAGGTCATGCAGGACATCGACGAGGCGCGATCGTGGAGCGAGGGAAGGGCCGCCGAATGACCGAGCCCGAGAACGAGGTAGTGGAACGAGTGGCGCGGGCGATTTTAAAAGCCGAGGTACCCGACGCTGATTTTGACTACTGCAAATCGGTTATTGACCATCCCCTGTACGAAAAAGCAATGGGATCGGCCCGCGCCGCTATCGGGGCCATGCGCGAGCCGACGGAGGCAATGATGATTGCCGCTGGAGCAAACAGTTTCCAGCAGGCGAGGGCTGTCTGGATACGCATGCTGGACGAGGCCCTTAAATGAGCGTCCGCGCCCCCGATCTCTTCCCACTCCGCCGCGCTCGCATGTTCACCGCAGAGCGTGACGCCTACCTCCGCGCCAACCCAAGCGTAGATCCGTTCATACTCGCTGATGCCCTCGGGCTCTCTGCCCTTACCGTCTACATGTACCAGCGCAAGCTCGGGATTCGGCTGTGCACCTGGCACGATCATGGAGCAATGCAATGAGCGAAATAATTGCAACGACGGGAACTGGCCAGATTTTAACTGGCCAGCCGGTAATGGACTCAATGCGAGTGATGGCAATTGTGACTTCCGATGGTGAGGTCTCCATCGACTGGGAGCGCATTTCCCAAGTGGCTGTAAGCAAGAACGATCCGCAGAATATGGCGATGGCTCGGGCCTTCCTCGCTATCCGTGATGGAACCTATAAATTGATCGAAAGGGCTGGAGCATGAGCCGCCGCCAGCCCTACAACCCCGCCACCCCTATTCACGATCGCCGCGCCCGCGAGTTCAACCGCGGCATCGCCTCCCACCTCAGCGCAATCGAGGTAGACGACCCGGTCGAGATCGGCGCAAAGCTCATGGTGCTACGCAATACCCGGAATGACCCGCTCGCCGGCATGCATTCCCGTAAATTCATCAACGAGGCCCAATACCAAGCCGGCCGGGCTTTCCAATATGATTTCGAGACAGCGGAACGCGGCCCCCAGGCAATCGACCCCGGCAAGGAATGGGTTGACGGTGGAAGGCTCCCAGAACCGATTACGGAGCGCCAGCAGCGGGCGACCCTCAAGCTGGCGGAAGTTCACAACGCCCTCGGCTTGGACGGATCAGCGATCGTCTCAGACGTTTTGATCCACGGCATCGGAATTTCGCAGCTCGTGAGCCGCAGAGGATATCAGGGCGAGCACTGGCGGAAATACTTCGGGCGCAGGTTCAATGAGTGCCTGAATACCTTGGCTGTTGTGTATGGATTTGCAATGAAGGGGCAGACATGAGTGGTTTGTGGAGAAAATTCCAGGCGTTTCGGCGCTGGTTACAGGATAGCCAGGATCACGATATTCGGCTGGAGACGCTGAATTTCGATTCCGAAGGATTTCCTTGCGACGGTATCTTGGAACTCACGAGATGCGGTAGGACTCAGCGGTTCAGAATATCCGATGGTCGCTTGACAGGTCCGGTGGAACCTGTAATTTCGCCATCGTCGCAGTGATTTGCACAAGCCCGCCTCGCGCGGGCTTTCTGCGTTTGGAACCGGAATGAGCATTCAATCTGTCCAAGATGCAATGAGTGGGCATCCAGATTTTGACCGTGCCACCATGCGGTATGAGGAGGGCGGCCGCGTCGAGGTTTACCAGATGGGCAAGCTATCGGTGAGGGTTCCAAGCGGATCAACGCCGGCGGAGATCAGGGCTGCGTTTGACGCTGAGCTGAAGAAATGACTGGCCGTCCATCCGATTTCAATCAGGAACTCGTCGAGCGCATTTGCGAGAGGATAGCGGACGGCGAGAGCCTGCGAACCATCTGCGATGATGACGATATGCCTGCAAAGTCTACGGTGTTCAAATGGCTGTCGCTGCATGCGAACTTTGCGGACCAGTACGCACGCGCGCGCGAGACGCAAGCTGATACGATCTTTGATGAAATTCTGTCGATAGCTGATGACGGCTCCAATGATTGGATGATCCGCAAGCACGGCGAAAGCGAAAGCTGGGTTGAGAACGGGGAGGCTATCCGACGCTCGGTTCTTCGGGTCGATGCGCGTAAATGGATGGCTGGAAAGCTCCGTCCCAAGAAATACGGGGACAAGACCATTTTGTCTGGAGATCCAGACAATCCCATCGTTATCGATCGCATTGAGCGCGTAATTGTCGACGCTCCGCATACCGACAGCTAGGATCTTCCAGCCGCTATTGGTGCCGGCTCGATACAAGGGAGCCCACGGTGGTCGCGGCTCCGGAAAATCGCATTTTTTCGGCGAAATGGTCGTCGAGGAATGCCAAGCGGTCAAGGGAACAAGAGCGGTCTGCATCCGTGAGGTGCAGCGCACCTTGTCCCAGAGCTCTAAACGGCTGATCGAGGACAAGATCAGTGCGCTCGGGGTCGGGCAGGGGTTCAAGGTCTTCCACGATCGGATAGCGACACCTGGTGACGGCCTGATCATGTTCACGGGCATGCAGGACCACACTGCGGAGTCGATTAAGTCCTTGGAGGGGTTTCGGATCGCTTGGACGGACGAAGCGCAGACCATGTCAGCGCGAAGCCTGTCGCTGCTGCGGCCGACGATCCGTGATGAGGGATCTGAGCTGTGGTTCTCGTGGAACCCGCGCCGGAAGTCTGACGCGGTCGATGATTTCCTGAGAGGCCGCAAGCCCGATGGTTCGGTCGTCGTCCAGGCGAACTGGCGGGATAACCCGTGGTGGACCAAGACGCTCGAGGCGGAACGGCTGCTCGAGCTGCAGCTCTACCCCGATCGGTATGACCACACGTATGAGGGCGGATATGCCAAAGCCTTCGAGGGAGCTTACTTCGCGGGGCTGCTGGCTCAAGCTCGTCAAGGTGGGCGAATCGGTCGCGTGGCTGCCGATCCGCTCCTCCCACTTCGGGCCTTCATCGATATCGGGGGTTCGGGGGCTACAGCAGACGCCTTCACGATCTGGATCGTCCAGTTCGTCGGACAAGAAATCCGTGTCCTCGACTACTACGAGTCCCAAGGCCAGGTCCTAGCGTTCCATGTCAACTGGCTGCGCTCGAGGGGCTATGAGAACGTCATTCTGCGCTTTCCTCATGACGGGGTTAAAGAAAACGATGTCACTGGGAAAAGGTACGAGGATCACTTCCGCGATGCAGGTTTCAGGGTTGACCCAACCGTACCAAACCAAGGCCGCGGCGCCGCAATGCAGCGTATTGAAGCGCTTCGCCGGCTGGGCCCTCAACTTTGGTTCAATGAGGACACTACAGAAGCTGGAAGGGACGCGCTCGGCTTCTACCATGAACGTAAAGATGACATACGAAACGTCGGTCTCGGTCCGGATCACGACTGGTCTTCACACGCGGCAGATGGACTTGGTCTGATGGCGATCTGCTATACGCCGCCGGCGAACGAGGCGAATTTCAACCGGTCGCTGAACTACGGCAATGCGGGATGGCGATGATTTTCCTATATCGCCCCAACGGCGGACTTTGGCTGATCTTCAGAGGGTGTCCACTAGTTGCGATTGATTGGCTTGTGGGTTGGAGAATTCGATTTTGCCTACGAACGAGAGTGACGCGACGTGGCTAAGAATGACGCGAAAATCCTTGCAGAGGTAGAATTGAGGATTCGCGAACATCTCCGAAGTGAAGGCTGGTTTGAGGAGCGAGCAGGCTTCCTCCGCGTGCTGCGGCTGGTTGAGAAACTGCGCAAGGATGGGGCTGCCCCGGAGGACTATGAGCTTGGCTAAAATGTCCATCTCCGACCTGCGCGCCATGGTCAACGCTGAGAAATCGAGCGCTATGGCTGCGACGCAGGCCGCCAACCTGATGGGCGAGCGCGCGGATGCGATGGACTATTACCAGGGCCACATGGCCAAGGACATGCCGGCGCAGGACGGGCGCTCCCGCGCTGTTTCGATGGATGTGCAGGACACCATTGAAGGCCTGATGCCATCGCTAATGGACATCTTTGCCGGGTCTGACGAGGTTGTGCGGTTCGATCCGGTCGGTCCCGAGGACGAAGACGCGGCGCAACAGGAAACCGATTACGTGAACCACGTGTTCATGCAGCGCAATCCGGGCTTCATGATCCTGTACGGCTTTATCAAGGATGCGCTGCTGAGCAAGACAGGCCTGGTCAAGGTCTTCTGGGAAGAACGCGAGCAAGAGAGCCGCGAGACGTATTACGACCTGACTGAAGACCAGTTTGCGTTGCTCGTTCAAGCGGTTGAGGCCTCGGAAGGAACCATGAAGATCGTCGAGCACACGGTCAATAACGAGGCTGAGGAAGTCTCCGAGCTGGTTGAAGAGAGCGAGAGCGCGTCTTGAACGCACCCTATCCGCCGCCGCAGGGCCAGCTCAATCCTCTGCCAAATCAAGGCCTAGGCCAGCAGATGGCCAATCCTGCGCCAATGCAGGCTCCGCCCAAGCCGGCCACGCATGACGTTACGATCGTCACCACCAGGAAGATGGCTCAGGCCCGGGTTCTCGGCATTCCGCCCGAGGAATTCGGCATCGAGCGCGCCGCGCGGGACATCAAGACCTGCAATTACGCCTTCCACGAGGTCGTGACGAAGACGCCGGCGCAGCTGGCCGCAGAGGGATTCGACAAGGCCCAGATCGAGAGCCTGACCGAATACACCGGCCTGACCGAAATCGAAACGATCGCCCGCGACACGGTTTCCGAGCATTTGGCAGTTCCAGGAGGAGCGAGCACGAACGCTGCGGCGCGCCCGGTCAAGATCACTGAGCATTACATCCGCATGGATTACGAGGGCAACGGCCGTCCCTGCCTCTACATGGTGACCACGGCTGGGGATCAGGGCGAGATCCTGCGCAAGGACGGAAAGGAGGCGATCGAACCCATTGACGCCATCCCGATCGCGGCGACCACGCCGGTTCCGATGACGCATCGTTTCTTCGGCCGGTCGATGGCCGATCTCGTGATGCCACTGCAGCGTGAGAAGACGGCGCTGAAGCGGGGCGCGCTGGACAATCTGTATTTGCACAACAACCCCCGGGTTGAAGTTGCAGAACAGAATGCTGGACCGAATACTCTCGATGATCTTCTGGTTAGCCGCCCTGGTGGCGTGGTTCGCACAAAGACGGCGGGCGGATTGAACTGGCAGGTGGTTCCCGACATCACCTCGTCGATCTATCCGATGCTGCAGTACCTCGACGCCGAGCTCGAAACCCGTACCGGCGTGACCAAGCAGGGGCAGGGCATCGACGCCAACGCCCTGCAGAACCAGACGGCGACCGCGGTTGCGCAGGTGTTCTCTGCCTCGCAGATGCGAATGAAGCTGATCGCGCGCATCATGTCCGAGGGCGTGCGGGACATCTTCTCGCTGCTGCACGGCACAATCAGGAAGCATGGCCAGCAGGCCGAGACCGTTCGTTTGCGGAACAAATGGGTGAGCGTCGATCCGCGGCAGTGGACGACCCGGGACGATATGACCATCAGCGTCGGGCTTGGAACCGGTGGCAAGGCGCAGCAGTTTGCCCAGAACATGGCGATCGCCGGCCTTCAGGAGAAGATCCTCACCGCGGGGAAGACCAACCTCGTCGATGACAACAACATCTTCAATCTGGCCTCCGAAATCTGCAAGATTATGGGCCACAAGAACGCGGATCGGTTCTTTAACGACCCGCAGGCCAAGGATCCGAAGACCGGCCAGCCGATGCATCCGCCCCCGGCACCGACACCAGATCCGAAGGTGCTGGCGATTCAGGAGCAGGCCAAGAGCGACCAAGCCGAGCTCGCGATGAAAGCCCAGCTCGACCAGCAGAAGGCCAAGGATGCGGCCGCGCTTGCTCAGGTCAAGGCGGAGTTCGACGCCAAACTCAAGGTACTGGAATTGCATCTGAAAGCACTGGAAATGGAGCATAAGGCGGCTGCAGACCATCAGCAGCACCGCGCCAAGGTGGCAGAGACCATCGTCGGCATGGCCGCGACAGCCGCAGCACACGACCAGAAAATGGAACACAACGACGCATCACACGCGGCCAAGCTGGAGCAGATGAGGGCAAAACCGGAGAAAACAGATGGATAAGATCGCACAGGCGAAGCTCGACGAGGAACTGGCGCACGTGATCGCCGAGGCCACGCAATCCCGGGTCTCGATCACCGAGGCCATCGTGATGATCCGCAAGATGGAAAAGGCCGGCTGGGTCTTCACTAACGCGAAGCTCGAAGCCGACATGAAGAAGGCCGAGGATGAGAAGGCTGCGGCGGAGCGGGAGAAGCTGGCCGCGCAGACGCCACCGACGGCCAAGTCCATCATTCCCCCGCGCGAGCCTGATCCTCCCCTATCTGAGTATGTGAAAAGTGCGGGATATCCCAAAGATGATGGGATTCCAGTCAAGAGAGTCGACCCCATTGCGCCAGATCATCACCCGTTCGTTCACGAGCCGTTTCCGGCGCCGGAGAAGCCCACAGAGGTCGCGCCCAAACCGTGACCGAGATCATCGACGCCTACAAAAAGACGGCAGCGCATCTGCTCGACGATCCGGACAACCCGGAATACCTCGCCAATCAGTATACGCTGCTGTCAACCACGCCGCGCAGCCCGGCCCAACTGGCCATTGCCAAGCGCTGCGCGAATGTGGCGCCGAACGAGTTCATCGCGGTATTCAATTACGCCTCCGCGCTGATGCGGAGCGGTTTGGATAGCATCGGAACGTTCCGGGCCGCGCTTGAGATCGCACCACGGGACCGCCGCTCGCTGGTCCTGCACCATATCGGCCTGGCGCATCATGATCGCTACGAATACCAGGAGGCTTTGAACTGGTACAAGTTGAGCCTTGAGGCCGATATCAACGAGCCGAAGATCCATCAGTCGATCGCCATCGCGAAACTAGCGATGGGCAAGCTGAAGGAAGGACTTTATGAATTTGAGGTCAAGCACCACATCAAGCCGCGCAAGCCGATCAGTACGAGCAAGATAAAATGGTGGAACGGCGAGGATCTGACGGGAAAATCCGTCATTCTCACCCATGAGCAGGGATTTGGAGACACGATCCAGTTCATCCGGTTCGCTCCGATCCTGCGGGATGAGTGCGCAAAACTGGTGTTTTCTGGCCCGGAAAGCCTAGCCCCTCTGATCGCCGAGCAGTTCGACTGTTTCGACGACGTGATCAACGAGGCCGGCCCGTTCAAGGCAGATTTTGTGACCTCCCCGATGGCTGCATGTGCGCTGATGGGGATCGAATATGCTGGTGTCAATGATTTGGCTTACATGACGAGTGCGCCTGTCAATCTCCCTGAAAGGGGACGGTTGAAGGTAGGCCTCTCATGGAAAGGCTCTCCCGGCTATGCGAATGATGCGTTGCGATCGGCCGACCTCCGCGCCTTTTGCCCATTGTTCGACTTGCCGGGAGCGGCATTCTACTCCCTCCAGGTCAAGCCGGGCCCGGAGGAAATCACGAACCTCGGGCTGGATGGATTCATTGCAGATCTGGGCTCAACCTTCACGGACTGGCGCTCGACCGCGGCCGCCATTGCCGCCATGGACGTGGTCGTGGCGACGGACTCGGCGAATGCCCACATGGCCGGCGCGCTTGGCAAGCCCGTGATGCTGATGCTCGGGAAGGCCCCGTGCTGGCGCTGGATGAAGGGCGCCAGAACGCAATGGTACCGTGGCCACCGGATATTTAGACAAACCACGGTTGATGAGTGGCCGATTGAAGCGGTGCGCAGGGAGCTTGAAACCATGCTCGGACAGCGAAGGCTTGCCGCGTGATCGACGAACACAAGCTGCTCAGGGAAAACAGCCGGGCTGTTGAGGCGCAATCCCTGCTCGACAATTCGCTGTTCAACGACGCCCTGGCGACGCTCGAGGCCGAATACATCGCGGCATGGAAGGCGACGCCCCTGCGTGACAGCGACGGCCGGGAACGGGTCTGGCAGGCCGTCCAGATCATCGGGAAGATCAAGGACCATATCGGCGCCGTGCTGAACGACGGCAAGCTGGCCGCGGCGCAGCTGCGCGAGCTCGCTGAAACCGCCGAACGCAAGAAAAAATTCGGCATTTTGTGATGGCTGGTCCTGTCATTTATACGATGGCAATCATCAAAGATGGCAAAGTGATCGCGACCAAATCGGTCAAAACATATCTCGAGGGAGCCGTGAAAGCCGTGACTCCCGAGAACGGCGAGATCAAGGCAATTGAATATGCATGGATGATGCGAGGCAAGGAACTAGCCCGCGATATCCTGCTTCAAGAAGGAAGATGGCCCGCTAAGGTGGGCTAAACCACAAGGATAATCCATGACTGACCAACCTGTCGCTTCTCAGGAAGCGCCGGCTATTGCCGACACGTCAGAGCTAACGATCGAAGAAGGCCGCCGCATGCTTGACGCGGCCCTGAATGAAACTCCTGCAGAAGGCGCGGATGACGCGACCGCAGACCCCGAATTGTCCGTCGAGGGCAACGCCGCCCCTGAAAAGGCTACCGGCGAGACGCAGGAACAGGACCCGGCTGAACAGCCGCCAATCCCGCTTCCGAGGTCTTGGGCAAAGGAACAGTCCGAACATTGGGAAGCTCTACCCCGCGCAACTCAGGAATATCTGATCGCGCAGGACAGCAAGGCCAGTGCGGCAGTTCGCCAAGCCCAAAATGAAGCCGCTGAAAAGCTCAAGGGCCTCACGGCCAAGGAGCAGAAGGCGGAAGAGGCAAGGCAGAAGTACGAGGCCAAGCTCCCCGAAGTCATGCAGGGGTTGACTGATCAGAACAACCGGCAATTCGCCGACATCAAATCGATGGCGGACCTCGAAACGCTGGCGAATGAAGCTCTCCGGCTATCGACCACCGATCCGGTCGCTGCGGGACAAATCCAGGCCTATCTCAACGCCTGGCAGGTCCACCAGCACAAGATGGCGGCGGTAAAGGCTGAGCTTGATCAGTCCAACCAGCGCAAGGCGACGAAGGAGCAGACGGACTGGCAAGATTTCATCGGTCAGGAAAACGCCAAGGCGCGTGAACTGATCCCTGAACTTTCCGATCCGAAGAAAGGCCCCGAACTCGAGCGCCGCGCGGCAGCCCGATTGATCGAAATCGGCTTCAAGGATGAAGAACTGAACGCACTCGCAGCCGGCAAGCAGAAGCTTGGCGTCTATGATCACCGCATTCAGGTCTTGATCAACGACAGCCTCAAGCTCGCCGAGCTGCAGCAGAGCAAGGACCAGATACAGGCCAAGCTTGCCAAGCTTCCGCAGGTCCAGCGGCCAGGTGTTGCGCGTCCCGCAGGTCAGCAGGACGCCGAAAACATCAAGGCCCTCGAAGATCGTCTCAACAAGACCGGTTCCGAGAAGGACGCATGGGCGCTCTATGAAGCGCAAATGAAAGCGGCCTCTCGCCGGGCATCATAGGAACAGAAAGCAATGTCTCTCCCAGCCTCAACCCTCGCCACCTATCAGGCGATCGGCAACCGTGAAGACCTCACGGACATGATCTACCGGATCGCGCCGACGGCAACGCCGTTCATTTCCGGTATAGAACGCGAAAAGGCCACCGCAACCAAGCACGAGTGGCAGACCCAGGACCTCGCGACCGCGGCCGCGAATGCCCAGCTCGAAGGTGACGACCCGACCACGAACGCCACCACGGTGACCGTCCGTCTCGCGAATATCACCCAGATCAGCTACAAGGTCGCTCGCGTGTCCGGCACCCAGCAGGCTGTCCAGCACGCCGGCCGGTCGAACGAACTGGCCTACCAGGCCATGCTGAAGGGCCTGGAGCTCAAGCGCGACATGGAGGTCGTGGTCTGCGGCACCAACCAGACGCAGGTTGCCGGCGATACCACCACGGCCCGCACCACGGCCTCGGTCCTGTCCTGGATCAAGACCAACACCTCGACGACCGGCACCGATCCGACCACGTCCGGAACGGTGACGCGGGTGGACGGGACGCAGCGGGCCTTTACGGAGGCCCAGTTGAAGACCGTGCTTTCCGCAGTCTGGACCCAGGGCGGCGATCCGAACACCATCATGGCCGGCGCCTTCAACAAGCAGATCTTCTCGACCTTTACCGGCCGCGCCTCGCCGATCGAGCAGGCGACGACCAAGAAGATCACCGCTTCGGTCGATGCCTACGAATCCGACTTCGGCAAGCTCAAGGTCGTCGCCAACCGGTTCAGCCGGTCTCGCGATGTCCTCGTGCTTGAGCTGGACAAGTGGGCGCTGGCCTTCCTGAACGGCCGCAATATGATCTCGATCCCGCTCGCCAAGACTGGCGATTCGGATCGGCGTCAGGTGCTCAGCGAATACGCGCTGGTTTCTCGCAACGAAAAAGCGAGCGGCGCGGTCTATGATCTGACCACGTCGTAACCCATCGGGGCCCGGAGCAATCCGGGCCCTTTCACCTTTGAAAGGATAACCCCCATGGGAACGACAGACACCCCGGACACCCCGGTTGAATCCACGATTGCGCTTGCTACCGACAAGATCCTGATCATGAGCGGCGCCACAGCCCGCGGTGCGCAGAAGACGGCAGACCAATACGCGGCGCTGAGCGGCAAGACCCGGCTCTACAATGTAGGGCCCGGAAACCTCGGCGCCCTGACCGCGATCGACACCAACGGCCGCGCCGGCGTCGCCAACACGATGTGGTTCAGCGACGTGTTCGTGCCTTATCCGTGCGTCCTGCTCGGCATTGGCGTGCTGAACGGAACCACGGTCGGCACGACGAAGGCGATCGTTTCGCTCTACAACTCGGCCGGAACGCTGGTCGCCAACTCGTCTGTGACGGGCGGCGGCGCGGTGACGGCGGGCGCCTCGGCCTTCCAGCAGCGGGCTTTCGTCTCGGCCTATACGGCCAAGCCCGGCCAGTACTGGATTGGCGTCATGCCAGACAGCACGACCGACACGTGGCGGACCATCCAGGCCGCAACTTGGGTCGACACCAACACTGGAACTGTCGCCGGCGTCGCCGCCACGGCTACCCCTAGCATCACGCCGACCACGACGTTCACCGCGTCGCTTGGCATCATTTCCTACCTCTACACGGCATAAGGAGCCAAATTCATGGCCTATCCCGGCTCGCATCCGATGCTGCAGGAGCGATACCTGCACACATCGACGAACTCGATCGCTTCCACGCCGCTTGCCGCGGTCATCCGCGCCCCCTTTCGGGCCAAGATCACGCTGGTAACCGGTGTCTCCCACGGCGCCTTCACCACGGATTGCTCGGTGGCGGTGGCCATCATTCCGGTGGTCGCGGGCGGCTCGGCTCCTGGCGCTGGCACGGCCGTCACCGGCTCGCCGCTCGTCCTGACTGCCTCGAACAGCGCGGCGGGTACGAGCAACACGATGGTTCCGACTGCGGCGAATGTCGTGAACGAGGGCGACCTGATTTCGTTCACGCCTTCGGGCTCAACCGGAACCACGATCGGCGGCACGTTTGGTGTCGTTCTGATGCCGGCGTGAGGTGATCTCATGACGATTCAAGCAGCGATCGGGCGCCTCGGCGTCACTCAAACGGTAGCCTTCGACGCCACCACCCCGGTCACGAATGCGTTCGCGCCAGGGACCTATGCGGTCCGCCTCGTCGCCAATTCGGCCTGCAATTTCCGGATCTATGACTCGACAGGGACGGCGACAGCGACCACGGCAGACCCGTTCCTGCCTGCGAACTGGGAGACCGTCATCACGGTTTCGCCAGGCCAGAAAATATCGGCCCTCAAGGCCGCAACCAACGGTCTCGTGACCACGACCGCCGGCACGCTCTGGGTCACGGAGCTCTCCTGATGTCGGACCTCTCCGTCAATGTCCACCTTGACCCCAACGGCCAGGACCTCGCAATCGAGCATGTTCAGGATGTTGAGCCTATTCTGAACTGGAATCGTGAGGCGCGGCGCGAGGAGCAGCACAGCGACTGGGGGCGGCACGTCGCGCGCATCCCGAATGTGATCTACATCCGCTGGCTCGACGAGGAACATGCCAAGGGCAACGTGAACATCAAGCCATTCAGCAAGGAGTTTGACGATATCGTGCAGAGAAAGCTCCAAGACCCGGAATGGAAGCATCTCCGGGTTGATCGTCCGGCACTTCAAGCCGGCTGGAGCGCTGGCCTCCTGTGACGGTCATCACGGACTACACGTCGCTGCAGACAGCCATTGTCGATTACCTTAAGCGCGACCAGGATACGCAACTCACCTCGGCCGTTCCAGGCTTCATCCAGTTGACCGAAGCGAAACTCAACCGGACGCTGTTCCGACGGGAGATGGAGCAGCGCTCGACGACGATCGCCGATACGAGCGATAACGAACCCGAGTTCATCTCATTGCCGACCGACTTCCAGTCGATGCGACGCGTGCGGCTATCGAGTGTGACCGGGAAGCCATGCCTTGAGTTCAAGTCCGGCACGCAGATGGACGAATACCGCTTCCAGATTGCCAATGTCCCGGGCCAGCCGCGCTACTTTACGATCTTCGGAACCGAGATGGAATTGGCGCCGACACCGGACGCCAACTACACGATCGAGATGGTCTATCGCCAGAACATCCCAGCGCTGGCAAGCAATTCGACGAACTGGCTGCTGACGCTTTCGCCCGACATCTACCTCTATGGTGCGCTGCTGGAATCTGCCCCGTACATGAAGGAAGACGAGCGCATCACGACTTGGGCGCAGGGCTTCAAGGCCGTGCTGGACGATCTCAATATGCTCGGCCTCACCTCAACATTCAATGCCGGCCCCATGGTCGTCCGCACCTCGAGCCAGACACCATGACGACATGGACCCCGGCGACGCCGCAGGACGAGACGTGGACTGCCGAGCGTGGCACCCGCCTCATTCGCGTATTTGACCCGTTGGTGTTCGCGCGGCGCCCTGTCTTCGATACGGGACCGTCAGCCGGGATCTGGGACGACCAGATCAAGCAGCCGGAAATATGGACTAACGAATGACCCTGGTTGTCACGCACACCACCGTCACTGGCGCTGCGGCCAGCCCGGAGGCTATCGTTGGCGGACCGGATTGGGATGCCAACCACACCTTGACGGGGACTGTTGACGCCTCTCAGCTCAACACAAATGTCGTCCAGGCCGTCGCCAACGATACGAATATCCAGGGCTCTATTGCTGCCCAAACGCTGACCTTTTCGTGGGGCAGCACGCTCGCGGCCACGCGCGGCGGATTTGGTGCCGATGTCAGCGCGTCAAGCGGCGTGCCGCTATTTGCGACCGGCGTCGCCACGTTCACCGGGACGACCGGTACCGGCAATTTCGCCCGCGCTACGTCGCCGACCTTCGTCACGCCAACTCTTGGCGCGGCAACGGCGACCTCGATCAACGGCAACATCATAACCGCCGGTTCATCCACTCTAACCCTCACAGCAAACCTGACGATTAATAGCGCCACAGCTATTAGCGCTGGCGTTGCGGGTCAGGTCGCGATCTGGAACGCGGGTAACCTGAGCGGCAGCGCGACCCCGACGCTCGGCGCATCCGGCACGCTCGGCTCCGTCACGTTCGGCAATGCGACAAGTGGCCTCTTGACGCTTCAGCCGGTGACAGGCGCGCTGGGCACCGTCACCGTTCTTGTTCCCGCGGCAGCCGATACCCTCGTCGGTAAGGCAACCACTGATACGTTCACCAACAAAACGTTCGATACAGCAGGCACCGGCAATTCCTTCATGATAGCCGGCTTCCCGGTTATCAGTACAACCGGAACTGGCTCCGTTGCGGTAAGGCAAACTTCTCCGACATTGATTACTCCCGCCTTGGGTACGCCGACATCGGGAACGCTGACGAGCTGCACGGGGCTTCCGCTCTCCACTGGAGTTACCGGGAATCTGTCGGTCAACAATCTCAATTCCGGCACGTCGGCATCATCTTCGACGTTCTGGCGGGGTGACGGGACCTGGTCGACTCCCGCCGGCGGTGGAACGGTTACGTCGAGCGGTTCGCCTGTCACAGGACAGATTCCGCGGTTTACATCAGGCACCGACATTGCCGGGATTTCGCTCACTGTCACGCCGCAAGGCAGGCTGACGATCGCGTCCGCAGTCCCGGTGATGGCATCAACGGTTACCGGCGCAACCAGCGTTTGGTACACTCCATTTATTGGACAGGTCGTCCCAATCTACGATGGGACGACAATGGTCCCGACCGTCTTCACCGAATTGAGCCAAGCTACGTCTGACACCACCAAATCACCCGCAGCCGTCGCAGCATCCAAGGTCTATGACATCTTTGTCTGGAACGATGCCGGGACCATTCGCGCCACGCGCGGCCCGGCATGGACCAATGATACTACACGCGGTTACACGCTGACGATGGTGCAGGGGATATTGTTGAACACCTCGTCGATCACCAACGGTCCGGCTGCATCACGAGGGACGTGGGTCGGTACGGTCAGGTCGAACGGTTCGTCAACGATCGACTATATTCTAGGTGGGTCGGCATCGGGTGGGACGGCCGGTTTCCTCGGAGTACGAAACTATTACAACAGGGTGCTGACCACGCTCAATGTGGTCGATAGCGGCGCAACCTACACCTATACGGTAACAACAATTCGCCAGGCGCGAGCGAGTGCCGGCAATCAGATCACCTTCATTTCTTTCGGAGACGATGCGATTGACGCGGCATATGCGACAGAAAACTCGCTGATCAACGCCGCCAATGGGTTCGCAAATTCTGGCATCGGTCTAGATACGACGACGGCTTACTCGTCGCCGCGCTCGCTCGTTTATAATGTGAGTGCAACAGCAAATATGGTTCTTGGCGGTGTCGCCGTTTATCGCACCATCCCGGCCCTGGGAGTCCATTTCATATCTGGCAACCAAGCCAGTGACGGAACCAATGCGCAAGTGTTCGACAATAATTCGAAGGATACACTTTCACTCTGTCTCATGAATTGAGAGATTATGAAAACGATTAGCAGGCGCGCAATATGTTCAGGAATAGCAGCAACAGCGATCATTCCGGTTCGATCGTTAGCACAGGTCCCGCCATACGTGCTCGATCTGCGGGACCTGATGAACGCTCGCTATGGAGTTGGAGGGTGGACGGGCCGAACTGGCATCGGTGTAGGAACTGATATCGGACCGGCGATCTGCGACGGGCTGACAGCGCTCCGAGCAAACTTCTACGGCGGGATTATCGACATCCCTCCCGGCGTTTGGCTTTTGAACACGCCAATTCCCGCAAACCTGTTGTCTGGGTCGATTATCAGGGGGCTACATTCACAGGCATCGATCATCGTTTTCAACAATCCTGGGAATGCGGCGTTTTCCTTCAACGGCTCAGGCGGGGCGACGGGCGGCGGAATGCGCGGCCTCGCTATCCTTCTCGAAAGCGGTCTTGGGAACACCAATTCATATGCCATCATACTGAATGGCGATTCCGTCCATCAGCAGGACCAAACCGAGTGGAATGATCTCTATATCAGTGCTTGGGGTGGATCGTCGTATTGGTGGGACGGCTTCCACGCTGATGGCGTGGCCAGGACATCCCCGTTAGGAGTTCGTGTCGCAACGCTCAATAACGTCCAGGTCTTCAATACGAGAAACGCGCCATTCTATCTCAAAACCACCGTGCAATGGACACTGAACAACGTCGGAGCGTATACCGGAATCGGTCCCTACGCGAACACGGTCCTGATTGCCGGCGCCGTGCACATGTACGGCGAGGCCGTCAACGCGGTGCTCAATATTTTTGGGTCTAGCGATGTTCTGATCAACGGGACGAGATACTCGTAGGATGAGAGCATCTCATTCGTTCCACAGCATCAGTTCATCGTCGATGCATTGTTCTGGAGTCATCCCGCGGTCGAACTTGTCGCGGAATATATCGATTCCGACCCCGTCGATCATGCGTCTGGCCATGGCTTTGTCAAAGCCGAGGGCCTTGGAAATAGCCACTTCGCACGCGGAAATCCATTCTTCAAACGGCATGGTCTGGTCCTCGCTATGAGCGTCGCAGCCTGCCAGCAAACCGGCGGTTAATCAACTGATGCCTCTGCTTGTGTATGGCGACTGGCGCCCAGATACTTCCGATTATGAAGGGACCAGCGTTCATGCCATCCTCAATGTAGCGCCGCGCGGCGATGGGTACGGGCCGTTTCCGTCATTCTCGGCCTACACTGGAGCGTTGCCAGCAGTTTGCCGCGGTGCGTCCTATGCCCTGAAATCTGATGGCTCGGTCATCACGTTCGCCGCGACGAGCCACGGGCTCTATATGCTCGACAACACTACGTTCGGTTGGAAGAATGTTGGCATTCCCGCTGCCGTGGCGTCGATCTCAAATGCCAGCCCAGCCGTCATCACATATACGAACGAGTTCGTCGCCAACGAGCCGGTTGCATTCTCGACAACCGGGGCATTGCCGTCTCCTCTGGTTGCCGGGACAACCTACTACGTCAGCGGGACCGGACTTTCCGGATCTGTATTCAGTGTTTCGGCGACGCCGGGAGGCGCGCGGATCAACACGACGACGGCTGGGTCAGGTACACACTCTGTTACGTCGCATTATCTGGATGTCGGGGTCTCCGCGCAGTGGCAATTCGCTCAAACCGGAAAGCTGGTGTTTGCTACTCATGCGAATACCGTTTTGCAGGTCTTTGACCTCGATACGTCCAGCACCTTCACGAATGCGTTAGGTTCGCCGCCGCAGGCCGCATATATCAGTGTGGTAGGGCGGTTTCTCGTGCTTTCTGGGCTGCTATCACAGCCCTATCGCATTCAATGGTCTGGCCTCAACAGCTTCAACGCTTCGGCGTCATGGACTTCAGGAACCAATAGCTCCGACTTTCAGGATTTCCCTGACGGCGGCATTGTGCGCGGCGTGGCAGGTGGTGAAGCCGGGATCATCTTCCAGGACCAGGCCATCCGGCGCATGTCCTACGTGCCCGGTTCTCCGATCATCTTCCAGATCGATCGCATCACGCAGGACAAGGGACTGTTCGCGCCCTACTCGATTATCCGGGCTGGTGAGATCATCTTTTTCTACGCGGGACAGGGATTGCACAAGATCGCGCCCGGCGGAATCCCCGAGCAGATCGGACGTGAAAAGGTCGACCGGACCTTTCTGGCCGACCTCGACAAGGGTAATCTTCAGCTATTCATGGGCGCGGCAGATCCGAGAACAACGCGGGTCTACTGGGCCTATAAATCAGTGTCTGGCGCGGTCGGGACCTACGACAAGATACTTGGCTATGACTATTTGCTGGAACGCTTCTTCCCAGTCTCGGCCACAGGCGAGTACCTACTCGGCGTCTCACAAACCGGCCTGACGCTCGAAAATCTGGACAGCATTTCGTCGTCGCTTGATGCCTTGACCCTATCTCTCGACTCCTACGCGACCGCGGTTCAACCGCAAATCGCGCAGTTCAATTCGTCGCATGTGCTCGGGTTCTTCTCTGGCACAAATCTTGAAGCGATGGTGGAGAGTGCAGAGCAGGGCGATGATGAAATCAGGGTGACGGTCAAGGGCTTCCGCCCGATCACGGATTCCGCCACGGTCTACGGCTCGATCACCTATCGGGATACGCAGGCATTGTCGCCGACGCTTGGGACCGAAACGCTGATGAGCTCGCGCACGGGCCGTTGCGATATGACGCGTGACACCCGTTATGTCAGATTCAAGATGCGCATTCCGGCAGGTACGACATGGAGCTTCATCGCGGGCGTTGTTCCTGACATCGCAGGTGGTGGCAAGCTGTGACAGTCTACGTTCCTGGTATAGCTGAGACCGATCTGAAAAAGATCATTCTCGCCATCCAGCAGCTCGCGGCGGGGCGCTCGAACGCGACTGGAACGGTGACGCTGACGATCAATGTGGCGACAACTACGGTCACGCCGACGCAGACAGGCTCGATTGCGGCCGGTTCAACAGTCATCCTGACACCGACTACGGCCAATGCCGCGGCCGAGGTCGGGAACGGCACGATGTATGTCAGCACGGTTGCGAACGGGTCATTCACGATCACGCACGCCAACAGCGCGACGACGCTTCGAACGTTCCTGTATGCCATCCTCGGCTGAGTTGATTTGCGTGCCGCCGGACCGGATTAGTGAGATATGGCCACTGGCGCGCGGGCTGATCAAATCGGCGATCGAGCGGACGGGATTGAGCGAGTTCGCCGACACCGAGGCGGAAATCCTCGCTGGCAAGCAACTGCTGTGGCTGGCGATCGCAGAAAAGGTGATCGATGCCGCGGCCGCGACACGGCTGGAAATGATCGGCGGCCGCAAGGTCTGCGTGCTGACCGCATGCGCAGGACATGAGCGCGATCGCTGGTTGGCGTTGCTGGGACGGTTGGAGGCCTTCGCGAAGGCTGAAGGCTGCTCGGTCATGAGGATCTTCGGCCGCCGCGGCTGGCATCGAGTTTTGGACGGCTACCACGTCGAGCATGTCGTCTTGGAGAAAGGATTGATCTGATGGGCGGAACCAGCAGCACGTCACAGACGCAGAGCAGCACGACCAAGCCATGGGATGCCGCGCAGCCGGCCTTGCAGGGCATCTTAGGGCAGCTCAGCGGCAATCTGAACAATACCGGCCTGACTGGGCAGGAAACTGGCGCGATCAACACGCTCGAGCAGAACGCTGGCCAGGCCAGCCAGTTCGCGCCGCAGATCAAGCAGTATGCTGGCGATCTTCTCGGCGGCGGGGGCGCGACCGATCAGAGCGGCGCGGTCAACGCGAACTATCAGCGCTATGTCGACCAGACCAACCCGCTGGCGAGCAACACGAACTATGACCCGCGCAGCACGCCGGGGTTCAGCGACGCACTAGACGCCAAGATTGCCGACATCACCAGCGGGACGAACGGGCAGTTCGCGGCGGCGGGGCGGGACTTCTCCGGTGCCAACTCCATGGCGCTCGGCCGCGGCATCATGCAGGGCATAGCCCCGACCATTGCAGCGCAATACAATCAGAACGTCCAGAACCAGCAGGGCGCCGCCGGCAACCTCTACCAGGGAGGCAATACAAATGCCGGGATTCTGTCAGGCTTCCAGCAGCAGGCCTTGGCCAACAAGGGTGCGGGCGTCACGGCGGCTGGCGCTGCGAACGACGCTGCGAACGCCGGCGCCAACGCG
>Ga0134124_10001265_pt1 | contig 20243 bp, 21 predicted proteins | sample KB304_FD_96880 | JGI IMG/M metagenome (GOLD analysis project Ga0134124, IMG submission 96880) | Terrestrial soil microbial communities without Nitrogen fertilizer from Kellogg Biological Station, Michigan, USA - KB3-0-4 | ecosystem: Environmental > Terrestrial > Soil > Unclassified ... | reverse complement strand
GTCTCATGCAGGGTCTGCTTCCACAAGAGGTGTCGTGGTATTTGTTTACACAATATCGGCGACAGATCACATCACGTCAGTTACCTACGGCGGGACAACGATGACGCGGGTAGCTGGTGGTGCGGCAATTGATACTGCAGGCGAACCAGGTCGCGTCGATACATTTTTCCTCGGTTCCTCGATTCCGACGGGAACGCAGAACGTAGTGGTCAACCGTACCAACAATACAACGATCATGTATGCAGTAGCGACGACGGTTACCGCGGCTACCAATACCGAACCAACCGGCATCATTCTCCTTCAGGAGGATGGCACGTTTACTGCCCAGTCGGTTAATGACGGTTCAACCGGATCGAACAGTCTTCGGCTTGCAGGCGGATATACTGGCGGATCTAACGTATTGGCAGCTGCAACTGGAAGTACCATTGGCCAATCAATAGATTTTGGCGTGTATTGTGCTTCATCGGCATATGAGACGACTGCCGGTCAGGGCGCACGGAATATCGGGTTCAACTATGGAACTACTGATGATCGGGCAGCGGTTCATCTTGCAGTTCGAGAGATTGACACCACGCCGCCGACAGTCAGCTCAATTGCGAGAGCTAACCCCAGCCCAACGAATGCAGCCAGCATACAGTATACCGTGACATTCAGCGAGAGTGTAGCGGGAGTCGATGCGACCGACTTTACGCTGACAACGTCGGAATTAACCGGTACATCGATTACCGGGGTTAGCGGTTCAGGTTCGACATATACCGTTACAGTCAATTCCGGGAGCGGGAACGGTACAATACGCCTAGATTTGACAGACGATGATACGGTTGCAGACGGGTCAGGAAACAAGCTTGGCGGGACCGGCGCCGGCAACGGGAACTATACTTCAGGTCAGGTTTATACGATGGATAAGACCGCACCGACTCTAAGTCCGGTTCATATTGCGTCCAGCAATGTCGACCCAACCAAGGCGTTTGTTGGCGACATCGTGACGCTTACCTTTACCTCTTCTGAAATCATCACCACACCGTCTGTCACCATCGCCGGCAATTCGGCTGCAGTTTCCGGTGGTCCGACCGGTTGGAGTGCGACGCGCACGATCCTTGCCGGTGATCCGCTCGGTGCCGTGACTTTCTCAATCTCCTCATTTAACGATCAGGCAGGAAATGCGGGCAGCATGGTCACGACGGTTACCGACTCCAGCAGCGTTAGCGTTATGCCTAATAATGCGACTCTCACCATTGCCACGGCGGGTGCCGGCAGCGGTACGGTATACAGCAGCCCGGGGACTATAGCATGTGCTACCGGCAGCAGTACAAATTGCAGCGATAGCTTCACCAATCCGACTGATGTTACCCTTACCGCTGCCCCAGACTGGAAGTCAGAGATCGTCTGGTCCGGCGGCTGTACCGGTACCAGCCTGAGCTGCGGCCCGTTTACCCTGACCGGCAACACCGGGGTTACCGCCACCTTTAACTATAAGCAGCTGGTCATGATGCCAGGACCAGAATACTATGCCACCATCCAGGATGCTTATAATTCTTGCGTAGACGGGACGATTCTTCAAGGGAGAGACCAGACCTTTACCGAAGACCTCGTTTTTGACCGTTCGGTCAATGTAACGTTCAACGGCGGCAACGATGCGACATGGAACGTGGTAGGAAACACGACCATCAACGGTACTGTAACCATGGCGGGCGTGGCAGGTGGGAGTGCCACAATTAGCAACCTGATTATTCAGTAGAAGGTCCTATATGTCGAGACCAGGCACTGTGACAGATTGCTCAAGTCTTGTCTTGTCAGAAAGGGGTAAAGTCAGATGGATTTGACGAAGAACAATACAACTAAGTTGACAATGCAAACCATGCAGCCCCGGAAAGTGCTGCAAGCTACTCTTCTCGGGACAGTTACCAGAATCGGTTACTACCGCGATACCCTGCCTAAACTGGTCATTACCGTGAAGAAAAAAGATTCGATGGGAATACCGTTTCGGGATGGGGAGCGAATTCCATTTCCTTTTGTCATAAACGGCAAATGCTTCACCGCCGGGATCAGAACAACCAACCGTTCAGCCACCGTTATGATCTCTCCGGATTTGAATGATGCCGAACAGAACTCTGTCAGGCTGACAGACCTGTTATTTTACTTCGGCTGGGACGAAAAGATCTCCCGAGTTGAATTAACTGTCGAGGATGGAGCTATTAACTGCTTTTAAGCATTCACGAGTGATATTGACTGGGAGTTCCGGAAAGCTCCAGGGATACCGGAAAAATAGAGGGGGCATGCCAGAGCTCAAATTTGAACTCTCAGGTATGCCCCCTTTAACTTTCTTACAGCCAATTATTTGAAGGTCTTGAGCACATATTCTGCGATCGCCTTGGCATCTTTGTCGGAAATTGTCTTAGCATCGAATGCCGTCATGCCGGGACCCGGTTTGCGCATGTTCTTGACAATCCCTTTCCAGTCCTTGATCCCGTTTTCATTCAAATCCTTCTTGTGGAGAGTGCGTGCCTGATTGACGATGTTGCCTCCATCGGGGTGACAAACAGCACAGTGCTGCTTGAAAAGTGCTTCACCGCTGGCGGCAATGGCGGTGGATGCTGTAGTTGCAAGGATTACTGTTCCAACGAGAATTAGCTGTTTTTTCACGGTTGCGCTCCTTTGGTATGGTCTGCCAGTCAAGCCTGCTCTTGGCCGGATATTTACAGGCATCACTGTTTTCAATACTTATAACACAGATTTCGTGATCGACCAGCTTCTTCGAATCTCAGATCGGCACATCTGTTGGCGATGGGTCCGACTCTGCTCCTGAATTGACAACCGGCAACCGCTTGCTATTATGTTTAGACGCTTAACGAGCTTATCCCGACGGTCAATCTCCCTCTTTCCCTGGTGAATATCATGAAAAAAACATGGCTTATTGCCGGGCTGGTTGTAACGGGGGGAGCTGTTGTCGCCGGTCTGGTGGTAATGTACATGCTGCCACTGGATCTTCGTGACCGCTCGCCGGTTCAACCGCTCGCCTTCAGCCATAAAGTGCATGCCGGTGACAACGGTATCCATTGCCTCTTCTGTCACCGCTACGCTCCGAAGTCGCCGCTGGCTGGCATCCCGGCGGTGGCGGACTGCCGGGCCTGTCATCAGTTCATCTCTCCGAATGCTCCGGAGATCAGGAAATTAACAGCATTCTTGGACAAACGGGAGCCAATCCCCTGGGTCAGGGTTTACAGCCTGCCGGATCATGTCTATTTCCCGCATATGATGCACCTCCGTGCCAAAGTAGGTTGCACTACCTGTCACGGTGAAGTTGCTTCCATGGAGCGCATTACCCGGTCCGCCAGCCTCAAGATGGGATGGTGTCTGAAGTGTCATCGTCAGCATAAGGCCAGCATCGATTGCTGGACGTGTCATAAATGAGGTCCAAATGAAGCGGAGAACTTTTTTACAGCTTGGCGGCATGACGGCTGCCGGGGCAATGCTGGCCGGATGTCAGTCGGCCAACGAGAAGTTGATTCCCTACCTTGTCCCTCCCGACGAGGGGGTGACTCCAGGCAGAGCAAATTTCTATGCCAGCTCCTGCCGCGCCTGTCCGGCAGGCTGCGGCATTCTGGTCCGGGTTTCCGAAGGTCGGGCCAAAAAAATTGAAGGAAACCCTGCTCACCCGGTCAACCGGGGGAGGCTCTGCGCCCGGGGCCAGGCTATACTCCAGGAGCTTTACCACCCCGACCGGGTACCGCAACCGCTCAAACGAAGCGGTCCCCGCGGTTCCGGCGAATTCACGAAAATCTCCTGGGAAGAAGGGCTGCAACTCCTCGCAGGCCAGCTTAAAACCCTGCAGCAGGAAAAGGCTGTCGAGCGCCTGGCCCTGATGACTCCACAATTGCAGGGGTCCATGGCGGAGCTGGCCTCCGGCTTCATGCACGCCTTCGGTTCACCTCACCACCTCTCCTTTGAGCTGCTAGGTTCCGACTGGCTGCGCACGGCTACCCGGCGCACCTTTGGCCAGCCGGGCCTCCCCTGGTACGATCTGGCCGAGACCCGCTATCTGCTCAGCTTTGGCGCTGATTTCGTCGAGAGTCACCTGTCGCCCGTCCAGTATGGCAACGCCTTCGGCCGGATGCGTCAGGGGCGGGATACGGTCCGCGGCCATTTCACCTACGTCGGTGGCCGCATGTCGCTGACCGGCGCCTCGGCCGATCGCTGGCTCCCTGCACGGCCGGGAAGCGAAGGGACGCTGGCCCTGGGGATTGCCCGCCTGATCCTGAACGACTCCCTGCACAACGAAAAGGCGCTCGCGGCCAACGGCATAAACCGGGCTGAACTGCTGCGCCGTCTCGCTAATTACGGTCTCCCCCGGGTAGCGGAAGAGACCGGTCTGCAGCAGCAAACTATCGCCGAGGTTGCCCGTGAGTTCGCCACGACCAGTCCAGCACTGGCCATGGTCGGGGAGGCAGTCTCCTTTCACAGCAACGGGCCGGAGTCGGTCCGTGCCATCCTGTTGCTCAACCAGCTGGTAGGGAATCTGAACCGGCCGGGAGGGCTCTACCCTGACGGAGCACCGCGCATCGGTCCTGAAAATTCCTTTGCCGAGCTCCTTGCCATGATCACCAGGATGCGCACCGACCGGATCAGGGTTGCCATGATCCAGGGGAACCCGGTCCATGCCATTCCCCCGTCTACCGGCTTTCAGGAGGCGCTGGCTAAGGTGCCTTTCATCGTCAGCTTCTCCACACTTCTTGACGACACCGCCCTGCAGGCAGACCTGATCCTGCCGGATCATGCCGCCCTGGAAAGCTGGGGGGATGTGATTCCGCTGGCCGGAGCCCGGGAAGAGGTTATCGGCCTGATGCAACCGGTGGTGACACCGGTTTTCGACACCCGTCAGTTCCCCGATCTGCTCCTGGCAACGGCAAGGCAGCTGGGAGGAAAGATGGCAACGGCATTCCCCTATCAATCCTACCTGGAAATGCTCCAGTCGGTAATGAAAAAACGGGTCGCACCTGCTGGAGTAACGGATTTCGAAACATTTTGGGCCAACCTGCTCAGGCAGGGTGGATATTTCAAGGCGAGCACCAACCAGAACAAGGGGTATCGGATTACCGGAGCTCCCGTGCCCGAGCCGGCCAAACCACTCTTTGCCGGGGATGAAAAGCGATTCCCGCTGCATCTGCAGGTCTTTCCCTCAACCGCCTTTTACGATGGCCGGAGCGCTCCGCTTCCTTGGCTGCAGCAACTCCCCGACCCGATGAGCACCGTGGTCTGGGACAGCTGGGTAGAGATAAACCCACGCACTGCCGCCGAGCTCGGAATCAGTCAGGGTGATCTGGTTGAGGTAGCCTCTCTTCAAGGATCACTGCGACTGCCGGCGGTCATATATCCCGGTATCCGCCCCGACATGGTGGCAATTCCCATGGGCCAGGGACAGCAGGGGGGAGGACGCTATGCGAAGGGGAGGGGTGTGAATCCGCTTGCACTGCTGGTCGCAACGGTTAACGGATCGGAACCTCAACCGGCCTGGAATGCCACCAGGGTGCGGCTGACCCGCGTCTCGGATAAGGGCGGACTGGTGACGGCCGGCCATCCGCAGGGAAGCTACAGGAGCGACTTGATCGAGATATAAATTACCACCCCCCTGCCCCTCCTGAATCAGGAGGGGAGCTTAAAGTCTCCCTCCTTGTTAAGGAGGGGTTAGGGGTGGTCAGGTTTCGGAATGTAAGGACATTGCAAACATGGAAAAAATGACGAGTCCGTACAAATGGGGAATGGTGATCGACCTGGACCGCTGCACCGGCTGCGGTGCCTGCGTGGTCGCCTGCCAGGCGGAGAACAATGTGGGGCTAAGTGACAAAAAGGAGATCAGCGAGGGGCGCTCCATGCAGTGGCTGCGCATCGAGCGCTTCTGGGTGGGGGAATACCCGGACGTACGGGTGCGCTTCCTGCCGGTCATGTGCCAGCATTGCCATGATGCTCCCTGCGAGCCGGTCTGCCCGGTCTATGCCAGCTACCACAACCCGGACGGACTCAACGGCCAGGTCTATAACCGCTGCGTCGGCACCCGCTACTGCGGCAATAACTGCCCCTATGCCGTGCGGGTCTTCAATTTCTACCCCCACGAGTGGCCCAAGCCGCTGGACAACCAGCTCTCCCCTGACATCACCGTGCGCAGCCGCGGGGTGATGGAAAAGTGCAGTTTCTGCATCCAGCGCATCCGCCGCGCCAAGGAGGATGCCAGCGGGGAGGGGAGGCTGGTCCGCGACAACGAGGTGCAGCCGGCCTGTGCCCAGACCTGCCCGAGCGAGGCGATGGTATTCGGCAACCTGGCCGACCCGCACAGCCGGGTGGCGCGGCTCGCCCGCAGCCCGCGGCGCTTCAAGCTGCTGGAGCACCTCGGCACGCACCCCTCGGTCTGCTACCTCAAGGGAGGAGGACGCGAGCATGTCTGAGCCGATTCCAGCCGCTGCCAAGAGCGCCAGCCAATTGAACGACGAACTCCTCTCTTCGTTGCGCCCCCCGAGCCGGAGCTGGTGGCTGCTGGTAAGTCTGCTCGGGTTGGTGGTGGCCTGGGGGCTGGCCGCCTTCACCTGGCAGGTGAGCCACGGCATGTACGTGACCGGCAAGAACCGCCCGGTCATGTGGGCGCTCTACATCACTGGCTTCGTCTTCTGGGTCGGACTCTCCCACTCCGGCACCATGGTCTCGGCCATACTGCGCCTCTCCAAAGCCAACTGGCGACGGCCGATCCTGCGTGCGGCCGAGGCCATGACTGTCTTCTCCATTTCCGTGGCCGGCCTGTTTCCCCTGATACACCTGGGGCGCAACTGGATATTCTACTACCTGATCCCCTATCCCAACCAGCGGGGCCTCTGGCCCAACTTCCGCTCGGCCCTCTTGTGGGACGTTACCGCCATAACCAGCTACATCATTGGCAGCACCCTGTTCCTCTACCTGGGCATGATCCCCGACCTGGCAGTGGTCCGCGACCGCTCCACAGGCTGGCGGCACACCCTGTACTCTGTCCTGGCCATGGGGTGGCGGGGGACGGCCAGCCAGTGGATCACCTACCAAAAGGCTTCGACCCTGATGGCGGCCTTGATCATTCCGGTGGCGGTTTCGGTGCATTCCATCGTGGCCTGGGACTTCGCAGTGACTGTGGTACCGGGTTGGCACAGTACCATCTTCCCCCCCTACTTCGTGATCGGCGCAATACTTTCCGGAGTAGCGGCCGTGATAACCCTGATGATCATCATCCGTAAGGCCTTCCATCTGGAGGAGTACCTGACCCCGCTGCACTTCGATAATATGGGGAAACTTCTGCTGGTCATCTCTCTGCTCTGGTCCTACGCCTATTTCGTCGAAGTGCAGACCACTTGGTACGCCCACGAACCGATCGAGTGGGAGGTCTTCAGCTTCATGTCCAGCAGGTACACCCCTCAACTGCTGCTGATGCTCCTGGGCAACGCGTTTTTGCCGATCTTCTGCATGTGTTTCAAGCGCCTGCGGCGCTCCATAGGAGTAATGCTGGTGGTCTCGTTGATGGTCAACGTGGCCATGTTCATCGAGCGCTTCCTGATCATCGTGCCGTCCCTTTCCCACAAGAACATGCCCTTTGTCTGGGGGAGCTACACCCCCTCCCTTGTGGAGAGCTCGGTCAACCTGGGTGCTCTTGCCGGTTTTTGCCTGATGTATGCCCTTTTCGTCAAGCTGTTCCCCATTGTGGCACTCTCTGACGTTCGGGAGCTGGAAGAACGCCAGGCCGGTGTCCGCCTGGGTCGCACCAGCCTTCCCTCCATAGCTGGAAAGGAGTAGCTCTATGGAAATGCTGGGGATATTCAGTGAGGTGGAGAGTGCCGCGAGGGCTGCGGAAGCTTTGGTCAGGGCCGGTTTCACCGAGGCCCAGATAGATTCGCTGACCTCGGTTCCCTATCCCGACGGAGTACTGGTAAAAAGGAAGCGGCGCAGCTGGTTCCGCTGGATCGCCCTGGCAGGCGGCCTGGCCGGTGCCGCATCCGGCTTCGCATTGGCGGCAGGCACCGCCTGGGTCTACCCGGTACAGACCGGCGACAAGCCGATCATAGCCCTCTACCCGACCGCAATCGTCACCTTTGAAGTGACCATGGTCTCCGCCATTATCGGCGCCATGGTCGGGATGTTCCTGGAGATGGGGCTCCCCTCTCTGCGGAAGCGTCCATATTACCCGGCCATTGCCGAAGGGTGCATCGGCATCAGCGTTACCATTCACGCTGGAGGAGATGTTGTGGCATGCGGGGCAGGGGTGAAAGCGGAAGAGTGTGTCGGCATCAGCGCTTCTCTGCCTGCTGAAGAGCAGAGGGATCTGGCGGAGGAGATCATGCGGGAAGCAGGGGCGATGCGGGTCATCGTGGAGGAATTGACATGATACGCATATCAAGAGTGGTCATCCTGGTTGCCTCCCCTCTGCTGCTGGCAGCGCTCTGGATGGACAACCAGCCTTCCTACAAGCCCTACCAGGCGCCGGTTTTGGCACCACCTGTTACTGCCGTGCCGTTTTCCTCAACGGAGATTGTTTCGCCCCAGGCAGGGCTGAAAAACACGGTCCAGCCTTCAGAGGTCTCGCTGTCGAACGGGAAAAAGCTCTTCGACATAAATTGCGCCATGTGTCACGGTCAGACCCCGGGCAAGCCCGGGCAGGTAGGCGCCAAGCTCAAGCCGCTGCCACCCGGTCTTGACCATGAAATGGTGAAGAGCCTTACCGATTCCCTTATCTTTGGCGCCATCACCAACGGTTTTGGTCGCATGCCCCCCTTCAAGGGGAAAATCCCGCCATCAGAACGCTGGGATCTGATCAATTACCTGCGTTCCCGTTGAAGTCGACTTCAAGTTCTGGAACTTTTCCAACTTCCGCTGTCATCCCGGGTCCGGCAGTTGGACATTTTTACATTCGTTTGAAGGGCCTGTTTCTGCAATTCCAGGTTCATTTCGAAGCATGCCCTAAGTGCTCTCTACGACAACATCCAACTTCCGTTGGCTTATCGTAGGGCTATCAGCGTCGCAAATACTGTTGCCAGATAGGCGATCGAGGCGATGAATCCTTTGCGGTAGTCGCAGGTCCGGAAGAGATAACGGTGGCAGGACAGCAAAAAGAGAATTCCGGCAATTAGAATGGTAACAGTGAAGAGTGGTGAACCGTCGCCAAGGAGGCTGAAGGACAAAGTTGCCGGGAGGAGTGCAGCCGAGAAGAGCAGCGTGAGTCTTCTGGTCGGCATTACGCCGTGGGTCGACGGCAGCACCGGAATGCCTGCCTGACTGTACTGGTCCTTGTACTGCAGGGCCAGAAACCAGAAATGCGGAAACTGCCAGATGAAGATGATCATTCCGAGCAGCAGGGGAAGCTCAGTAATTCTGCCGGTGACAGCTGCAGCGCCGATCAACGGCGGGAGAGCACCCGGCAGTGCCCCGGCCAGGGTCCCCCAGATGGGATGCCGTTTCAGCCAGATGGTGTAGATGAGGAGGTAACTGCCGCAGGCAGCTGCCAGAAGGATGAGAGTCAGCTGGTTGAGTAAGATGCCTGCCAGGAGAAATGAAGCGCCCATGAGCAGGAGCGCAATAGTCAGGACCAGTGACTTGCCGGCTGTTGTCAGAGCCCGGCTCCGGTCTGCAAGACGTGCCATCCTGCGGTCTCTGTCTGCTTCAAGAGCGCAGTTGGCCATGGCAGCACCGCTGGCAGCCATGATCAGGCTGAGCAGGCACCACCATGCTGCGGTATATGAGAGCGGCAGTACCCGGGAGGCAAGCAGCATCCCGGCAATTCCGGCCATGCTCTCGGCGAGAACGATCCCCGGTTTTGAGAGCAGCAGGAGAGCTCCAGTGAGACTCTGCGATTCCCCCGCCGGCAGCGATGCAGGCGCTGCACAGGTTCCGGTTTCGGCAGCCATCAGATTCCCGCCGGAGACCGAACTTTTTTCAGGGTTTGCGAACCGGATCATTTCACACCTTCGATGAATTCCACCAGCGCTTCAACATCATCATCCTTCAGGCCGGGGATGTCCGGCATGATCGGCTGAAAACCCTCGACGATCTTTGCTTTGGGAAAGCGGATCGATTCCCGCAGGTAGGCGTCATCCACGGTTATGGTGATCTTCTTGCCATTTTGCAGCACGACCTGCTGCTTGTGGTAAAGCCCCTTGAAAGTCGGACCGACTCCTCTGCTGCCATCGAGGGAGTGACAGGCGAGGCAACCTTTCTCTTTCACCAGTTTGGCGCCGTCGGGTTTCTGTCCGTGACCTTCCGCCGCCTCTTCGGGCTGCTCCAGCCAGGCCGTAAACTTAGCTTCGGGAATGGCCTCAATGGTGGTGATCATGGCCGAGTGGCCTTTTCCGCAGTACTGGGAACAGAAGAGGTCGTAGGAACCGGCTTTTTCGGCCAGGAACCAGGCATGGTTCTTCATTCCCGGAACCATGTCCCGCTTGACCCGGAAGGCGGGTATGAAGAAGCCGTGCAGGATGTCGGTTGCGACCAGGTTCACCTCTATCGGTTTTCCTACCGGCACAACTAGCTTGGAGCTGTTCTTGCCGTTGGCATAGGTGAAGTTCCACATCCACATTGATGCGGTTGCGGTCACAGGCATCGCTCCCCTGGGCACGTTGCGCAGCTCCAGGTAGCCGGCCCAGCCGTAATAGAACATGGCCATGACCAAGGCGCTCGGGATTACGGTCCATACAACTTCCAGCAGGATATTGCTCGCTGCCTGGGAGGTTGGCTCCGGCGACCGGGAGCGACGGTAACGGATGACGAACCCGATCATGGTCGCAACTATGCCGCCGAGCATCAGCAGGCTGACGCCGAAGATAAACTTGAAGACCGGATCGACCGCGTCGGTTGTGGTGAGCAATGCTGGATTCACGTTTGTTCCTCGGGATTAAAGCTCGTCAGCGATACAGAACATCGAAAAAAGTGAAGCCTATGAAAATGGCCAGAGTCAGCAGCGCCACGAACAGCAGCCAGCGGAGCAGCCGCCCTTCGTACTTCATGTGCATGAAAAAGGCGATTACCAGCCCGCTCTTGGCCGAAGCGATGGCCAGCGCCCCCCAGACCCGGTTCACCCCCAGGTCGAGCCGGGAGACCCAGACCGTCAGGCCAGTCAGTGCCAGCAGGGTTAGCCAGACCGCAGCCAGCTTGCCGTAGCTGATGATATGGGGATCTTGTTCATGCGTCATAGCCTCTCCGTATCTGTAGGGGCGCATGGCATGCGCCCCTACAGAATCAAATAATACAGCGGAAAAATAAAGATCCAGATCAGATCAACCAGGTGCCAGTAAAGGGCGCCGTTTTCCAGCCAGGCGTAGTTGCCGGCGTTCACCTTCCCCTTCTGAACCTTTATTGCCACAAAGGTCAGCACCGCCCCGCCGATCAGCACATGCAGGCCGTGCAGGCCGGTGGTCAGATAGTAGAGACTGAAGAAGACCGATTCTCCCGGAGGGCCTGTGGTCAGCCTTTGGGAGCCGGGATAGATGTCGTGGCCGATCTTGGCGCTCCATTCGAAATACTTGATTCCCAGGAAGACAAGGGCACAGAAAACGGTCATCCCCAGGAGCCTTACGACGTTATGCCGCTGGCCGCGCTGGACAGCGGTGACAGCCATGGCAGCGAACATGCTGCTGGTGAGCAGCACCATGGTGTTTACCGTGCCGAACAGCACATTCAGCTCCCGTCCACCGACGGAGAATTCATGGGGGTAGCGGGCGAGATAGACCGCATAGAGGAGAAACAGACCGCCGAAAAGGATCAGTTCGGTGAAGAGGAACAGCCACATGCCGAGCTTGGCGCCGGCATGATCCCTGTGCTGCGCCTGGCTCATGGAATTCCCGCTCCCTTGAAGTCGTATGGCCCATGGGTCACGACCGGCTCTTCTTCGAAGTTCTCTGTCGGCGGCGGTGTTGCGACGCTCCACTCCAGAGTCGCTCCGCCCCAGGGATTGCGGCCGAAAGACTCTCCCTTCATGAGGCCTCGAAACAGGTTTACCAGCACAAGAGCCAGCCCGAGTGCCAGAATCCAGCTGCCGATGGTGGAGGCCAGATTGAGAGGGGCGAACTCGGGGAGGTAGTCGTAGTAGCGGCGCGGCATCCCCTTCATGCCCAGAACCATCATGGAGAAATAGGTGATGTTGAAGCCGACGAACATGATTGCCCAGCCCAGCAGGGCCGGTTTCTCGGCATACTTTCGGCCATAGAACTTGGGGAGCCAGTAGTGCATGGCCCCGATAAAGGCGAAGCCCGAGCCGCCGAAGATGGTGTAGTGGAAATGACCGACCACGAACTGGGTGTCGTGGACATGAATGTCGGTGGCGGCGGCGCCGAGGATCAGCCCGGTCAGTCCGCCGATGGAGAAGAGGAGGATGAAGCTGAGGGCGAAGATCATGGGGGCTTCCAGGGAGATTGAGCCCTTGTAGAGCGTGGCAACCCAGTTGAAGACCTTGATGGCCGACGGGATGGCGACGACGAAGGTGAGAAAGGAGAAGACCAGGATGGCGGTATCGCTCATGCCGCTGGTGTACATGTGGTGTCCCCAGACCAGGGATCCGGCTGCTGCGATGGCGAGGCTGGAGAAGGCGATCATCTTGTACCCGAAGACCGGTTTACGGGAGAAAACTGGAATGATCTCCGAGATTACCCCCATGGCCGGCAGGATCATGATGTAGACCGCAGGATGGGAATAAATCCAGAAGAGGTGTTGGAACATGAGCGGGTCGCCGCCGCGCGCCGGATCGAACAGGCCGGTGCCCAGGGCTCTTTCGGCAATGACCAATACGAGGGTGATGCCGAGTATCGGGGTCGCCAGGATCTGCACCCAGGCGGTCGCGTACAGAGACCAGACGAACAGGGGCAGCCGTCGCCAGGTCATTCCTTCGGCCCGGAGCCGGTGAATGGTGGTGACAAAGTTGACGCCGGTCAGGATCGATGAAAAGCCGACGATAAAGACACCGAAGACCGCCAGGGAGACGTTGGTGCCGGTACGGGAGCTGAACGGGACATAGAAGGTCCACCCGGTATCCGGCGGGCCACTGCCGGTGAAGAGCGCCGTCAGGATGATGGCTGCACCGATCATGTAGAGCCACCAGGAGAATAGGTTGAGGCGCGGGAAGGCGACGTCCCTTGCCCCGATCTGCAGCGGCATGATCAGGTTGCCGAAGGCGCCGGGAAAGCCGGGGATGATGAAAAGGAATATCATTATTACGCCGTGAACGGTGAAGAGGGCGTTGTAAGCCTGGGGGCCCATGATGGTCCGGCCCGGCGTCATCAGCTCGATCCGGAGAAGAAGGCCCAGTACAACGGCGGTCAGGAAAAACCCGAGTACCGAGTAAAAATAGAGGAGACCGATCCGTTTATGGTCAGTGGAGAAGATCCAGGCGGCAATCCCTGTCTTGCCAGTGTCGTTCCAGAAACTGCTGATGTCGGTCCGGGAGTTGTCAGGCAGACTCATGGTTCCCTCGATTTACTTTGAATGCGTTTTCTGCCTCCCAGAAACAGGAAAGCAAGAAAACTTCCGGCAGCTATGATAACAACCGAAGCGCTGATGCGCAACAGATTGAATACGTAAGTCTTGGCGGTCGGGTCGTAGGTGAAGCAGTACTCCATCAGTTTCCGGACGGAGACACCGGCGATGCCGTTTTTTGCTTCTACCAGGGCCAGTGCCAGATCCTTGGGCAGGATCGTTGTCCCGTACAGATAACGAACAATAGTGCCGTCGGATGAAACTACCACACTCGCTACCGGATGAATGAAATCCCTGCCCTGACGCTGGAAGCGAAAACCAATGGCGTCGGTTAACCTGTGGATAGCGACGGCATCGCCGGTCAGAAAGCGCCAGCCGTCTTCCGGAAATGGTTTGTTCATGGCTGTAAGGTACATTTTCTTGCTTCTGCTGGCCATTGCCGGGGTCTCGTTTTCGTCAAAACTTACGGAGATCACCCGGTAATCCTCGGCCGGTCGACGTCCGAGGTTTTGCAACGCGCTGGCCATTCTTGCCTGAACATGTACGCAGACATTCGTGCAACTGTAGTAGACGGGGAGAATGATGACTGGTACGGTCACAAGCTCTCCCAATTGTACCGGCTTGCCTGATTCATCACGCAGGATGAGGTCGAGAGGGATTTTCGCCCCCAGATGTTCATCCAGAAAGACTGCCTGAACCTTTTGAAGAGAAGCCTTGTCTTGCTGCTCCGTACTGTGGGCATGAATCCGGCAAGGGAACAGAAACAGTAAACCGGTTACTAAGGCAAGCAGAGTCTGCCATGGCAGCAAATAACGTCCGGTTGTTATTGGAATGGAGCTGCCGGATTGCATGGGTTCTCCGTATGGGAATTCACTTCGGTATCATCAGGTGCTGGTTAAATCATACCATAGATTTACCGCTTCAAGCTGCCGTGCTGTAAAAAGGCATGCGGCTCTGTTCTCTAGCTGCTGAAGAAAAGGCGCTATCCGGCATAGTTCCTGTCATTAAGACCACAGAATTCAGAAGCTGATAAACTTCTGGAGCATCGTCAGTTTGTCAAAGAAAAGCAGGATGCCGACGACGAAAAGAAGAATACCCGTTACGATTTCAAACAGGCGGATGTGTTTTTTGAAGCGATTGAAGAGAGTGAGGAAGCGGTGAATTGCCAATGAGGAGAGAAAAAATGGTATTCCCAGGCCGAGGGAGTAGGCGAGCAGGAGAATAATGCCGCGATTTACGGTGCTTTCAGCTGCGGCAACCATGAGTATTGAGGCAAGGATCGGTCCGATGCAGGGGGTCCAGCCGGCAGCAAAGGTGATCCCCACCAGAACACTGCCCAGATACCCGGCAGGTTTGTTGCGGATATTGACCCTTTTTTCCCCAAGCAGCATCCGTATCGGCAAGAGGCCGCTGACATGGAGACTGAAGAGCATGATCAGCACCGCTCCGATCCTTTGCATGGCCTTCATGTGTTCGCGCAGGAAGCTGCCGACCAGTGTCGCCGAAGCTCCGAGGAGGACAAAGACGAGCGTAAAGCCGGAGATAAAGAGGAGCGAGTGGATAATGATCCGTTTACGGACCACATGGGTCGGGTGTTCAGCCTGAAGGTCGGTAAAGGTCAGACCGGTGAGATAAGTCAGGAAAGAAGGGACAAGCGGCAGAACGCATGGTGAGAGGAAGGAGAGAATGCCTGCCGCAAAAGCGCCGAGTAGTGATATGTCGGGAGCGGAACCCATTTATTTCTTCAGCAGTTCATCCAGATATGAGATGACATCAGGAGCGCCCCAGTCCATTCCGCCTACGATCTTTTTCTGAATGATTCCCTGCTTGTCTACTATGAAGGTTTCCGGCACACCTGTTGTGCCGTAGAGCTGTGATACTTTCCCGTCGGTATCGAGGCAGGTCGGCAGATCGTTATTCCCCTTGAAGAATTTCTGGACAGCATCCTTTCCTCCTTCGTCAAGGGAGATGGCAAGCATCCTGAAGGATTTTCCCGCCATTGCCTTGTTCAGCTTGATCATGGAAGGGATCTCTTCCTTGCACGGAGGACACCAGGTTGCCCAGAAATTCACCAGAACTACAGACCCTTTGAGTGTGGATAACTTTACATCCTTGCCTTCGAGGTCCTTGACGGTGAAGTCCGGAGCAGCGGCACCTTCAACGGCTTTAGAAAGAGGTGCAGGTGCTCCTTTCCCGCCGCCTTTCTCACTTTTGCAGGCGGGAAGGATCGTCAAAGTCATCAGGGTCATGAAGAGGATCAGTTTTTTCATGGAATTTATCGCTCCCTTGTAACAACGTAGTCGGCCAGCCTGAAGAGCGCAGCACGGACTGGTGAGTCTTCGAATTTCTCGAGATGTGCCTTGGCTGAGGAGACATATCCCCGTGCCTTTTCAACAGTATAGTCTATGCCGCCGAACTGTTTTACAAGGTCAAAGACGATGTCGAAGTCCTTGGGACCCAGCTCCTCTTTCACCACGATTTCGTTTACAATTTCCTTGTCGTCAGGAGAGCATCTCTTGAGAGCTTCAATAAGCGGCAGGGTGATTTTCCCCTCTTCAAGGTCATGTCCGATGCTCTTGCCGAACTCTTTTTCATCAGCCACGTAGTCCAGGGTGTCGTCCATGAGCTGGAAAGCGATGCCAAGGTCCATTCCGAAAGCAGCAAGTGCAGACTCATGCTCCGCTGATACTCCGCCTATTATCGCACCGGCCTGACAGGCTGCAGAGAGCAGCACCGCTGTTTTGCAGACGACCACTTCTATGTAGCGCTCTTCGGTTATGTCCACATCGCTGGTGCAGATGAGCTGCATCACTTCACCTTCAGCAATACGGGTTGTCGCATTCGAAAGAACGCGAAGGACGTTCAGATCGCCGTCGGCGACCATCAGCGAAAATGACTTGGAAAAGAGGAAATCACCTACAAGTACGGATGCTTCATTTCCCCAGAGAGTATTTGCAGAGGCCAGTCCGCGGCGTATATTGGCGCTGTCGACCACGTCGTCGTGGAGCAGGGTTGCGGTGTGGATGAACTCTACGACGCTGGCAAGCGGGACGTGACGACCGCCTGAATACCCGCAGAGTTTAGCAGCCAGCAGCAAAAGCGCAGGACGAATCCGTTTGCCGCCGCTGGAAAGGACATACTCACCCACTTTCCTTATCAACGGGACATTTGATTCGAGATCTTTTTTGAACTGCTTTTCGACGTTTTTAAGATCATCGCCGATAAGGGCGAGCACCGAATCCATTTCCTATGACCTCGCTTGTTTGGGCAATACTAGCTAATGGGTATGGTGTTGTCAAAGCATTTCTGGGCGCAAAACTATTGCCATGAAGCATGGTTTCAGGCTAATTTCAGGAATGCACTCTCCCTTGCCATATGAGAACCTTGCAAACTACCTTGCATTTCTGGAACGAGTCGACAAGCTCTGCGCGAAGATAACTGCAGAATTCGCAGCGGAAATACTCTGCAGAGCCGGATGCAGCGGCTGTTGCCGTCATCTGAATCTCTTCCCGGTAGAGGCTGCCAATCTGGCAGATGCTGTCGGGAAGCTCTCTCCGGAGATAAAAGAGCTGCTTGCCGGAAGGACCGATTGGCCGGAAGAAGGTTCGTGTCCGCTGCTCCTGGACGACTGCTGCCTTGTTTACAGGGAGCGGCCGGTTATCTGCCGCACACACGGGCTTCCGCTTCTTACTGAAGTTGAAGGGGAGAGGCTGGTCGATTTCTGTGAAGAGAATTTCCGTGGAGTCACATCACTTTCCGGCGATATGGTGATAGATCTCGACACGTTGAACAGGACACTGGTTGCGATAAACGGAAGATTCGAATTGGAAACTCGCGCAATATCATTCTGTAACAAGAGATACAGTATTGCCGAGATAATTCTAATAGTTACCCGCTCACAAAAGGACCCCCGATGAATTTACTGAACACTATTTTGCTGGCCAACAGCAAATTCGTACATCCCGGTGCTTTTCCGCCGCTCCCGAAAAATCCTAAAAAACAGTGTGCGATCTTCACCTGCATGGATACCAGATTGGTGGATTTCCTCGAACCTGCCATGGGGATAAGGCGAGGTGACGCCAAAGTGATAAAGAATGCCGGGAATACTCTGGTTGATCCGCTTCACGGAGGGGTCATCAGGAGTCTTGTCGCGGCCATTTTCATGCTCGGTGTCGACGAGATCTTCGTGATCGGCCATGAGGATTGCGGCATGGCGTCGGTTGATCCCGAGAAACTGAAATCTGACATGATTGCCCGGGGTGTCCCTGCCGAATCGATCGAAAGGCACGTACCTGATCTTGCGCAGTGGATAGGAGCATTCGGCTGCCCGCACGAAAACGTCGGGGATGTCGTGGAGAAAATCCGCCTGAATCCACTGATTCCAGCGGATGTGCCGGTCCACGGGCTTATCTTTTGTCCGAATGACGGTCGTCTCGATGTTGTTGTGAACGGTTACGAAGCAGAAGGTTTCAGGCCCACAGGGAGTGAAATATGAAAGCGTCGGTGAATGGCGTTACCCTGTATTATGAAGATTTTGGCGCAGGTACACCTCTGCTACTTATTCACGGGTTTCCGCTTTCGTCGAAAATCTGGAGACATCAGATAGAAGGGCTGAAGGCGGATTTCAGGGTCATCGCTCCGGATCTTAGAGGCTTCGGGAGTAGCGATGCTCCTCCATCCGGATACTCGATGGATGCCTATGCGGATGATATGGCCGCTCTGATGGATCACCTTGGTGTAGAGAGTGCGGTTGTCTGCGGAATGTCCATGGGCGGGTACGTGCTTTTGAACCTTCTCGACCGCTATCCTGGACGGGTCAGAGGGGCCTGCTTCATGGTGACGCGCGGAGGTGCTGACGATGAGGCCGGCAAGGAGAGACGCGCCGCTCTTGCGGATGAGGTCATGAAGTCGGGGGTGAAGGTGACTGCTGAGCTGTTCGGCAAAATTCTGTTTGCACCCGGAACAGCCGAAAACAAACCTGAAATTGCGGCAGAAGTTGCCGGGATCATGCTCGGAATGAAAAGGGAAGGTCTTGCAGGCGGACTCCTGTCGATGAGGGCGAGACCGGACTATTACGACAGACTGGCCGGGTTCGTGATACCGTCATTGGTGATCGGGGGGGAGCAGGATCAGGCGATCCCGGTCGAAGAGAGCCGGATCCTATCAGAGCGGCTGCCAAAGGCCTCGCTCTGTCTGATCCCTGAAGCCGGACATATGGTCATGATGGAACAGCCGGAGGCGGTCAACAGAGCCTTGAAGAATTTTTTAGGGACTCTCTGAGCGGTTATTGGGTTCAGGGCTTTTTTTCAGAAAGACTACGATTGCTCCATCTCCTCCGAATTGTCGGGGGGCGGAAAAGAATTCGGCGACCATAGACGCCCCGCTCTCCTTCAGCCATTTTTCGGCTGATCTCTTCAGAACCGGCTCATCAGGCGAGTGATTACCCCTGCCGGTGATGATGAGAACAGCCTGCTGCCCGCGCCTGTATGCCCCCTTGACAAAGGTCTCCAGCGCATGCGTGGCTTCCTCTCTCGTAAGGCCGTGCAGATCGAGTTCGTAATCCAGGCGGATCGTCCCGCGCCTGAGCTGTCTGATGCGGCTTACAGGACGCGGCTTTAGCGAGGTGGTATCTTCCGGGACATCATCATGAAACCTGACATCCAGCTTCAGATTGCTGATTGTCTCAAGAAACAGTCTCTGTTCGCTTTCCTCGATCTTCCTTGCCACGGCTTTCAGCGGCGTGACAGGCTGGTGCGCCGATTTTGGCGTGGATTTAGGGCCGCACCTATCCACTCCGTTCATGGCAGCAAGAAACAGCTCCATGTCATCCGGTTCGGCCTGTTTTACGGGCGCAGGTTTTTGAGCTTTGGCGGCAGCAGGTCCGGGCGATAATGGCTTTACCCCCTTGAGTGCTGAAAAAGGGGAGGAGGCAAACTCCTTCGGTTTTGGCGAGCAGTCTCTGTTTTTCTTCATACCCTTTAGATATCATGTTTGAGGGACAATTTCATTGACAATTATGCACCCGTTACTTTATGCTCCCTGTTAATTAAATAGCCGTCTTATCTAGAGTGGTGGAGGGAAAGGCCCTGCGAAGCCACAGCAACCGGTCTCCGAGAGGGGACGTCAGGTGCTAAATCCTGCCCGTAGGGCACAGATGAGATGGGAGCTTCGAGCGTTCATCTCAGCCCCTTCTCATTTAAGCAGAAGGGGCTTTGTTTTTATGTCGGTCGGTATTGTAAAAGAAGAAAGCATTACTCTGAATGTCGATCTCAGACTGGAGAGCGGGCGGATTCTCGGCCCTATCACCCAGGTATACGAGACTTACGGTACGCTGAATTCTGACGCCTCGAATGCGATCCTCGTAGCTCATGCCTGGACAGGGAGCGCCCACCTCGCGGGCAAGAGTTTCGAAGGGGATACCAAGGTCGGCTGGTGGGATGCCATTGTCGGTCCGGGCAGGCTTCTTGATACCGACCGCTACTTCGTGATCTGTCCTAATGTCATCGGATCATGCTACGGCTCTACCGGTCCGGCATCCATAAACCCCAGGACCGACAAGCGTTACAATCTTACCTTCCCGGTCGTTACCGTGCGTGACATGGTTCGTGCCCAGGCACTGCTTCTCGACCATCTCGGCATAAATAGACTGGTAACAGTACTTGGCGGAAGCATGGGGGGGATGCAGGCTCTCGAGTGGGGGACACAGTACCCGGACAGGGTTTCGTCGATCCTAGCACTTGCCGCCCCTCCTGCACCTTCTCCGCAAGCGATAAGCCTTAACG
>Ga0134124_10001264_pt1 | contig 20253 bp, 17 predicted proteins | sample KB304_FD_96880 | JGI IMG/M metagenome (GOLD analysis project Ga0134124, IMG submission 96880) | Terrestrial soil microbial communities without Nitrogen fertilizer from Kellogg Biological Station, Michigan, USA - KB3-0-4 | ecosystem: Environmental > Terrestrial > Soil > Unclassified ... | reverse complement strand
CTTGGGGATAGGTAACACTTGGGGATAGGTAACGCTTGGGGATAGGTAACGCTTGGGGCTAGGTAACGCTTGGGGCTAGGTAACGCTTGGGGCTAGGTAACGCTTGGGGCTAGGTAACGCTTGGGCTCCACAATAGTCTGCCTCTAATGTTCTATTGACGTCTAGCCGCTAGTACTGTAGTTATGCTAGCACTCGACTATGGCCACACGAAAGCAGTTGTCAAGCGTAGAAAAGACCAAGCGTTTTTACCGCCTCCTTGAAGCAGACAGAGCGCTTGATGGGTTTGGAATTAATGCGATAGTCCAATCACTTTCGGAAGAAACGGCGCTTCACCTCGCCAGTCAAAGCGACGAGCGCATCACTCAAAGCAAAGCATTGTCTGCGATCGATGGCACTATCGTAACTGCCAAGGATACATCAAGCCTTCCAGTAGCTAATTGGTCTACGACTTATGGTTCCTGGCACTGGCCCACCCAACCCGATCCGTTGGATGCACCTGCAATTGCAAAACTACGAAATGCAGGTTGCATAATCATTGGCAGAACCGCAGCCCCGGAATTTGGCTGGAAAGGGGCGACGAGTTCCCTGCGTTTCGGCGTGACTCGCTCGGCTATCGATCTGACCCGTACTAGTGGAGGTAGTAGCGGCGGAGCGGCTTCCTCCGTTGCTGCTGGCATGGCAGACCTGGCAGTCGGAACTGACGCGGGCGGAAGCGTACGTCTTCCTGCTGCAATTCAGGGACTGGTGGGCTTCAAGCCCACATCAGGGCTGATCGCCTCGCCTTATTCGTCTGAATTATCAGGACCGGGACTCATAGCGCGGACGATTCCGTTGATTGCTGATGCTTTTGAACTCATCGTCGGATCGACTAATAACGACCAACAAGGTGAGCATCCTCTGGAAGACGCCGGCACATGGCGCATCTGCTTTAGCAGAACGGTCGGTGGTCTCGGCGCACCAAACATTGAAATTGCCAACCTTGCCAGATCAGCGTTGGACCAGTTGCGCGTGTCGCGACCGAACACCATCGTCGAAGAAGCAGAGCCAACTCTCGATCCAGCCGCGGCATGGAATGCCTTCCTGGTGTTTCATCTGACAAAACTGTCAGAAATAATTCGCCACTTTGGGTTAACGGCTCACTCAACCGACCTCGATCCGGGATTAAGGGCACTCATAGCCGACCCCTCATTTTCTTCTGCACCCGAGCGGCTCGATTGGGCCCGTTCAGAATGCGGCAGGCTCAAAGAACTGGTCATTCGTTTCCAGACTGAAAACATGTACGACTTTATCGCGACTGCCACAATCGGCCAAGAACCAGCTCTCGCAGCATCACCGGACGAAGACTATTTAGAAGCGGGCCGGCCTTTTTGGACATCTCATACGAATATCGCCAGCCATACATTCTTATTCAACCTCACTGGCCAGCCGGCACTAGCCATACCTTGCGGATTTACCAGATCAGGACAACCAGTCAGTGTTCAATTAGTCGGTCGCGTAGGCGCAGACAGACTCGTACTTCAAGGTGGAAAAGAGTTGGTTGAAGCACTTCAAAACCAGCACCGCACCCCTGAAGTTATATTAATCAACGGGCCGTCCAGTGCTGGGAAATCGACCTTAGCGAGATCAATAGTGGCAAACTTCGGGCAGTTCGCGGATGGTTCTGATTTTCGCTTCGTTTCATTTGATGACTTTGTTCTTGGGGGTATGCCCACCCGTCACTGGTCACAACAATTCGTGAAAGCAATGGGTAACGAAGACATGCTCCGCGCTTGCGTTGGCCCGGAAGCATGGTGCTATCCGGATCGTCGCGAAGCCCCCGGGGCAGGGCTTACGCGAGAACAACCACCCTCATGTGAACTGGTGCTTTCCGAGCTGGGGCTCGCATATCTCTACGCGACTTTCCGCAAATGGGCCACGATGTTGAGGTCCGGCATATCGCTGGTGATCGATCACTACATCGGAAGTCCGATGTGGTATCGACCGATGATGAAAGAATTCGATGAGATTGTTTATCGGTTCACTTCGATAGGCCTGTTTTGCGATTCGGCAGTGCTTCAAGTGAGAGAGGCGTTACGTTCACAACTTGAAACCAGAATCTGCGGCACAGCGCATTTTTCCGAGACACTCGTTCACGAAACTTATCGTGCCACGAGCGGTTTAGACTATGACCTGAAATTTCGTTCAGATTCAGAGCAAGAGCAAAAGTGGGCTACGGAAGAATATGCCACTGTAGTCTTGGAGCGACGGAAACCGAGTAGTCTCAAACGCTTTGGATCAGAGACGGAACTTGCGGATAACGTTATGGCAGCTTTGCTTCAATCTCGCCAAAGTGACGCACCGAAATTCACACTGAGATCAAAGGCCAACGATTAAGCGGCGCACAGCCAAAGACAAGAAAGAACTGGCCGACTCACTTTCTTCCGAGCAAGTTGATCACCTCATCTGCAGGGTAAGTTGTGTCTTGGGTTGCCTCCCGCCGAGGAGATGGCAAAGTACACCGCATCCGAAAGCGCTTGCAAACACGACGAGCATTTTCAAAAGAACTGCGGTGATCGTATGGAGTGCTTTACCATTAGAACGCGTTCTTAGGTCAGGAGGTGGAGCGCGTACTCTCGGCAACACCCAATTTCACTGACAGGTCCATATCGACGCAAATGCTGGAACTAATCCCCAGCCAGGCCTCTTTGGAAATGGTGGCGCCCCCCAGCAATTACGACCTGTGTCCTAGATGCTGGCTGATTCGTTCTCTTACCTGATAGATCGTCTTCTGTTTCATACGTGAAGCTGTGTGACGCTGGTCTCGAAAGAGGTAATAAACTACGATGTTGAAAGGCCAACAAAACCTCATACGCTGCAAACTGTGCGCCAAGTGCTTAGTGTAAAGAATTGCAATAGGACAATTTCCATCACTTCGACGCGCCTCCATTTCGAAGCGGCAATAAGGCCGTGCCAAGTGTGAGTTTTACAGATTCTACCAGGTTTTATCGTGGCCCCTCAGGCGCGATTGCAACGACCTTCCGCTTACTAGCTACACAAGCGATGAGCAACGTTGACGGATGAGCGTCACAGCATCTGCACCGAAAAGAGGAGAGTTGCGCAAAATGCACGGTTAGCACAATGGTCCAGATGAGGGAACCTAATCAAATGTATACCTCGAAATGAAGAAGTATTGCACGCCGACTCCTTATTGCGCTTGCGTTTAAGGAGATGTTCCAGAGTCGCACGAGAACAGTAAGACGTCGGCGAATGCGACCTAGCGGACACAGGGGCATTTTGCGCACAGGAAGAATATCGAGCTTCTACTTTGTGTGCACCTTAGCCATACTGGCTGCAGCTTCGGCGTCCTCAATCACAGGCGTGATCTGGAGTTCCAACACGTCCCCCCACACTGTTTCGAGTTCTGCCACCCCTGCGGCATCTCCATCAACAACATGCCAGCCATATGTTGAACCTGGCGCATGCCATCGCCCAATTGTAGTTACTCCGGAGGGATCGGGAGCGCCGGCGGTCAAGAACCGCTCTACTGCTATCTTGTAGCAACCAGGTGGAATCTTCCAGGTAATCATGAACTTCATCGTGTCTCCTCCATAACCTGCAATTTGATTGATATCGGGTGAGGCTCAGGTGTGAGCTCTCCCATGCTGCGCTTCGAGCGGTTCTGTTAATGTCAGGCAGAAACGCGGGACCGTCTAAGCTGATACCTACCTAACTTATTCTCTTAAAAAATAGCACCACCGGATTCGTGTTTCTCATGGGTACATAGGTGGCTAACGGACAAATTCCCATGGGAACGCGTTTAGGAATGAACCGTTTACGAGAGGATACAATAAGACAGCGTACCCGTCATTGACTTTGCGAAGAGGCCTTTTAATCGGGAGCGTGTTTCTTATCTTAGCGGAGCGGAGTTGAGTTACTCCGACACGATGGCAAAATCGGTTTACACTGACGTTAGACATGTATTGGGAGAAAACGCAGCGCTCAAAAAAGACGTTTCATTCCGCGATGTCAAACCCTCACCGAACTCACGTCGATTTTAGGGCCACTATTGACAACTGAATGCGCTGGTATTACTTACTGAGCGCCTTCTTGATTCTTCACAAATACTGATCCCGGTAACCCGCAGTGCCTACCAAGCCTATGATCAGACCACCCATTCCGACAGTCACATTGGCCGAAGAAGTGCTCTAGGAACTCCGTGGCTGAGTAAGGTCCATAAAACCATACGAGCGAGAGCGAAGGAAGATTAATCATCTTTCCGAACAGCAAAAGCGTTTGGAAGAGGCTTTGCAGCATTTGAATTGCTCCAGTTTATCCTCCGGCTAAAGAGTCAAAGGGCTTTAGCCATGCGCGTCAGATTGTTGCGCGAGCAAGGACTTTTGTTAACTGAAGGAGCAAAAACTACTAACGCGTTTGAGTTGTAATCAGAGAAAAAGGGTACAACTGCGTCTATCGTCCTTGGACATGACAATACAATGAATTTCATATAGCAGGCGTGAGTAAATGCATGACACTTCGGCGCGTCAATTAAACACAATGCTAGATTGGATTTCGGGCGAATGGTATGTCGCCGTTCACTGTCACATGTGCGGTCTGCAGTTTGCTTTTGCCTCCGCTAAAGACCCAACACTTGAGGGTCGGATTCAACTCACGTGCATTGACTGTAGGCAAACAGATGAGTATAGCTCGACGGGAGTTTGTCAGGGTTGAGGCAAAGTAGCCGTAGTTTTAGATGATCTTTCAGTTGAGGTAATCAGATGATAAAAACCTTCGTATGCAGGCACTTTGAAGACTACGACAACCGGATAATGGTGAACCCTTCCGCACGGGCCGCCTCGGAGAGATTACCATCGTTGCCGATCAGTGCTCGCCCCCGCGGGCGGTCCTCGCACCACACCAAAGCAGCCGCAAGCTGGAGCGCGTCAGCCGCCCGAAGTTTGTGAATACGGAGCAGGCGCTCGGCACGCTCTCGCACCTCTTCGGTTGGTTGAACCTCGTTCCAGCGGTTACGCAAATAGTCAAGGCGTGCAAAGGCTTGCCTGTTTTCATCAACGCTTAACGTCCCGTCACGGGTTAGCCGATTTAACGAGCTAACGACCTCGATTATGGTTCCCCACCATACGACCTGTCGGCTGTAGGTTCGGACCACCTGCCTCGCTTTTGCACTTTGCGGTTGGAAGCAGCACAGCGGCACGAGAGCACTCGTGTCCCAGAATGCGGTCGTCGATGGTGCCGGCTTTCGCTTGCTCTTAGTCTTCATCGCGTTCCTGTTCGACGGCGCGGCGCAACGCGGCGGCAGGGACACGCGGAGCCGGCATCGCCCAGAAGGACTCGTCAAGAACGCCGTGGCCCAGGCGCAGTTTCCCCTGTGAGGCGAGTGCCAGCAACTCCTCGTCTTCGTCCATCGAGCGCGCGAGTGGGACGATTCGCGCGACGGGCTGGTTGCGGTCGCGCACCAGAATCTCTTCGCCAGCCTTCACGTCATTAAGGTATACGCTTAGACGATTCTTCAATTCCGCGATGTTCACGCTTTTCATCGACTTCACCTCACTCTTCCCCTACCAACACGTAGCTACAAAGCCATTCCTTCATGACCATTATAGCCATAAGGCGTGAACCCGCCAAGGTAGACCGGCCGAATGGTAAGGTCCTAACACAAACTTGCGAATTGTTTTTTTAGAGGACTTAGCGGCAACCTTCAAATTAGAAGCAGAGACGCGGGATAGTGCTCACCGCGGAACATGAAGTAATAACGAAAACCTATTCGTGGAGTCGGCATTCAAACTATTGACTCGGTTCTATGAATCCCTCAATCGACTGGTCCACGTCGGTCTTCGCAACTCCTCGAGGCATTATGTAGGGAATTCTTCCGAAAAGTAACTTGATAAAACTCCTCGAGAATGGTGCGATGAAGCGCTCGCAGATGCCATTCGTCTGCGGTGACTTGGCTTTAGTCTTCGGCCGGAAATCTCTACTAATGACCGGACCTAAACTGGGGAGGGTTACAGGTAATGGGTTGCTTGTCGATAGTCGCTTTAAGTCGCTCGCGCCCCTTTTGCCACTCCTCGCCTTTTCTCGACGTTTGACTGAACGAGTGCGCACCGGCGGAAATATCGCTCTCGCAAGTCCAAGCGCTCGTTCAAACTGTTCATCGGCGCGAGACCGTCACTCTGGCTGAGTCGATTACGTCTAAAACCGTTGCTGGGCCAATACCCAGTCTCAACCTGAGCCGATATGTTTGTTCGGGGGGCCCCCTCCAACGTTGGTACTTTGCGTTCTGCGACAGCCGTTTTGCAATCGATCTCAATGCTGACTTACGCTTCTGTGAGTTGAAATATGCTGATCACTTGTTTCATTTGGCTCCTTGAGGGACAGAAAGGCGCCTTGATGGTTGCGTCTGTTCAACCAGCAGTTCGATGGCTACTTGTTCCCCAAGTAAGATCCCTTCAATGCTGTCGCTCCGGCAATAAACGCCTGCCATGCCCCTGAAGTAGACTATGTCACTGGCTAATTTTTTCAATCCGGCTCGAATGGGAGGCCAATAAGTTCGTGGACTGTTCTCATTAGACGCTCTTGTCTAATAGGCTTGAACTCCGCTCGAACGTCATACTTTGTAAGTTGTGCATCTGGCAATACGTCATTGGCATGGGCAACCACACTAAAAATCAGAATGGGCGTCTTAACGTGAAACTCGTCGCGAAGCCGCCGCAAGAGCTTGATTCCCAGATAGTCGTCATCGTCTGTGTCGGCGCTTTTTCCAGGTGGCAAAATCAAGTCCAATATTATTAAATCGCAATGCCGCAAGGTGGTGATGTTGTCAATTGCCTGTTGATAGGTACGAAATTTCTTGAACGTGAAACCTCGCTCAATCAATGGGTCCATCACTGGTGCCAATGCATCGCTGTCATCTTCTATCCAGGCAATTACGTTCATCATTTTCATTCACCTAAGTTTGGGATTTAAGATAGCGATGATTTGCAAACACCTAATCCGCGCTCTGTTTCGCAGGTAGCCAAATAGTAAACACTGTATGGTATGGTCTGCTACCGTCTTCCACCGACTCACCTCTCGGCTCGCTTTGCGCAATAATGGTTCCGCCGTGCTTAGTAATGATCCGCTTTGTGAGGTCGAGTCCTTGCCCGGAGCCAGTGCGGTACTCAGCTTTGGTCAAGCGACCTTGATATGCTTCAGTGAAAATTTTGTCCAATTCATCGGGTTCAATTCCGACTCCGTAATTACCGATAGAAATGCGGTAACCGAGTTCACCCTGATCGCGATGGGGCAAGCCTCGGACTGAAATAAATCGATAAGGTCGCACTGTCTCACCGGGTTTCAGGGCGGGACGACGGTATGAGTATTTCACGGCGTTCTGAAAGAGATTATTGAATGCCTGTTGAAGATGGAGGTCAGAAGCCTGAATTTTGAAATGGCCGCTCTCAGGCTCTAAATCAACGTCGAATTCGATTTCGCGCTCGCGCGCTTCCTGCCGGCACATCATTAGAGCACTTTTGATAAAACTGTAGACGGTGTGGTAACTGAACCGGTAATTCTCGGGAAGATATTGACCACGCGATGAGTTGTGCATCACGGTACCAGCCGCCTCGATCGCGCCGGTTACATAATCGATTTCCTCCACCCGTTTCATATTGGGATAAGTCTCTTTTTTTATGTGACGACTCACATTTTCCGCGAGTGACAACGCGGATTGAAGCCGTAATTGAACATCGTGATACGCCAGACGTTGAATTCGTTTCTCACGTTCAGTGTGCAGGATGTATTTTTCGATCAGGCGAGCGATTATCGGAGGCAGCGTCTTATGTAGCCAATCCCACTCGGCTTTATGTCCCTGCTCCGTTTCGTTAAGAAGTAGATGTTTGATGTGTGCAGCTTCCTTCGTTGTAGCTTTGAGAATCTTCATGGCCTGCTCATGACGAGCCAACCTGAAGGCGCGGTCACTTTCATCAAGTACAACGTACGCACCATAAACGATCACTGCAATAACTTTACCCTGCACAAAAATCGGATCGGTACTGACGGTTAAACCAGCATGACACAACATTGTTTCTTGTGTCGGAACACCAAAACCTGCTTTTGCGCGGCTGCACATATTGTCATTGCATGCTTTTCGACCTTCACCTCCATTTAGTTTCCAGATGGCGTAACAATGCAGCGGAAAAGCAGAATCTTCTGAACGAGCTACTTCACTCATTTTTCCGTCGGCGCCGACTTCGTACATAGCGATTGGCAGATCGCTTGCTTGCGCGAACAGATCTAAAACGTCCTTAACAATTTCACGGGCTTCGGGACTAAACATGGCCAGAAGAACTAGGCGGCAAAAGTATCATTGAGCGCTAAAACGCTCCAAATTTTGGCACGTAACTTATCTTGCGGAGGCCGAGTTAAAGCGGTGTTTGCGAGTGCTGCTACGGTATTTGGACTGAGCGCCCGGTTTACCGCGAGTCCCTGGAGCTGAAGGAGGCCGTCTTGTGGATCTGTACCGCCGAAGAATTCCGTTCTGTAGAGCCGTTCCTGTAACTCAAGGGGAAAGTAGTCGGCGTTCGGATTATGTTTCAGGCTGGAGCGAATTTCTTCCTCGATTTTCTTGCGGAGTATTCGAGAGATAACTCGCAGATGGTCACGTCGATAAATTCTCTCTTCTTTTGACCCTCGGTCTGTTTTTGGAATTTCTCCAAGTTGTTCCCAGCGAAACAGCGTCGTGCGCGGAATGTTAAACCAACTGCAAATTTCAGCCGGAGTAAATTGCTCATCAGTATTCATTATTATGTGACCTCAGTGCAGTATAGCGCAACGTGCCACTATACCGAAAAGACACAATTCGAGCAACTTTTGTCGATCTCCCGGGGGAATTAAATCCAACCCGAATCCATGGGGTTGGTCGCCTCTTCGTGATAAGCGCAGCCCTATCGCAGAAAACCTTCCCAATAGTGATGGCATAGTGGTATATTTATCCATACCACTATGAGGCCGAACGACTCGGTTGTTCGCGTGGATCGGAGGAAGCAAATGATAATTCCAGAACCGGCAAGTGACGATCAAGTCTTACCCGCCTTAACGCCTAACTCTGCAGCACAACTAGCACTTTCAAAACAATTCACCCTGCCTTTACCGATAGTAAATGTCGGCGATGAGCTGGCTAATCAATCGCTGTTGTTGTGGCCTGTTTTCGATTTGCGGCCCAGCGAACTTTTGGGAAAGCGGATTTATTCCGGCTTTGGAGTTGTGGGTCGGCAGGGTGTTAGTGAGAACGTTCCGTTCGACATTCTGTCGATGATCATCGTTGCCGAGAAAGCCCGACGTGCAGTTGTCGGAAGCGGGATCACATTCCTGATCGCGGACACACATGCGTCCGTCACGGGCGACTATGATCCACAGGCGATTGATCGCGCGGCAGATTGGAGGGAAACCATTGTCTACCGTGCTTGTGACTCCCTCGGTGTGCCGGACCCACAGGTGTTTAGAGCTTCGGCGATTGAACAGGACGATCTGTATCGATCGCTGTTGCAAACCGTAACACTGCTTGGGAGGAGTGAAGGCGAATATTTCATCCGCGAGGCTTGCGATCTCGAATTCTTCAGACGGGCGAACGGGATTGGCGCAAAAATAGGGTGGAGTCTGACAGCTTCATCTCGAAAGCCAGGGAGGTTCGATGAACGCGCCTTCGATAATATTTACAAGGAAATATTTTCTGAAGGTAACGAGATGGCATTTCTATATGCGACGGCTGGTCGCACGTTAGATCCGAAGAGGCAGCAGGCTGCGCCGTATTTGGATTTCAGTCCTGATAAACGTGTTCTGCTAACCGCTCAGCAAAATATCGCAACGAAACTGGTGGCGTGTGTAGATGCTTCAACAAAGGAAAGTGCGCTGAACTACTACACCGAAATAGTCAGCTCCTGGGAGGAACTGGCGCAGATCCGACTCGAAGGCAATACAACAATTGAAAAGATGGAAGACTTAATTTCCGGCTTAATTTCATGAATGGAGGTTAGCGATGGTTACCAACGCGTTGGATTTTGTAATGGGTCGGGAGTTCGACAGACATGCACTGGAAGTGTTTCCGAATGAATCCATGTTCGCGCGTTTCAAGCCAACGGTTGGGCTTGAGATCGAGTATTCACTTGTTAAGACGGGTACATCGGAACTGGTAGATCAGTCGACTCGCGATCGAATCGTAAATAACGAACCAGATCTTTTGGATCAAGAGCTTGGCGCAGCGCAGCTCGAACTCAAATGCAATCCGATTAACCTTGCAGAGGTCGGGTTTACTGGTCTCAAGTATCATGTGCTGGAGTTTGAAGGCAAAGCTGCTCGAGCGGCAGCGATAGGTAACGCTCAACTTGTGCGACTCGGAAGCTTTCCGAACCTGCCGCTAGGTAACATTCAGCGTACAAACAACGACCGGTACAACAGAGTCCCGACCTGGCACAACATCCGACATGGTCAGGGCATTTCCACCTCAATCGGCGTCAAACGCCATACATCTCCAGCCACAGCAGAGAGCATTGCACTCATGAACAGTGTGCAGTTCAACGTAGCGGCGCGGTCGGAGGAGGAGGCTCTTGAAACTCTAAATATTTCATATCGGATTCTTCCTTGCCTTTTAGCGATCAGTGGAAACTCTCGGTTCTTAGACGGTAAAGATACAGGGTTTTCGGATACGCGAATGATTGTGTGGGAACGCACACATGATACTCGCACAGCGATTGAGCGGGTGATCAACGCTTCGCTCCGCGTCGGTCTGCCGGACAGGTATTTCGATAGTTATGAGGAATACCTGTCGTACACGAAAGGCTTTCCATTCATTCTTTATGATCCTGATGCAGCTGCCAACCTCGCGCTTGGCCTGAACTGGTCAGATGCTCGAATGAAATTAAAGGATACGATGCTGACGGAATTCCGTCCTGTATCTATTCAGCCCAGTGTAGAAGAAGACGTCGCGGTTTGCGCCGCCTATATCGGCTTACTGCACCATCATCGTCTGGCGAAATACAAGTTGCCACCGATGCTGGTTAACAAGTTGAATCGCTCGGCTGCAATGCGGTTTGGACTGAGCGCAAGATTCATCGAACAGGACCGCAGCGGATCGTTTCGCTATGTTCCCGCGGCAGATGTGATTGAGAAGGCTTTGAACCAAGCTGAACACGGGCTGGCGTTAGCCGGCTTCCTCGATGGCCAGGGATTCATCAACGTCTTGCGTAACCGCCTTGCTCGTATGCACACACCTTCCGACGATTTCTATAGCAAGATAAAAAATAAGGAGATGAACGGCCTATCGTTGGACGAGGCATTGGACGAAGCTGTAAAGGAGAGCGTAGTAAGGATTTAATTCACAGATGAGAATAACCAACATCGAACCATACCTTGTCGGTCTTGAACTGAAAATCCCGTTCCGCTTTGCTTACGGCACCTTTAGAGTAGTGCCCAGGGTTTTTGTACGTCTCGAAACCGACGCGATCGGCGATGGGGGATTTGCGTGGGGCGAAGCAGCAATCGATTTTCCATTTATCGATTACGACATGTACGACGTTTATGATGCTATCAGGAAAAGCACGGCAAGTATCGTAGGATCTGATCTTAACGAACGCGGAGATCTTCTATTGTCGCCGTTTTTAGATGTTGCGCCTGCAGCTCGATGTGCATTGAACATGGCAGCGGACGATGCTTTGGGTAGAGTACGAGGTATTAGCTCAGCGGAACTCTATGGTGTCAAGCGAGAACCAGGCGCTGCGTTGCGAAGCCTTGGATTCGATGAGTCCGGACGCATAGATACCTGGGCCAACGTTCAGGGTATACCAAAGATCAAGCTCGGCCAGGGTGTTCCAGCCGATATTAATGCCCTGACAGTAGCTGAGCAGCTCTCCGTCCAGACAAAGAGGAGATACGCTGTCGACTTCAATGCCTCTTATTCGATTGAACAGATTCGGTTATTCATCCAACAGTTACAGGACATCGGCTGTTCTTGCGCGAACTGCATAATGTGGGAACAGCCGCTTGAACCTTCAGTGCCGATTTCAGATTGGGAACAACTAGTTCAGCTGATCAAATTCTCGGGATTGAATTTAATTCTGGTTGCCGATGAATCTTTTATAACGGCAGAGGCCGGACGGGACCTTGTTCGTATCGGTGTGGGCTTGAATTACAAGATTCAAAAGTTTGGAGGAATTCTGGCGGCGGTTGATCTCGAAGCTCAAATTGACCGACCAATGCAGTCCTTCATTGGCGGCACAATTCCATCACCGTTGGGTCGTGCGTATGACAGATTAGCCAGTCGAGTGCTGGTCAGTGCAAATCTTCCTGGAGACGGAACCTCGGACGCTAACGAATACTTAAGCCGACGATGTGGCGCGGCCTTTTCACTGTCTCATCGTGATTTCGGTTTGGGTGTTGAACCTGTTGAGGACACGTTCAAGAGGTTGATCATCGAGGATCCAATCGAAGAGTTTAGAAGGATTCGAACTGGGAAAACGCCGTCAAGAATCGATATGCAGCTAAACGTGTCGTATTTGGATTCTTATCGAGAACTGAGTGGCAGAGACATTGGATGGAATCTATGATGGCAAACGAAGATCCTGATGACAGAGCTATTCTGATAGTGGAGAACTATCCAAACCGTGCTGATTGCATTACGCGACTGCTAAAGCAATTCGGAATTCGGTTTGAAGTTGTACCTGCTGGCGATATCAAGTTGCCACTGTCCTCACATATATGCGGAGTGATTTTAACGGGCGGTCCGCAGTCAGTTACTACAATGCACCGAGACGATACCTCAGTGCTTCGGCCTGTCTTCAATCTTTTGGACGAAGTGCAAAAGACCACATTGCCTCTCTTAGGGATTTGTTTAGGACATCAATTACTAGCGGCTTGGGTTGGCGGATCAATAAAAACATTGGCGCCGATGATCATCGGTTTCAGATCGATTGAAATCTGCGAACCAGATAGAATTTTTGACTGTTATCCAAACAGAACCCTTGTTGCGTTTCAGTACCATCACGATCACGTAGTGGAATTGCCCGCCGCCTGTAACGTGTTGGCTCGTTCTGAAACGTGCGCTATTGAGGCGTTTCGTATTGAAGGGGAATCGATGTGGGCTGTGCAATTTCATCCTGAAGTAACCTCTTCAGATGGTGAGGCAATAATGCGTCACGGTACTCCTCCGTTAGAGCCCTGGATGGCAGATTCGGATGTACAATCTCCTTACCTGCTACATTCGTTTGCTTCCTCTGCAGGTGTTATAAGTACCACATTAAAACCATGAATGAGCATCTGGATCCGGTATTTGAAGCTGTCTTTCCAGCATTGACACAACCTGGCATTCGCTATTGGGTGTATGGTGGAGTTGCAATAGCAGGGATCAATGGCGCCTACATAAGAGAGAATCCTGACGTCGATGTTTTTGTGATGAATGAGGACTTCGACGAAGCCGTTGAGGCGGTGGAGCGCCTTCAGAAAACGTTGGGCTGGAAGCACACGGACGCCGCCCCACAAAGAGAACGGCGTAAAAGAGACTGGTATGTTGTCGATACGCGTCGAGAGATATTCTCAATAGTTCCTGTTTTTGGGTCTGGCGGCTTGGTCCGGCTCGTTTTTGGGCGCGACTTCGTTCCTACTACCGCACTCACGTCGGTAAGTCGCAGAATCGGGAGCCATGTTTTCACTACACCGAGCACGCGGTTCGTAAAAGAACTTCTGATAAGGAAGGTAGAGAGTGGCAAACTCCTCGGAGAACGCCGGAATAAACTAAAGATAGATGCAAGGGTTGTTATGGACGATGACGAATATAAAAACTTGTGTGAACGATTAGATAGAACCGAGATCTGAGCGAAAGCGAACATCAGTTCGCAAGGACCACACACAGGCGAAACGCCCAATGAAACCAGCTATTGGCTCCGTAGAAGCACTCCTAAGACTTTAGTAACTCAACTGACCAATACGTGGCCAAAAATAACAGCACATTACGTATGAGCGATGATAAGGAATAGGAACGAATGTAAAACCGTTGATTTTCTTCGGTGGCTGCAACTGTCGAAAAGGCAAGCACTTATGTTTTTGCCGAGCGTCTAATTCACACCGCGGAGGTCACGGTGGCAAGGAGTGGAGAAGCTACTGAATACACTCTGCGTGATATAAGCCCTATGGAGCGACATACACATACGTAACTGCTATATCCTCGTCCACTCGAGTTAACCTAGACATTGGCAGTTCCCAATGAGTTCCGTCAGAGAATTCAAAGGCAATTGCCTTTAATCGCATTCCTTTAGAGATTTGCATTGCGACGTGAGATTCATCTATTAGGTCCGAGCCGGCCCCCTTCTCGTCGGGCTTGAATACTACAAGCGATGTCATAGGTACAATGCTTACCGATGCTCGACGCAAATCTGAGACAGAAGTGATCTGTCCATTAGATTTCCATGTGTGATGGGGCACGAGGACTTCGTGCGCCGTCAGATAGAGAGTGTTAGTCGTGATTTCGTAACACAACATAATATCTTGATTAAGGTTCTGTGACTCGCTTCGATTCTGATCAACGGCAAAAGTAAGATCCGGTGAAGATGCTCCACTTAGATAGGATTCCATCGAAAGTGACTTGTAAAAGTTAAATATCATACCTGGCTGATTGAGAATCATGTGCGCCACAACTTCGGAATTCCCTCGTGGATAGAGTTCGGTGCTGGGTGAAATACATACCTGCTCAAACCGAGATGGATAGGGAGTCGGAAAAGGATTGTGCGCTCCGCACGCCAGACGCTGAGTAGTTACAATCTTCTGAATACAGCGTTCCAATCGAGTCCGGTAGGCTGCTAGATGCGGATGATCCATTGGAACGTCAAGTCGGAAAGTTACCGATACGTCAATCCCATTGAACCGTATCTCATCGATTCCTCGTTGCAGTTTCAAATTCTGCTCTTCTGCGCTTTCTGTCACTGGTTCTTTCGCTACGGCGTGGGGCGGAAGATTCGATTCAATGAGCGCCACTACTCCCAAAATGGCTCCCATCCCTGCCACGCACAGAATTACGCCAATTTCTTTCCGGTGCTTTTTGCTCCATAGGTCGTATATTCCTTTTGCTACGAATGACGCAACGCCAATCGCAATCAGAATCTCTGCGGCACGGTAAGCTGATACTGCTAACGCGACACCGCCTCCTGCCACGAAAACACCCGCGACAAACGCGAAGCGGTTCCAGTCTTCCCAGCACCAAGCAGCAACGTCCTTTGCGGCTGAGTAGTATCTTGCGGCCCGAGCACGGAGCCGAGCAGTCTTTTCAGAGACAGCATCAAAGAACTCAACCATCCTTCGAGAGCGCGCAAGATCTGCGACTCTCTGGGGGTGAAGTTGTGTTTTCTGCTGCTCCTCAGGCTCTGCTTTCTGTTCAGAGTCCAATGGCTGACTTTTCCCTCGAAGCGCAGTGGTTGCCATAGCCTCACTGCCAGAATGTTTTCCTGGAAGGCGCGTGGTCTTCTTGCCCCCCTCCTGAATCCGGGGGGCTTGATCTTTCTTAGGCTCGGACACGAGGCAAGATCCCTTAGGAAAGGATGAAACAGCGCAATTCGATCTAACCAGTGTGATGCAAGGGTGCCAACTCAATAGCACAGAGCGGTACTGAGAGGTACCGAGGTATTATAGACCAACACGGAATACTATTGAATCAGGCAGCGGATCTTGGCGACAAGTGCTGTTTGAAAAACGAGAGTTGTGTGTGGTTTGTAGTTCTTCTTTGAGTGATTTTCTGCGGTAGGCACACGCTAAGAGTTAGGTTCGCTTTTATTTATGCTTGATTATGAAAAAAGGCGCCGCTACAATTTGTTCAACTCAATCAGGAGAACGCGAACCGGACCGGGATTGGTCTCGGGATGACTTTGGTTGAGTAAGGAGAATCCTGATGCTTCTGACGCTTTAGGGTCTGCGTCAACGCGTAGTGAAGTCCTAAAGTTCTCGCGTATACACCAAGCGTCAGTCGTAAGCAGACCCGGAAAGGTGTATGCGTGTCTGCTAAACTCCAACCGAGAACTCGCCTTCAAGTCTTAAGCGTTCTTCAAGCTCTGGAGATTTCAGCTGCGACCATAGTAAAGGCGCGGTCTCGAGCCGCTTCAACAGCGGCGGATTTCAGGATTCAACCCGAAATCGGCATGAGTCCAGGAGCGATATCCGGTAAAAATGTGATTCGCCTCGTCCCAGTTTTGAGACTCTCTTCGTACTGAAAAGAACAGTTGAAGTCCAAGGATGAGCAGAAGGAAACAGAGCGCACCAGTTTTCACATAACCTCCGAGCTGAGGCAGACTGAGGTTTTCATCCACACATTACACCGATTCTCACCGGTAGATTTGAGGATTGTTCCAATTGTAAGTATTAGGGAAAAGAAAATTGGTGAAGGAAAGAGAAATACTGACATCCAATGCCCGCACGTGATGCCACCACCCCACCGGGATAAAAACCACTTCACCCGGTTCCACCACGACTTGTAGCGAGCTCACATCCTTGAACATTGGATACTTATCGAAATCCGGGTTCTCTACATCAACCTCACTAAACACGCCTTTGTCGTTGTACAACACATGCACGTGATTTGAAGGTATCAGAGTGAATCGCTTGCGACCGAACACCTGGGCAAAGAGTATGTTCATCACGTCATGATGGAGGGGCGTAATACTTCCGGCAGGCCCAAACCACATCGATCCGTATTCACTGACCCGGCTATCATCCAGGTATTCCGGAAACTGCTCGAAGTCATCACACAGCAGCCTTGCACCTTCCTGCTTGAAGAAAAAGTTGTTGGCTACCAGGTAATAGTCGTTTGATGTGCCGCCGTTGACGACTGCGTCGATGTAGTCGCCGAATCGTATGAGTGCTTTGTGGTCTTGAAGGTTGACTTCGTATTGCTTGTCGGATTCCCGCCCCGCAGTTATTTCGACGGTCATGTCGCCGCACAGTTCTTTGAAATATGCAGGACTCCACGACGAAAGCGCCTTCCATCCCTTCATAATGTCAGTAATGATGACGGGCCGATTGGCGGCATAGTATCGCTCAAAAAACTCGGCCCGACTGACATTGCTCCGTCGTTCGATGGTCCGATCGGCTAACTGCGATAGTTGTCGATAAACCTCGAGCAGAGATTCCAGTTTCCGGTAGCGCTGCGCCAAGCGTGTTCCGGCTTGATATGAATGTGTTTTCGACACACAAGAGAGGTGCCGTCTGGCAGCCTCTTCACTAATGCCATTCTGGACCAGAATGCCAAGGATGTGATCGTCCGGAACCTGGAGCATTTTATTTTCGGCGATCCATTGCTTCCAGGCTGGGTGTATTTTGCCAGAGCTCATAGACGGCCCTAAAGATAACTGAGAGCGGAATAGTAATTCTTTGCGAACCCGGCAATCACTTGTGCTTTGTCCGAACCGTTGATGATTGCGCGAGCTCTCACCCAGTCGTCCTTCCCGGGCGTACCGTCGGCGTTCTTGGTGAAATAGTTGGAAAACTTTCGCCCGGTGAAAGTCCCTACATTCATTCCGTGGAACATAATCTCCGCAGCATTAGCGGGCTCTAAGGCGAGGTCGGGAGTTTTCACCAAATCGATCTGCTTACCGAACGCTTTAGTTAGATGAGTAGACATGGCCTGGTAATTGACCTTCCAGGTCAGTTGCACGAACCCACGACCACAATATTTCGCACCGTCGCCGGGTTGTGTATTACCCATCTGTTTTGCGCGCTTGGGATTATGCCCGTGAGGGCCATAGTTTCCCTCGAAGTATTTGAAGCCACCACGCTCGCGGATAGGCTGCATCTCGGCGCCGGTTTCCAGATGCGTGGTGCCGAGCGCGTAGGCCAGCCAGCGGTCGTCCCATTTTGAGTGGTCCCTTTCCCACACATCCAAAATGTAGTTCAAGCCGTCAACCTGGCTCCGTTTGAGCGTGCCGTTGAAAAGTTTGATCTTTACGTGGTCGAAAAAGAATTTGCGATTGAGCATGTAGGCCTCCGTGGGTTAGCGGTTGGGAGTCCGGGGAGTAGTTTCCAGACTCGAATGTCGGTTTCACAAGATCAACGCGATTTGCTCCAAGTCATCATTCGTCATCGCATGACCCAACTGGAGGACTCATGCCAATGCGGATGCTCAAAGGACCGGCAGGGGGAACGACGAAGCTCAACAGAGAGTGTCTGGTCCGCCTGCCACCCCGTGCTGCGATGGGAGCACTCAACTTCTCATAAAGGCCCAGGTCCCATCCCTTTCTGACGCCCAGTGATAAAAGCTGGCGGCGAATACGTTCATCGCTGCCCAGTGCACACCTCGAGATCGCAAAGACCGAGAACACGGTCGGCTCGGCACCCGCTCCGAACGAGTAGCTAAAGCCCAGGTTTACAGTCGGCAGGGTTTCCCCTATCGAATAGCCGAAGGTCTCTTCCAGGAGAGTCAGTAGTTCCTCCGACCGTCCACTCAAGCCGGCGCGATTCAGCAACCGTTCAAGCTCCCAGCGTTCGAGTCCCTGCACTTCAAAGTAAAACTCCGTACGATGCTTGCGAGGATCGTAACTGATTATCTGGAGTTGTGTGCTGCGATGGTTAAGGAGTGGTTCGGTCCCAAGCAGATGGCCGAACTCAGACTGGGCGGTGTGCCAATGCGAACGCGGTACCTCCACATAAACTTTATACCGATCGCCGTCGACGTGATGCCGCGCTCCAATCCACGCTCCAAACGATAAAGCTCCGGACGCTTGTATTCGACGCAGCAGATCGACGACTTCACGTTGCGGAGGAGGCTGGCCCAAACGCTGCAGCACGGCGAAGGCACGTGAGAGCCGTTCTCCATCCGGAACCTCAGGACCTGCGACTTCCGCGGCGTACGATATCCCCGAATCGGCCGAAGAAAGCGTGAACTCGATTGGAAAGCAATCTCCGATCAAGAGACTGAAGGACCACATCACTTCAGCCCACTCGGATTCGAGAGTCCATCCCAGGATAGTCTCGAGCGCAGTCTGGAAGCGGCCTGCGACCGCGGCGGGGACATTATCCGAGATAATGCTGATGGCGCGTTCAAGGCGCGGAGAATCAGCTATGGCCCACCGCCGCTTCGCTGCCGGCAGCCTCGGTTGAACGGAAATGGTTTGAGTGGCGCTCATTCCACAGCACTCATTACGCTACGTTGATCAGGGTGTCCTCGGTCTCGATAAAAGGTCCGCGGTTCATCTGATTGTTGGTACCTACGAAAGTCAGTCGATACTTAAACTTCCGCAGATCAGGGTTCATCAGCGATATCCTCAATTGGACCGGGTCAGTTGCATTGCCCTTGAGTGTCAACCGTTCTTCGCGATGATAGTCATTGGCCGGATCGTCATACTGCACGTCAATGAAGACCAAGCGCGTGGCAGCCGGATCAAAGGTCGGCACAAAATCAACCTTGAGCGGTCGAATGAACGGATCTTCCACCGGGAGCAATGATGCCCGAGACGTTTTGGGCGGCGTCGTCTTGGTGGTCCCATCCTTGAGATGGTGCACAAAGTGATAAGTGTAATCGCGAGCTTTGGGATCATCAGTGCGTACGCGCCAGAATTGCGGTTCCGAGGTGGGAGTGACATTGAGAGTCTTATCCAGCGCGGGACTGCCATCCGGCGGTTGATACGACAGAACGACGTCCGTCGATTCGATCACTGCCGCATCCATACGTCCGGGGAAAACCTGTACTTCGAGAAAGCCGATATTTTCGAACGGGTTTAAAAACAAGGTTCTGTCTTCCGTGCGTGTTGCCGCCACTTCATACGAGAACCGTTGGCCATCCCAACCGGAATTCGGATCGAAGTGAAACTGCGTCGAGTGCAGGTAACTCGTGTCACGAGCGGTGTTCATGAAGACCTCGAACTTTTTCGGCGTGTTGTTCTGAGGGTCAAATATGAAATCGCCGTGCTTGTGGTTGGCTTCGTCTTGCGGAGTTCCGTAGTCGAGTGCAACCTGCGACGACTTCAGACCAATCTTCTGAAAGTCTATCGGAGCTTCCATGGACACGGTAAACACGCGGAAGAACGGATCGTCCAAATCGACCTCGACAAAGTGCTTACTCTTGTCGAGCAGGTCCGACAGCAGCAAGCCGAAGAACCCTTGCGGGGCGTAAGTTCGCTGCTCTGCCTCCTGCATGTGATATTCAAAAGTAAGTTCCTTCTGTTCCTCCTGCCGGACGAACTTTAACTTCAGCGCGATTTCGGGCGCTCCCGCAGTCGGCTGTGGGGTCGGAGTCGGCGTTGGAGTCGGTGTTGG
>Ga0134124_10001263_pt1 | contig 20259 bp, 12 predicted proteins | sample KB304_FD_96880 | JGI IMG/M metagenome (GOLD analysis project Ga0134124, IMG submission 96880) | Terrestrial soil microbial communities without Nitrogen fertilizer from Kellogg Biological Station, Michigan, USA - KB3-0-4 | ecosystem: Environmental > Terrestrial > Soil > Unclassified ... | reverse complement strand
CTCTTCGAGGCGGCTCACCACGTTTGGCGCGAGCCGTCCTTCGCGGTTCGGGGGAGCATTCAGAATCAGGTTGCAGTGTCTGCGATTCAGCGGCTCAAGCCACTCGTCGACGACAGTCTTCACCGGCTTTAAAGGTGAAGTGGCGTCTTGTTGCTTCCAGAACCATTTCTCTGTGAGGGTGACACATGAGAGGGCCGGCAGGTCAATGTTTTCCGGAACCCTCTGCCCGGCATTCTGCTCAAACACCTTCACATCGGAATAGTAAAGTCCGCCCGAAGGATATTGACTGGCATTGAGATCGCAGATCAGGCAGTTGGGCTGCAGATTCTTGATGTGCTCATAGATCTCGTGGAACGGCACCTCTTCGTATGTGATGCGACTCCACGGCGCGTCCCAGCCATCGGTGATGAGGATGTCGACTTCCCCGTAGCCGGTGAACAGCTCCGTCAATTGATCTTTGATGAGCTGAACCTTCGCCGGCGTCACGTTGAAATGGCGGATGTCATCGCGCAGCGACAGGATGGAATAATAAAGCCCGACCCGCAGGCCCGCCCTGCGGAACGAATTCACATAGTCGCGCACGACGTCGATCGAATATGGCGTCTGCCCCACGCTTGCCGCCGCCGTCTTGGTGGGCCAGAGGCAAAAACCGTCGTGATGACGAGTCGTGAGGCATCCCCATGTCATGTTGGCCGACCGCGCCGCTGTGGCCCATTGATCCGTATCGAGGGCTGTGGGATGAAACAGCTCGGGAGATGCTGTCGGATCACCCCACTCGCGATCCTGAAATGTGGCCATGTTGAAATGCACGAACATGCCGAAACGCAGATCGACAAACCGCTGTTGCAATTCCAGAAGCGGCAGTGGGCGGCGCGGAGTCACGCGCGTTTCGTTCTGTACCAAAGCGGCGCCGCGATGACCCAAGAGCATTGCGGCAGTCGCAGTTTGGGCGGCCAATTGGAGAAGCTCTCGTCTTGTAGGCATCTTCGATCCTTACCGCAGGCCGTATGCGGATCCACGAATCAAATGGCGCAAGCGCCACTCGGCAAACGCAAAACTACTGATCGACTATGTCGAACGCCTTCCCCGGCCCCACTCCTGGGACGCGGTCAAGGTCATCGCTTGTAGCCCAGCTCTGCGCCGCCACTGACCGGAAGGATGCAACCGGTAATAAACCGCGCTTTTGCAGAAATCAGGAAGACAGCAGCGTCGGCAATCACATCGCCGCGCGGACAATAGCCGAGAAGATGGATGTCATCGAGATACTTGCGAATAGTGGAAGGGTCCGGCTGCTCCTCACACCAGCGTTCGAGCATAGGTGTCCACACCCCTGCCGGGCAAATCGCATTCACGCGGATGGAATACCGGGCACAGTCGATTGCCATCGCCTTGGTGAGCGAGATCATGGCGCCCTTGGTGGCAACATAGGCGGCATGATTTTCCTGCGCCATGAGTCCCACCATGCTTGCCGTGTTCAGGATGCACCCTTTGCTCGCAGCAAGAGCCTCGAACCCATACTTGGTCGTCCAGTACACCGATTTCAAGTTGATTCGTTGCAAGTCATCCCATTCGGCTTCGCTGGTTTCGTGTAAAGGTTTTGAAGGGCTGGCGATGCCTGCATTGTTATGGATGGCATCAATTCGGGAAAACTTCTTCAGCACTGTGGCTATCGCATTTTTGATCGCGTCGCCATCGGAAACATCGGCATGAATGGCAACAGTTTTTCCGCCGATTTCCGCGGCGGTGCTCTCAGCGGCAGCCATGTTCCGGTCGAGAATTGCCACCGCAGCGCCTGCGCGGGCATAGGCCAGCGCACATTCGCGGCCGATGCCGTCGCCGCCACCGGTGAGCACGATTACCTTGTCGGTCAAGTCAGACATGTCTAGTCCATGTGAAAGACTTCATCCATCTCTGCCCACCATTCACCATCTTTCCGGGTGGGTAGAGGGTCCTGCAAGGGTTGCATGATCGCCCACCATTCCTGGGTCTTCTTGTGGGCGCCCATTGTGGCCCAATCTTTCTTGATGTCGCTGCCGTGGTACTCCAGATAAGCGAACAGGACATCATCTTTGAAATAGATAGAGTAATTGCGTATGTTGCATTGCCTGAGCATGGCCAGAACTTCCGGCCAGACCGACTCGTGATATTTCCTGTAGGATTCCGCAGCCCCGGGCTTGAGCCGCAAAGTCATTCCTAGCCGCTTCATAGCAGGTCCTCGCAGTACGAACAGCCAAACCAGACTTCGTGCTGTCTCGGCTCCCAAAAAGAGGCCAAAATGCGGAGATCAGCTTACACATTTAAGCGCTTATATGTCAACGGATTAGTCCAAGCAGATCGGGCCAAATACATTGAAATAACCGTTGTAATGCCGACAACAGGCGGCGTGATGCGAAATCCCAGAAGTATCCTCACAGCCTTGTCCGAGCGCTTATTTCATTTTGTGATTCAACGGCCTCGAAATGCGCTCAATCAGAGCTTACTCACGTGTGAGCCCGAACCCACCCGTGCAAAAAGATCTAAGCCGTTGTAGAACTTCGGATCACTGCCCCCACGCGGACTTTCTGATCCGTTCCCAAATGTTTCATTACTTCGGCAGTGTTGTTCTTCCACAGATCAGAGGCAAAATGCAGCGCCAGAAACTTATCGGGGCGACCCGTTACTTCCGCGAACTGACTCGGCAACAGAGTGGATGAATCTGTTGCAAAGATCGTTTTCTCCGGGGCAACTTTTCCGAGTTGGGTATAGAAATCAGTTTTAATCTTGGCCACTTCAGGGATGGCCTCAAACCTGGTCAGCCGCTCTTTGGCCTGACCGAGCGCCTGGTCCGAAATGTCGTACACATTGACATGAAAACCTCTGTAGGCTGTTTGAAAAGCAATCTACTCCCCAACACTCCGCTGCCGACCGTAATGTTTTTGTAATTGAGATCTCCAGTCGGCATCAAGGTAAACCTCGAAAACCTCAAGACGTGTATTCCTTGCCTGCGAGGTCTTGTGACAAAAGCGGAACTGCTCCCAAAAGCACGGCATTGTTCCCCAGTTCGGCGGCGCAGACTTGAACCTTGCCCCAGGGTGTCCACGCATACTTGTGCACATAGGATTCGAGGTAAGGAATGATAACGTCTGCACTCTTCATTACGCCGCCGCCGATCACAACAATCTCCGGATCGTACGCATGAACCAGCCCGACGGCAGTGGCCGCCCAGATGTTCAAACAGCGGTCGCGGATCGCGACGGCCACTTTGTCGCCACTTGCAGCTTCTTCAAAAAGCTCTTTGAACCCGATGTTCGAATATCTCGACAAAACGCTGTCTGTAGCTCCGGGCCAATCCCTTGCTATTAAGGGAAGTGACCAGCCACTCGCTTCAGCTTCTGCGCAGCCGACCGCCCCACAAGCGCATGGCCGTCCATTGAATACTGCCGGAATGTGCCCGCCTAAACAACCTGCTTGCGCATGCTTGCCGTGAAGCAACTTTCCCTCGATCATTGCCACGCCGCCAATGCCAGTGCCTAACGTCATCATCACGACATCAGTAAAGCTGCGCGCCGCGCCAGCGTAGGACTCTCCCAACAGGGCCATGCGCGCATCGTTCTCGATTCGTGCTGGCAGGCCAACGTTTTCGTGTATCCATTTCGCAAGATCGATTTCTTTGACGTCCTCATACTTGCCGTCGGTTGAGAGGACTCGGTTCGCGCGGGAATCCACAAGTGCGGCAAATCCGATTGCTATGCCCGCAATGTCACCGGGTGAAAGTCCTCTCCCTTGCATGAGTCCGCGGCACGCATCACGAATCCGCGGCAGCACTGCGTGAAGGCTCTTCGCACAATCTGTATCAATCGTCTCATGCGCAAGAAGGACACGATCTTCGACCAAGCCGCAGGTTGCGTGTGTTCCCCCAAAGTCAATGGCTAAGGCTTTCACCTGAAGATGACTCCTCGAGTATTCCCAGTTTGAGAGAATCCAGTTCTACTTGCTCCACGTCTGTTGAATCTGCTCGAGTGTGCGACCTTTCGTTTCAGGAACCATGTTCCAAACAAAGACAAGACAAACAAAGGAAAGCGCACCGTAGATCGCAAATGTTCCCCAGAGGTTCAGAACCTTCACCAAGCTGAGAAATGTCAGCGTGACCAGAAGTGTGCCCGACCAGAGAGTTGACGTCGCGATCGAGGCGGCACGACCTCGTACCTTTGTGGGGAAGATCTCGGAGATGATCAGCCACGGGCCGGGACCCATGCCGAGAGCAAAGAAGGCGACATAAAGCAAAATGCTGGCCAGCATCAATAAAGGCGAGACTCCAGGAACATTCAAACCGATCACCAGAAGTGTGAGCGCGACCCCCATCCCGCCACTCGCGATCATCAAAATCGCCCGCCGCCCCCAGCGGTCGAGAAAGACCATGGCGACAATGGTCAGCAAGAAATTGACGGCTCCGATGATCACATTTGCGATCAGTGCCATGCTCGTCGACTGTCCGGGAAAATGCTCGCTAACGATGATTGAGCCGTAGTAAAGCACGGTGTTGATTCCTGTAATCTGCGAGAAAAGAGCGAGCAACATTCCCACTGCAAGACGCTTCCGCATGTTCGGCGAAAGCACCTCATGCCATGACCCCTCCTCGCCGGCCCCCGCTTGTGCGATAACCTCGACCTGTTCCTTTGCAGCCTGTTCGCCGAAGATTCGGGACAGAACGCGTTCACCTTCATTGTGGCGGCCTCTGGTGACTAGCCAGCGTGGACTCTCCGGAATCAGAAGCAGCCCAAACAGAAACGCGAGCGACGGAATAGCTGCGACAGCCAACATCCAGCGCCAGCTGTTCTGACCAAAGCGAGCGATCTGCCAATTGACCAGATACGCCGCAAGGATGCCAACGACTATAGCCAATTGATTCAGCGAGACGAGCGTTCCGCGATTTCTTGAAGGCGAAATCTCGGCAATATACACCGGCGTGAGCACGGAGGCGAGACCGATCGCGAGACCTCCCAACAAGCGAGCCACAGAAAAGAGCGTGACAGTGGGCGCTAACGCCGCACCAACGGAAGACAGCGCAAATAACAGAGCCGAAGCAATCAGCGATGTGCGACGCCCGTAGCGGTCGCCAATCATACTTGCGCCGGCGGCGCCGAGCAGACAGCCCAGCAGAAGCGAACTTGCCGCAATTTCAGTTTGGAGGTTCGAGAGTGAAAATTGGAGGCGAAGGAGAAGCAGGACTCCGTTGATAACGGCAGTGTCGAAACCAAAGAGAAATCCTGAAATGGCAGTGGTCGCAGCCAGGACTACGACGTAGCCGAACGATTGCGCCTTGGCCTGCCCGACATCACCGTTCTCAGTTGCGGCCGATACGTGCATGTTTCTTCCTACAAGACTCGCACTCCGACATCGCGCTGAACTCTATTCCCACGATTTTGGAGTAGCACTCAGAGATCACATCCAGCCCGATCGCACAAAGGCCCTGATTGTTCCGCACTTCGTTCCCTCGGATTCTCTGCCGGGACGAATCGTGTACGCGCCTACCGCCGCAGGCACGATGAAGGTTTCTGCGTAGTGAACTACAAATGGATCAAATGCACCCTTCGGACTCTCTACGATTGCTTCCCTACCCTCCACAAGATTCAGGACATTTACCGTGCCTTTCGTATCGAACGGCGTCTTACCTGTAAACCAATTCCGGCGTGTCTCAATAAATTCCGACTCGTGCAGCCCCGTTCGCTCCTCGATCCAACCGGCGCCTTTATCCAAAAACTCGACTCGGTTGACAAGGTTCCGCTGCACCCAGTCCGTTTGCCGGTCCCAGTCGATATTTGCGATTCCATGATTAAGATGAATCGGCCGCGGCAAGCCGTTGAGGCCGAGCCGCCCCCAATCCCAAAGCTTGAACGTAAAGATATACGGAGTCGCGCTGATTTCGAGCACCATGCTGTTTCTTCCCGAGCAGTGAATCGTTCCAGCTGGAATCAGGAAGTGATCGTGTTTCTTGACAGAAAACTTGTTGACGTAAGTTTCTGCACGAAATGGCGGCCCACTGTCTTGCGCGAGCCGCAGTTCGCTGGCCATTGCCTCTCGATCGACTCCCTTCCTCAGCCCGAGATAAACGGAGCCATCCTCGCCAGCATCCAACAGGTAGTAACTTTCATCTTGCGTATAATCCATTCCGAATTGCTTGCGAATGTATTCTGTACGCGGATGGACCTGTAGGGAAAGATTTCCGCCGCCCATCGTGTCGAGGAAATCAAAACGGATTGGAAATTCCGCGCCAAATCTGCTGTAAATGTACTCTCCGAGTAATTCACGGGGATGAAGAAAGATCAGGTCAATGGCTGGCAACTCGATTTGCACATCGCCAAAGCCAAGCAGCAAGCTGTTTTCTTCCGGAACGCAGTCGAAACACCAGGCATGATTGGGAGCGTCCTTCGGCAGGTCACATACCCCTTCCATCCAATGCCCGCCCCATGGGCCGGGGTCGAAGTAAGGCACTACACGGAAGGGCCGGCTCGCGACTTTCTTGATGCCCTCTCGCACGCAATCGCCAGCCACGAGCTTTGGCGTGGAATTGTTTGTGTCTAAGAAGAAGTCGGCTTTCGGCAGGAGTTCCCTTCTGAGGCGATCAGCGGCGCGCCAGTCAACAAAGAAGGCTCTCTTGTATTTCAGACTCGGACTTTCGTCGATATTGTCCGTGCCCAAATTTGAGATCTCATTTCGGCGCTGCCGGCCTTGTATTTCCCAGCGTGCCAAGTCGGCATAAATAAGAATGTCCGCCTGAGGCGAAACGATCGCCGCGCCGACACCCACCATGAGCAGCAATCCTTGTTGCCAGATTGCGACTTTCTGCCGTGCCTTATCGAGCTTTCCCTCGTCGAAAAATGCTTCTAGACCAATGCCGTTCATATGTCCGAAGACCGGGTCATCGCCCAGAACCGGGGCCAGCATCTTGTCCACGCAGTTCGGGGCCTTCAGCAAATCCGGGGTATAAATGGTTTCGGCAGGACGCAAACCCTCGACCAGCGCTTCTTTGATCGCCCCTTCAAAAGTACCTGGGTAGCATTCAACAGCGAGAGTGCATCGGCTCCCTGCCGAAAAAGGCTTCAATCGATCGATGATGTTCCGCCAACCCACCCAGCAACACGCCGCGCTGGTACTCACGGGAGTACAGGGGTATTTGTCGTAGTTCGATCTAGGCGACATTCCTTAAGTCTTCTATTTTGATCAGTATTACGGGGAGACAACGCCAGCCACATGGGAATCTATCGCAATTCAAATGAATCTGGACCAAAGCGGCTGGGTGCGCTTTAACGGCACTCCCGCTCGCGCACATTAGAATCGCACATAATGATTGAAATGTCCATATCGATCATTATATATGATTGATTTAGCAATTGACTTGGAGTAGGCAATTCGGAACAAATGACGTATCGCGGAAGCTGCGCCTCGATGGAGTACGAATGCATCTTCGTCAGTATTCGCAAGGTTTTTTCCATCAGTGTTGAAGTGAGCGGAATCCTGGCTTGGACATGCCCGACCATACTGCAGTGCGTTGCGAACTCCGCTCCACGGCTCGGGTTTCAGTGGCGGCATGAAGCGGTTTGCACCTGAAGTGGATGCACCGTAGGGCACGCCCTAGTAGCTATAAACTCCGTTTCGCTTGAATCCACGGACTTTCCCGGAACTGACCACCGTCGTTTCGTCGGAGGTCACAACGTTGCTTCGCTCGCAAGACGCTTGCCGTTCACGCGGCACTGGCTGAGTGGCAGCAGCGAACGCAGGCAGTGGGTTGGAGGATCCGACCACGGTGCCCGCAAGCCCCGCAAAGGATGCCGCGATTCCGCCCAAAACCCTTCTTCGGTCCCTCGAAACAGGGGCTGAACGACCTGAATCGTTGAAAGAGTTAACTGTGGCTGCATTTCCCGTCATAACGACACTCAGCACGACATACACTAACTACTTTGTGGGCGAGATAGTTGCGGCGTATCCGGCCGCAGCTGTGCTCAGTGCGGTCTTGTTCAGCGCGCGCGAATCATTTCCAAGGCCTTCGCGGCGTCCCGATCTTCGGGGTTAAGCGCGAGCGCTTCGCGTAGTTCCTCGGCGCCCCGTTCGATCTGACCTTCCCTGCAGAGAGTCAGGCCTAAATTACGGTGAAGGGTGCTCTCGATCTCGCAATCTCCGCAGGTTTCAAGCGCTTCACTAAAAAGGCGGGCAGACTCGCGCAAGTTCTGCACCGTAAATGCGTGAAAAGCTTCGTTAGCGAGCGCCTTGGCCTGATCGACGACAGAATTCTTCGCCTTCAGCCGGAGAAACTGGTCACCCAGCCTTTTTGACTCTTCCGGATCGATGGTGTGAAGAGCGCGCGAAAGCATATAGGTGGCTTGCGCTGAATTGGTGTCGATCGCCAGGGCGATGCGAAGCTCGGCTACTGCTTCGGCGGTCCGACTCTGATGCAGCAGACTACTTGCGAGCTTGATATGAGCCTTGACGTTGCGAGGCTGTAGCTTCACAACTTTCCGCAGCAATTCGGTCTCTTTAGGGAAGTTTCCCTGCGCCCGCTCGCCGAACGACCAGTAGAAATAACAGTCTGGATTGCGTGGAGCGAGCTTGGCAGCAAGCGCGAATTCCTCGCGAGCCTCCCGATCCTGATTCATGTCACTGAGAATGCGCGCCCGATTCAAGTGCGCGATCGCCAGAGCTGGAGCGATAGAAATTCCGGTTCCTGTTTCCGCCAAAGCCCCCTTAAGGTTCCCAGAGTCAGCGAGAGCGATTGCAAGATCGACGTGCGCCTGAGCAGACTTCGGAATCAACTGAACTACGCGCTGGAGAAGAGCAACCGCGCTGCCATCCTCGCCCAGCCGGCCCTTGATCTTGGCATCCAGACTCAGGATCACCGGATCAGACGGAGCAAGTTTCTCGGCGCGATCCAGAACCAATTCGGCTTCCGCGACCTTTCCTGCCGCAAGGAGCTTTCGGGCTTGATCAAGGAGTTCGCTCGAATGCGACCCCCCCTGTAAGGCGGCCACAAAGATCGAGCTCAAGTTAAGAACGCAGCACGCAACTACTAGTACAAAAACACGAGCGCGATGACTCTCGCCTTCTCGCTGTGTTGCTTGAAGAACGATGGGGCCCCCTCGCCATGCAAACCGTTGTTACCGGTTGCCCGGCTTGAGAATAGCATTTTCTCGCACTATTACCCCCGACATGCATGCCAAACCAGTCCGCAGAACACTGGACACGGCCGAGCCGAGCGTCGCCTTAATGTAGAACGGTCGCCGAAGCGGCCGTTCTACATGCAATCAAGTTTTGCTCTGCACATGACAGTTTTTAGAAGACAAACTTTATTGCCAGCTGAAGTTGTCGTGCTGTACTTTGGGTACTGTTGATCGTACCGAAGGCTGCTCCGCTATTGATGTCGTTGTTGGGTTGACCCAGATTTGTGTGGTTAAGCACATTGAACGCCTCGGCTCGGAACTCGAACTGGCGTCCTTCCCCAATCGGGAACTGACGAAAGAGCGACGTATCCAACTTCCAATAGGATGGGCCGCGGACGGAATTGCGTCCCGCGTTGCCGAAATTGAAAAGCGCCGGCGTGGCGTATGCGTCCGTATTAAACCACTCCGCTGCTGTTTTTTTCGAAAGCCCAGGATCTCCTACGAGATCCAAATGTTCGTAACCAAGTGCCTGGCCTGTATTCGCTCTATCGCTACTGGTTATAGGAGTAAAAGCAATGCCCGAATGGGCTTGGAAAAGATTGTTGATCTGCCAGTTCCCCAGGACGTAATCAAGCACATTGTGTCCCGTGGAAAATCTCTTTCCTTTCCCAACAGGAATTGCATACAGCATGTTCACAGATAGAATATGCGTCAAATCAAGTCCGGACACTGACCGATCAAAGCGGGCTGGATCATAGGCATCCTGCGGAACACCGCCTTCGACGCCGTAATATCCGTCGCCCCCGACGTTAATGGCCTTTGAAAACGTGTAAGCCACCCCGTACGAGAAGCCGTCGGTGTACCTCTTATCTAACGAGGCCTGCAGTCCGTTGTAATTACCATTGCCCACGCTACGATCGTAGAACGTCGGTGCAATGTAGGGAAACTTGGAGCGCGACTGGGGATCGCCGGGTCCTGGAGTAAGCGCGCCATTGAAAATGCCGCCAATATCAAGCCGATGCATGCTTGAGCCAACATAATTTACCGTCAGCGTGGTTGACCGGTTAATAAGCTGCTGCACGCCAAAGTTCCATTGCTCCACATAGGGAACCTTTAGATTCGGATCGTATTCAAAACCAACCTGGCCGAATGGTGTGGGTGCCGGAAAGAAGTTATTATTCGCTGCGATTGCGAATGGATTCTGAGACGTAACCGTCGGCGTTGGTGAGCTAGAGGTCGGCGCGTTCAAATTGGCAGCTTCCTGTTGACCAATGTCCGGCCAGAGTCCGCTTATATTTTGTGCCGTCTGCAATACACCCGCCCAATTGTCGTAGACGATGCCGAAACCTCCACGAACAACTAAGCTTTCCTTCGCCCGATAGGCAAAACCGAGGTGGGGGCCGATATTCTTCCAGCCTGTATGAAGTATCTTGTTGTTTGGAGATACAACGACGTGCTCTGGGAGCGCACCGGTTCCGGGAAGGCACGGCGCAAAGCCGCGCTCACTGCAGAGAGGAGGAAGCTTCTGAATAATATAGGTCCCGTTGTTAAAATCAACGTCACCTGTCTCTGGCCCTCCATTTACACCAATCTGCTTGTCGGTACCCATTGGGGGATAAAATGTGACGTCGTAGCGAAGTCCCGCATTGATCGTCAATCTAGGGGTGACTCTCCAGGAATCCTGTAAAAATGCGCTCATTACGCCGCCAAAGCGCGTTTCCGTAACCACGTTGCGCCGGTCTGCTCCCACGGGAACGTTGAGGAGAAAGGATGCCAGTGGGTCGCCGGTATTGACCTTGTCGTTGGGATCTGTGTTCGCGGTTGCCAGAGCACCGAATTGGACGACGTCGGTCGTGATCGGGCTGAAAAATTTATTGGTAATGAACCCTCCACCGATGTGAATCTCGTGGTTTTTGAACGTTTTCGTCAAAACGCCACTGTACTGGTTGGCGGTGGGGACCTCGGGGTGCAATGCTAACACTTCGCCGACGCTGGGATATCCGCCCGCACTGATGGCGGAGACCGTCGCGATACTAGCTCCAGGAAGAAAGTTCTTTCCCGGTGCTGCACTGAAATTGCCGACAAATGCCGGCGAGAATCCAATCTGGTTGATGATGTCCGCCGACCCCTTGGTAAAAGTAGCTGCCGCGTTGTCTCCCACTTCAGTTCGGCCAACAGAAACCTGAAGAATCAGACTCGGACTAAAGACATGTGCGTAACTGCCTCCATAGTTCCTGTTTGGAACAGTGATGACGTTTGGTATTCCGGGAACGCCAAGGGAGGAACTTTGTACGCTGGTATCGTAGCTATAGCGAAACCACGCGAAGTCATTCTGGCCAATTTTTTGGTCAATTTTGGTAGTGAATTGGTTGATGTGCTGAGTGGTCGGAGTTGCGTCAGTCGCATTGTCGCCGCTTGCATCAAGTACTGGTCCGGCAGCCGGGAATATGAACTTCGCCCAGGCTACCATATTTGGATCTGGAGTAATCTGGTTCCCAGGAAATGGATCACGAATGAACTGGCCAGGGTTGGCTGGGTCCGGTCGGGTAGAGAACGGGTCGTATATCTGTGTCGGCCAGGAACTCAAATCCCCGGCAAGCTCCGAGGCAGTGGGAACTTTGATAAATTTGGCCTGGGTCAGTGAATAACGGAATCCCTGGTATGCCCCAAAGAAGAATGTCTTATTCTTGCCGTTGTATAGTTTTGGGATCACAATCGGCCCCCCGACAACTCCGCCGAATTCGTTTTGCTTAAAATCCGGAGTGGACGCAGTGAAAGGTTGCTGAGCATCGAAGATTCCATTGCGGGCAAACTCGAACACTGAGCCGTGAAGTTGATTTGTGCCGGACTTTGTGACTACATTGACGACTCCACCGGCTACCGACCCGTATTCCGCACTGTCTGTGTGCGACACCACTTTGAATTCCTGCACTTCGTCGATGATGGGTGGAACCGCATACACGCTGTGAAAGGCACCAAAATTACTCAGACCATCCGTGTAGAAATAATTGCTTCGGTTACCCTGTCCATTGACGGAGGGAATCACGGATGCCTGATTAATTGGTTCTGGCGTTGCATATTGGCCTCCCCCGGGACCGCCCTGTCCATTATTTACCGGAGATATACCCGCAGTTAAAGTAAGAAGATGGGTAAAGTCGCGCCCGTTGAGCGGGAGATCGTTTACTTGTCTCGTTTCGACAACCTGGCCAAGATTAGCACTTGCCGTGTCCAGTTGGGGCGCGACGCCTTGCACCGTCACCACCTCTGTTTGGGAACCGACGGTCAGAGCAAAATCAAGCGTTGCGGCCTGTCCGACCGCAAGCGGGAAATCAGGAACCCGCTGCATGCCGAATCCTTCAGCCGATGCGGAAACCACGTACCTACCCGGGCTAATATTGAGAAAGAGATAAGCACCCGCATCATTGGTTGTGGTCGTGTGCTCGACGTTAGTAGCCACATTTTTCAGAAGGACTTTGCCTTTGGCAACCACCGCGCCGCTGGAATCTCGGACAGCTCCAGTCAGCGAGGCCGTCGATAGCTGTGCAAACACGGTGCCGGATAGCAACAGGATGCTACCGAGAAAACACGCTTGCCATAAGGCAAATAGTCTGCAGCTCTCCCAGCACTCGACTGAAGACTTCATAAAACGCGACTTGGCGCTCCGAGAAGCTTTGTACATAAGCTTGTCCTCCGAAAAGTCTCTTTGATCCGGGCCTGCGTGATTACCTGCCGCACCCAACGCGCTGCGGGGTGAATGCGCAGGCCCCGATGCCTGTCGCATTCTCGGCTGCGGGGCAGCATATGCGATCGAAATGACGGTTGTCAATCACAAATAATGATCGAAACGTTATTATTTTCAATCGAGCGTTCCGGGGTGTTTCGAGGGAGCCGGCGGTCTGGGACAAGCAGAATCTGCCGCAACTACGTGGGCCGCTTCGGGACGTCATTTGTTTGGAACCGGTCCCAAATCTTCATGATGCGGGCGGGAACCATGGGCGGCGCTTTCCAGGTGGCAAGTGGAGATTTGCCCCCGTTTGGATCGAACTCCCCCCAGATCTTGAGCATCATCTGTCTCAGCGACGCGATGGCTCTTTGGATGAGAAGTCTTTCGATCAGAATCTGTGGGGTTGAACCTAGACCTTGGTGACTTCAATGCCGAGTTTTTGGAAGGGCGCAATTGCTGAGGCGGATGCCCCAGTATCGGTGATCAATCTGTCTATGCCTTTTGTCGGGCAGAGGAGATATTTGCTGACAGAACCGAGTTTGCTGTGATCAGCTACCACAACCTTCATCTTGGCGTGTTGCACAAGCTTGCGCAGGACTTCGGCTTCGGAGGGGTTTGTGCAAGTGAGGCCTTGTTTTGCATCAATGCCGTCGACACCGATGAACATGATGTCGGAGAAGAGCGCCTCGGCTGCGGAATTTGCCAGCGGGCCTACGAGAGTGAACCAACTTCCACGAAGGTGCCCTCCCGTCACGATAACTTCGATATCTTTCCTGTTGCTCAACTCCATTGCCACGTTCACTGTATTTGTAATGATCGAGATGTCGGTAAGAACTCTCAGGCACCGCACGACTTCGGTCGTCGTGGTACCACCACTTAGGGCAACCGTCTGCCCCGTGCTGACCAGAGCCGCTGCTGCAGCCGCAATGCGACGTTTCTCTTCAGCGAAGCTGTTTACCTTGTCTTGGAAAGAACTATCATGTCGAAACGGTTCGTAGAATAGTGGCCCGATCGGAACAGCTCCGCCTCGCGTTCGCCTCAAGAGCGACCGGCTCTCAAGATCCTCGAGGTCTCGCCGGATGGTCGCGAGTGACGCGCCGAGCGTGTGGCAAAGTTCATCGACTTCGACACCACCCGTCTCCTGCAGGCGTCGAAGAATGTATTCGTGACGTGTGACGAGATTATCGGTCTTCGGAGGCATAATGGTTAGGCGCAACTAGCCGGTTCTTCGGCCTCTTCTTTTTTACTATATCTCAGTGTGATCGTAGGATCTTAACGGATGATCGAAACACCGCATCGAACTCATCACCCGAAATTTTGTTTTCCAATGATCGCGGCCCTTGTAAGGTCGGGGAACTGTACAGATCTCGGCATCACCGGACCATTTACAACATCCTAATACGTGATCGCTACAGCGATATACAATCATTATAGATGATTGATACATCGCGTGATGCGCGATTAGGCTTACCGCGCGAATGCCGCGTCTTTTTCCGCGTTGATTCTCGGATGTATTTGAGAGTCTCTGCAAATCAAAACGGCATTCAACCGAGAAGTCCCAGATTTAGAGGAGAAATAGCATGTCAAAGAAGACTGTACTGATTACGGGTTCGTGACGGGATTCGGCCCTGCAACCGGTAAGGTTTTCGTCGCGAAAGGTTGGAATGTTGTCGCCACAATGCGAGACGTCTCGGTCGCCAATGACCTGGCCGAACGCGAGAACGTCCTGGTGAGTCGCTTGGACGTGACCGACCCCGTCAGTATCGGCCATGCGATCGAGGCCTCCATTAAGCTTTCGGCAAGCTCGACGCGGTTGTCAATAGCGCCGGCTACGGCCAGTACGGGGTATTTGATAGCGATTCCCCAACAGAACATTCAGAACGACTTTGATGTCAATCTGTTCGGAGTCATGAACGTCATTCGCGCAATCATGCCGGTCTTCCGCAAACAAAAGGAGGGGTTGATCCTTAATGTGAGTTCCGTCGGCGGCTTGATTGGTCTGCCTTCCATCTCGACGAAGTGGGATCACCCCACTCGCGGTCCTGAAATGTCGCCATGTTGAAGTGCAGAAACATGCCAAAACGCAGATCAACAAACCGTTGTTGCAGATCTAGGAGTGGCAATCCGCGACGCAGACTTGCCCGCTGCGTACTCTTTTGCTGCGGCGTAGCGTCGTGAGCAGACGCCAGCATCGCTGCGGTCGCTGCTCGCGTGGCCAGTTGGACGAACTCTCTTCTTGAAGTCATCTTTTCGATGTCCATCCCTGCAGTAATCTGCGAGCGCTCTCCGAGAGAGCTGCACGTCGAGATGTCAACGCGACTAAGTTTCTATCTTCAGACCAAGTCCAGCATCTCCGGAGTGGATGGTGTACATCTTTGTGCCATGGCGCAAATGCCGCAGTTCACCGTTGAAGTCTCTTCTCGTGGCAGCATTCAGCAGCTCAGGTGCGCCGCTGAGTTTCGGCAAATACCCGAAAAGCGTGCAAAGGACGGTCTCGGCAAAGGCTCCACCCCCCGTGCACTCGCGCATGCAACCCTGACGCTGAGCAATGCGTATCGGAGCGTCACGGTTTCGCCTCTTTGCTCCGTAGAACTCGCGCGCTTGCGCGTACACCCCCTCATACACTGCAGTCTGAGTCTGGCGCAGAAATGGAACTGCGACGTTCCAGTGTCCCAGACGGCACAAGGCGTCAACCGTCACGGCAGGCCATGCATCATAGGCGCCCATCGGACCGTGGTCCGGTCGGTCCGAGGTCGTCGCTGCCACGTCGAGTTGAGATTGTGCGCGCATCCAATTTTCCACCAGCAGTTCGCGCTGAACGAAATCAACCATTTCGCGGGCGACGTTTGGCGGCAGGTCTGCAGCCAGGAAACGACCGACCGTGGCGAAGTCGTAGCAGTGGCGCATCTCAACTCTTGTTCCGTCGCGGTGCAGGCTTGCCCACACGCCCTTTCCTGGTTCGTAAAGAGTCATGACCGCGTTGAACATTGCGTCTGCTTCGAGGCGCAACTGGCCGGCTTCGGCGCCTTCGCCATTTTCCTCGAGAACCTCCGCAATCTGCCGCATCATCCACACATTGGCCGAGTTGAACGAAGGAACCTTATTGATGTAGGTGGGCACACATTCGAGCAGATTGAGCGCACCACCATAATCGGCGAGTTGATCGTCAGGATTTAGTCGCAGTTTCTTCCAGTTGGTTGCCAGAACGTGCATGCGTTGTAGCACCGTCTGGTCGGCGATCTTCTCGCTGAGAAACTCCTTGTCCTGCGTGACGACGAGATACGACCAGACCAGCCGGAAGATGGAGAGATCGTTCGCCGCATATCCACGCAGATCCCATCCGGCGGGAACCTCTAGGCGCTTGAGCGAAGGGGGGCGTTCGGTTTTGAAAACGATAACGGCGCTCTCGTGCGGATCCTGCTCAAGGAATAACTTGATTTGCTCCTTCATCTGCTTGGGTTCGAGCAAGGCGAAAAGAGTTGAGAACAGCGAGGTGTCCCAGTAGAAGACCACACCCTTGGGGCGCTCGCCGCTGGTGATGAAGGTCCTGTTGCTCCACAGATTGGTCCGCAGCAGCACAAGCAGCGTGAGGACACTGCGGTAGTAAATCTCGCGGATCGCCGCATCTTCTGTAACCAGCAGCGGAGCATTGCCCGAGAAGAAGTCGTTACCCGGGGCGAAGGCACTCTTCCACCTGTTCTCCCATACGTTTTTGGCGCGCTCCCACTCTCTCTCGAACCAGTCGATCGAGAGGCCAGTGCGCCCAGGTTTGCCTGGCTCCTCTACATGCATCAGGAACCGGATTTCGTGACTTTCATTCGGGGCGAGATTCACCCTCCACTCGGCAAACTGGCCGTCCGCTTTGTTTTGGGGAAGGTCAAAGAACCGATACACAGAGTCCATCTTCCATTTGTCTGATGTGGCTCGGATCTCTCCGGGGCCGATGATGTCCCGGTTCACTGGCATCCAGCCAATATCTGCAGTCACGGCTACATCAAATGTCTTGCGTGTCGTGCCATTGTTAGTGAACTTTACCCGCCACAGAACTGCGGTGTCTTCCATGACCAGCCTGTTTGTGGTGACCACTTCGAGATTGCCTACCTGTGCGCGGCGGACTACTTGATAGGCAAACCATCGGCAGCTTGCAGCGTCGTAAGAGCGGCCATCAATTGTCATGCCACACAGCGGCAGAGAATGGTAGATGGGCCACCGTGGACCAGATTCGTCGCCATAGAGTTGTCCGCCAGGCAGGAAGTTCACGCCGACAAGATCCGGCGCACAGGCCGCCATCTCGTGGAAGTTATGGAGAGAGGGCATCTGCGCTAGCAGGCCGCAGTCGAGCCATCCGGTTCCTAGTTCATCCAGCGTGGGTAGCCCTGAAGCACCCGAAGACGCTGCTGTGCTATCCGCAGCAAATCCAAAGGCCATGTTGGGAAGTAGTTGCGCTGAGAGCGCCGCCATACCGGTTCCACAGAACAGCCGCCGGCTTATCGGCTCACGCGCTACTGAAGGGGTTTGGCTCTTGGCTTTGGGCATCGTTTCACATATCTCCATTCGTCCGTATCTTCGGAAGTGCCGCTGTAGCACCCCGCACCCTTCGAGAAACCGCAGTCAGTGTCATTTGCCCCCGACCTCGATTACAGTCACCTAGGTGTTAACGGTTTCAATGCGCAGCGTGATCAAGTCCCAGGCAGGTACGTCCACTCGTGTATCGATTCTTTCAAGCGGTTGCTCGCTGAGGTTGCTGCGCCAAACCTTGATCGATCTCCCATCTGCCCAAGTCAAGCCAGCCTTACGGTCTTCTCCCGCGGCGCCGAACAGCTGCACAATCCACGCGCTGCCGTCTGTGCTTCGCTTGCACTCCTGCACAAGTACATCTTCCTGATCTATGCGGAGCTTCAGCGCCATTCGGGATTGCTGCCCCTGAGCTGAAACAACAAGGGGTTGTGACCTGTCAGTCGCAAAACGGCTGGCCGCCGCAGGTTGGTACCCGCCATGCGGACGAAGCGCATACCGAAACTCGACGGGACCATCCTGGTACGCACAATAATTCGTTGCCCAATGATTGTTCATGATCCACGAGTAAAACTTCTGTGTCGGCTCAATGTGCTTTTGCCACATTTCAGGATAGGTTTGTGAACCGAGCATGGTGGCCGAAAGAGAGCCGATTTCGACAAGAGGCGCATCAAGTGTCGCCCAAGTAACACCGTACTCTGCATTGGCAACATCGATCCATCGGCCGACCGGCAACCAGTTCTTGCAAGAACCCGGCAGTTGATCAACTTCCGGACGCATAACCGCGAGTGGAACGTCGATGTGAATCTGACCATTCTCGATGGCAAACGGAAACGCGAATTGCAGGCTTTCTTTAGATTCGTGCTGAGCAAAATCCCCGGCAGGCCCGCCTTGGCCTGGATGCGGATTCAGGGGAGCACGTCTCTTATTTACGATGTTGTATATTTCAATCCAATCTGCGTAGGCCTTCAAACGCACCCGACGAACCAGATCCACACACCCTGGTGCGGAGGACTCCATACGGATCGTCGCAACGAGAGGGCCTGGCTCTTCGATCGCCACCCGCACAGGCCCGCTCGTGCTCACCTTCGATGTATCTTTGCCTTCAAGAAAGAAGTATTGATTTATTGCCTCTTCACGGCTGGTGTCCACCAGGTTGCGCACACTGTCATTGGACCTCAGCTCGACGATGTTGCCGCTTTTGTTGTCGACTGTCGCACGCACAATGCCGTTATCCAGGACTCCGTCCAGCACTGAGACCCGCTTTGCCGGAACATGCGGCGCTGCCGCCGAAAGATGAAAACTGGCGGTTCCCAGCGGAGGAATATTCTCTGCGAGAAAAGCTAATTCTCCGGTCGAAAGACGCTGTGATGGAACAGAGGCGCCGTGTTCATTCTTGACATGGTCCTTGCCGAGGGATCTCTCCTTCGAGATCACAATCACTTCTGTCCTCGGCCAAGAACAGGTGTTATGCACATCTACGTTCGAGCTACCCTTCTCGCTTGCATAGGCATCGAGCACTTTCTCAAAAAGCTTCTTGGATTGGTTCTCGGCATCAAAAGCGAATTGACGTTTCACCTGCCATTGTTGTGTGACAAAATAATTCTCAGAATCCGAAACACTATTCCACGCTCCCCATGTGTGTTCCGAATACAACAAAACATTTCTCCAGGCGAGGTCGAAATCCGCGCGGTTATATGCCTGTGGTGCGAGCATCGCAGAGAGCGTAGTTGCCTGCGTTAACCGGTCGGCCGCTCCTCGGTTCATTCGTGTCTCTAAGGCCGATGAGCCGGCTCCATCCTCCCAATAAGGAGTCAAATCGCCCTTGAACTCTGGCAGCTGGTGGCCATGCTGTTTCTCAAATGCCGCAAATGCGTCGCTGGTTGTAGAAATGGAGAAGCGCGGCCATTCGTATTCTTCATTCCATTTCTTCACGAACTCGCAAATATCCGGATCAGGTTCCGCATTGTCGCCATGGCCCGACCACCGGATATAAGAAATCTGATAGGGGAAACCGACCTCATCCAGTCTGGCTTGGTATTCGTTGACCAACCGTGTGTCCAGCTTCATGACATGCGACATTGCATAGCCAGTCCACGGCACCCAGACAAGCACTCTTTCGTTGCCTGAAGCTGAAACCCACCAGAACGGTTTATCTTGCCACTCAACCATAAAGGTACCGATGCGGTCGAAGAAATTAGGAGCAGCCGAAAAGTAGCGGATGCCTGCCTGGGCCATCGCGGAAACCGTCCCCCAGGTATACCCCGGTACATCGCTGATCATGGCCGAGTCAACGCGGGTCCCGCACTGACTGCCTAACTCGGTTCCGTAACGAAACAGTTGGAGAAGCTCTTCAGGGCGGCAAAGACCGGTTAGCTCATTCGCATACATCCCATTCAACCCGATCCAACCTTTCTTTACAGCACTGATCAGTTCTTGGCGCTCTGGCTCGGTCTTGGTTCGCATGAACAGATCTGCTCCCCAGAGAACCTCAAGATTCCAAACGAATCGCGCACCGGGCGGGTAGTTAGCCGTGTTTCGGGCCAGTTCGATTCCGCGCGAGATATTTGCCATTTGCTTTTTTTCAACATTGCTTTGGAGATCCGTATATCCAAGGTCATGGTGGGAATGAGGCAGGATGAAGATCAACACTTTGCGGGCCGGCTCTACGCGAACCTCGGCTGAGTCAAACTTGCCGGCGATGTCATACTCGATAAGCATATGCTGAGTTGTTTCAACCGGGTCGACATAGATGTTGAATGTATGCGTGCCCGGAGGCAGAACTCGGCTCTCGCCTTCCCGGTGATTGACGCGAACCACCAAAGTTGCATCCGATCCGGCATGTTCTATCGTCAGTTGGATCGGTTGGACAAGCTTCCCACCTTTATT